>SMUY01096443.1_pt1 | contig 46418 bp, 56 predicted proteins | sample 2456441 | NCBI WGS metagenome assembly SMUY01 (sample SAMN11095931, study PRJNA526329) | marine sediment metagenome | biome: Marine sediment; feature: Surficial sediment; material: Deep marine sediment; isolation source: Hadal surficial sediment | place: Pacific Ocean | collected 2014-11 | depth...
AACAATGCTACGCAAAGTGCCGCAACTCAAATCTACATCGACAATCAGAATAATGCCGGAAGTGATTTCTCGACATTCCTGCTAGCCCTATTCAAGGCAGGTAATACTCTCTACTTACAGCAAGAGAATGATGCTACAAGATTCCACTCATATACAATTGATGCCGATGCAGTAGATGCAGGTGGGTATGTTCGCATACCTACTATAACGAATATTAATAGTGGATCTGATATTGCAAATAACCAGACTGCCTTTATCTGTGTTGCTGTTAGCGGTGCGCAAGGGGAAGGGTTCTATCTGACCGTTAAGCAGACTAATGATCTAGCTAGCTTTGGTGGGATTAACCTCATAAGCTTTGGTGAAGGGTTCTACGTCACTCAGAACTTCCCGAATACTGATGAAGTAATTGTCAACCTTGACCAGGTTAAGGGAGATACTGGAGACACAGGAGCGACAGGCGCTACCGGAGCAACAGGCGCTACTGGAGCAGCCGGAGCAGATGGTGCTGGGTTCTACCTAACTGTTAAGCAGACTAACGGTCTTCAGAGCTTTGGTGGCATCAACGTAATCAACGTCAACTCAGATGAGTTCTACCTAACTCAGAACTTTCCTAATACTGATGAAGTAACTCTCAACTTCCGTGGATCTGCTGGAGCTGGTGGGGGAGAAGCTAATACTGCTAGCAACCTACCCGGAGACGAGGGTATCTTCTTCCAGAAGAGCGGAGTAGACTTAGAGTTCAAGAGTCTCACTGCTGGTTCTAATATCACCCTAACTCCGACCGATGACACGATTACAATTGCTGCTGCGGCTGGAAGCAACCCCACCTTCAAGGAAACGGAAGCTGGTGGATTTAGCCAGTCTGCCAATACACTAGCCTTCCATAGTGCATTCTACCTCTCTTCAGGAGGAGCCGGTAATCCCGTCATTGTCGCTCTGAAGGATAGTCCTCCTGGCCTCATAGAGACTCAGACGGTTCAAATTGAAGTTGCCTCCATCAAGACTTATGTGCTGGATCTGTTCGCTGATTACGCATACCGCATTAACCGCTTTGTGGGTCAGACTGAGAGTGGTGGTGCCGTCGGTGGATTCTACATCAATAACATTAGCGTTACTGGCCTTGATCCAGTTACGTTCTACCCACAGCAAAACATAGTTATCCCCACTGGGGCTCTCTCCCTTATCCCTGGCGACAAGCTGACACTCTCTATCTTCGATAACGCTAGTGCCCTGGATGTCGCTTTCAATCTACAAACCCAGAGAGACTAATGGCTCGCCGTTCGATTCTCTTCAATAGAGGCATCTCCCCGGATACCCTACCTGGTGGTCCAGTCGATCTAGTCTGGCTAGATGGGGCCGACACTGCTACGCAAACTTTGGATGGATCGAACAATGTATCTGCAATGCAGGACAAATCCACAGCCAAGGTAAACTTTGCACAGGGCACTACAGCACAACGGCCAGGAACAGCTAATACCCAGAATGGACTAAGAGTTCTAAGTTTCGCCGAGGACGGCTTAGACCGAGACTCAAACCTACTTGGCGTAGGTCCTATGACCTGGATCATACTAGCCAATAAGACTGCTGCGGGTGCTGCGGATGATGTTATGTTTGAGTCTGAGAAGTTCCGATTGAAGAGCCGACATGGCTCCGTCAATGCTATAGAACTACAAACTGGAGCTGACCTGGCTAATAGATTAAACGGTGGTACGAATAGGGTTGCATTAGACACGGCCTACAAAGTAATCATATGCCAGTTCGAGAATGACATTATGCGTATGGAGATAGACGGGGTAGCCCTTATACCGGCACGCGGTCCTGCTCTTGGCCTGGACCCACAGGGAGATGCAAACGACCGATTCGTGGCTAGCGGAAGCGAGACCAACTGGCCTAACTTGGGGCTCGGTGTAGTGGGAATGAAGATCGACTTCACGGACTTACCTGAAGGTGATACGGGCACTATTGATATCACGGCACATGAGGGAGGAGGAGTAGGAGGTCGGGATAGATACACACGCTCAGACGGTGGCAGCTTTATTGATGATGGATTCGAGGTTGGTATGGGTATTGAAGCTACCGGATTTAGTACTGGTCAGAATAATCATGCTCGTGGAGATGCTGCACAAGACAGGACCCTCTTCGCGGTGGCTGCGGATACTCTTACCATGGACACCGGAACAGAAGATGATTTGGCTGACGAAACTAGTACGGACAACAGAATCACCTCTAGCAATAACATCACCTTTGAGATCGCCGCTGCCTCCACCACTGTTCTAACAGTTCTTTCTTCCGAAGATGTTTTGAACGGACCCAATTCTGTTGGTACTGGAACCGTCATAGGACGAGAAGACGTTCCCCAAGGAACGGATGTGGACAGCGCCGTGACAAATCTAGGGCAGGATGCCGTGTCGGGTGGCCTTGGCCATATAGGGAATATCGGTGAATTCATGGCTTATGCGCGTATACTGTCTGCTCAGGAGAAGTCAGACATACGTCAATATCTAATTAACAAATGGGCAATATAACCAAAATAGGTTATAATCTTAATAGTATTGTTTTGTAAGGAGTCATCATGGCAGAACAAAGAATTGATCCAAGATCAGAAGCGGTTATTGAGGAATTTAGGCGAGAGCGTGCTAAGGATAAGGTTAAGGCAGACGCCCTTGAAGACCAGATGAAGAAAGGTCTAGTTGCGGCTCTCAAAAAGGGAAGCACTGCAAAAGGCCTAGGTGAGCAATTTACTAACTCACTAGCAGACGCACGATCTGGCCGAGGACCGAGACCCGAACACCGGGAAGGATTCGGACCTGATGATGAGATCATCACCGGGTACGAGCCCCAGCCTTGGGAGCGGGATGAGGACTAATGGCTCTTTTTGGTAGAAAAAAGGCTGAGCTACGGGCTCGAATTGAGGAGCAACAGGCTAGCCTTGATGAGCTAGGAGCTCGGCTGACCTCTCTAACGGAGAAGGCCTCTGCATTAGAAGTCCAAGTAGCCATTAAGGAAGGACTTCTGGGCCAGAAACAAGAGGAAGTTTTACACCTTCGCACCCAGGTAGATAGGCTACAAGACGCTTATCTGGCCGTACAGCACCCGGTTGCTTACAAGCAGGTGAAGGAAGATCAGTACGACGCCAATTATCCTGACATGGATGAGACATTTAGCAAGGAGTCTCGCCAGCGCAAGCAGTGGCAAGATAAATATCTAGACTCCCTGGAAGGGCCAATCTTCAATAGCGCAGAAGAGATGATTGAAACCCTCCAAATGGTTGGAGCTGCCAAAACCATTGAGCCTAAATCTGTCCATGGAAATACTGAAAGCTAAGTTATAATTTAGGTAGGACATCCTAAAGGGAGTATAAATGGCTAAAAGACGAGGCAGGCCTCCTAAGACAACTAAGCTAGCCTATAATGCTCCTAACGTCCCTAGGGTCGATCCTAAGGACAACCGTTGGAAATACGGCAACCTCCATCTGCTTGACTCTTTTGAAGCAGGCGATCCTCAGATTGCCGCTGCTATCAACAACTACGCCTATTACATCGAAGCAAACCGTCAGGCTAGGCAGTGGGTACGAGCCGTCCAGTGGATTGAGAATATCCTTTTCCTGACGGGTAGACATTACATTGATGATATCCTTGTCTCCCGGCTGTCCAAGGACTCAGACGGCAACCTCTCAGTTATCAAAGAAGCTCTTCAGAATATTCCAAGGCCTGTCAACGATCTCCTGGGCCGATACGTCGAAACTAACATTGCCCTCCTAACTGAGAACAAGCCCAGGCCCAGAGCGATTTCAAAGAGTGACCGATCCGAAGATCAGGCTGCTGCTGAGATTGCAGAGCTCACTCTTGAGTATCTATGGGAGAAGCTAAAACAGCCTGAGAAGAAGCGAGAGATTGCTAGGTTGCTTCTCTGCACTGGTGTTTGCTGGAGTGAGACCATCTGGGACCCAACTAAGCCTAGGCTCATGGCGGTTCCAGCTACGATGACCGAAGGAGCACAGGCTACACCTGAAGGTGGTGGTCGTGCAATTAATCTTCCTCTAGATGGTAGAGAAGTTACAAAGTTCGATGCGGAGGGCCGACCCGAGTATGAGAAAAAGATAGTCTACGGAGATATCGAAAGTAACGTTGTCTCTGCATTCAACATGCATCTTCCTACAGCCCACACATGGAATGGCGAGAGAATGGGCTGGATCATGAAGGAGACCTACACCTCCATTGAGATGATACAAGATAAGTACGGAAATGTTGAGGTACAGAAAAATCTGACAAAAGAAAAGGGATGGTATCTTGATCGCCTAGAGGAAGTAGGAACCTACAGTATTCAGAATCTCCCGTTATGGTGGTGGGAGAGGCTTTCGGATCTAGTTGAAGGTCCCGGTCCTTCTCTTTATGTAGGAACTCCTGAGTCCTGGGATAACCATACCGTAGTTCGTGTCCTTGATAGGAAGCCAAATCCAAGGTGGCCTAAGGGTCGGACTATCTTAATTGCGGGGAATCAGGTCATCTATGATTCTCCTAAAGAGATAGGGGCTAGAGCTTATGATGACCGCTGGCCCGACAGGTGGCATCCTTATGTTAGATTCAGGTGGGAGCCTATTGTAGGGAGTATCTACGGACGCTCTCTAATATCTAAGCTCCTCCCCAAGCTCAAGCGAGTAAATGCGATTGACACAGCCATGATTATGTGGCGAAGGACCGTTCCGATTTCAGCTTGGAGCGTTCCGATGGGTGCCCACCCAGTTGATGACATTTGGTCTGGTCGGCCAGGCCTGATTTGGCAGTGGGACCCACGCCGAACAAATAACCAGAGGCCAGAGCCAATCTTCCCGCCTCCCTTCCCTGAAGGGGCCATGCGTGAGCGTGAGACCCAGCTTGCGGAGATGGAGTCCATTGCGGGAACTGAAGAGATCCTAAGAGGACAGCGCCCTACTGGCGTCTCTTCTGCGGCGATGATTGAGATTCTAAGACGGCAGGCTCTAGCCTCTCGTTCAGCCATTCTCCAATCATGGGATGAGTCCCTTCAGGAAGAGGGAATCTCTCAGCTACAAGAGGTAATGAAGCACGTAGATGATGATCCAATCTATGCTGAGCGACTTAGAATCCTAGCTAGGGAACGACATTCGAGACTAACGATTAATGCGTTCAAGGGAACAGACATTTCCGACAACGTTGTGCTCCGCATTGACACTGCTTCGATGGCCCTTACCAGTAAGGAAGCCCGAGAAGCTAAGGCACTTGAGGTTATGCAGTATGCTCCAGGTCTCATGACCTTGCCTCTACAGTTACGGCAGGCACTCGTTGAGGAGCTCGGCTTCAAGAAGAGTCTGGCACCACAGGGACCAGATGTTGAACGGGCTAAGAGAATGCTTTCGTGGATTAGGACAGGACAATTCGACCGGCTCATTCCATTCCCTGAGGATGATCCTTATGTCATGATGGAGATTCTAACCGACGAGATGAAGTCGGACGCATTCCAAGACCTATCAGATGAGCAGCAGATGGTGATGCTGCAACTAATTGAGGTCTACAAGCAGGCCGTTCAGAGAATGGAGGCTGCTAAGATGCAGATGGCGATGATGCAGGGGCAACCACCGGGAGGTGGAGGAGGCCAAGGGGGCGCACCCCCAGCAGCTCCAGCAGTTTAAAGGGAAGTAATGGCTAGTGTAGGGCGAGCTTTTGCAATTCTTAAAAGCCCATCATTCATGGGTGACAGGACACGTGCGAAAGAATTCCTAGATAGCATGTCTCCTACTAAACTCTTAATGCAAAACAGAGCTGAGAGTAGGATTCGTGGGCGTATTAAAGGACAAAAGAATTTCAAGCTTGGCCATAGACCTAGGCCTCGAAGGGCACTCTAATGGCTGAAAAAGTGAAAAAGTCAAAGCTACGCACGAAAGCTAAGAAGGCTGTTACTACAGGGAAACCCCTTACAGCTAAAGACAAGGAAGTAAAACGGCTTAATGACAATGTAGAGAATCTATATGAAAGAGTTACTGGGATTCCTAAGCCTCCCCCTGGGGAAAAGCGAGACCCGAAAGATACTCGCAAGTTTATAGATGGAATCTACAACGAAGCATACCAGGTAGGCCAGACTACTCCTTCACGTTTTCAGAAAGCTATGGCTGGAGATCAAAATATTCCTAACACTGATCCAATATCTAGAGCTATTGGTAATGTCAGAGCTAGGAAACGACTTGGGTCTTTAGGGTTTAGAGGAGCATGGAACTAATGCCTCTGCTCAAAGGAACATCAAAGAAGACAGTCGGCTCAAATATTAGTGAGCTGGTGCATTCTGGAAGACCCCAGAAGCAGGCTATTGCTATTGCGCTAAGTGAAGCACGAAAGCATGGGGCAAAGATTCCTCTTAGAGGAAAGGCGAAGTCTAAGGGGAGGTTAGGTAGGTAATGGCTACACTAGCAGCAACCCGAACACTAGGATTACAAGCACGACCAGCCCAGACAAAGGCTGGTGAGGGTGGGTTGCGTGGACTTGTGACCGGCGCCAAAAGTGCGTACAGCAGATTCCGAAGAGAGGGACTTATTGGAAAACGTACTGGTAAGGTTGGACGGTTCCTTCAAAAACGCTGGCAGGGGACGACTGGATCAATACTACGAGCTGGTGCTGGTGCCCTTGGTCCTCTTGGGACGCGGGCATCATCGGTAGGAGATATCCTGTTTGGAGCAAGAAGGACACAACAGAGTAGAGGTCAGACCGTTAAGGTTCGTGATCCTGCCAGTGGTAAAATGATAACCAGACGCTTCCGTACAGGAAGGGTTCGTGGTCAAAAGGAGGCTAGAAAGCTAGGTGGGATGGCCGTTGGCATGGCGGCGCAGGCTTACGCAAAGAGCAGTCCAGAAAGCGCATACAAGTTTTTCGGTTCTAAGGCTGGTAAATTCGCTGGAGCAGCCGCAGGAGCAGCAGGAGGAGCGCTTGCTGTAGGTGCCCTCAAAAAATTTCGAGCTTGGCAACGCGCACCTAAGTTAAGAGAACGAACGCTGAAAGAATTTAAGCGGAGCCCCGCAGCAGCTAGGATAGCTAGCAGACAACGAAAAGCACTACAAGCAAGGAATCGGCCAATTCAGCGAGCCAATATAGCTTCTCGACGAAGAGAGGTTCTGAAAGGTAGAAGCGCATTCGCGAAACGTGAAAGAACTATTACTCCACGCGGGTATCAGGCTAGGAGACAGGCTCCCATCACACGCGGGTACAACCGCCAGATTGGTAGGGTCGCACCTACCACCATCGGACGAATGCCCACAGCTCGACAATACGCAGGTGGAAGCTCAGCAGCTAGAGATCCTTATACCGGAGCTGCTAGAGTCTCCACCTATAGACCTTCTACTTCCACGGCTGCCATGGGGCAGCGGGGTCGAACCAGATACACCCCTTCCGGTTCCACTTACGTAGCTCCGAGTGGACGTGGCACCGTTAGCAGGTATAAAACACCCACGCGGAGAGCCCCTACCCCTAAAGGTTCGTATCCCTCCCGTGCAGCTTACCGACGACCAACCTCTCCTCGGCCCAGCGCCCCTAAGAGATCTTACGCTTCGTTCCGTTCGCAAGTAAAAGTCTCACCGGCTCGCTCAAGCTCTAGATCCTTTACGCCCTTCGCAAGGCGATAAGAGATGATTCTCTTTCTAGATGACAATCCCAATAGGGCGGCCCTTGCCTATCAGCGGATGACCCCTGATTTACGGGATCATACTATCTGGTGCAAGACTGCGCCTGAAGCCATCTCAGTTTTACGAGACTATGCAACAGTTCTAGTTCAAGCACGGCTGGATCATGACTTAGAAGGCGACGGAGCTCAAAACAGCTTTGACAAAAACTGTGGAATGGCAGTTGTAAGATACTTAGAAAGTCTAGATTCAGATGGATTGAACGCTATACGAGGATGTCAGTTTATAGTACATTCTTGGAATCCTCCCGCTGGTAGGGAGATGACTGAGCGGATTGAGAAACTTGGACTCAAAGCAGTCTACACACCCTTTGGTACGTAATGGCTATTGGTCCTGTAAAACAAGTTTACCTAGATCGAGTTAAAGCTGCTCAACAACAACGCAGTGAAGCTAATACTACGATTGAAGAGGGGAAGCAAGCTGCGAAGCAAGCTAGGCGAAGACGGTTTAGGCAACAGATAGCCAAGGAAGCACCTCCTAGTACCATTCACAAACCAGCGTTCACGCCCACATGGGCAAAAAGGCCCCTACATCCTCGGGATATGCGACGGGCTACGGGGGGATTTGGTAGCTCTAGACTACAACCAAGTCCATTGGGACGTACTCTGAGCGGAGGTAAGGGATTCCAGCGAGATTTTGATCGCAAGACTGGATTCCGTGGTACTCAGCTTGTTGGTGAAGGACGAACCGAACCAAGGCAGCAGAAACGTATGGGGCTAAAACGTAGAGGGCTCGATCAATTCAGTACTTCGATGGAGAGATTTAGCAAGATTGGAAGAGCCACACGTAGAGCTACTGCAAGGCAAATGCAATTCGACCCCTCTACCGGAGGAATCGTTAGAGGCCCAACAGAAGCTCAAAACCTTCAAGATAAGATCAACGCAGTCAGGAAGAATTGGGCTAGAAGTATAACTGGCGAAGGGGTTGGTGACGTTAGAGGACCCACTCGGGTCGGTGAACAGAGAGATTTCATAAAAGAAACTTTTGGTAAAATGGGCAAGTCCGGTGCTGAGAAAGAGATTGAAGCGTATGGACAATTGAGTATGCGTGCTCGGCAAGGCTACATGCCACCTAGAATGGGTCCTGTACGAATTGGCAGAGGAGCACGCCTAAGGGAAAGGCAACAGAGAGACACATATAAGAGTTGGGAAAAGTGGAGAGTACAGCAACAGAATGAAATGAAAAAGACGTTTAGAAGTGCTGGAGTCCCACCTACACCTGGGCCGGGAACTCACAAACGAGTCACTCCCAGGCCTCCTATTCTAGATAAGTCTGGAAGAGTTAGTGAAGAAAGCTATAACATGCCTGGGGCGAACCTCTCAAGATACTTTGCTACTCGTGGCACGGAGCTGGGAGGGCCTGGACGACCGTCAGAATACCAACGTCCTATGGCGAGCTTCACCTCCACCTCGCCCCTAGAGCGAATTGGTGCTAAGGGATTTGCGTCTAGGACTTCTAGACAGCGCAGAATGTCTAAAGTAGCTGGGAAAGCTAGCACTCGAATTAGACAATCTTTTAGCCCAACAATGTCTACACAACTTTTTGGCGGATAGTTATAGGTTATAATTAGATTAAGGCTATCTTATTTCTAGGAGGAAATATGGCTGATAATAAGCCTAAGCTCATTAGAGGCAAAGGCCGTCCAGGCTTCAAAATGACGAAGCCTGCGGGTCTGCCCCAGTTGCAAAAGCAAAGCTGGGAAGCGCGGATAGCTAGTAAAACAGAACGTGACGTGGCTAAGCTCAAAAAGACTCAAGAGGCAGGTAGAACCCGTATTAGAGCGGCTGCTTCCCAGAAGCAAGCAAAAGCTGTCAAAGTGACAGGCGAGAGATTCCGTGAAGCGATGCAGAAAACAGCAGCAAAGAAGACTGGAACTGCCTTAGTAGAGTATAAGAAGCCTACTGCTCCTACTCCTACTCCTGATAAGCCTGCTGCTGGTCCTAAGCGGCCTGGAGCAGTACGTAGATTCGCAGGCCTGCATAAGCAAGGAGGAAGCTTCGCGGGAGCTATCGGCAAATCACCAGCAGGTAGACTTATGACGGGGCAAACTGGTAGGAATATCATTACACGTGCGGCTGGAAAAGGTTTGCTTCGTAAGGCCGCTGCATGGGGGGCCGGTAATGTCCTTCGGATAGCTGGTCCTCTCGGTGTGGCTTATGGAGCGGTTGTAGGCACCAGAGATATTATCAAAGCAGGCAAACGTATACACCAGAGAGTTATTAAACCAAAGATTGCGGAGAGGCGTCTGAGAATAAGATCTGAAGAGAAGTATGGAACTCTCGAAAAAGCGGCTCGTACACGAAAGGCTATGACTGGAAAGTAATCAATAGATTTTCCTGAGTAAGGAAAATAAAGGAGGGAAGTATATGGCTTCATTAGCAATTCAAGCACAGAGTATTGACAATCCGTTTCGTGATGGTGTTCATTACGTAACAAGTATTGTCAATTTCGACAATGATGGGGACACAGTGGATATTGGTGAAAGAATCGTCAGTGCCGCAGTCCTGCCAGGGGTAGGTCAAACCGCTCCTACGGTTACCGTTTCTGGTACTGTAGCAACATTGACTGGTGGATCGAAGGGGAAGACTCGTCTTACTACTTTACACACTGGCAATGCTGCTGGTCTCTAAGAAAGGAGAAAATAAATGGCTCTTATCGCACCAACAGGACAATCATTCAATGATGTCAAACAACTGGGAGCTGACGTGGTTATTGGCGTCAGTAACGTGACTCTGGTATCTGCTAGCGACACCGTAACGGTGCCACGTCTAGCGAATACCGCCGCTAACGCTTCTTCAGCACAGGTTCGAGATGCTGGCGAAGCGGCTGTAACCGTCACTGATGACGGTGTAAATACGGTTACCCTTGTTGGCTCGGCTGGCAATAAGGTAACCCTGATAACTCTGCACCGGAATATCAATCTCGGTCTAGAGGCATAAGTAAAGGAGTAGAAAATGGCTGAAAAGGGATTAGAGAAGGGCTTTGACGACAACGCTCTCTCAGGCGCTAACTGGTCAGAAACCAAAGGCGATCCGAATACAGCTTCTAGCTCAACGCCAACCACTAAGGATGCCTATAATGAAGGCGGGCATTCGCAGTCTCCCACTCCTGGTGACACTGCGGCTGAGAAGGAACTGGACGGCGGATTCGATTAAGTCATGGCTGGTGGAACAAGCACTGGCATTCTAAATAACAATAATTCTAAGAAGAAAAAGGCTACGCCTAAACAGCAAGGGGGACGTGCGGCTGGAAATCGTCCATCGCTTACAGCTCCTTCAACTGCTGGCTTGGGCATTCTAGGAAAAGATCCAGAAGATGTTAAGCCACCGATGCTTAGGCAGAGAGCACAGGCACAGGGACCTCTAGGACAGAACAATCAGGTTCCTGAAGAAGCTCTAGCCAATATAGCATTGCAGAGGCGAACCGCTCAGCAGAACATTGTTCCGGCTGGTGGTGCAGCTCCAGCGGAGGAACAGATGTCCAAGTTCCAGAAGAAGCGCCAGCAACGACAAAAACCAAGTGCAGTATCGGCGGTATAATTATGCCTGGAGAAAGATATGATCCAGAGGCCAGAGGGCTGTTCCAATCCCTCAAGGCTCCTGAAAAGCCTAAAGGTAAGATCAAAGAACTACGACATCAAGCGAAGGCTGCTAGGTCCTTAAAGATCTCTGCTAGGGCAATAGGAGATACGGGGCTTACATCTAGAAGGAGTGCAAGCAAAGCCCTGGGAGGAGCTCAAACAACCCTCAAGGCTGCTAAAAAGGGAGTAGGCCTCACAGATGTAGAAGGCCTAATGAGACATGAACGATCTATACAATCCCACACATCTCCTCTTCGCAAGCTAGAACAGAAAGTACGAAAGATAGCGCGGAAGTTCGACCCCATCGCAAAGAAAAAGCTACCTAGAGGACCGAGGACTATTCTAGGAGGATTCGCTGTCCCAGGTATAGTTAGAAAAATGACAGAACGAGTTCAATCCCTTGAAAGCAAGGGTCGTAGTAAAGCAAGACAAGCAGGAGGCTATACCCCCAGAGGTGGCGGGGAAGCCTAAGGAGTAAAAGTATGGCATACGGCAACCCACATAAAAGTGATTATAGTTCTAAACCGGCGAGATTGGCAGATCGAGTTAAACGATACGGTGGAAAGACTGAAGGGGACAAAGGAACTAGACGAGCTGGGCGGATGGAGAGTCGGATGCAGCTAATGCGGAAGCATCGTGCTCGACGCCGAACAGCTAGAAAAGAGGCTGGCCTTTATGGGAAATCAGAAGCAGGAAAGATGAAGAGCCAGATGAAGGGCAGCCAACGCCACGAAAGACGAGCTATGTATATGAAGCAGGGCATTATGAGTAGACGTTTTGGTCAAGAGCGTGCTAAGGCTGCCGGGGGTCGAGCGGCTCCTACTCTTCGTCAGAGAGCTCAGCAACGGCCTCAGCAAGGGCAACCTAAGTCTCAGTATCAGCGAACCGGGGGTCGAGGGCGGCGTCCAATACGGTACGGTGGCGAGACGGGTATGTCTGGTAGTAGGCGCGAACAGATGAGGAAAGCTCTTAAAGACTACTAATGTCTATGACAATGGCTACATTGGGTGAGCAGGTAATGCGAAAGTATCCTACTGCCAAGCGCCGACACAATATCCTAGGTGGGAAAATCCAAGGAAGACCTAGAGAGCTAGCCATACGCCGGGGAGCTCCAAGGTCTAAGCCCAGAGACATTTCAAAGATCCGCAGGGCTGTAACCGGCCAGACCAGGAAACTTCTAGAAACAGGTCGCAAGGGTGCTATGAGAATGACTGCCGCCTCCATTAGAACAGGCCCAAGACCTAAAGTACAAAGTATAGAAAGCTTCAAGTCATATACAAAAGGTCTACTAAGTACCTTTAAATAGACTTTCTTTTCTTCTTAATACCCCTAGAACTCTCTAGGGGCATACCTTTATCAAAATATATGTTAAAATATAAATAGAAACTAGCGAAGACTTTGTTTCCCTCTTAGGGTTGACCTTAGCTAGGTCTGTAAAAACACAGTCATTCGGTAACACCCAAAACCGTTAAGGGGGATGACATGGCGAAGGACGAAATTGCTGCTGCCAACGCAGTAGCCACAGAGTCAGAAACGTCCACTGACAAAGTAGAAGCAGGCTCCAAGGAAGAGCAGGGCAAAGCCTCAAATGAACCAATTCCCTATGATAGATTCAAAGAGGTAGTCGATCAAAAGAATGAGTTCAAGGAAAAGTTTGACGCTCTGGAAGCAGAGTCACAGGACCGGACCAAAGAACTTGGACAGATGGTCGCACTGTTGGAAGCAAGGGAAAGCGATACCCAACTCGTAAACTCTATTCGGCAACTAGCCGCTGACGGCAATCCCGAGCATCGAGATCTTGTGCAGAATCTAGACAATATTCTGCAAGGAATCGAAAAGAGTGTAGACAAGGGTGACAAAACTCCTGAGGAAGCAGCAGTAGATACAAAATCAGCTCTTGCCGCCACACAGACAGCAATGGAAGACATTGCTGGTGAGCAGCAAGCCGAGTTACTGCTTATGAAAGCAGACCTTTTGGCTGAGAAGTATTTTGACGCTCTGCCTCCAGACTACAGCGATCAGGATAAAGAGATTATCTCAACACTCCTGACCGACGCAGTAGACTGGGAGGCCATCGAAGAAGACCCCAACGCATTGTCGGAAGTGATTCCCGCAGCGTTTGAAGAGGTACTTCAGTTTTTCGGTGAGCCACGCGGGAAGCCTGATGCAGAAGCAAAGGGTGAAGAAACTAAGCAAACCGCTAAGGTGACTGAGCCGGTTGCTGAAGAGGAAGTTCCACAGCACCTCAAGACCGAATGGGGAGAGCTCAAGGAAGTCAAGACTCCAACGGGCACGCTTCTAAAGCCTGTCCAATCAGAGGACGATTTCCGTAAAGGTCTAGCTGCCGAACTGAAACGGATCAATCAGGCATAAATCAGTCCCTAGCATTAGGGAGTAAATAATGGCTACTACATTTACGACTCTCGGGGACATGCTTCTTCGCCGCTACGTGGTGGACTTTATCGCTCAAGCGCAGCAACTCTCAGCTCCTATTTATTCTAGACTGCGTGAGAACACAAGGTTCATCCCCAGCGGTGATGGTGCATTCTTCCCGATCCGCCTCGATGGTAATGAGTCAGGTGGTGGTTGGCGTGGAACAGACGATAACCGTCTGCCCGCAGCCGGTAACGAGCGCGTTAAGCAGCATCGTGTCCGGCCTAAGAAGTACTACCATACGGTAGAGTTCTCAGGTCTGGCAGAAGCGGTGTCCCGCAGAGGCGGGGAAGACGCATTCGCAGCCGGTGTTACTGACGCGATTAGCACAGCAGTTAAGCGCGCAGGTGCCAACTTCGAGGTTACGTTCCTACGCTCAGATGGAACTGGCCGCCTCACCAACATCGCTGGTACACAGGCCAATGTGACCACGATTTCAGTTGATGATGCACGCCCTTTCCGAACGGGTCAGGTTCTCGTATTCCTCAATAACACCACAGGACTCCGACAGGCTGGTCCAGTCACGGTCAATAGCCGAAGCGTATCAGGAGCGACCATTACGGTTTCTTCTACCGTTTCAGTTACAGACAATGATGGGATCTATATCTCAGGTGAGCAGTCTGAAGCTGCCGCACCTTCTGAGATCACTGCACTTGGCCTCCCAGGTATCGTAAGCTCTACTGGGACCATTTACAACCTCAGCAGAACGACCTTCCCAATCCTTCAATCGAAGACGATTGCGGCAGGTGGTGCAGCTCTAGACGAATCCCTGCTCCGTAGACTGCGCAAGCAGCTCTTGGTCGAGACCGACGTTGGGTCGATGGAAGGCTTTGCTTTCATCACCAACTGGGATCAGTTCGACCGTTACACCGAGATCTCTCTTCCTTTCCGTCGGTTCAACGACATGAGGCTGGAGCTCGGTGCGGATCAGGCGCTTACCACGTTCGAGGGTCGTCCATGGTTCATTTCATGGGCAGCTCTACCGGATGAGGTATTCATGATTCGCCTGGACGCAATAGAGCGTGGCGTGGTTAGACCCCTCTCGATTGATGAGCGCGTCAATATGGCGTGGGTGCCGGGAATGGACTCCTTTACAGTACTCATGAAGTACTACGGGGAAAACGTTGCTCGGATAGTCAACCAGACGGCAAAGATCACGGGCCTCAGCGTCCCAACCTTCTAAGCACTGCTTAGAAAGCTGGCTAAAAATAAGTCCCTGGGAGATTACAAATCTCCCAGGGCTATTAGCAATCTTCACAAGAAGTTGCTAGTATCTTGCATACTGGGTGTTTGTAGAAAACTCCCGAAAGTATACCTAGAGTTTAGCTGAGTTCCTAAGGCGGGAACCAGAGATTCTAGACAGTTGAGGATACAAAAATGGCTAAGACTGTTGCAATCCGCTTTAGGAACCGTCACGCCGCTGGAGGACATGACTCTGGTGGTAGCCCGGTTCAAGGGAAAGTAGACATTCGCGGTGTCGTTACCGTTACGTCTTATTCCCGTGGCGGCGAGTCACTTACGCCTATTGACCTCGGCCTCTCAACCATCGACCACTTGGACCTCCGGGTAGTCGAGCCGGTTCGGAGTGCAAACCCAGTGCAGGGCACCCGCTCAGTTGTCTATTCTGACGCTGCCCAGCAGTTCTATCTCCTAGAGCAGAACGTGGGTGGAGGTTTTAATGAGGCCGCTGATGCGGTAGTGGTTACACTATCGTTCTCCGCAAATGGTGATGCAGCCGATCATGTAGAACTCCTTCCGTAAGTAGTTCTACTTTCACAACCTAGAATAGAGAAGGGTAGGCTATGCCTACCCTTTCTCTTTTCTAACTAGTTATAATTTACAAGACAAAAGGAGCAATCAATGGCTACAGTTACCACACAGATCATCACCGTACAGGGACCGATCAAGCTTGAGATCATTAGTCTGTCTGCGGTAGACGATGGGGATACCGTCTCTACCCGTATTCAGCGACCTGATTTTGCGTTTGCAGTCAGTACCGTAGATGACAATAACACGATTGGCGTGATTCAGGTGGGGATTTCTGGTAAGACCCTTACCCTGAATAACTCTAATCTGAGCTCAAGCACCGTAGTAGTCCTAGTATTTGGCTTCTAAATAGGAGCTGAAATGTATAGGCGCAAGCTTCCTCTCACAAGAGAGCTCCACGTAGGGATAGACCTTCCTGTATGGTTTATCTCTGATTTAAAAGCGATAGATAAGCGTTTTGTATTTGTCTATCACAAGTGGCGGCTCATCTGGGATGATGTAATGAATGGCCATACGGGGTCTTTTGAAGATCCTCGATTTTGTATCGGGGAGTTTCAAGGGCGTGAGTGTTGGGGGTGGCCACTACGAGACAATGAAGGCAACCCAGTCCCAGACGAGAGGTGGCATCTATGGAGACTAGCTCCTGACTATGGCTGGTCTCATATCATAGATGTTGATTCCTACGATCCAAACCATTTGAAAAAGATCGTAGAAACGATCCATGAACATTCCATCATGAGCGCTATGGGCTCCAAGAAGTATGGAGTCTGGAAGCGGAGTCAGGAAGAAGCGAAAGAGTCGAAGAGGATAGAACTAGCTGGTGATAAGTTTGCCTTCCTAGAGAGTGAGAATAGGAAGCTGACCAGAGATGCTATGGAAAACTTTGAGTTCGGACGTACTGCTCCAACGAATCCGACAAAGGATATCATCATGAGCTATCGGGGGCAGACGAATAAAAGTAAAATTATTCGACCTCTGAATGATAAGGACGTTGGGCTGACGACCTGGGAGGATTTAGACTAATGGGTAAACACAGAATTCGGGCAGGACTATTTGGCAACTTGCTTTCTCCCAAGTTTAGTTGGAGAGAAGGTCAATCTGCTGCTGCTAAACGACAGTCCGATGCAAGACGTGGTACTGTCATGCAGGAAGCTAAGAGGGCTTTTCGTGGCATAAGCACAGAAGTCAGAGAGTTCGCCAGGGGTCTGCCTAGACTTATTCGTGGTGAGAAAACCCTTCGCCAGATCAGACGAAGATCAAGCCGGAAGGGTTGGAAGGTCCAGACTGGACGTATAGGGAGGGAGTAAATGGCCGATACATTAGCCAAGTTCCTTCGCAGAACACGAAGGTATCTCCAAGAGGAAAATCCAGATAAGTCACACTGGGACGATCAGCTATTAACAGACCTTTTCAATGCTCAGTATCTACGAAGGTGCGCCCAGCTTCAACATACCTTTGAGGGATGGTTCATTAACGTCGCAATTCGAGACATTCCGGCGAATCAGGCTAGGTACGCCTGGCCGGTAGGTTTTCAAAGAGAGACTAAGCTGGAGCTCGTTCGCACCGATGGTGCCACGTTTCCTATCGCAAGATTTGAGAGACATGGAGAACGGAATGATGCAGCTAGCGGAGTAGCAGATAACTATCTGCCTTCGTGGCGACCCATGGGAAATGGCTTTGTTCTAGAGCCTGCCCCTTTACAGGATATTGCAGGTGGCTTACGAGTAGAGTTTGAGGGTCTTCCTGCTAAGCTGACTCAAGATGGAGATTCAATTCATCCTTCTTTTCCAGACCAGCTAGATGATATCCTTGTGCTGGACACCGCTGTTGCTGCCCTTGATGTTGAGGGGATGCAGGAGTCAGGTCGCATGACTTCCCTGCTACGACTGAGACAGGAATGGGATGCAGATTGGGAACGCTTCATTGAAAGAAGGACTATTAATCGACCGCAGGTGACTCCGTTCATAGCCCACTACAATGATGCGTAAGAGGTCAAGAAAATGTCTGCACGACCAAAGCTACCTTACGTAGACTTTACAAAGTGGGCTGGACTCAACACTAAGACTTCAGAAGATGTCCTACCAGAACAACAGCTCAAGATCGCCCAGAACGTTGACTTCTTCACGAAGTACGGCTCTGTGTCTAAACCGCCTGGAATGTCCAGAATCCTCTCGGAGATCTACAAAGAGGCTGGGATCACTAAGCCTATTTCATGGGTTGGATTCTATAAAGCCGCAGACCTCGACGGTCAATTTCTCAGACACACGCTTATTGCCGCAGGAACAACCATCCAACGAGTCGAACCTAACGGCTCGATTACATCTCTAGCAACAGGCCGACGCAACAATAGAGTTCACTCCGCTGACCAATTCGGTGAGTTCCTTCTGATCCAGAATCAGAATCCTGAGCTTATCGGAGATGGAGATGTCCCCGTAAAGTATGACGGGACTGATATCACCAACTGGGGTATCGTAGCTCCTGGCACCGAAGAAACCGATCAAGAAGAATTTGACGATGCCTCCTCCTTCACTGTAGTTGGTGGAACGGCTGTCAATGAGACTGTCACCACCCGAGATGGGTCCGCTGTCAAGGTAGACAAAACCACCACTACCGCCACCGATGTCTCCATTCAGAAAACCCTAGATACCGCCTTCAGTGCTAATGCCTCTGGAGAGGACAAGGTATTCGTTTGGCTCTTCATCCCTCGTGGTCAGATTACAAACTTTGCTACCTCTGGCCGTTCTGTTTCTGTCTACCTAGGTTCCGATAGCGACCTAGTTACAAACTTCTATAGGTTCGATTTTACTATAGGAGATCTTGCAGAAGGCTGGAATCTCCTTATAATGGATACTAGCACTGCTCCAACTGGAGAGGATGGAACATCCTCTGGTGCCTTCAACAACTCCATTGTAAAGACCCTTCGATTTGAGGCTATCAGTAAAACAGGAGCTACTCTCATTACTGGCCTGCGCTGGGACTTGCTCTTCACCACTGACGAGGGAAGGCTTACCGCTGCTATTAGCGGTAGCTCTGGCAAGCTCACAGGAGTTTATAAGTATAAGGTTACATACTCCAGCAAGTTTGGACATGAGTCCAATGCTGGTGCGACCAGTATTAGTATAGAGCCTAGCTCCAAGAAGATAGACCTTACGAATATTCCTGTCTCGCCGGACCCCCAAGTAATTGCTAGAAGAATCTATAGGACTGTAGCTAGTGGAAACATCTTCTTGTTTCTTACCCGCATCGCTGACAATGAAACTACTACCTTTGAAGACAACACAGCGGATATTGCTCTGGGGAGCATACAACCTCCGGTAGCGGGCTCTGTAAATCTTGATGCTTCACCTCCTCCAAAAGCCGTAATCGTAAAGACTTGGAAGCGGACTGTCTTCTTGGCAGGAGATCCGTCTGCACCTGATACGGTCTTCTTCAGTGAGGACAACACCCCTGAATCCTTTCCCGTTCTGAACGCTGTTCAGTTAGATGATATTGTCACCGCTATGTATGAAACTCTATCCGGTTTGGTAATCGAAACGGCTACAGGAAAGTGGCAGATCATTGGAGACAACCCAGACTTCAAGTTCGATAAGGTTATCGACGGCATCGGTTGTGTAGGGCATAGAGCTGCCGGAGAAGCAAGACTAGCTGGGTGGGCTATTGATGAAGATGGGATGTACTTATATGACCTGAATGAACCTGTCAAAATCTCTGAGCCAATTCGTGACCAATTCGATGCCATCAACCGAGCCAACATCGCCCAGATGTGGAGTGCCCATCTCAAATCTAGAAATGCCATTGTTGTCTTCGCAAAGGACGCAAATGGAAGGTATACAGACAACCTAGTCTATCAGTACCTACAAGATGTCCAGACCCGAGGCGATCTCTTAAATGGTTGGTGGTGGAGACTTGATCTTCCCACTGAAGTAAACCTTATAGATGGGCGAGAGATCGAGGATGAGAATGGCGACTTCCATCTGTATGTAGGTTCAGAAGAAGGAATGCTGTTCGAGCTCTTCGACACCGACGAGAAAAATTGGCTAGATGCTGAGGGGAATAAAAAGGTTATCACCACCATCTTTCAGACTAAGTTCGTTCGACCAGGAGATGCTGTTAATCCTCCTGCAACCGATGCTCACATGGAAGGAACTGGAAGTGGAAGAGTTGAGCCTAGATGGATTGAGGTAAGGAAGCGAACAGACGATATCTCAACATGGACTGCCCTTCTTGAAACAGCAGACGGTCCTGTTGGGCCTGTGCGAGATTCTCAAACTGTTGAGGTAGATTTTAAGGATGCTGAGAAGACACTGCGTAGAGTTGCTGTCCGTGCATTCACCGGGGCAGAGTATATGAGAGTCACTCTAACCAATGCGGAGCTGGATGTAGAAAATACCATTACTGGTGTGAGAGTCTACTTCCACATACGAGAGGGGCAGTTCGAGGTCTAATGGGTTCCTTTCAAAGCGCAAGACCTCTTCAAGATGTGAGGCTGAGAAAGTGGCCTGGAGGCAGAGTTGCAGCTTTAAAGCTGATGATCTCTCGTCTAGAGGATGCTTTGAATAATACTCTTGGTGCTCAGGTCGATCAATCTCCCGTGAGAATAACTTCAGATCAGGTTCCCTTCATCATCAATTTCAAAGTTGATGGAGGTTATCGCCTTTTCAAAGTAAGTTTTCCAACTCCTCCAGGGTTGGTAGATCTTCTGTTCTATGAGATTTTTCATGATGATAATGTTGGTTTTACCGATCCAACAATTTTACGAACTCCTATGACTAACGTCATGATCTCGGGAGTGGGACTAGGAGAGACTAGATTTTTCAAAGCGAGAGTGGTGAATAGCTCGTTCGAGGCCAGTACCTTTACTGAGACGTTAGAGGTTGTATCAGCCAGTAGAAAAGTAGGAGTTTTCAATGTTTCTGGAACAGAGAATATTGTTAGCCAACTGAAAAAGGCAGCAGGAGAATTTACAGATGTAGTTGACTTTGACTTCCGCCCTTCCGGTGGTGCTCTAACCATGATGGCTCACGTAGGATTATGTGCTCCAGAAGGAGACGCAGATGGCGCGAACGCCTTCGGCTTCCCCCCCTCTGGTATTCCGGTCAGGGACAGACGTGGTGAGAATTTATTCGATCCAGTTTGGCACAAGCAATATGGTCCTGCTCACGCACAATTCAGATGGGTAATAGATGGAAAGGTAGCAAGATTTCCTAGATTTCTATTATCGGAGCGCCCCTTCAATGGGGCCAACGGCCCTCTTGATCCGACAACTTCATTCGCACCATGGAATGTGATAGCTCAAGGTACAATGATAACCCCGTTTTTCAGGACTGAAAAGTTGTCTATTAATATCAAACTACAAGCTGCTCTAAATTTAGGATCAGAATGGGCGGGAGGCTTACGTGAGAGTGTGTTTGAAGAAGTCCAGGGACCCCCTGTCCGGTCAGAAGGTGCCTTCCAAATTGAGCCTCTAGTTCTAGCTAGAAACGTAAAAGTCATTGAAGTTCAAGAAGAGTTCTAAGAAATGGCGCTCCAAGGTAGCGGTAGAGCGGGAGTTTCAAGGGTCCCCATCAGGGGGTTTGCTAAACTTCTAGGCAATCTCCCTGCCGTAATTCGTAATAGAGTTGAGAGCGCTTTTACCGACGCTGAAGATCTACTCAACTTCCACAACCTTTCCAACCCAGATCAAATAAACAAGCGGTCCTTTTCTGGTCTGCTTGAGGCTCCTATTATTGTAGGAAGCCGATCCATTCTCGGGGGATCGGTTGAATGGGAAAGAGTTGATGATCCGCGTATTGCTATGTATGAAGTGCAAGTTGATACTATTAATATCTTCTCCAGTCCCGAGTCGTTTAATGTCTACGAACCCTTCTTCTCCATAGAGAACATTGAGTCCGTAAGATTCATCCGTGTTCGTTCTGTTACCCAGGATGGACGAACTGGAAACTTCTCTAACACGGTTTCGATTAATCCTCTTACAACTGCACCCCGAGCTCAGACCTTTATCTTCTATCCAGAGTACCTTGATGAATCTGTGCAGCGTAAGCATGGAGGCCTAGCTCAAAAGTCTGCTGGTGAGACTGTCTTAGTAGACCAAAGAACTTACGCTGGAAGTCAACTAGTTCCTAACGACTTCTATACTATTATGGTAGCTGACTTCTTTCCTGATGAAGAGCGTATAGATGGAGGTATGCAATGTTGGGGATACATCTCTAATAGAATGAAAGAGTTCATACCCAATAGTCTAACTAGACCATGGGATCGGATCAGATTTAATGTTAATGGACGTACACGACAAGAGCATATGGCGCTACTTTGTGATGATGGTTGGAGAGAATGGACGACTGGCCTTGGCCGAGGGGCCGACGCGGCAGAGGGTAGTTACTCAGACTTGGCGGAATTGGTAGGGTTCCAAGAAGGCGGTAGCGGGGGGTTCGACGTAGGGGAAGCGGATAGTGGTCCCATGTCATTCTATACCAGAGGAGGATATACTTTTGCTTTTGGTCCCTGGCTTGAGCCGTTTGAAAACCTAGCTAAGAGGAGAGGACAAGGACCTAAAGATCCTAGTAGCGCAACCGAAAGTGGGGCTGGAATAAGCTGGGAGGCGATTGGTGGCGGGTTAAATAATGCAAAAGTTCCTAACCCTCCAGACCAGGATGCAGCAGAGTTAGTCAGGTGGGGGGCATCTATTGTATTACCTGGCGTGGGCAGTCTTAGCAGAACTGCAAAATTTCAAGACTACAATTTCAGCGTACCACTTGATGCAACTATTAGGGGAATTGAAGTCTGGATGAAACGGTTCGTTTCCTTTTTCCCTGCCACTACAGCCATTGAAGATAATGTTGTTAGACTATTAGATGATACTGGTACTGCTGTAGGACAGAACAAAGCTGATCCTACTTTCCCATGGATCAAGCGCGACAACAACACCAAGCAAGCAATTGGCTATCAGACTTTTGGTGGTGAAGCTGATCTGTGGTACTCCACTTGGTATCCCGCACAAATAAACAGTCCAAATTTCGGGGTCTCGCTTGTAGCAAGATCTATAGTGGCGTCATCGACCGGCTCATTGCGCCACGCACAGATAGCAGTGACTTATGATGAGTTCTATTCTAATAAGCGACTTAGACTATCTATAGATGTAGTACCTCAGTCTAACTTCTATCTCCGAAGAGAAGTTTTTGGTGCATGTTTTAATGTTATAGAGTTTGGACAAAAAGAACAAGCAATAGTCCTCATTGGGGACGACCCGTGTTAATGTAATGCCATTTGATAAAGACAGACGAAATCGCTTGCCTTCTATTCAATCCAAACTCCGAAGTATTCGGGGAATGGAGAAGGACGAACTACAGCTTTTCCTCCGTATTGGAAATCTGATTGATGCCACCGTGCAGGCTGCAAGAGGCTTAGCCAATGTTGGAGATCAACAGTCACGCACACCTGCTGCTGGAATTCCTATCCCACAGAACGTCAAACTCACTTCTGCATTAGATGGAATAGATATTAATTTTGATCCGGTAGACTTTGATAATCTTGCTCACTACGAAATTGATATAGATATAAGTAGTGTCTTTTCTGCTCCTGTAACTAGGAAAGCCTTTACCAATAAGTTTGTCATTAGAGGTTTGGAGAGTGGGGTTTTCTTTGTCCGCATACGAGTAGTTGATCGTACTGGAAAGGTTGGAGAATACTCTGATACTGAGGAGGTCACCATAGGTGCTGCGGGATTTAAAACAGATGCAGATTTCTTTTTGCCTGAACAGAGAGACAATGCGGCATTTAACAATGAGACAGTCAGTAAAGATTTTTTTGTAAATGCAGGGGATAACGTACTTGTCGGTATGGGAGTCTCCTGTCTGGGTGGCAAGCGGCGACTGTTTGTATCCGGGCGCCCAGATATTCGATGGGCAGGTGGAAGTGGAGATGAACTATTTGATGTTGAGGTCGCAACCTTAGAAGAGCAGGATCTCTTACTAGAATCTCAGGGTAGAGGTTTTGGGAACGAGGTAATAAAGGGATTTTTCTATACTTATCAACATCTCCCCGGACAAGGTTTTGATCCCTTTTATATTCAGCCAGGGTTCTACCATGAGCCAGCAACAGCTTATGTCGGAGGTCCTAGTACTTATACTATGATACATTTCTTTCAGGTAGATCAGGCTAGTGCAAGTGGGAACCGCCATTGGGACGTAACCCATGGAGACTTCTTTGATGATGGATTCTATGATACTCCTAATATTGAAGCCAGATCCTCAATAAGCTGGATGTTGCAATCCGTGGTCAAATTCTAAAAGTATATTATCCTTTAATTAAGTTCTAATTGGTTATAATTTAAGTAGGCCTCTACTAATCTAAGGAAATGTATGGCTACACCTACTATCACAGGTACACCACGGGAGACGACTACAGCTCAACTCACCTCCCTGAGCTCCCTGTCGCTTCAGCAAGGCGAAGAAGCTAAGGAGAGGCGTCTCAAACAAGAAGAAGCATTTACTAAGCTTAGAGGCGAACTGGGGAAGCCTGAGGAGGATGCTCCTACCTCCCCTGCTGAATACGCAGCTCCAGGCGTCAGTCCTGATGCCTGGGTCGATTACCAGAAAGGCACCGCTGAATTCAAGACCATGAGCGCCCTCACCAGGACGGCGCAGGGCCTTGCTACCAGAAGTGGGCCTGAATGGGAAAGGCTAACTCAGAGCGTCACCGGCCCCATCATCGAAGGCTCGGCAGCCATGTTGCGAGACCAGGCTGAACTCCTTCGCAATGAATTTGCAAGGGGAGGACTGCGGCGCTCTCAGGCTAGGGAAGCCATACTCCAGATACGGAACATTGAATCAGCCAATGTTGCAAAGCAGCAAGAGCTCTGGAATGCAAATCTCGCCCTGACCCAATGGGGTGCTCAATTCGCCAATTCACAGGTCACAGAGTACAACAAATTGTATGCCGAGAATGCTGGCGGGATCAGGGACTCTTTTAATGATGCAATGGATAAAGCAGGATCGCTCCTGGCCTTGACCTCAATTCCCTTCGCGTCGAAGGTGGCACTACAAGTTGGTGAGATGGCTTCGGCTAAGGCGGTTGAGGACAGGGCTAAACGGCAACGTACCTACACAATCGCGGGTGGAGCCTTAGCAGCTCTTACTGGTGCAGTCGTTGGTGGACCTCTTGGGTCACAGTTAATCTCTAGTGGAATTGGTGCTGCCGGGGCTGCCGCCGCACCTGGCATGGGGTTTGAGCAGATGATTCAGACTGGTGGACTTCTAGGTAGTGCTGCTCAGCAGCTCTTCGGAGGTGGTGGCGGAGGTGGTGAAGTTAGTGCCCCACAGCCCGGTGAAGGACAAGGCTATGGTGTCCTAGCCCCAGGAGCGTCAGCAACAGGGGAAGATCCTAACCTAGCTCAGCGGCTAACTCAGGGTCCGCTAGGAGGAGCTGTTCAATCTCTCTTTGGCATTGGAGAACCAGGCGCGGGCATAGTAGGAGATATTGGTGGAGCTATTGGTGGAGCTATCTCTAGTGGTTGGGGTAAAATTTCCAGTATCTTTGGGAGCATATTCTAATGGCTGCAAACTTTCCAGGTAGTCTTATGCAACCCCGAGAGGATATCGGGGGCGCTAGGGGTGAACTAGGTGGAATAACTGGTCTAGCCAAAAATGCTATGTATGAGCGATGGTGGAGAAAAGAGCTAGAAGACTTCGACCGAGTTGCGATTCCAAAGATGAAGGAGGCTGTTACCAAGCTGGGTGAATTAGCCAATGATGAGAACTTCACTGACCATGGTGGGGCATGGGCAATGATGAAGGGTGCCGTATCCGCTGTTCAAACTGAAGCTCTCAAGTACCCGAACAATCCCTATATCGCCAAGAAGCACGCTAATATGACTAAGGCCCTCTCAGGCTCTTTCCAAGAAATGACTCAGGGCCTCAAGGATATGCAGGGCATTCGGACAGCTCGGGAGCAGGAGGCAACCGCAAAGTTTAAGCGTACCGATGTTATGCCAGCGCAAATTTTGGCCTCGAAGGCTCAAACCAAGGCAGCGGAGGCACAGCTTAAACAGGCCGAGAGAGGGAAGGCACGTCGAACTAACTTCGGGGATCTTAGAGGTCATGCGATTGGATGGGCGTCCACCGTAGAAGGCTCCCCATTGTATGCTAAGCTTTATGTGGATAGAAAACTAGATTCTGCGAATAAAGCCTGGGAAGGAGAAGATGGTCAAGAATATCGAGATAGAATGGGTGTGATGGCTAATCAGCAAGACTTCACCGACCTGCATTCGCTAACTGATAAGGAGAAGCAGCAGTTTAAAAAGGAGATGTTTACGTCGGCTGTTGCACAGCTAGGTGAGTCTCCAGAAGTTGCAGCTTCTTTTGTCAATGATATGATTCGGAGTAGCCCAGTTAGACAGGCTGTGGAGGATGCAAAGAAACCCGTTGTACTTAAAACTGCTTTAAAGTCAGGAACAGTCGCCTTGAACCGCATCTTTTGGAATGATCCTGCTATGGGTGAAGGAAGCGCTGCCGACTTCTCGCCAGTTATGACGAAAAAGCATCGTAACAGTATCGGTGGGAAAGTGAAAGCTATGTACGCTCGACTTCGCCTCGCTCCTAATGGCCTTAGTCATGAACAAGCCAAAAAGCAGATTTATGAAACTGGTACTGTAGATATAGCCGTTAAGCAGTTTCTAGATATTGGTAATAAGGCTGGACAGGTTACTTTATCAGAGATCGTGAAAGAGATAGATGATATGTTAGACGCAGAAGACGAGAATTTTATGTTCACCCGAGAAGAAGAGCGGCGGAAACGTCTACTTGAAGAAGGTGCATATGGCGGGGTTGCTGAAAAAATGGGGGATATAATCGGCGAGATGGCTAATGCTCCTGATATGGCTATTAGTATTTGGCAAGCAGGTATGGGAGTGATCTTTGGTAAGGAGATTGATCCGGCTGCGGCTGAATACCTGCAAAGAGCTCAGGAAAGTATGCAGGCAAAGGGACAGACAGCTAAGCCTGGCGCTTCCCCCGCTCCGACTGTTCCCCCTCGTCTAATAGATAGCGAGTAAAATGGCTGACCCTAGAATTCCACAGGAATTTCAGGATGCGGTGGACTTCCCTGCGAACGATCCAGATCCCTTTGCACCGTTTGATCCTGAGAGTGACGAATCTGTATCCGAACGGATACTCGCTACCCAACCTGAACGTACTGCTTCCATCATGGGAACGAAAGCTCCTGATAGAACAGGTGAGTTGGGCTATGAATATGCTGAACGAGAGGCAACCCGTCAGGCTCAGGCTTATCAAGCTACCCAAGCCATAATAGATGATACGGATATTCTTGATTACGTTACTCCCAAAGCACAGGGGATTAAGATTCGCGATGTAGCTAATTTTCTTTTTGGTGATGAGATGGGAGCCATTGGAATCAAGCTTGATAACGATCACATCAGTTGGTCTATGGCAAATGCTCAAAAGCAATGGAGCGACCATCCTCTACGAACCACTGTAGCTCTGGCCACTTGGGCACTCCCTGGACTGGGACATATTGCCAAGTCTAAGCGTATGGCTAAGTATGCTGGTATCACCGCGAATGAACTTTACGATGCAAAAAAGATTGACAATGTGGATGACTGGCTCAAGATGGATATTGACTCCCAAAATAGGCTCAGATCACAACTCCTGCAAGAGACCGAGCTTGCTGATCTTCTCAATAAGGCTACGAATACTCCTGAGAAGATGACCAAGATCGACACAACTAAAATATGGTTCTATCGAAACTGGGCGCATCAGTCTACAAAGATGTCAGATCCCAGTTCCTCCGCAGTCCATGACCTTCACTTCAAAGAGCGACTGGATAAGATGCTTCAAGATGAGGTTATCTCTCCCTATGTTATGACAGCTCCCGATGAGAAGCATGGACAGGTTATCGCTCGTTACTGGGCAGATGATTTATCTCTAGATAAAGTACCTCTTGAAGTTCGCGCTTGGGCTCAAGGAATGGGGAATACTCTTGAAGAGCTCCAAAAGAAGATGCTTGATACTGGCTTTCTTGATTCTTCGACCGTTGAGAAGGTTGGCAAGAGATACATCCCTCTTATACCAAAGGGAAAAGAATTTGCTATTGGTGGACCTACTCAACAAATAACTCTGTTTGAGAAGGGCCGACCTGTAGTTCATGAGATAGGACGGATGGAATCTCCAGCTCTCCTAGAGAGAACTACGGGATTGGATGAGTTCGTTGATATGATGAAAGCTGAAACGGTTCTCACGGACCCGAAGACTCTGACTGTTCGTGGACTCATGGAAGGAACTCTTCTCTATGAGAACCACATGAACATTGTTAAGATGGCCACCGATGCTAGATTTGGAACGGATGCTGCTGGCTTTGCCAAAGCAGTAGAAACATTTGGGGGGGGACTCCGAGGACTTAGGAAGGCCAAAGATGAATGGATTCCTCTTTGGGGAGATGCTACACGTCCAGGTCTTGCCGGTGCCGGGCTAAGCAATCGTCTCAAGAGAATGGTTGCTAAGGAAACCGGAGTTAATGCGGATAATCTTGGAGCGCATTATCTTAGTAAAGACGCCTTTCATCAAATGTTTGGTCCGAATGGAATAGTTGGCCAAAGTGGTGAGGCCGTTGCCGCGTTCCATGAGGTAGTAAAAATATATAAGACTTCTAAGACTGCCTTCAATGCTTATACCCAAGCACAGAATGTCATGGGAAATATTGTATTCCTCTCCATGAGAGGTATGCGGTTTTTTACTGGAGCTGAAGCGGGAGAGAATTGGAAGCTTCTCCAGGCAGGAATGGCTAATATGAACGCGAATCTGACTGCTCTAAGAAAGGCACAAAAGACTGGAAAGGGAGGAGTAGTCAAGCTCAAGCCCATGAAGGTTGGGGATAGGACTTTCTCTCCTGCGGAGATTGCATCAGAACTCGACAGTGCTATGGTTAAGGAACTCCTTGAGGAAGGAGCATTCCTTAATGCAGAGGGATCTAATCTCGGCTTTCTTTCTGGAGTTGCTGAGAAAGCAGACAATATTAGTCAGTTCTTAGGTGCTGCAACTAGAAAGACAGAAGATTTTCTTTCGACTTGGAAGCGATTCTATAACGTAGGAGACTCCGGTCCTAAGTTTGCTTACTTCATGAAGCTACGAGCCAAGGGGTTTAGCCGAGCAGCGGCAGTCCAAGAAGTAGCGAAGGCTCTTCCTGTCTATAGAGGAATTGCTGAAGGTCCTAAAATTCCTGGGCTGGGTCGAATTGGCCCTGGGTCTCTAAGAAAGGGTATGTTCCCTTGGATTTCTTTCCCAGCCGAAACGGCTAGGATTATGAAGAACAACCTTATAGAGAATCCTTGGCAAGTAATGCCCTGGCTGAAGGCCACCAATATTATGCAGGCTATGATGTATGGTGTTGGCCAACTGGGAGTTGGAGATCCTTTCACATTCGATGACCACCTTGGAATTAGGCGACAGCTTCCTATCCATGCTCAGCGACCAACTGCGGTGACCACTCCTTTCACGGATAAGAATAACGATATTAGATCTATGATGATGGACTTCCTTCCTTTCAGTACCCTTCTACCTCCAACCTATGCAGGAGAGGCAAGGATTCGGGATAAGATTCCCGTAGTCGGTGACCCTCTTCCCATCCTAGCAGGAATCATTAATGTCTTCACAGGGAAAGGTCCCTTCGGACAAGACATGCCTTCTACAGGCCCAGCAGATTTTATTGGAAAAAATATTGCTAACATGATCGGATTTATATCTCCACCCTACGTCCAGAAGTATATGTTTGATATTACGTCCCCACGTAAGCAGAGCATCACGGGACTGAATACGTATAAGATGGAACAGGATCTAGGAAAGGTAGTGAACCCTCAGACCGGAAAGCCCGGCTCTTGGCTATTCGATCATCTGATGAACAATACTATTTTCAAAAACTATGCAAGTAGCGCTGAGCAGGAGATGTTCAATCAGAGTTTGAAGTTAAGCCGAGAGGTGGAAAACGTAAGAGGGGAACTTACTAGGCGATGGAATGCTGCCATTAGATCCGACCAGGCAGAGGATGCAACAGGATACCTACAACAAATCCAAGAGACTTTCATTAAGGAGTATGGTCCTGGTCCTATTGCTCAATCGAAGATGAGCGAGTGGGTGATTCGACATAGAAGGTCGATCAATAGGCACCCCCAACTTAGGCGCTTCTCAGAAGAAGACATTATCCGAATGATGGTTGAAAACGATAAGATGTCTAAGAAGCAAAGAACCGTTGCCAGAGATAAAAGAGCAAAGGCACTATCTAGGGAGTACGTGCTTAGACAGATGAGGAGATAAGTATGGATTGGAAGATGACCGGACTTGCAATTGTAATTGCTCTAGGTCTTTGGTTAGTTTCAAACCCAGCCCAGACTGCTCCTCTAATCATACCTCAATATGAGATCTACGACATGGATGGAATATTATCAACGAGGATTCTGTTATCGTGTGATGAAATGGTATATATGAGAGATCTAACTGAGAAGGAAGGAATTCTAAGAGAGACAGATGCTTATAAGTGTGGAACAAATCAAGAGGGGAAATGCTTGCCATACTACATACAGAATGCTGTGCTGCATGAGTTAGACAATTATTTGAAAGCGGCTATTCTAGATAATTGCAAAGAGATTTAATCTTCCGTTTCAAGTTCTTCTTCAGTAACCTCATTTAAGACTTCATCAGTAGCCGGGGCATCCTCTGGCTCATCTTGGTTATTCCCCACAGGAACTATAGGTGCGCTTATCCTGCATAGGGTGCAGGTTATTCCGGCGTCTGTCCACGTTCCGCACTTGCATCTAACCATAACGCTTGTAGTTCAGGGGCTACGGGAAAGTTTTCATAGCGATGCCGTAGAACAGGAAGCTTCTCAAAGATCTCAATGGGAGTAGCTTCACCTCTATGGTACGTAGCCTTTAATCTCCTAGAGATACGCTTAGGTACGTTTTCGTCTAAGCGTGACCTCTTGCAATTATGAAAATGGTAACATATAATATCCTTAGAGAACCAGTGCTCATTCCTTTTCTTCTGTTCAACGAAAGGTATCTCGCCTGGATGAGTCCCAGTCCAAATCATATCCCTATGGTAAACTCTATGATGTTTTAAGTCTAAGTTTTGTCCATAGGCAGTTTTCAAATCAGTCATAACTTCTACCCTACGTATGATACCATACGTCTTGCCATGCTCTTCATACTGCTTTTTCATATTAACCATTTCATCAGCAAGGGCATCTAGTCCAGGTTGACTATAAATCTCATCCCCATCAAGAATGAAGTACCACTCGCTCCTGGCTTCTGCAATCATAGAGTTTCTGAAAATCCCCTGAATAAGTGGATCGACAAAGGGAAGTCTACGATAGAACATCTCTGCGGTTTTCTTTTCAGAGTTGATGAAAGACTGAAGGATCTCCCATGTCCTGTCTTGGCTTCCAATATCATAGATGACATAGCGATCAAACCTACCCTGGACTGCTCCTAGAACGTAGGCCAGCCAGTTCTCCTCGTTCATCACAAGGATCACAGGTACAAGATCAGGTATACGTTTAACGGACAACTTCGAGAATCCTATCTAGTCTATGGGTTACGAAGTGCTTGGTCCTGACCTCGTTGTAGCCATTGAAAGCAATAAGTTCTGCCAGACCAGGATTAGTACAAGCCCACATCATCTTTTCCACCAACTCGGTCTTATTCGTATAGCCAAGGAAGTGTTTCCCTTCTTCAAATAGGAGAGACATTCCCTCTCTTTCATCCATATCATTGAACAATAGCTGCCTCGTAGCCATGGACTCAATCACTCGCTGGTTGGGTCCGTCGTGCTTCTGGCCCTTGTTAAAGAGATACCTGCATTCGTGCATAGCTTCGCAAGTCTCAGGCCACCTATGTCTGTGGGCCTTGCCAACTTGCCTGATGTCGTAGCTCATTCCGAGATCCTGACACGCTTCCTTTAGTATATCTCCACGATAAAGCCCGGTCTTAGAACCGAAAAAGCCCCAGTTGAACTTGGGAAGATGATGTTTGTATATTGGTCTACGGCTACCGGGCTTCTTACCTACGGGATTATGAGGAAAGAAGAACTCAGGATCAGAGGTGCAAGGGAGCCAGTGAGCAGATGGGTGAGAAACAAAGAGATCTCGTTGAGCGTGAACAGCAAAAAATACGTGGCTGTAAAGAGCAGCAATGTCTTTATGCAGATCAGGATGACCGTGGCTATCAATAAGTACCACAGCAGAGGGGATAGAAGTCGTCGAACTCTGAAGTTGGAACCTGAGCTTGCCGTCTGTTCCTCTACCATTTTCGATCTCCAGAAGTAAATCCCATTTAGATACATCCACATCGTCTAACTTGACGATGCGGTGGCCTTCTCCAATCTCTACTATGTCATGCCCCTTCTCTACGAGGCGCTTACCATAGCAGGTAGGATAGCATTCTACTACCCTGTCTCGCCATATGTCACGGCGATAAGAGAGGATGATCTTCATTAGTATAGTTCCAGAGGATAGTATAGATATTTGGCTAGTTTAAGCTTCTTTTGAATTGCTCTATTACGCTTGAGCTGCTGCTTGATTTCCTTCTTATCTTGATCCCATCGGCCTCCTTCCACATCTCCCTTTTGAATGAATAGATCTCGGGCCTCTTTGATATCCACCCACTTGTTAGGATGTGGAATAAGACCAGCCTTAACAACTCTGTTTGACCATTCACCATGGCCGTATCCAGCTCCGATGAAGTTAGGATTAAACGCACCTACTGTATTTACGGCCTTAGCTGTGACGAAAGTTAAGTCTCCCCTAGGAGTGGGACCATAGATAGGAGTTAGATTTCTCTTAGCCATAAAGGCTGCAAAGTCTGGGAAAGCTTCTGGAACCTCTTTGTCTTGGACTCGACAGAAGTGGTGAATCCCGGTGGCTAGTGAGGCAGCCTCATAGATCTCAAACCAGCCAGGTGCGGTAGGAATGAGGTCATCTTCTAGGATGACTAAGAATGGACAATTCTGAAGTGAGAAGAGTGCCCGATTCTTGTTAGCAATGACTCCAAGATTCTTGCCTCGGACATAGATAAATTGAGGGAACTGCTTAGCAATCTCAGGAGTTTCATCTGTGCTGCCATCATCACAAAGGACAAGCTTGGCATTGCTAGGCTGACTCTTGACAACAGCATCCAAGATTTCTGGTAGATGCTTGGCTCGGTTAAAAGTACAGACCGCTATCCCTCTTTGTGGAACCCAATCAAGGATTACTTCTGACATAGCTCGTAGATTACCTTCTCTAAGTTTTGTACGAATTCTGTTGAATCTGAGTACAGGTCAGCCGTTTCATATGCGTTGATAACAATCTTCTTGAACAATTCCTTATCTTCGATGAGACGCTCAATGCTAGCTTCCATCGCAGCACTATCTCCTATGGGGTACAACAGACAGTTTTCTTCATGCTTAGCGTATTCGGGGCCGGTATCTGAAAGTACACAGGCCACTCCGGCACTCATAGATTCTAGGCCAAGCCTTCCCAACCCTTCAGTCCTACTTGCTCCTACCCAAATGTCTGTCTGCCTGAAGATATCTGCCATCTTGGCTCGACTTGGAGCATAGACATAAGTTAGCCAATCAGGATGCTTTACCTTGTCAGGTGGAACTTCGCCTATTCCAACGACCTCCATGGTATACTTTCTTCGCAGCTTATCCAGTACAGCAATAACTTCTTTTGTTCCCTTGAGCTCATGATGATGGATAAGAGTCGATATGATAATTGAAGTAGCCTTTGATCCATACTGTCTTTTTGTTGGATGACAATTGAAAGTTCCGTGTGCATAGTGAAACCAGCCAACCCTCTCGGCTTCTCGGGAGGGATGCTTCCAACCCTTCTGTGGGTTCTTGCAGGCTTCAGCAAGCCAGTCCGAGGTGGTAACGATCTTGCTCCACTTCTCTTTCAGAGAAGCGGTCTCAAGATCTTGAAACCTAGGATTATGAGAAAGCTTGTAAAGAATCTTATGCTTGGCTTGAGGGAGATTAGAGAAGAACTTGCTGTCCGGGTTGTCTGAATTGACAAAGAGAACGTCACAGGCCGGGATGTTTTGAATGTCTACATTGATGGGGACCTTACTCTGAAGTGACACATCAGGATTAATATCTGTGTAGATAACGCTGATGGATACGTCATGTCCCCGCTTGGCTAGCTCATTGGCAGCCTTGATGATAGTAGTTGGCCCACCGTACTTCCTAAGATGGGGTGTGATGAATACTATCTTTCGCTTGGGATAGGAAAGCTTTAGTCCAGTCTCCAGCGTAGAGATGAACTCATGGACCGATGTAGCTCTATCATGGTCTGGAACAGTCTTGGTAAGAGCATTCCTAGCCAGCTTCTCTCGTAGCTCTGCATCTGACAAGAGATCAAAAATTCCCTGAGCGACTTCCTTAGGAGATTTGTCATTAGCAAAGATCCTACAGTTCTCGCCATCCTTCCCAAACTCACCAATCCCTCCGTTATCCCAGCTAACGACAGGGACACCAGAAGCCATTGCCTCTAGGGCAGGAAGGCCATAGGAATGATACGAGGAAGGATCTACAAAGATATCGACTTCTGTTGAAAGAAGATTGGCCAGTCTGACTTGGCTCACAGGACCCTGACAGATAATGAATGGAGCTGTGGGGACTACCTCAACTCCATACGCCATGATACGAATGTCTACCCCGGCTTTGGAGAATAGCATCCATATCTCCTTGGCTAACGCAACTCCTCTATCAGCTCCCTTGAAAGGATACGCCCTATTCAGGGACAGCAGAATGGTAGGTCTATCATCTCCCTGCTCTCTACCACGCGGGTAGAACAGCATCCTATCCACACCAGGAGAAATGGTTGCCATAGGAGAAACCTTATGGTCTTTCTTTAGTATCTGTTCTATCTGCTTAGAATTCACAATTGTATGAGGTAGCAGTTCATAGGATTTATGCGCTATAGCTTTAGTGTTAGCATCAGGAGCGATAGCTGGATCGTATGATTGAACGTGATTGACTCCAACCAATCTAGAATTGTTCTGGCAGATCTTACTCACTAGGTAGGCAGTTTCAGAGATAGCTGCAACGACTATGCCACTCTTGAAAACCCGCCTGGAGAAGTTCTTTTCAAAGTCATTATCTGAGTCAAATATAATTGGAGCAGTGCGGAGCTCTGTAAGGGTTGTTACAGGGGTGCCCTTCTTACGATGAACTAAGGCAATCTTAGCATCTCCACCTCTCTCATTAATTTCATTGACAACATCTGTTATGTACTTCATCCCTCCGCACATAGCAGCAGATCGAACCACCCAACAAATCTTGTAGTCAGAGTCCCTATTCGTAATGATCTTCTCAGGAAAGGGTGCTCTGAATGGTGCCATAGTTTTGTTAGCATTATGTCCCTTGATCCATTGAGCGTATTGTGGCCAGACTCTATGGAACCTATCATTGGACCCACGCCTAAGACTAAGATGGGCGTATTCACCCATAGCTCCGAAGGATGAGCCGCGCTCATGGAAAAGGTAGGTATCATCCGCAAGAGCAGCCCTATACTTCATGTAGTAGCCATTCTCTAGATAGGTAATCACCTTCATCCAGTAGTCAGTCTCTTCACCATAGTTCTTGTAAGCCTCATCTAGAAAGCCAATCTTCCAGATCAACTCTCGTTTGAACAGGAAGCAAAATCCAGTAGGCATGACTTCAGGATAACTACGCTGAGTAGTAGCCTCCAGGGCTCGGTTCATATCCAGGTAGGAATGTCCCTGTTGCATATCAACATTGATTAGAGCGGTGTTGTTAGTGATAGGATTAATGATCTGGTTCTTCGGATTGGACTCCAAAGCCATGACCATCTTCGTAAGCCAATTGGGAGTGACGAGAACATCTGAGTTCAGGAAGCAGATGTAGGGGTTCTTGCTCTCTTTCATCCCTCGGTTTACAGTGGCAGCAAACCCTCTGTTCTTGTTGTTGAATATAACCCGCACATTATCAGGAAACTTCCTGGTCTTGAGGTACTCTCTGGTGGGAGAGTCGGAGGCATCGTCAACTATGATTAGATTGTAAGGCCAGTTAGTCCTACGAAGTACTGCATCTATACATTTAGATGCGATATGGATAGAGCCATAGATGGGAAGGATAATGTCTACAGGCTGGACCCCTTGACTAGCAATATTAGCGAGGGCGGTATTGATAGAGTTATTGGACCCTGTGAAAAGAGGTCTGGGGTCCTTGGTTTGTTCTTCTTGTTGCGCCTTAACCTTCTCCTGGTACGTAACATTGGGCTTACCGAACAGAGCCTCAGAGATTTCAGCCTCTACGACCTTTACATTAGCAGCAGTAGGGTCCACCCATACGAGTGTCCCGTCATCTTGCTTAACGAACGGCAAGCTTTTTCTCCATCATCTCGATCTCTCTGTTGAGATAGAATCTGGCCTTCCTCAAATCTTCTATCTCAGGAGTGCTCGGCTTATGCCCTGCTCTAACAAGGTACTTGACAACATTCCCTCTATGGTAATTCAAGTCCTTAGCTTCAATAAAGTCTAAGGTTTCGATCCCGCCCTTAGTGTAGTGCGGAGGATGATCTATATGCTCATATTTCTGGACACGTTTATGTGTGAAGAACTCTTCATCATCCATATCCTCTACTTTTACTTCCACTCTAAAGCCTCCGCTATTACTGGTAGTTCTTTTACAAGCTGATCTCGTATCGAGTAAGCTATATCTACGTGTTCCTTTTGTGTACCATTTCCAGTTCGCAGATTGATATAGTGCATCCATGAACGGATTGTACCATTCATGTATAGTCTGCTAGTGGTAGACATTGGAAGTAGAAACCTGGCCTGCTCTTTAGCTATGCCGTCCTCTAGTGCCTTGCAGTATAGCGAATTTGAATAATTCCACAAGTACTCTTGGGCTAAATTAAAATCTGTTTTTGTCCCCTCATCAAGATCATCTATGCTACTCTGCCTGTTAGACTTATCTTGTCTCCTAGCTTCATACTTCTCATATCCAGAGGCCTTGGAATACCTTTGGGAAAACTCTTGGAAGCTAAAACTTCTATGTCTAACAATCTGTGCTGTGATGGACCGGCTAGTCACAATCTCAAAACAAGCATTAGCCATTTCAAAGGGAGACCAGTGCTGGTTCCTGATTAGGTATCTGATGAGTCCTGTGTTCTTGCTCTCCTGATTCTGCGGATTGGAAACCCTGCCAATATAGAGAATCTTCTTTTCAGCTTCAGGAGTAATCCAGATCAGAGCGGTCTTCATTGTATACTTTTCAGCTCCACAATGAGCTCATCTAAATTGAAAAAGATCCCAGTGGCAAATTGGTACATCACGTCCCATCTTTGATCTTCTTCACTAACCTCTGGAAATAGAACGTAGCCTTTCTTACCTTTGCCTAGCATATAGCCTAGCTCTAAATGAGCAGACTTACCAGCAGGTAAAGCTAGAAGAGCTATATCAGATCTATCTAAGTGATGCTTGTCAAACTGATAGACATGGGTGGCAGCCCAACCCTTCAAGGCTTCCTTATACGTTCTGCCCCTGGCTTCCTCATACTTCTTCCACCAATCATCTGCCTCAGGGCCAGGGGCAATCCAGTCATCGAACACCTCAAGATCAGCTTCTCGTAGCTTAACGCCAATTGGTATAATTTCTGGGTTGCGTAAGCTGCCAATCAAGTAAACGAGCATATCAAACCATATAGTTTTCGATGAAGTTCAAAGCATCCGTAACAGAAGTAGCCTTATAGATAACCTGAGATACGATCCATGGATGTGTTCTAATGTTTGGATCACAGTCCTTACCTAAAATTGCTACCACTGGTACGTCCCTTTCAGCACACCATTCAAGCTCAAACAATGTTCCTATTGGTCGTCTTCCATCTTTGGTTGTGCTCAGGTTCATTATAGCAAACCCACCAGAGATACGACACCTATGAAGATCATATTTATTACGGCCAACTATGGCCTCATCAGAAATACTTGACTCTAGATGCTTACCCTTCTTCGTAATCTTTTCATTCCTGAGGGGATCAATAGGAATGAATCCCAGCTTCAATAAGAATTTTCCAGCTCGTTCTCTCCACGTATCCCCACCATACTCTACTGGCCCCGCCAGGTAGACGAAGGGTTTATTCTTATATGTAACTATCAAACAATCCTCCTTAACGGATAGTTAACTTCGGGTACTTCTCAGCAGCGGAAGACCGACTCCAGCCCCCACACTTCTGACACTGATACCGCTGATACAGCCTTGTGCGAGCAAACTGGAATCCTCGCTTTTGGAGATTCTGTGCTCCACAGATAGGGCAGGCATCGTCCCTGCCATCCACAAGGTTGACGTTTGGATGCGTAGTGGAGAGGCACTTGATCTTCTCATATACCTGCTCTAGAACTACCACGTCTTGCTTGCAGTGCTTGATTACATACTTGATAGATGGCCTATGTCCAGCCATCGCCTTGATCCAGATAGGACCACTGAGCGGAGTCTTCTCTTCTAACCCAGCCCAAGCAGCGATTGTCGCTAACCTGTTTGAGTTGAGCCTGAGATTGTCCTTGGCAATCTTCCACGTATCTATTAGAGGGATAGGTGGAAGTGGAGGAAGACCATGACCCAAAAGTCTAGTGTTCATCATAGGTCGGTCGAACCACTTACCAAAATGGGCTACCCACATATCCGCATCTTCCAAGGACTCCAAGATCGCTTTACAGATCTCCTTGTCATTGGTCGGATCATCATTGAAAGTAGAAGAGTCTGCTATGCTCCAGCATTTGATCTTCGGCTGACCTACTAGCTTCGTTGCTCCGCACAGGATGTAGCCATAGTTACCCTTGAGGTTCGTGGTTTCTAGGTCCCACAAAACTATCTTGGCTTTCTTCCTAGGAGCCATCCTCGCAGCTTTAACAGACTTTATAGCCTTAACAATCCTTGCCCGCGAGACTGTTCCTTTTCTCTTTGGCCTCTTGACCGTTCGTTTGGTCGCGGGCTTTACATTCTTGACCCCGCGCAAGTACTTCCGCTTCTTGATCGTTCGTTTCTTAGCCATTCATTTTCTCCCCTTTAACCCAGACTAAAAAGTCTTTTAGGTTGAAATAAGCAATCACGTCGTCTTTCCCCTTACCGGCAGGCTTCCAACAAACAATAGGCAGCCCCCTTCTTTTGCTATTGGCCTCGGCTTGCCTCAATGCAGGCAGACCAGGAAAGGCCCTTGTATTCTTACACTCGAAACTGAAAGGAACCCATGACCTTGCATTTTCACTCAGCATGATATCCTCACCGCCACTACCCATAGGGCGACTGACAACATCATCCTCATGCAGGGAAGGATTAACTTCTAAGATAGTTTCAACTACCATCTTCTGAAGCTTGCGACCCTTAGCTTTGGCGCTACTTGTCTTCATCCTTCTTCCACTTAAAGTACCCTATCATATCAACCAAAATAAATGTTCCCTCACAAGCAATGATAGACGTTAGACCTGTCATGAAACCTACGACTACCCACAAAACATTACCTACTACTCTAATAAGCCATCCAGACTTTTTCTTTTGTGAGAGAAGACAGGTTCCAAAGATGACTATTGCAGTTGCAATCCAACCTATAAAATCAGGACTCATCTCGATCCCGTACTATCTGTACCTTTCGTAGCACGCCACTTATCCTTTACTCTCTCCCGACACTCAATACACCGCTTGGGCCGTCGTCCTCTGCTACCCTTCTGGTCAAATTTCCTGCCACAGTCTGAGCACCGAATGTCTAACTGCATTACTTCTTCTTTTTCTTAATAGGCATAGGTGGTTTATTCTTTGCACGAATTCCATCAATGACTCCAGCCTTTAACATCTGAGAAGGGGTGAGCCAAACTTCCCCCTTCTTCTGAGCGCTCTCCTTCCACTTCCTAGCAGACCAAGTTGAATGCCGCTCCAATAACATCCATGCTCGATCTTCCATTGCTTGAAAGGCCTTGGCCTGGGACATCAGGGTAGCGGGATTCCCCACCCCGATGCTCTCAGCATTGTGGGACATGAGCATGGAGTTCTCAGTAACGTAGCGCTCATCTCCACAGGCGAGCAGGATGACAGCGGCACTACAGATGCAGCCAGTGCCCACTGTGATGATTTTAGTAGGTGTCGTGACAATGGCATCATAGAGGGCAAACATCTGGTCCATAGAGCCACCATAGGAACAGATGGAAAGCGAGACAGGCCTGTTAGGAGTATTCTCAAAAAAGGATAGAGCCTTGATAATTCTATCTACGGAATGCTGCTCAACATCATCATTGAAGTAGATGATTCGCTTCTCTGTATCAACTCCATACTCAAATAGGAATTCGAGTTTCTTATGAATCCCATTCCCATTCTTAGAGTCCTTACCCATCTTTAGTTATCACTCCTTTTCCTGAGGCACTGGTTATCCTTTTTCTTTTAGTGACATGAATCCTATTGGGTATAAGAGCTTTAAGATGATCCTCATTAGATATAAGAAAGACAGTAGACTTTCTTTTCATGAGCTCATCCACTAAGTAGTTTACCACACTTTCACAGTTCTTGTCATCCAAGTATAGGAAAGGCTCATCTAAAATCAAGACATTGGAAGAATGTCTAACCTGTGTCTCAGCTAGATCAGCTAAGGATAGACCAATAGCGAAGGAAATCATTTGCTTTTCCCCACCAGAGAGAGAAGCAAAGGAGTTACCACCAAAGTCGTTCCAACAACGTAGAGCAAATTCCTCTTTAGTCTTACCAGATTTCATAGACTTATTAGTGGAGAATTCTACGTGGAGCTGGGAATTGTTCAGCTTCTTCAGATGTTGTTCCGTACCTGTGTTTAGGAAGGAACATATCTTATCGAACAATAAGGTTCTGATATCCTTTGAGAATGCTTCCTTCCATACAACGATAGCATCTATTTCTTTTTCTAGTGTCGCTTGCCTATTCTTAAGTTTAACCTCTTTGCTCGACTCTTGTTCTATACTTTCTTTCACTTGCTCGATTGATTTTAGATAAGGATTCCAATATCCTTTGTACTTTTCCAGCTTCTCAGTCTGAACGATAACGTCTGCTTCGGCTACAGTTTTGTTTAGAGCTATTCGTCTAGCCTGAAGAAGCTGAAGGTGATGGACTTTATTAGCTTCCTCCGTAATCTCCTCTTGAATCTGGTCTCTCTCTTCATTTAATCCTTTTATTATTTGTGTAATATTCTGTTTAGCTTGTATAGTTTTCTTAAGCTTCTCTTTATAATCATCTAACTCAAGACTTAAACTTACTTTCTTCTCTAATCTAGTCTGCAAGTCTGGCCATATCTGCTTACACGTTGGACAACTATCAGAGTTAAGACAAGCAATTTGTTTTTCTAGGCTATCTTTATGTGATATATATTGTCCGCTTTGGGTTAATATTTCTTGAAAAGCCTCATTCCATTTCAAAAATGCATTACCAATTTCCTTTGTTCTCTCCTTTAGAGGTTTCAAAGATCTAGGAGCTCCAAGCTTTTCTATCTCTGTATCTAAGTTAGCTCTATCTTTGTCGTTAGTTACCTTTCTTTCTAGGGCTTCCTTCACTAGAAATTCAACTTGCTTAATATCTTCAGCTTGCTTTATCTCCCACTGCTTAGCGTTCTCTTCAATCCTATCTATAGTAAACCCATGAGCGCAGATGACAGCAGCGCATTGCAACACATCTATCCTGCATACCTCCTTCTCATGGACAATAGTTTTAAGGAAGGCTATTGTAGTTTGGTGCCAGGTCTGGAGTTTCTCTAGAGGCAGGATGGTTTCTAGAACTTTGTACTGCTCGGCTGAGCTCAAGGAAGGGAAAGAAAGAAGACGGCCTTGGCCGAAGAAATCTGTCTGAGCAAAGGTCTTGAAATCTCTGCCCAGGAGTTTGTTGATAAGCTTCTGAGTGTCTACCTCAAGGCGGCAGGTTAGGTCTTGGCCAGCCCCAGTCTTTAGCCAAAGTCTATTGGGGTTTCGGCTTCTCTTTATGATGTAGTGCTGGGAATCATCAGAAGTAAAGCAGATCTCTACAAAGGCGTGACCACGACCAGAATGCCGATTAACAACATCGTCTGCTCTAACCCCGTCAGGACTAGTGCCAAACAGACCCCATACCAGGGACTTTGATACAAGGCTTGACTTGCCACTACCATTAGAACCACCGTCATCATACGAATGTCCGGTAACAAGGACAAGGCCAAGGTCAGCAAGGCCCAGAGTGATAGAGTTAATCGAGAATACATTATCAGTCTTTAGCCACTGGAACTTCATACTTTCCTGCTCGAAGTTGTTTTCCTATGGACTTGGTGTGAGCATTAAGTTTCTTCTTCGTAGCATACTCTTCTGCAATTAAGTCTAGATCGGAGAAGTCGGCTGCGCTTAGCTTGATCTTAGGAGCAGCCATAGTATCCTCAAGAGTCTCGCGCCAGTCTCCCTCTTTATGAGGCTCAGCTAGATCACGAATAAACTTAGGATGATCTGATTCGATATGCTTAATGACTATTCCGAATTCATCTACTGAACAATCTAGCCAACCTCTAGGCTGTCCCGCATCTCCCCATGTATGTTGCATAGGCGCACCAGGGATAGTCAGCTTAGGGGATACTAGCTTATGGTCATGGTAATGTCCAGAGAAAACATGGGCAACATGCTCTGGAATTATAGCGGGATCAAAGATTTCGTCTAAGAAAATTTTACTGTTGACTGGAACCCCTGAAACTCCTTGATGAATAAAGCAGATAGAGTTTACGGGGACGTTATTGAAAAAAGCTAGGAGTTCGTCTTTGCTTTCGGTGTAAGGTAAAAACGCTAGAGAAGTACCATTGGTATAGTTCAAGAAAAATTCTTGCTTCTCGACCAGTGCTCCTAGCTCCTTTAGCCAGGAGAGCGAGTGTATTGTGCCTGCCCGATCCTTGTAGTCGTGGTTCCCTGGAATCCACCATTGCTTTATCCCATCCGCAGAGATCCCTGAAAAGACCTCATGGCCTGCCATCAATACTTCAGCATCAGTCCTGCCTTGAGTATGTGTAACATCACCACAACAGAAGATGTCCCGTATGCCATGCTGCACAGCATACTTTTTCATTTGGTTTAGAACGTCTATCTGTTGAAGCAGCCGACTGTTGCGACCTTCGATTAGCTTAGAACCATAGCTCCAGCAATGAAGGTGCAAGTCCGAGTAGACAATGAATCTCAATCATTTGGCCTATAGAGAGTAACGTCAATACCTATAAAGCCAAAGCGAAAGGCAAAACAGGTGGCATCCATTTCTCCATCAGGAGTAGCCGCCCCTACCTTGTCAAAGCCAAACGTCCAATACCTAGGAAGAACAATGAGTACAAGCGAAATCTCAACCATTTTCTTGACTACCCCAAGGAATCATGTGCCCTCTAGCACATGCCTCTTTAATGAAATGTTCATACATTGCATCCAGCCCACCATTGTCTGCCACAACCTGTGGCCACTCAATCTTAGCAAACTCTGTACCTGTCTCCAAGGTATAGACTTTGCTTCCCTTCGGGTGGTTCACCATCCCAATACTAATCATGGCTTCAAGTAGAGAACCCATCGTGTCAAATCCACCGTCTACCATCAAATTGATTTTGAAGTCAGGGTGCCGAAGCTTAGCCACCTTCAGCTTCTCGATGTTCACCTTGATCTCTTGTCCTAGCCTTTCTTTGCCATCCGCAGTCTTCAACGTCTTGGCGTGCTTGAACTCAATCCTATTAGAGGAAAAGAACTTGATGGCATGACCACCACTTGATGTAGTCTTCTTACCATACATGGCCATCGTTTCGTGGGCATGATTCACTAAGAGAAGGAGAGCCTTTTTCTTAGCCACCTTAGATGTAATCATCTTCATGCCCATCTTTATCTGTTGAGCTAACTCACCTGGCTTCTGATTGGTTAGACCTTTTTCTCCTTGCCACTTCGTAGGGACTGCCGTAACTGAATCCACTACGATAACTATAGGCTTGTTGAAGTTTATCAGCGAGTCCAAGAGTTGCCCAATCAAAGTAAAGGTTTCCTGAATTGTCTCAGGAGAATAGATTTTCAAATTATCTATATCAACACCTATCTCGGCAGCCCGCATGGGTTCAAAGGCAGTCTCCGTATCTATCAAGATTGCCATTCCCCCTTGCTTCTGAGTCTCAGCAATTGCAAGGAAACCCGCAGTGGACTTCCCACAGTAAGGGAGTCCATACAATTCGATTACACGACCCACGGGATAACCCGGTCTACCCATAGCTAAATCTAGCTGAGGCATCCGGGTTCTTATCCCGTAGGGAATGTGAGACGCTACCCTCACATCTGAAGCGCGATAGCCAGGTATATTCAACTCCTTTTTGGCTAGGGCTTTCTCAACCCTAGAAAAGAAATCATCTACCTGGTCGTCCTTTTGTGTCACTGATTACTCCGCGTTTGGATCGGGGAGCTCAACGGATGGAACAAAGATCTCTACCGCAACGGTAGGGACCACAGTCTCTTCAGTAACCGAACGGTTCTTGAAGAAGAGTCCCCCTGCCAAAAGAGCTGCCACAGCAGCGCCGATCAACAGATTGCGAGTGGTCAATAGACTAGCCATTGTTATACCTTTCTTTCTGAATTGTCAATCATTGCGAATGGACTCTTAGGTGAGCTCACTTCTGGAGCAACCGCTGAAGTCCGACCTGTTGCTGTTCCCCCTACAGCTAGAGTCTTACGGGGACGACCTGGACTACGAATCACTACCCCACGCTCCAAGAGAATTTTACGGGCAGTCATTCTATTGATCCCGAAATCCCTCTGAAGCTGAGCAAGACCGTCGCCCTTTGTGTAAGCTGCCTCAAGGGCATCTTCATCTACTTTGACTCGTCTAGCCATTTACTTCTCCTCAGTTGTGAACGGTGGCGGTACGTCAGGTGCAGCCACCGGAGCTTCAAACTCTCTAGAAATCTCTGCCTGTTCTACGATCCCAGGTGCAGCCTCCACTTCGGACGTGACCGGAGCGTCAGGCTCTACCGGAGTCGGGGTTCCCTCAGAGATGGTAGGTGAGTTGTCGAACCCCGGCACAAAGTCCTCCTTCAGAAGAGCTTCGAGCTCTGCGTGAGTCGGAGGAGGAGCGACCAGATCCAAGTCATGAGACTCAAACTTGCTGAAGTCGATCCCCTGTGCTGATAAGGCCTGCCCAATGTCTGTCCGCTTAGGTACTCCATGGACAAAGTACTCGGTAGTCTCCATGGTATCCCCAGTCTTTTCGATCCGAACATCGAAGCCTGTCTGGAGGTCAGTCATGCCACCCCAGCTACCATCAAAGTCCCTGTCATAGCGAACAAGCTGGCGCTTGACCTTGACTCCGAAGCGCATCACCTGTACTCCACTCTTAGCCCCTGCCCCATCAGGGTCAGCAAGGATAACAGCGTTCAGGATGAATTGTCTACGAGGCCGGAGCTTCTTAGACCTTATCACACTATCGGGATCGCTAGTCTGAAAGAGTCGCTTCCCTTCATCACAGACAGGACAGGGTGCCCCTAAATTGGTAGGGCAGGTATCCCGACGAAACCTTCCACCTGGATTCCAGGGGTGCTCACGAAACTCTCTGAAAAACTTCTTCTGTCCAGGCATCGGAGGCATAACCCTAAGCTGAGTTATACCTTTCTTCAGGACATAGATAGCTCCCTGCTGGGTAGTCTTTATTCCACTGTCTTTCTCAAGCTCTTCTTGCATAGCTTGATCGTCTACAGGTACGTTTTGAATCGGCATTCCTTTTACTCCTTTAGCTATATTGCTTTTTCTCTAGTCGTTGATTATGAGCTAGGACATTCAGCGCTTCAGCCTTTGCCCTTAACGCTCTGACTAAACCGTCAAGTTGATAGTGATATAGTCTATATACCCCTAAAATGTCAACCGTCTTTTGATACTCAGGATGTTTGATTACAGCCTTTTTCAGCCTAGCCTCAGAGGGCTTGTCCCCAGCCGCTATGATAGCCTGTCGAAGCTGGTCATCAACAGCGGATACAACAGCATCAAGCTGCTCTTCCTTCCTAATATACTGAGCCTTCAAGTGAGCCGCTATATCACTATAGTAGGCTAGCAAATTGCCTATCTTTGTCAACTCCTTGTCCACAGCATTATCATCTATAAAGGTATCTTCGCTAGCATCAATCTCCACTTCCCTAGGCTGCCACGAAAGGACACCTTTATCATTCTCTACGATTTCTTCTACGTGAACCTTAAACTTTGATAGTACTACTTCTTCGGCCATAACACTTCCCTTAGATTGGGAGTCTCAAAGTCCTCTCCCTTTATTACCTTTCCACCATCATCCTTATCTAGACTTTTAGTCATGTTAGAACGATGAACCTCTCTGAGGATTGCATCAATGTTAATCCCATAAGATACTGCTGATCCGTATGTTACATATAGCAAATCTGCTATGGAGTCTGCAACCAATTGAAAGTGCTCGTCCTTAGGATGGCAAAGATTCAATTGCATTGCAGCTACCAACTCAGCTAGCTCCTCTATCATCAGCCTAATCTTAAGCATAACCTCTTCTGCCTCAGGATCTCGGTGTCCAGGGTTTCCAGGTGGAGGAAAGAATTTTTTAGTGAATTCTTTAACTAGTTCAAAGTTAGAGTGAAGATTAAAGACAGGTTTATCCTCATCTGATAGATACCTAGCCTTGTACTGTCCCATTCGTATGTCATTCGCAACCTTTAGTCCCATTGCTTTTACATCAAACTTATCCATTACTTCTTTGAATCCCTTTCAGCTTCAGCCCAACTTCTACCGACGCCACAACTAACTGGAAATGAATACATCTTTAGTTGTGGTATGGGCCTCTCAGCTATGATGACAAAGGCCTGCTGGAACCATGCTAGGTACTTCTTGCGTACCTCGTATGAGATAGAGTCATGAACGTGTTGAACCATCCTTATATCTTCCTTGCCAATATTGTTCTGCTTCAACATCTCATCT
>SMUY01385569.1_pt1 | contig 46232 bp, 40 predicted proteins | sample 2456441 | NCBI WGS metagenome assembly SMUY01 (sample SAMN11095931, study PRJNA526329) | marine sediment metagenome | biome: Marine sediment; feature: Surficial sediment; material: Deep marine sediment; isolation source: Hadal surficial sediment | place: Pacific Ocean | collected 2014-11 | depth...
ACGTCAACCTCCGCATCCACGGTGATGATGGTCTTCACGAAGCTCATCTGTCCCAGCCCCCACAGGGCGCTCATGAGGCGCCGCGCCTGCATCGGGTAGCGCTTATTTAAAGAAATGATCACGCAGTTGTGAAACACCCCTTCCAGCGGCATGTTCATGTCGACGACCTCCGGGAGCTGAGTTCTGAGCAGCGGCAGGAAAATGCGCTCGGTCGCCTTGCCGAGATAAAAATCCTCCTGCGGCGGGATGCCGACGATGGTGGTCAGGTACACCGGATCTTTGCGGTGCGTGACGGCGGTGACGTGGAACACCGGATAGTCGCCGTCCTGCGAATAATAGCCGGTATGGTCGCCGAACGGCCCTTCCAGCCGCATCACGGCGGGATCGATATAACCTTCCAGCACGATTTCGGCATGCGCCGGGACTTCGAGGTCGACGGTTTTGCATTTCACCAGCGGCACCGGATGTTTGCGGATGAACCCTGCCAGCAGAAATTCGTCGATGCCGTAAGGCAGGGGCGCGGAGGCGGCGTAGCAGGTGGCGGGATCGGCGCCGATCGCCACCGCCACCTCCATGCGTCTGTTTTCTTTCCGGTATTCGTGAAAAAAATGAGCGCCGTCTTTATGAATGTGCCAGTGCATGGCGGTAGTGGTTTTGTCGAACACCTGCATGCGGTACAGTCCGACGTTGCGGATCGACCGGTCCAGGCTCCGGTTGATGACGATGGGGAAGGTGATGAACCGTCCGGCATCCTGAGGCCAGCATTGGATGATAGGGATGCGGCCGAGGTCCACGTCATCTCCCGTCATCACCACCTCCTGGCAGGAGGCCTGCTTGGCGGAGACCGCTTTCGGAGGAAATTTGGACGCCTGCAGGAGCATGGGCAGGAGTTTGGCCTTGTCCATCAGCGTTGCGGGCGGGGCGATTTTGAGATACCGTTCAATCTCCCGCGCAATGCTCTCCAGGTCGGCCACACCGAGCGCCAACCGGATGCGCCGCCAACTGCCGAAAGCGTTGATCAAAACCGGCATGGCGGAGCCTTCGACGTTTTCGAACAACAGCGCCTTGCCACCGTCCGGGCTTTTGGAGACGCGGTCGGTGACCTCGGCGATTTCCAGGAGGGGAGAGACTGGCTCAGCGATGCGCACCAGTTCCCCCTCGGCTTCCAGCCGTTCGATAAATTCTCTCAGGGATTTATAATGCATGAGGCGTCATTCGGGCGTCCAAATTGAGCGAAAGGAATTTATTATATCCCACCGGCGTGACCCCGGACTCATTTTTTTTAAACGCACCCAATGGCTCTCTCCAGGCGGCAACTATCCGCAAGTTCCCCCTCCGGGGCGGAGTACCTCCGCAGGTAAATTTAAAACCACCGGATTGCGCTCAGTGGTCATTGCTTGCCGGTAACTGTTAGCAAGGAGCTCCTCCTGCTAAGGAGCGGCTTGTGCTAGGATGTGCGCCATGTGGATGTACTTTTTCAAACGCCTGTTGCACGGCATCCCGGTTCTTCTGATCGTGGCGACGCTCACCTTTGTGATCATGCATCTGGTGCCCGGCGGGCCGTTCGATCAGGAGAAGAAACTCCCGCCTGAAATCATCGCCAACATCGAAGCCAAATACCATCTCGACAAGCCGGTCTGGCAACAATACCTGCTGTACATGAAACAGATTCTGCAGGGAGACATGGGCCCTTCGTACAAATATGTGGGGCGGGACGTGTCGGACATTATCCTGGAGGCGTTCCCGGTGTCGCTCACCCTGGGGTTGTGCGCGGTGCTGGTCACCCTCGGTTTGGGCGTGCCGGCGGGGGTGCTGTCCGCCGCCCGGCAGAATTCGTGGGTCGACCACAGCTGTATCTTCGCCGCCACGCTGGGGATTTCCCTGCCCAGTTTCGTTCTCGGGGCGGTGCTGATACTTTTGTTTTCGCATCAATGGCATCTGCTCCCGCCGGCGTTGTGGGAAGGGCCGCGCCATGTGGTGATGCCGGCGTTCGCGCTGGGCGCCGGGTTTGCGGGATACATCGCGCGGCTCACCCGGTCGACGGTGATCGAAGTGCTGAGGACCGATTATATCCGCACCGCCCGCGCCAAGGGGTTGAGCGAAACGCGGGTGTTGCTCAAGCATGCACTCAGTAACTCGATGACGCCGATCGTCTCGGTCATGGGTCCATTGACGGCGGGGCTGGTGACCGGCTCGTTTGTGATCGAGTTCATCTTTTCCGTGCCGGGAATGGGGAACTTTTTCATCACCGCCGTGACCAACCGCGATTATCCGTTGATCATGGGGGTGACGCTGGTGTACGCGGTGTTGATCGTGCTCGCCAATATTTTTGTGGATCTGATTTATATGAAACTGGACCCGCGGATTTCCCTGACCGGGCCGAAGGTCTGAGCCATGTTCCGAAAAATGTCTTTGCCATCCCGATTGAGCGCGATCTTTTTAGCGACATTGATTATGGGCGCGCTGTTCGCCCCGTGGGTGGCGCCGTATTCCTATGAGAGGCAGGACATCGGACACACCCTGGCCACGCCGGACAGAACTCATTGGATGGGGACCGACCAGCTGGGACGCGATGTGTTTTCCCGCATGGTCTACGGGGCGCGGATCTCGCTGTTTATCGGGGTGTTCACCACGCTGGTGGCGGTGGTGATCGGCACCGTCTATGGGGCGATCTCCGGCTATGCGGGCGGGCGGACCGATAATGTGATGATGCGCCTCGTCGACGTGGTGTTTGCCTTGCCGGATCTGTTGATGATCATCCTCATCATGGTGGTGCTGGGCCGGGGTCTCACCGGAATTTTTCTGGCGCTCACCCTGGTCAGCTGGGTGACGGTGGCGCGCCTCGTGCGGGGGGAGGTGCTCCGCATCAGGGAGCTCACCTATATCGAGGCGGCGCGGGCTCTGGGGGCGAGCCATGGACACATCGTGTTTCATGAAATCCTTCCCAACATCTGGAGTGTGCTGATCGTGACTCTGACCTTTCGCATTCCGGTGGCGATCCTGGCGGAATCGACGCTGAGTTTTATCGGGCTCGGGCTCGCTCCGCCGTTCAGCAGTTGGGGGACCCTGGCGAGCGACGGCTGGACCGCGATCAAGTTTTATCCGCACCTGATCCTGTTTCCGTCACTGGCAATTTTTCTGACCATCCTGTCGTTCAACTTTCTGGGAGAAGGCCTGCGGGATTGGCTGGACCCGCAAAAAAGGGTATAATAAATACCAGTGTTTTTGATGGCTTACCGAGTAAATCCCAGAATCACTTTTAGGTTTTTTTGGAGTAACTCCGGAGATAGAATAAGGGTATGAAGCCAGTCCATGAAAGTGTCGGTGGACCGGTATGGATTTAAAATATTGAGAGGTGAGATCCCCGGGGTTTCCGGTTGACATTGCGAAACAGTCGATTTAAAGTACCGATTCTTTGAGGATCAGTGCTTCGATTCGGGGTGGAACCCAGATAAGATAGGCTATGACTCAGATCAAAAACGACCTGATTTGCGAGATCATTCGAAAGTCGCAAACCCGGTTTCTTGAAAAGAAAGGTTGGGCGGGGGACCATTCTGAAGCGTGCGAACAATCCGTTATGGAATGGGTCAAGAACAACGCCCAGGGTTACCGCGATCATTACAAGCATCAATTGGAAGCCTGTTCCACCGGAGAGTTGAGCGATATCCTCAAATGCCTCAACCAGTCGGACAAGCATTTGAACGATATCCTGAACAAAGCGCCGGCTTTTGTGGAAAAATAGTTTTTGATTCGAACCCAACGGGAACCGATTGATCATGTCCGAAACGCCACCCAAAAAAGAGACCGCTCCCCCCGCTGAAGCAGCCAAACCGGCGGCGGAGGCCAAACCCGCCGAGGGCGCGAAACCGGCCGCGGATGCCAAACCCGCCGGCGACGCCAAACCCGCCGAGGGCGCGAAACCGGCCACGGAGGCCAAACCCGCCGGCGACGCCAAGCCCGCTCCCAAGGCGGTACCTAAAGCCGCGGCCAAACCCAAGGTCGAGAAAAAACCGTTGATCGACAACAAGGACGGCACCATCACCGATCCCAACAGCGGCCTGATGTGGAAGCAGACCGATGCCTGGCTGGACATGCACCAGTTTTATACCTGGCAGGCCCACCCGGAGTATGTCGAAAAGTTCAACAAGGAAAAATTCGCGGGGCATTCCGACTGGCGCATTCCCAACAAAGCGGATTCCATGACATTAGTTGAAAAAGGCAGGAAGGAAACGGTGATTGATAAAAACGGGACGCCGTTTCCGCTCGATCCCATTTTTACTGAAGGGTGCGTGAGCAATACCTGGATCAGCGAGTGTACAGAAGAAGAAGTGATCCGGTTCGATTTCAAAATCGGCACCGATTTCAAGTATCCCCCGTCGGAGCTCTGGGCCTCGATCCGGCTGGTGCGGGACCTGGAACCCAAAAAGGAAGAAGCCCCGGCGGAAGAGGCCAAAAAAGAACAAGCCCAGCCGGAAGCCTCCAAAGCCGAGCCCACATCTGCGGCTTAATTCACCCCTCCAACGATTTCCTGTAAAGGTCTCATCACCTGCGCTTCATTTCCCACCGTTTTCATCAATCTGGAATTTGATCACGAAGTCCCCGCGTTTTTTGCCCCAGGGTTCGGTGGACCCCTGGCCGGGAATGCGGAATTCTTCGCCCGTCAGGGTGCCGTCTTCGACCTCAATGGTGGTGGTGGAGTCCAGCAGTTGAACCTCCAGCGGACCGCCCTTTTCCGCCAGCTCCGGCGAGATGGGGACCACCGAATGGATGTGGGTCTTGACCTTTTTGAAATGCGGATGCGGTTCGATGCAGACTTTGGCCATCAGGTCCCCCAGCGGGCCGCCGTTGCGTCCGGCGCCTCCCTGTAAAGGGATTCGCAGGGTGTATTGATCGGCCACGCCTGAGGGGATTTCGATGTCGAGGGTCACCGTCTCGACCACGCGTTGTTTGCCTTGGCACACTGTGCACTGATCTTCGAAATCATTTAATCCCGAACCTATACATTCCGGACAGGTGACATGCTTGTCGTACGTGTAGGGAATTGTGCCCCCCAGCGCGGCCACGACAAAGGGGACATCCACCATGAACTGCAGATCGAATCCGCGCGACGGGAAATCCGGATCGATGACCGGTTCGTCCTCGAACGGCGGCTGGCGGGACGGGCCCTGCTGGCTCTGTTCCCGGGGTCCCTGGCGGGTGTATTGCCGGCCGAAATCGAACGGATCGCCGGCGGGATCGGTCCGGCCTCCGGGAGAACGGGTGGCACGGCGTCTACGGCCATTGGCCCGGAGTTGGTCGTATTCCTTCCGGTTTTTGGCGTTGCCCAGCACCTGGTAGGCTTCGGAGATGCGTTTGAACTTCTCCTCGGCTTTTTTACTGCCCTGGTTGGTGTCGGGATGGTGCTTGCGGGCCAACTCGCGGTACCGTTTTTTGATATCGCTGATTTTGGCGCTCTTTTTGACCCCGAGGATCTTGTAATAATCTTTTTCTATCGAAACTTTCATGATTTCCCCATGAGGGCCTGAGCCCGGGTGACGGCCTTATTCTATAACCCGGCGGGGGTTTGATTCAAGTGGAGGGATTTGGGGGGGATTCCAGCCCGGCGAGCGGCAGCACCCGCCCGGCGTTCTCCTGCCGGCCCGACAACCGCTGGAACCACTGGTCGCGCAGTTCCCGGGTTTTGAACGGATAGAACTGTTGCCGGAGGACCAGGACCCAGGCTTCGGCGGCTTCGTTTTCATTCCGTTGCACCGGGAAGATTTTAATTTTCTCGGAACTGATTTTTTCCAGGGTCAACACGTTGTTGCGGGAAAAATATTTGCGGGCCATGACCCCATCGAAGACCAGTCGGTTGCCCTCCCAGTGAAGGTAACCCGAGTCGAGCGAAACGGTCGCCATGCCGATTCCCAGGCCGGTTCCGGAGCGTTGTCCCATGAGCATGCAGAAGACGCCGTTTTCCGGGTGCGGTAAGGAGAGCGGTTGTAATTTCAGGACCAGCCTGCGGTAGATGACATGGGTGAAATCAAACCACCGAAAGGAGATCAGAAAACAGAAGATGAAATTGAAAATGAAAAGGCGCAGGTTGTCGATAATCAGAAAATAAACGGTGAACGCCAGCATCAGTGCCATCAAAACACTTAAAACCGTGTCGGCGGCGCCGGTTAAAAAGTAGATCCAGACAATTTTTCGCCACTGGGGGGGCTGGCATTTCAACAACAGGAGTTTGCGGTAGACCAGGTAACAGGTCCAGGACCCGAGGAAAACCGCCAAGCCCGGCAGGGGAAAAATGAAAATCAGAAGAATGAAAAGAGTGATAGCGATTTCAAGCATGGGTGCTCTGGTTTCGAGAGGTTCTGTTTCTACCGGAAAATTCAATTTTAGCAAACCGTTTGCCGGGAGTCTTGCCAAAGTCATTGGGAGTCCTATAACAGGCTTTTTTTCAAAGGGTTCGTCTGTGCGTCGGATGGGTTTCAGGGAGTGTATGGAGGGCTTCGGGGGCAGGCGGTATTCAGCTGATGAGGGTGACTTCTCCGGAATCAAACGCCCTTTCTTCGCCGGTGTCCAGCAACACCACCAGCCGCCCCCGCTCGTCCAGGTTGATGGCGGTGCCGGTGTGGGTCACATCTCCCTGGGTCAGTGAAAGGTGTAGGCCGAATATCTCGCTGTTTTGACTCCATTGGTGGAGGGTGGAGGGCAGTCCGTGATCCAGGAAGGACCGGTATTCACTGTCCAGTTGGGTGATCAGGGCGGCGATCAAGGGAAGCCGGTCAAACGACTGGCCGTTTTCCATGGCCAGAGAGGTGGCGAGGTGCTGAAGGGGAATCGGGAACCGGGAGTGATTGACGTTGACGCCGATACCGATAATGATTCCCGAATGGCCGTGGTCCTGATGGTTTTCGGTGAGGATGCCGGCGACTTTTTTCTGGTTGAGCAGGATATCGTTCGGCCATTTTAAATGAGCCCGTTCCTGACTGAACTGGTTGATGGCCTGCACCACCGCCACCCCGGCGACCATGGTGATTTGAGGCATATTTTCGGGTGGCAGTTCGGGCATGATCATGGTGGACAAGTATATGCCGAGGTCCTTTTCCGAATGCCAGCTTTTACCCAGACGGCCTCTGCCGCGGGTCTGGCTGTCGGCCAGAATAACCGTACCCTCCCGGTTCCAGTCGGTCACCAGGCTTTTGGCCAAGTCGTTGGTGGATTCGACCGAATCATAGGTTAAAATTTCGCGTCCGATCAGATCGGTGTTCACATGGCTCCGGATCCACTGTTGTTGCTCCCCTGAATAAGGCATAACTTAATGATAAAGTTTGGGTTATAATTAATAAAGAGTTTTCTGACCCATTTAACTTTTAAACCGGTCTTTCATGGAATCGATCAAGCGTGCTTGCAGATATTTTTATTATCGGTTTATCCGATTACAAGCCAGCCCGGAAAACCTGGCCCGGGGTGTAGCTCTTGGGTTGTTTGTCAGCACCACTCCCACCTTTGGGGTTCAAACCATTATTGCCCTGCTTTTGGCGGCTCTGTTTCGTTGCAATAAAATCTGCGCTGTGGTGTCGGCCCAGTTGACCAATGCTCTAACCGCCCCCTTCATTTTTCTAGGGACCTATTACCTGGGGGCGGTTATTCTGAATAGCCCTGTTGACCGGTCGAAACTGGATCAGATCTTGGCGAGTTTCGATTGGGGAAGGGTGTGGGAGGCCGGGCCGTCGGTGTTTATCACCCTGTGGGACGCGGTGTGGGACCTTGGGCCGTCCGTTTTCGCCGCCCTGTGGGTGGGCGGGACGATTTTGGGGTTGATTTTAGCTGCTGTGGGCTATTTTGTGGTCCTGGGGATCGACACCAAAGCGCATCTGCAGATCGTGCGGGCGAAACAGCAAGCCAAGCGGCAAATTGAGCGGCTGAAGCGGAAAAATGAAGAGACTGAAGCGGGAAAATGGACCGGTATGTGAAAAAATAGATTGAATTTATTGGTAAATATTGATAAAAACCATAACTCGATTAGGGATTGCGGCGCAGTCAGATCAAAAATGAGGAGATCGTTGATGAGAAATTTGTGGATCATTATTATGCTGTTGGCTTTTGCGGTTGCCGGCACCGGCTGTTATGGGGCGGGAGAATGTCCCCAGGGTGTGTGCACTGAGAAACACTCCAAGGAAACGGGTCCCCCCGAAGAAGCGGCTCCCTCCGAAGAAACGGAGCCCTCCGAAGAACAATCTGGAGAATAATTTTTTACCGTCACCGGTTTTCAAAAATTACCCCCTCTGTGTTTCAGAAGGGGGTATTTTGTTTTTGGAGAAAATGCCATCACGATCCTCCTCCTTACCGGTTTTCCGGCCCTTTCGCTCCTTGGCGAAGGGGTTGCCGTCCGGGACCGGGCCTCGAAATGCGGCCTCCTCCCACCGATTCATTCCCGTTTTTTCTTGTTTTTGCGCCTTCCGGGCCGTTAATTTTTGACAATGGGGCCGGAGGCGATGATAGAATATGGCCGAATTCCATTAGTTTACGGTGATTCCAGGCTTCCGGCAGGCGTACGGGGGGCGGGAAACCACGATATGCTTTATGAGGAGACAGTCAGATTATGTCCAGGCAGCGGGCGACAGTGGAACAGGTAAGGCAGATCCAGGATTATTTTCAAGAGGGAAACGAATACCATAACGAAAAGAAATACAAGGAAGCGATTGAGGCGTTTAAAAAGGGGGCGGCGATCAATCCCTTCGAGGAAAACCATCTGGACGAATTGAGCACCAAACTGAAAACCATGTCGGTCAAACTGGTTCAGGAGAGTATCGCTTACATGGGTTGTGCCGCGGTCCATCTGAAAGCCATGATCGACGAACTCAGCGAGAATGAAAAAGACCTGGTTCCTGTGGACAACTCCCTGGCGGATGTCTTCAAGGGCTGGGATTGAGGAGCCTCATGAACGACCAGGTGTTATATGACGTTTTAAGGCAGGAGATGCGGGAACGCAAAATTCCCATCAGCCTGGGGAAAACCTGCCCGGTCAAATGCACCTTTTGTTACGAGAAAGACCACAGTTACCGCCCCACTATCGAGCCGCCGTTGACCACCCAGGAACAATGGGAGTTCATCATGGAGGAAATCCAGAAATACCCGACCAAACAAGGCGAGGCCTGGCTCCTGGGAGGCAACGAATACATGGAATGGACGGATATTTTTCTGCACCCCAAAGCCATGGACTGGCTGGAGGAGTTCCTGGAGACCACGGATAAGCAGGCCATATTTTTTACCGTGGGGTATGCCAAGCCGGATCGAATTCACAAGCTGGTCGAAAAATATCCCGGCCGCATCAACTTCGAGCTTTCGGTGATCACCCTCGGGGACAGCCGGAAAAAACTCATGCCCCATGCGCCGACGGTCTCGCAGGTGTTGAAACTCATCGAGGGTCCCGCCGTAACCTCCGCCAATTTTTATACCTTCGGGCCGAACACCATGTCGAAGGACGCGCAGACGATTTCGAAAATCAATCCCCACTGCAATTTATGGATGGGATGTCTGACGCCCCTGAAATACATCGATCAGGAAACCACCGCGTTGATGCGTTACGGGCGGAGCTACCTGCCCGATGAAGCCCGCCGCATCTACAACGCGGGCCTGCCGAACACGCAGATGATCCATACGGAATCGTATATCTCCACCTTTCTGGCGCGCCAGAAAATACTGAAAACCTTTGATGCGTGCGAACTGGAAAAGAAGGATAGCGTGGTGGTCTCCGGTAGTGTGTACCGCCTGCTTTCGACCTTGCGGAAAAACCGGGCGCGCTATCTCTATGTGCCCAACGAGATGCTGGGCGGCGATTCGGATTGCTCCACACTGCTGACCTTCAATGATGTGGCCCAACGGTTGAACGGAGAGAAACAGGTGTACCTCCCCAAGGTGATCATGGAGCATCCTTCAATGGAGGAAAAGGATATTTCCGGAGTCACCTTCGAGGAGTTCAAAAAACGGCATCCGCGGATTCGGTTCAAGGTTCTGCACAAAGTCAATGCCAAGATGTCCAACCGCAAGCTATATGAAAAAGGATATGTGAAAAATATCGTGGAGGATTATCTTGATAATCCGCTGGCAAAGAAAATTGCGGAGGCGCCGCTACCCAATTAAAATGGGCCGCCGTTTCACCGTCGAACGAAAAGCAGCAAAATGCAGACGGGAGCAGGGGCGGTCGGGAACTCATTAATTTTCGTATAGGGCAGGATCATGCAATATTGGTTGAAAGTTGTTTTTGTGGATAATAGCGAATTGAAGCTGGATGATACGGAAAAGCATTTTATCAGCGATGATCTGGAAGTGTTGGAAGTCACCACCGCCAGTGAAGTCTTGATCGTGCCGGTACGGCAGATCAAGTATATCGCGTGCGACTCCAAGATTTTCAAGCAAGGGGGTGGCACTTAAGCAATAGGAGGGAAGGCAAAAAAAAGAGCGCCGCAAGGGCGCTCCCGGGAAATAGGATGATGAACGAATTTATAGTTTGAGACGGGCCTTTTTCAACCAGTCTTTTTCATCGAATACCGTGCGGCAGTAATCCTCAAACATCCGCTCCTTTTCGGAAAGTTTCCCGCCGTCGAGGGTTTGCGGCTCTTCTTTATTGGCGAATCCAAACTCCAGCACGGTTTTGGGCTTGGGAGGCTCTCCCGAAGGCTCCAGCTTGTAGATTTTCTCCGAAAAAGGTTTGGGGTTTACATAGGTGTCCAACTCTTCCAGGCTCAGTAGAAGGTTGAAGACCGCGGATTCCGTAATCAGGCCTTGGGAACCCAGTTCCTTAAGGAGTTCTCTCACATCTTTGGAAGAGGTGATCGCGTTCATGATCGCTGCGCTGAGCTTCTCGTAAATTTCGTCTTGATAAGATTCGTTAGAATCCATGTAAACCCTCCGTTGCCACCTTCATAACATTTCTATTATAACGTCATATTTTGAAATAGATACACAGCAATATGCGTGCCATGTAAATTTGGACCCCGAGACAACAGCTTAACCTGTTGTATCTAAAAAACTTAATAGTATAATAAGACTTGAAAAAAAGTTCACCAAACCGGGCCGCCGTCAAAATTTTACCGGGCCTTTTTTGCCGGGACCACCATGGTTAGGGTAATTTTTCGGTTTCAGGAGGGGTAGGTCCGGGAACCTGGCCAAAATAGACGTTAGCCCTTATGATAAAATGGGTTTCAGGTTTTTTTTTGCCTGAAAAAAGTGGAAAAGTGACAAAGAAGGGGTAGAGGAGAGTTTCATGCCATTTCCCATCCACAGACCGCGGCGATTACGTAAAAACCCGGCCATTTTAAGAATGGTGCGGGAGACGACTCTGTCTTCGGACGACCTGATTCATCCCATCTTCGTGTGCGAAGGCAAGGGCCGGAAAGAGGCGATTTCCTCCATGCCTGGGGTGTTTCGTCAATCCATTGATCATGCGGTGGCCGACGCCAGGGAAACCCACCGGCTCAACATTCCGGCGGTGATCCTGTTCGGCATCCCCGACCAGAAAGATGCCCGGGGCTCGGAAGCGTACAACCCCGATGGCGTGGTCCAGCGGGCTATCCGCGAAATCAAATCGGCGGTTCCCGAGCTTGTGGTCATCACCGATGTCTGCATCGACGAATACACCGATCACGGGCACTGCGGTTTGGTGGAAGGCGATAAAATCCTGAACGATGCTACCCTGGAACTGTTGGCCAAAACGGCTCTGACCCATGCGGACGCCGGGGCGGATATGGTGGCACCCTCCGATATGATGGACGGACGAGTCAAGGCCATCCGCGAGATGCTGGATGAAACCAGTCACACCGACATCATCATCATGTCCTATGCGGCCAAATACGCCTCGGCTTTTTACGGGCCTTTCCGGGAGGCGGCGGATTCAGCCCCGCAGTTCGGCGACCGCAAATCATACCAGATGGATCCGGCCAACGGGACCGAGGCCCTGAAGGAGGTGTGGGAAGATATTGATGAGGGCGCCGATATCGTGATGGTCAAACCCGCGCTGGCTTATCTGGATATTATCTGGAGGGTGCGGGAAGAATGTGCCGTGCCTGTCGCCGCCTATAGTGTCAGCGGCGAATATTCCATGCTGAAAGCCGCCGCCGAGAAGGATTGGATCGACGGCTCCCGCGTGATGATGGAGATTCTGCTCAGCATCAAACGGGCCGGGGCCAAAATGATTTTGACCTACTCCGCCCAAGAGGCCGCGAAAATCCTCAATTCCTGAAGTTTGATTTCCCCGTTTCCAGGATGTTTTTCAGTCCGAGGGAATACTGGTTGTGTAATCAACCTTGCCGTGGATATAATATTAAAAGTTTATCAAACCAGGAGGTTGATCCATGTCGATTTTGGCTCAAAATATGAAAACGATCCGCCGCGAATTGAGATGCACTCAATCCACCATGTCCGATATTTTAAAAGTGGGTTTCCGAACCTACGTGCGCTATGAAGCGGGAGAACGGGATGCGCCGGTGGCGGTTTTGGTGAAAATGGCGCGGCTGGGAAACATGTCTCTCGAGAATCTGCTGACCCAGAAAATCGATCAGCTTTCCATCCTGCCGATGGATACTGAAACCCTGAACCTGGCTCCTCCTGAAGTGAAGTCGGTGAACTTTCAAAGCGGCAGCATTGTGTTTAAAAAATTAACCCGCGAGGGCATCCTGGCTTTGGACGATGCCGAGAAAAAAGCCGTTTCCGCTTTCCGGCGCATGCCGAAGGTTTTGAAATCAGCTTTTCTCAAAGATTTGGAAAAGAACTACAAAGCGACGGGCCCTGGCCTCAAAGCCAAAAAGACCGTGACCTCGAAAGAGACGTACTCCGTTATCCTTCCTGTGGAACAGAAGCCGGCAGCCAAAAAGACAACGGGCAAAACAGGTAAAAAGAAGGGCAAACCCGGACGGAAAAAGCTCGACAAAAAAGCCCTCAAGGAAAAAATCGATCGGCTGAAGATGATTACCAAATCCATTCCGAAAATAACCGTGAGATGAGGTTTTGAACAAACCTGGAATACTGGGAAATCTGAATGGGATCGTGTTTTTCGTGGCCCTGTTAGCGATTTTTTCCCTTGAGATTTTTGGTAAGGTGGTTGAACGGGGGGTCGGGAATTACCTCAAATGGGAAAATCATACGCGTCCTCAACTGGGCCGCATCTGGGAGCGGGACCGCGAAAAAATCGTCGCCCAGAAGAAAATCGAGTCCATCCTCACCCGCCTGAACACCCAGGAACAAAGCTCCGAATCCATCCAGTCCTTCAAGGAACTGTTTGAAAAGCTCCATCCCTCCGTTCCGCAGATGGTCTCCCGCAAAAAGTTTCTGCAACTGTACTTCGAATTTCCGGAGCACCTGGCCCAAAAAGTCGTTTCCCCCTACGAACTCCTGGAAATCGATTCCAACCGCGATTGGCAGAGGGTCCTGTTGACCCAGTTCGGGGAGTGGATCACCATCAGCTTTATCAACAACCAGAACTTTCCTATTCGGGAGGTGTTTTTATCTTCGGAAGGCATGGGGGAAAATTCCCTGAGCCAGGACATTTTCCAAGGCACGCTGGAGGAAGCCGGGTTTGGTGCCACCTCGATTCTTCCATTTGCCGATTTCATGCGGGTGATGAAAACTCTGGGTTATGACGCCCAGAAGAATCTGTTTCCCGATCCCCAGTGGTTCTTCAAGAAAAACTATCACGTGTCCCGCGTCGGGATAAAAGAAGAGGTTGATTCAGATGTGTATCCGCCTCCCGTGAAATTGGGTGTCGAGTACCAGGGTGATTTTTATACCGAAGTCCTGATCCTCCCGGTGCCCGCTTTGATTTCAGACAACCTGCTCTCCCAGATTGAAATCCCCGTTCAGGACGATTCCCTCGAGGCGCTGTCCCCCTTCGGCGATTATCAAGGAGACCTGAATTGAAGCGCCGTCTTTTTGAAAAAATAGCTTTTTCCATATTTACCGCGGTGATGGCGGTCTCTCTGCTGAGTCTGGTCCTGTATTTGGACCTGAAGGACGAACTGCCGCAACTGCCGGACAGCCTTGAAAAAATTAACCTCAGCCTGCCGACCGAAATTTATTCTTCCGAGGGGAATGTGATCAAGGTTCTGGGGCAACGGCACCCGGTGCCCCTGGATGAAATTTCCCCGCGCTTCACCCAGGCCATGATCGCCACCGAGGATTCCCGGTTTTACAGCCACAATGGGGTCGACCACATCGCCCTGGCGCGCGCCATGGTCCGAAACCTTCAAAGCATGAGGATTTCCCAAGGCGGCAGCACCATCACCCAACAGCTTTCCAAAAATCTGTTCTTCTCCTTCGAAAGAAAATGGATCCGCAAACTGAAGGAACTCCTCATTGCCCTGCAGATGGAAGCCACCTTCACCAAGGACGAGATTCTCGAGGCCTACTGCAACCAGGTGTATTTCGGGAGCGGTGCCTATGGCGTGGAGGATGCCTCGTTGGTTTATTTCGGGAAGCGGGCCAAGGATTTGACTCTCCTGCAGGCAGCACTGCTGGCCGGCCTGCCCAATTCCCCCAACAGCGCCAATCCATTTAATAATTTCGAACGCGCCATGAATCGTACACGAACCGTTTTGAAACGCATGGTCCGCTCCAACTTTATCAGTCCCATCCAGATGGAGGAGGCGTTGGAAACCGATTTGGAACTGGTGCTGCGCCGCCTTCAATCCAATCCCAATCAATACTTCCTGCAATTCGTGATCGACAAACTGGAAAAGGAATACGGCAAGGAGTTTGTGCATTTCGGCGGTCTCAAAATTTTTACCACCCTCGATACCCGCCTCCAGCAGTATGCCCAGCAGGCCGTGACCACTCACATGAAAGTCCTGGACCGGCGCATGAGGCCCGGCGAGGACGGGGAGCGATTGCAGGCCGCCGTGGTCGCCCTGGAAAACAAAACCGGCGCGATCCGCGTGTTGCTCGGCGGACGGGATTTCGCCCAGAGCCAGTTCAACCGCGCGGTCTCCAACAACCGCATGGCGGGGTCGTCTTTCAAGCCGATCGTTTACCTGTCGGCCATGGAAACTCTGGGGATATCCCCCGCCACACTGATGAGGGACGAACCGGTGGTTCTGGAAATTTCTCCGGGGAAAACCTGGGAACCGAAAAACTTCAATGAAACTTATTACGGGGATTTGGTCCTGAAGCGGGCCCTGATGAAATCCCTCAACGTGATTTCCGCCAAGCTGGTGTACGATATCACCCCGGAGCGGGTGATCAAAACCGCCCGCCAGATGGGCATCACCAGCGACCTGGGACCCCACCTGTCGCTGGCGCTGGGTGCCACCGGCGTCTCGCCCCTGGAAATGGCCGGAGCCTACAGCGTCATCGCCAATCTGGGAATTTTGAACGAACCCTATGTGGTGGAACGGATCGAGGATTTTCGCGGCAACACCCTTTACGAGCATTTCTATTTCGGCGTCCAGCGGTTTTCCCAGAAATCCATTTACCCCCTGCTCGACATGATGCGGGGTGTGGTGGAAGAGGGCACCGGAAGCGGGATCCGGCGCATGGGGTTCCGGCATCCCGCCGGCGGCAAAACCGGAACCACCAACGATTACAAAGACGCCTGGTTTGACGGCTTCACCAAGGATATCTCGGCTTCGGTCTGGGTGGGGTACGATAGCAACGTCTCCATGATCGACCGGCAGGGCCGGGGACTGACCGGGGGCAGCGCCGCCGCACCCATCTGGGCCTATTTCATGAAAAAAGGGTTGCAGGGGAAAAGCCAGGTCAACTTTCCCGTGCCGGAAGGCATCCGGTTCGCCGAGATTGATGAGGAAACCGGTTTTATCGCCAATCTGAGTACCCGCAAAAAAATAAGGGTTGCCATCAAAAACGAGGTCGTGCTGACACTGCCGCCGTCAACCGATTCGGTCCAGGGGTTTTTCCCGTCCATCGATCCCATAATCCCGAATCCCCAGAATATAGAGGAAGATGTTTTACCAGAGCTTTAAATACTATTTGGTACGCACCGGACTGTCGCTGTTTCTGGTTTTGGTTTTCGGCTACGCGATCCTGTTTTTCCTGCACGAGGTGGCCCTGCCGGAGGTGCATTTCAACGACCTGTGGATTAAATGGATTGTGGTTGGGGTCTGTTTTTTTTTCGGGTTTGTGGTGTTCGGCATGTTTGGCGAACACCGGTTTCTGCGGGCGCAGGCCGGTCTCCGGCAAATCGACCTGAAACAGGTGGGGCCGGAAATCAGAAACCGGTTCCAGGCCCTGGTCCACTTCACCGAGTCCTCTTATTTTCTGCCCGCCCAGGGGCGCGTTCTGCGGGAGCAGTTGGTTCAGAATTATGCCGAATTTCTGTTGAGCACCGGTTCTGAAGATCCGGAAGCCCTCAACACCTTTCTGAAGGCCTTTCTGCAAGATCCCACACAAACCCGCTACCGGAACGTTCTGGTCTCCGCGTTGACCCGCAAGGAGGAGTTGGCCGATCAGGAAATCGACTTGGAGCTGGTGATTTTGAAGACCGAGGATTATGCCGACCGGGAATTGCTGAACCACATGGTCACGGTGTTTCTCAAACAGGAATGCTTCACCAATCAATCCGAGCCGGTGTTTCTGAAAGCCCTGCAGTTGAACACCGGTCAGCGGGAACCCCTGGTGGAGTTCATGCTCCCGCACCTGCTGGAAAAAAAGCGGGCCGATTATCTCGCCGTCAATTTTTATCTGGAATCGCTGACCGCCCTGCCGGAGGATCAGCGCGGAACCCTGATGTACCTCATCGGGACCAGCTATTGCGAAAAACGGTTCAAGGTGCTCGATCCCGATCTGCATACCCGGTGCAAACAGGTGTTCGACACGCTGGAACACCGGACCCAAGAGCGTCTCCTGCGCCTGGCTCAGGAGGCCCGGGTGTCCGAGCGATGGAAAAAGGTCACCTTGTTTCACCCCGAGGACAAGCGGGCCCTCGAGCGGTTGAAGGTGGCGACTGGGTTGAGTCCGACCGGTCTCCAGGTTCTCGCAAAAAAAGTCGCGGTGCTGGGAAGCAGGTTGTTCAACCTGGTCAAGAACATGGTGTTCAAGGTATTCGACGGATTGAACGTTCTGGGAGGCCTGAGCATCGCCACCAAGCTGGTCCTCGCGGGGCTCTTCCTGGGCGGGATGTTTTATGCCGCGGTGGCGGTAGATTGGAAAGCCCTGATCTCGGCCCCCCAACCCGTGCCGATAGCTCCCCCGGAGCAAGCGGCGGTTCCCCCGGTGCAAGTTTTTACCCTCCAGGTGGCCGCGGTAAAAAGCCAGAGCCAAGCCGACGCCACCGTCCGCCAACTCAAAAAAAATAAGGTGGAAGGCGTGTATGTCATGAAAACCCAACGTATAGAGGGAGGATTCTGGTATAAAGTCCGGGTGGGAAAATTCCGCGAACGCGATACCGCGGAAAAAGTCGCCGCCAACCTGATGAATCAGAAGAAGATCCGATCCTATTTTATTATTGCGCTGGACGACCGGCCTCCGACCCAATAATCCGCGCATTCATTTAAGGACACCTGCCTCTCAACGAATCATGACCGAATCCCTGGAACTCGATACCGACCCTATCCAACCCTTTGTGACGGAACAGGAGCTCGCCGGCCTGCAACCCGAGGTGGACCGGGTTCACCAGGACCTGGAATCCGGTAAAGGGCCGGGATCGGAATTTCTAGGCTGGCTGCATCTGCCCTCGCAAACCACGCCGGACCAACTCAAGGAAATAGAAAATTCCGCCGCCTGGATCCGGGAACACTGCGAAGCCTTCGTGTCCATCGGCATCGGTGGTTCCTATCTCGGGGCCAAGGCCGCGATTGATTTCGGATGCCATGCGTTTTTGAATCAGCTTTCTCCGGCCGCGCGGGGCGGACCGATAATGCTGTTTGCGGGCCACCACATCAGTTCCGACAGCCTGCACGATCTCTTGCAGATTTTGGAAAACAAAAAGGTGTGTCTGAACGTGATCTCCAAATCCGGAACCACCACCGAACCGGCTATCGCGTTTCGCCTGCTCAAGCCGTTCATGGAGAAACAATTTGGAGCGGAAGAAACGCGCAGGCGCATCTTCGTGACCACCGACCCGGATAAGGGAGCCCTCAAGCAGTTGGCGGATGAGGAGGGGTATCAACGGTTCGTGATTCCCGGCAATGTCGGCGGACGTTATTCGGTTCTGACTCCCGTCGGATTGTTGCCCATCGCAGTGGCCGGACTGGATATCAAAGCGATCATGGCCGGAGCCGCCGATTGCGAACAGCAGACCTCCAATCATTCCGGCCTCGACCAGAACCCCGCTTATCGCTACGCCGCCATTCGCAATATGTTTTACCGAAAAGGGAAAACTCTCGAGCTCATGGCCGCGTTTCACCCGGCCCTGAAAACTATGGTAGAGTGGTGGCGGCAATTGGCCGGGGAGAGCGAGGGTAAGGACGGCAAGGGCATTTTTCCGGCATCAGCCGAATACCCGGGCGACCTGCATTCGCTGGGACAATGGGTGCAGGAGGGCCACCGCATTCTGTTCGAGACGTTTCTCCGGGTGGCCGCTTCGAATCATGCGGTGCCGATACCGGAATCCCCGGAAGACCGGGACGGCCTGAACTACCTCGCCAGCAAAAGCCTCGACGAGGTGAACGATAAAGCCTGGCAGGGCACCGCCCGGGCACACCTCGAAGGCGGCGTACCCAACATGACCCTGACGGTGAAAGACCGCAGCGCTCATACCCTGGGCTATCTGTTCTATTTTTTCCAGCGGGCCATTGCCCTGTCGGCCGGCCTAATGGGCGTCAATCCGTTCGACCAGCCGGGGGTTGAATTATACAAAACCAACATGTTTCGACTATTGAACAAGCCAGGTTATGAGAAGGAAAATAAATAGTGGGGACCCTCAGCAAAGATTTGAGTGAAACCGTTCATCGTATCGCATTCCAGGATATCCGTCCGGACAAACCTTCCAATCAATACCCAAGCGACCCGCTATTGGCCCGCCTGAAAGAGCTGGGCTCCGAGTTGTGGATCGATACCGGGGATCTGGAGCTGGCGCAGTCGATCTGGAAGACCGAACTGACCGCGCTCACCACCAACAACACATTGGCCAACCAGGTGGTGCAGAGCGGCGTCATGGACGCCGTGATCCAGGAGACCGTGGACAAACTCGCCGAAGCCGCATCCGGCCTCAGCCGCGAGGAACTGATAATGGAAGTCGGTTTTGTGATCAATTGCCGCATCGCTTTGAGACTGGTCGAGGCGTTCAAGGTGAAAGTCAGTGTCGAACTGCACCCCGCCATTTCGCGCGACATCGAAAAAAGCGTCGAGTACGGCAAACGGTATTTCGCGGTATGTCCCGACTATTTCATTGTCAAGGTTCCCCTGACGCCGGAAGGCCTGCTGGCGACGCGGCGGATACGGCAGGAAAACATCCCGGTGAATCTCACCCTGGGTTTTTCCGCGCGCCAGAATTACCTCGCCGCCCGGCTGGCTAACCCGAACTATGTCAACGTGTTCCTGGGACGGCTCAACGCCGTGGTGGCGGACAACTCCGCCGGCAGCGGCGAATGGGTCGGCGAAAAAGTCACCCTGCATACCCAGAGCGCCGTGGAAGAAGTGCGAAACAATCACGCCGCTGTGAAAACCCGTCTGATCGCCGCGAGTATACGCAACGGCGGCCAGGTGGCGACCCTGGCGGGGCTCGACGTGCAGACCATTCCCCCCAAGGCGATGAAGGAGTTCCAGGAATCCGGCCGCACCCCGGATCAGATTCAGAAAACCGAGGGCACCGCTTTAAATCCGGAACTGGGTTCGGGACACGACTGGAGCGCCCGGGTGGCGAAGCTCTGGGATGTGGACGGCGATTTTCGGAAGGCGGTCGACCGCTTGATGGCCCGCGGTGACCTGGATCAGATGTCCGGCTTTGATCTGGTCCGGTTGTGCGAGGACAGCGGACTCGATTTATTTCACCCTTTTACCGGACAGGACCTGAACAAAATCCAGGACGACGGCAAAATTCCGAAGCTGGCCGACTGGTCCGGCGCCATTGCCCTCGACGATCTCATGACCCAGTCCGCCCTGCAATCGTTCACCAAGGACCAGAACGCGCTGGATGGAAGGATCGCATCCTTTCTCAAATAGGACCGGTTCATGATTCTCGCGGGGGACGTCGGCGGCAGTAAAATCAATCTTGCTCTGTTTCACGAAAACGGAGGAACTCCCCGACTGGCGGTGAACGCAGTTATGTCAGCCGGGATTATCCCGGTCCGGTCCCGCTGCTCGAAAGTTTCCTGAAAGAAACCCAACCCCGGATCACCCGTGCCTGCCTGGGAGCCGCCGGTCCGGTGCACGACGGCCGGTGCCGGATCACCCCCGAAATTCTGCCTCTGCGGAAGACCGATCTGTTTTTGGAGGCTTTTCGCGACCCGCGGAAGTTCAGGGATCTTCTGGCTCAGGTTCCCGTCCAAGCTGTTATGAACAAACAGGCTCCGCTGACGGGCGCGGCCTATTTTGCTCTGGGAGAAACCGCGATTCAGTGATAAAGTGGCTGTTTTTATTTGTTCAACCGCAGGCTTGGGAAACGACACATGAAAAAGAAATTGAATAAAATTGTGCTGGCCTATTCCGGAGGGCTGGATACCTCGGTCATAATCAAATGGCTCAAGGAAGAGTACGAGGCGGAGGTTATCGCATTCTGCGCCGATCTCGGCCAGGGGGAGGAGTTGGACCGGGTGCGGGAAAAAGCCCTCGCCACCGGCGCCAGCAAAGTTTATATCGAGGACCTGAAAGATGAATTCGTCAAGGATTTCGTCTTTCCCATGTTGCGGGCCAACGCGTTTTACGAAAACAATTATCTCCTGGGCACTGCCATCGCCCGGCCGCTGATCGCCAAGGCGCAGATCCGCGTAGCCGGTCTGGAAAAGGCCGAAGGGGTGTCCCACGGCGCCACCGGCAAGGGCAACGACCAGGTGCGGTTCGAATTGACCTACCTAACCCTCAACCCGGATATCGAGATCATCGCCCCCTGGCGGGAGTGGCATCTGGATTCGCGCACCAGCCTGTTCGATTATGCGAAGAGCCACGGCATCCCGGTTCCCGTGACCAAGGACAAACCGTACAGCATGGACCGCAACCTGTTCCACATCAGCTACGAGGGCGGGGTACTGGAAGATCCCTGGTACGAGCCGCACGAGGATATGTTCCGGTTGAGCGTGTCTCCGGAGAAGGCCCCGGACACGCCGACAGTACTTGAAATCGGCTATGAAAACGGCGATCCTGTAGCTGTGAATGGAGAGCGGATGAGCCCGGTTCATTTGCTGGCCCGGGTGAACGAGCTTGGCGGGCAGAACGGGATCGGCCGGATCGATATCGTTGAAAACCGGTTTGTTGGAATGAAGTCGCGGGGCGTGTACGAAACCCCCGGTGGCACCCTCCTGCATGCCGCCCACCGGGATCTGGAGACCATCACCGTCGACCGGGAAGTGATGCATCTCCGGGATTCCCTCATACCGGCCTACGCGCGATTGGTTTATAATGGAATGTGGTATTCGCCGGAACGGCTTCTGCTTCAAAAAATGATGGATGATGTGCAGAAGCCGGTGACCGGTACCGTCCGCCTCAAGTTGTACAAAGGCAACTGCAGGGTTACGGGACGCAAAGCGGACCGCTCTCTTTACTGCCCGGAAACCGCTTCCTTTGAAAAGGATGAGGTTTACCGTCAAAACGATGCCGAAGGATTTATCCGGCTCAACGCTCTCCGGTTAAAGCGCTATTCGGAAATCTTCGGTGACAAATTGTTCTAAACCATTATGAGTCGCATTTTAGTCGTCGACAATGAAAAGAGCATGCGGGAAATGCTCTCCATCGCCCTCAAAAATGAGGGTTACGAGGTGGAGACCGCCCGCAACGGCGAGGTGGCCGTGGAGATGGTCGAGGGTAACGATTATGACGTCGTTATCACCGATATCAACATGCCCCGTTCCAACGGCATCGATGTGCTGGACGCCGTCAACCGTGTTCGCCCGGAGACGCCGGTGATCATGATGACCGGGTATGCCTCCGCCGAAACCGCCGTGGAAACCATGAAGAAGGGCGCCTACGATTATATTACCAAGCCTTTCAACATGAAGGATTTCATGCTCGTCATCCGCAACGCCTCCGAAAAAAAACAACTGGCCGAAGAAAACACCTATCTCAAATTCGCTCTCAAGGACAAATACCAGTTTGGCAACATCATCGGCCAAAACGCGGGCATGAAAAAGGTGTTCGAGTATATCGAGAAGGTCAGCAACAGCAACGCCACGGTCCTGATCGGCGGCGAAAGCGGCACCGGCAAGGAGTTGGTCGCCAAGGCGCTTCACTACAACAGTTCCCGGAAGAACTACCCGTTCATTTCGATCAATTGCGGGGCCTTGCCGGAAAATCTGCTGGAGAGCGAACTGTTCGGCCATGAAAAGGGCGCCTTCACCAGTGCCGATTCCACCAAGATCGGGCTGATGGAAGCCGCCCACAAGGGGACGTTTTTTCTGGATGAAGTGTACGAAGCACCGCATTCGACCCAGGTGAAACTCCTGCGGGTTTTGCAGGAGAGAGAATTAACCCGGGTCGGAGGCACCAAGCCGATCAAGGTGGATTTACGCATCCTTGCCGCCACCAACCGGGACTTGGCCGAGGGAGTCAAACAGAAAGTCTTCCGGGAGGATTTGTACTACCGCCTGAAAGTCATTTCCATCGAAATACCGCCTCTGCGCAAACGCAAAGAGGACATTCCGCTTTTGGTCCAGCACTTCATCAACAAGTACAACGAACAGCATGACAAAGAAGATAAAATTCAGGGTATCGAACCCGATGCGCTGAAGTGCATGGAGAATTATGAGTGGCCCGGCAATATCCGTGAATTGGAAAATACCATCGAACGGGCGGTGGTGCTGGGACCGGGCGGTTTGATCCGCGTCTCCAGTTTGCCGGAAGAAATTTTTAAGGCGCCTTCGCCTGCGGACAATCTCATCCCCGCCATTGAGGGCGAGGGGCCGGTCGATCTGGAGCAGACGTTGGACAACATCGAAAAGAGCATGCTCCTGGGCGCTTTGAGTAAAACCGACGGCATGATCAACAAGGCCGCCAAACTCCTGAACCTGAGTTTTCGCTCCATGCGCTACCGGGTCAAAAAGCACAACATCAATGCCAAAACCGAGGGTAATGAATGAGCCGATCCCCACGGCCCTGGACCCTGCGAACTCTTATCTATTGGATTTGTTTCTTTTCGGCCATACTCTCCGGGTGGCTCGTTGCGGGAACTTCCGTGCTGAGCCAGGATTTTGAATCCCGCCGCGGTGCCGACACCCTGTTTGCCAAGGCTGAAACCCTGTTTCACGAAAACCAGCTGATGCCGGCCCGCGCCGCCTATGAGGATTTTCTAAGGGCCTTTTCCCTCGACCTCCGTGCAGCCAAGGCCGTTATGCGGCTGGGGCAGATGGATATCAAGAATAAATCCTACCTCTCCGCACTGAGGAACTACCAGTATTTTCTGGAAAATTTTTCCGATTCCACGCTGGTGTATCGCGTCCAACTGGATATGGGCCGGTGCTACTTCGAATTGAAGCGATACCCGGAAGCCGAAAAACTGTTCCGGCAGGCGGTTCAGGTCAATCCCGATCCGATGCAAAAGTGGCAGGCGTTTGTTTACCTCGGTTACATCGACGACCAGCGGCTGGAACTCGAAAAAGCGTTTAAAAAATTCAGGCAGATCATCGATATAAGTCCGTTCCCGGAAATCAAACAGGAAGCCATCCGTTACATCGAAACCATCGTTAAAGAGAAGCTGACCAAAAAGCAACTGGTCTCCCTGGCCGGGACCCTGGGGTCCCGCTTTCCGGCGGATTTGATATTACAGCGGTTGATTTTGAATTACCGTGTCGAACGCGATCTGGGAAATTATCAAACCAGCCTGGAAGAGTTCATTTTTCGTTTCCCGGACCATGATATGAGGGAGCATTATGAAAAGTTGCTCCTCCGTCTGAAAACCGATGCGACCCGGGCGATGCGCGTCGGTGTGGTCCTGCCCTTGTCCGGCAAACGGGCGCTGGTCGGCCAGCAGGTGTTGCAGGGCATTCAGCTTGCGATCAATCAACTGGCCACCCGGGATAAAAGCCGGCTGGAAATGGTGATCAAGGATTCCGGCTTGGGCCGGAAGGTGGTTCAGGTGGTGGAGGAATTGGCACAGGACCCGAATGTCATTGGAATCATCGGACCCGTACTGACCGAGGAAGTGAAGGCGGTGATTCCCATTCTGGAGAAATACCAACTGCCGGTGTTCACCCCCACCGCCTCGACCCACGGATTGGCCGAAAAAAGTCCCTACATTTTCAGAAACGCCCTCACCAAAGAACTGCAAGCCCGCTTTCTGGCGCGGCATGCCATCAACGAGTTGAACCTGTACCGGTTTGTGGTGATCTATCCCACCGAACCTTACGGGGAAACCATGCGGCAGGTGTTCGAGGAGGAAATCCGGTCCTCCGGCGGGCATATCGTCGAATCGATTCCTTATGACCGGAAGCAGACGGATTTTAAAAAGCAGATTTTACAAATCGGAGGAATCGCCGACGACCGCCTGAAAGCCCGTATCCAGCGGCATATCAAACGGGGCACCCAGCCCCCGCCGTTGAATGACAAGGGGAATAAGTCCCGGCCGCTGGTGGAAGGCGGGCTGTATGCCGACGATAAGGTGGAAGCCCTGAAGGTCGCCTTGGAATTGAATTACGATGCCATTTTTATCCCCGGGTATTACGACAAAGTCCGTCTCATCGTTCCCCAATTGGCCTTTTATAATATTGAGGAGATTCTGTTGATGGGGGGCAACGGCTGGAACTCCCGCGAGCTGGTGGAAAGCGCCCGCAATTTTCTCAAAACGGTTTTGTTCGTGGACGGGTTTTATGTTAACTCTGAAAATGAACGCACCGTGAAGTTTGTCGATATGTTTCTTTCCACCTTCGGGCAGAATCCCACCATTCATTCGGCTCAATCCTACGATGTCGCGAATATTTTCGTGAAACTGATCCGGGAAGGGGCGTTCAATCGCCTCGATGTTTTGAACGGGTTGCGTTCCCTAAAGGATTTTCCCGGTGTCTCCGGGGACACCACCATCCTGCCTTCCGGCGATTCCAATAAAACGCTGGTCAAGTTGACGGTGAAGGAGGGAGAAATTGTGGAGCAGGTTCTGGAATCCGCCGAGACCCCACCGGCACCGGACGAAGAATAGAAATCTCTAAAAGGTATTTTCTTCCAGAGGGCTGACATCCACCAGACTGCTGTCAGGCAGATTTTCGTTCAGAAAGACTTCAAACCGTCCCTTCGGATCGTCAAAGTCGGTTTCCTGCCCGGTTTCCGGATTGATTTTAACAAAGGTCACGTCATTGGGTATCGGAAAGCTCTTGACCGGCAGGTTTCTCAATGCGTTCTCCATAAACATTGTCCAGATCGGTATCGCGGTGCGCGTCCCGGTTTCATTGATCCCCAGCGATTCGTCCCGATCTTTTCCCACCCAGACGCCGGTGACCAGTTCGGGGGAAAATCCGATGAACCAGGCATCGTTATAGTCGTTGGTGGTGCCGGTTTTCCCGGCGATGGGACGGTGCAGGGTTTCGGTGATGACGTGCGCGGTGCCATACCGGACCACGCTCTCCATCATGTTGGTGATCACATACGCGACCCCCGGCGAAATAACGGCTTCGCCCATGGGTTCATAGGCGTAAAGAACTTCATCATTGCGGTCCTTGATAATGCGGATGGAGACCGGCGGGATACGCACCCCCTGATTGGCGAAAATGGAGTAGGCCGAAACCAGTTCGTATAACGTCACTCCGGAGGAACCCAGCGCAATGGACAGGTTGTTGGCCAGATCGGTGGTGATTCCCAGCCGGCGGGCCATTTGGATGGCTTTGGGCACGCCGGTGTTTTGCAGGAGTTTGATGGTGACCACATTGCGGGAATGGGTCAGCGCCGTTCGGACGGACGTGGGACCGTAAAATTTCTTTTCAAAGTTGACCGGCTTCCATTTGTCAAACGTATCTTCCTTTTCCCTGAAGATGACCGGCGAATCGATAATGATGCTGGCAGGCGTATAGCCGTCCTGAATCGCGGTCGCGTAGATGATGGGCTTGAACGCCGAACCTGGCTGGCGCACCGCCTGGGTGGCGCGGTTGAACTGGCTCTTGGTGAAATCATAACCGCCTACCATGGCTTTGATGTACCCGGTGCTGGGTTCCAGGCTGATCAGGCCCGCTTCCGCTTCGGGCTCCTGCTCGAGCGCCAGGTCCCAGCCGCCGCCATCCAGAGCCGACAGCACCTTGACCTCGATAATATCCCCCTTGGAGAGCGCCTGACGGGGATGGGTGATCTGGTGGTATTTCCCATCCAGCTTGGGGTTGGGTTGGCGGGCCCAGTCCATCTGTTCGAGACGGATCGTGCCTTGGGCGCCGCCCAGATAGACGGCGACCTCTTCATCTTTGATTCGAATGACGACGCCCTTGACCAGATCCCCTTCCTTAAAAAGCACCGGTGGAACAAGTTCGACGGGGTCTGTGGCCGCCTCAACGGTTTCCATCGCCGACGGGTTGGGATCGGCCGTGGCGCTATGGGCATCGACTGCCGTCTTACCCGGCTCCCCGGTCTTTGGGTGGCGATCCGTCGGCCGTTTGTTGAGTTCCATCAGCAGAGCATTCAGAACTTCAAGGCCTTGATCGGGGTCGATATTGCCCAACGGTCCGCGGTACCCATACCGTTTGTCCGCCCGGCGGAGACCCATCTTCACCACCCGTTCGGCGGTGATCTGATTTTCCAGGCTCAGGGTGGTGTAAATTTTCATCCCGTCCCGGTATAGCTTCTGGCTCCCGTAATTTTTCTGAATGAACCTCCGGATATGTTCCACGAAGTAGGGTGCCTTGTTGAGCATGCCCTTGACGCCTCCCAGCTCGAGCGGTTCCGCCCCCGCCGCCTCGTATTCTTCTTCGGTGATAAACCCGTCGTGGAGCATACGGCGCAGGGCGTGATCCCGCCGCTTGAGCGCTTTATCGAGATTGTTGTAGGGCGAATAATGCGTGGGCGCCTTGGGCAAGGCGGCGATCATGGCGCATTCGGCGATCGTCAAGTCCTTCAGTTCTTTTCCGAAATAAGTACGGGCCGCCGCACCCACCCCGTAACCGCCGTGACCGTAATAAATTTGATTGAGGTACATCTCGAAAATTTCATCCTTGGTGAAAATCAATTCGATGCGAATCGCCAGAATGGCTTCCCGGATTTTTCGCTCAATTTTCTTTTGCGGGGAGAGATAGAGGGTTTTGGTCAACTGCTGGGTGATCGTGCTGGCGCCTTCCACCACATGTCCCGCTCTTAAGTTGGCAATGGAGGCGCGGATGATGGCCTTCGGATCGATTCCCAGATGATAATAAAAACCCGAATCTTCCACCGCCAGGGTGGCCTGTTTCAAGCGCAGGGGGATTTCATCGAACGGCACCAGGATGCGCTTTTCGATAAAAAACTCGGCGATCAGCTCATCCTGATCGGAATACAATTTGGTGATGATGTTGGGTTGATAATTCTTTAAGGCGCGGACATCCGGCAAGCCGTCGGAGTATTTGAAATACAGAATGCCGGCTCCCGTGAAACCCAGGACCAGGCCCGTCAGAAAACCCCAAAGCGTGATTTTCCACAAAACAGTCTTCCAGGTCCGGGGCGCGTTTTCCCGGTTGGGGTCTCTGTTTATTTTTTGGTTTCTCAGGATATTTTTCATAACTCTTTTAGCAATACGTTTAGAGGCCGGCGAGTGTCAGCGGTTCAGCTTCGTCCTTCTTCCAGATCGATCAAATCCACCCAGGTGGTGATCTCTTTCCGGGTGGGGTCCAACCGGTCCCGGATTTCGTAAAACTTTTTCCACTTCTCCGGATTGTCCGGCTGGCGGTTCAGAAGGGTCTCGTTCACCGCAATTATCTCCTCCTGGGAGCGGTGGCGGCATTGAGTGGCCACCCAGGCGGCCAAAGCTTCTTCCATGTCGTCGCCGGCCCGGTGTTGGAAGGTATCCGAATCCACACCCATAAACTTCAGCATGATCTCATCCAGGGGACAGGGATAGATGTATTCTCCTAACGTGTTGTCCCGGGCGGCGCGGGCCTTGTCCGCCATTCTCGGAAGATGAACCAGGCCTGCCATTTGTTCCTTGGGGCTTCGGGGAAATTCCAGGGTCAGATTCATTTTACAAATCAGTCCATGCCGTGCGTGGGCCAACGTCATTCAATCCAGGCGCACCCGGCTGAGGTTTTTGAAATATCGGGATTTCTTGATGGCGGCCACGCCCTCGTCACCCATGTGGTTGCGAAACAGGTCCAGGGTGTGCAGTTTGGGAAAATTCTCGGACGCCGCCAGGTGCCGTGCGCCTTCCTCACCGATTTTATTGAACTTCAGGATCAACTGTTCGAGGTTGCTCAAGTGGGGCGAGTTGGCGATGGCTTGCGCTCCCGGCCCGGAGATCTGGTTGGATTTCAGATTCAGAATTTTGACATTGCGGATGTGGGGACTGGCCATCAGGGCGGCCACTCCGTCATCTCCTATTTCGTTATCACCCAGCTCCAGACGGCTGACTTGCGCCAGAATTTCCATTTGAGCCAGCGCCCGGGCGCCCTCATCACCGATCTGGGATTTTTCAAGGTCCAGGGTATCGCCGTTGACCAGGTTTTTTTTGACTAACTCTTCGATTTCCATGGATTGGGGATTTCCGGAGTTGATGCGACATTCAACCAGTGCCCTACAGTTTATTGAATTTCCTTCGTAGGTTCAAGCCCTTGACCCTATAAATTTATTGACTCTAATTGTTTGATGAGGGAAGATGAGGCCATTCTGTTGGAAATTCGCACGCTAAAGGAAATCTTGTTCGCAGGGTGGCGCAATTCGGGTTTTTCCATGGACTTCGAACGGCCTCGGCAGTTTAAGAAATTTGTTTTTTTTGAACATGGAAAGTGATAGATTCAGCTATCCTAATGACTTCTTTAACCCTTTTGGGAGGAAAACCTTAATGAAAAAGTTAATGCTGGTTTTGGTGGTTTTTGGTTTGCTCGGGCTGCCGGTTTCGTCCTTCGCGGGGGAAGGCCCCATGTCGTTACCCGGGGATTCCAACGCTGGGGCGGTGAAACACAATAAAGAAGGGATCGATCACTGGGGCCAGGGACATTACGATGTCGCGTTGAAACATTTCCAGGCGGCGTCCAAGGCGGATTCATCCATCGCTCAAACCCATTTCAATGAAGCGATTTGCCTGGACAAACTGGGACGGCACGGCGAGGCCACCATGCATTTCAAAGCGGCCAAAAAACACGCCGGCGGCAACAAGGCGATCCTCAATTCGCCGATTTTGAACGGCCATCTCGGAACTTAACGGACTACTCGGTACAGTCAGCGATGGGAAGCCGGGGGGAGCCGGCTTCCCGTTTTTTTTATTATTGAGTTCACTCAAAACCGTAGGGTTTTGATTGTAACTAAATGTAAATAAACATAATATTTGAATCGCCTTAGGTCCGGCCGGGTTTTCCCGGTGGGACGGTACGGTTGTGCTATAATAATTCGCATTCCTGAAGGGCAGGGTTTTAACACCAAACGGAGACAGACGTTATGATGGGCATCGGCTTTCCAGAATTGATGGTCATATTGGTCATTATCATGATCATCTTCGGCGCGGGCAAACTTCCGGAAATCGGGAGCGCCTTCGGCCGCAGTATCAAAAATTTCAAAACGTCCATGAAAGAAGCCGAAGAGGCGTCGGGAGACCAGACAGCCCAGGTGGAAGGCGGAGACGCCGCACCTGATGCCGATCTCAATGCGGAAGACGCCCCGGCCTCGACCGAAGAGGAAGTCACCGCCCAGTTGGCAGGGTCCCATCCGTCCACCGCACCTCCGAGTGAGTCAACCGCCACCCCGGCTTCCGGCTCTTCGAAACCCGCGGCGCCAACCCAGACCGCTCAAGCCCAGGCCCCTCAGGGCAAGCCCAAGCCCAAGGAAACTCCCAAGAGCGAGGAAGAAAAGATGATCGAAGACGCTATCAACGAGTTAAAGGAAAAGCGTATTGGAACCATTCGCACTCCGCACGACGGCCTGGTTCAGCAGAACGACGTGTTCACCGATTCCTTGAAGCGCAACCCGTGGGGACGGGGGGACCGCGGCGTGCGCCGTGATGTCCTGTAACTGAAGGTTCTCATTTCCCAGAAAAAATTTTCAGGGGTTCCCGGTTTCCTTTTGAACCCCGAAAGCTTTGCCCCACCCAAGCAGTAATCCCAAACCAATCCAGATCAACTCACGGATGCGCCGAACTAAAGAAACCGCCAGACCCAGCGGGCCGGCCATTCCCATGGAAACGAAGATGACGATCAACCCGCCTTCCTGAGCTCCCAGACTGAGAGGGATGAAAAAGCTCCCCACCCGAACCAGTTGCAGAAGGGATTCGATGATCCACAATTCCCTGAAGGCCAAAGGCGTCCCCAGATAATAGAGTGTGACATAAAGCTCCACAATACCCACCGCCCATCCGAAAAAACCGTACACGACCGATTTCAGAAATAGACCGCGATGCTCACGGTAATAGCCGGACATCATACTGCACAGGGCGACGAGATGCTGCAGCGACGGGCGCGGGGTTTTCGCGGGAAACATTCGGTTGAATCCATGGACGATCCGGCTCAGGGTGCCGGTGACCTGAAACATCAGGAACAACAATATAAGGACGGAAAAGATGATCAGTCCGGTCAGGCTGGAGACCTTGAAGGTCTCAGAGATGTCGTTGCCCATGAACAGGAACACGATGCCGGGAATCATGAACAGGATCAGCGACACCATCAAGGTGGTCCGCGCCACCACCTGCGAGGCGGCACTTTGTTTATAGGTCAAACCGTATTGCTCTTTCAAGAGGTGGGCTTTGACCGGTTCGCCGCCCAGGGTGCCCAACGGCGTGATGGCGTTGAACGCTTCGCCGATCATCCGGATCCGCAGCAGGTGGAAGAGACGGGTCTGGCCGGCTTCTTCCGGTTTGAAGGCGTATTTCCAGGAGAGCGCATCGAACCCGGCCACCCCACCATAAGCCAGCACCACCAGAATGAATCCCGTACCCATGTGCCACAGAAGGCTGCCGACTTCGGTCACATCCACCGAGCGCACCGCCCAGATAAACAGCAGGACGCCGGCGATCAGGAACAGGGGTTTCAGGAACCGGGTCATGGCCATACCGTGTCAGGGATTGAAGGGGATGTCCGAAGGGAAGGGGTTTCCCGGAAATTAATAGCTACAGGGGAGCGCCGGGCGGAATCCGTTAACGGTCGCACTCTCCGCCGATCATGTTGATCATGTCGAAGGTCGGGATGATGTCGGCGAGCATGGCGCCGCGGACGATTTCCTCCACCGCGGCGGTCATGGTGAAGCAGGGAGGACGCACCCGGCATTTGTAAGGCTTCCCGCTGCCGTCGCTGACCAGATAAAAACCCAGTTCGCCGTTGGCCGCCTCGGTGGCCATATACACTTCGCCCACCGGAGGTTTCAGGCCGTCGATGGTCATCTTGAAATGGGCGATCATTTCCTCCATTTTCGAATAGGCATCCTGCTTGGAGGGTTGCCGCATGTAGGGGTTGTCGACGTTGATGGGGCCGTCGGGCATCTCCTTCAGGGCTTGCTTGATGATTTTGAAGCTCTGCTTGATTTCTTCCATACGCACTAGGTAGCGGTCGAAGTTGTCGCCGACCGTACCCAGGGGTATATCGAAATCGAAGTGGTCGTAGAGCATATAGGGCTGGGCTTTCCGGACATCGTAGTCGATCCCGCACGCCCGCAGGCAAGGTCCGGTAAAACCGAAGGAAATCGCACTTTCTTTGGAGATGCCGCCGGTATCGCGCATGCGGTCGAGGAAGATCCGGTTTTTGGTCAACAGCTTGTCGACATCATCAAAGAGCCCATCCAGTTTCGGGTACACGGCCTGGAGTTCCTTATCAAAACCGGGCGGTAAATCGCACATCAGGCCGCCGATGCGGATGTAGGTGGACGTGAGCCGGGCGCCGCAGACCTTTTCCAGAAAATCCCAGATGATTTCGCGGGCTTCCACAAAATAGATGAACGCCGTCAAGGCCCCCAACTCCAGCGCGGCCGCGGCGATGTTGGTGTAATGGTCGGAGATGCGGGACAGCTCATTGGTCACCACCCGAATGTACTGACACCGATCGGTGCATTCGATCCCGAGCAGTTTTTCAACCGCCAGGGCAAACCCGACATTGTTCATGATGGCCGAGCAGTAATTGAGCCGGTCGGTGTAGGGGAAGACGTTGGTCCAGGTGACGCTTTCGCACATTTTCTCGAAACCGCGGTGCAGATAACCCACCTCGATGTAACAGTCCACTATCGTTTCACCGTCCAGCGTCAGAACGAACTTGACGGTGCCATGGGTCGCCGGGTGCGAGGGTCCCATGTTGAGAACCATATGCTCGGCGTGTAAACTTTCTTTCAGATCGGACATGGTGTGTCTCGCGTTTCCTAACCCTGCCTATTGATACGGACCGGGATGAGCCCCGGGTCCCCGTTTCTCAGTTTGTTGATCGGCACGTTCACCCAGTTTTTGGGCACATAGACGACGCCCGGAGTGGTGCGGTTGGTGACCGCCACCGGGATATCCAGAAAATCGGTTTCCGATTTGATGCGGATCAAATCACCCGACTGGATAGCCATCGCCTGGGCATCCTCGTGGCTGATTTCCGCCACGCAGTCGGGTCCGATGTCCACTAGCGCCTTGGCATAATGCGTGTAACTCCCGATATGGAACATGTGGTTGTTGGTGATCAGCTTCATCGGAAAGCCCTGAGAGGCTTCTTCCGGGGTGACGGCTTCGGTAACGGCAAACTCCGGTTGGGTTCCGGATTCCGTGGGCGCCCACTGACTCGATTTTTTACCGGGGAACATTCCCTGATAACAGGTTGCGGCCCGTTCGATTTCCTTCTGAACCTCCCGCACGGAGGTGTGGGTGAACGGTTTGTCGAGAGCCTGCGCCAAGTCGCAGAAAATGTCAAAATCGGGGCGCGACTGGCCTTCGGGAAGCACCGCTGTCGCCACGCGCTGAACGTGGCGCGTCATATTGGTGAAGGTCCCCTCCTTCTCGGCATAGGAACCGGTGGGCAACACGATATCCGCGAGGCTCGCCGTTTCCGTCATGTAGATGTCTTGAACCACCAGGAAGGGCACCGTTTTGAGGCCGTCTTTGACCACCGACGCACTGCGGCTGGAATGGCAGGGGTCTTCGCCGGTAATATACAGCATTTTGATATGGCCCTGGGAGCAGTTTTCCCAGAGATTTGCGACCAGGTTGGGCTGATCCAGTTTGTCCAGTTTGCCGGTATTCCAGGATTGCGACAGGGTGGAGAGGGCCTTGGCGTCGGTGATCGTCCGGTATCCCGGAAGATACTCCGGAACCATTCCCATATCGTTGACGCCCTGCGAGTTGCAATGCTCGCGCGGCGGATAGATGTTGACACTGCCTTCGCCGCCGTGATGCAGAAGCAGACTGAGATTGAGCAGGGCGTTGAGAATGGCTTCGCCCTGGCCGGTATCGATGATATCGTTGCCGATCAGAATGAACCGGTCAGCCTTGCGTCCCAACCGCTCCGCGGCCCGCACCAGAACGGAATCTTCCAGTCCGGTGATCTTCTGGACATGCTCCGCGGTGTACGGGGATAACGAGTTGACGAAATCGTCGTAGTTGGGCAGGGCTTCCTTGGTTTTGGCGGTATCGATGAGTTGGTTGTCGATCAGGATACGGCTGATCCGGTTCGCCACAAACGCGTCGGTTTCCGGCGTGTAGGTCATCCGCACTTCCACCCGCGATTCGTGCCGGAATTCCACGTTGCGCGGATTGGCGATCAGGATATCCGTTCCCGTGAAAATGACGCCCTTGCGGATGGAGTTGCCGGCCACCGGATATTCGGATGGAATATCGGTGTTGAACAGCAGGACCACGTCGGCTTCCTCCAACTCGGTGATGGGTTTGGAGACGATCCCGCCTTCAAAACACTTCTGCTGGAACTGATTCACGTACGGCGCGCGCAAGTGATTCAGGTTGGTGACCTGGTTGGACCCGATGACGCCCCGGAACAGTTTCTGGAGCAGATAATTTTCCTCGTTGGTCAGCTTTTCGCCGCCGACGGCCGCCACGCTGGCGGGACCGTTGCGGTTCACCGTGGTGGTGATGCGCTCGGCGATGGTTTGAATGGCTTCGTCCCAGCCGATTTCCTTGAATTCGCCGCCGACGTTGAGCAACGGAGTCTGCAGGCGGTTTTTGTTTTGCACCATGCCGTGGCCGAATCGTCCTTTGGCACACAGGTTGCCCTCATTGATGCCGAGGCCCAGGGTTTCGTCGCCTTCGATGCGGGCGAGTTGGCCCTTTCTGGTTTCCAGCTTGATAGTGCATCCCCATGAGCAGAAGTTGCAGGTGGTGAGCGTGTTGTTGAACATGTTGGCCAGCCCCCGTGCTTGGGAGGTCATGTCCAACAGCGCGCCGGTTGGGCAGATGGTGATGCATTGTCCGCAGAATTCACAGTCCAAAGGCTCTTCGTTGGCGGTGCCGATGGTGATCTTGTAACCCCGCTTGTGGTAATCCAAAGCCTGCACGCCCTGGGTTTCGTCGCAGATGCGGACGCACATGCCGCACATGATGCAACGGTTGAGATAAAACTCGATGATGGGATTGGTCTTGATGCTCGGTTCGTTGCGCCGGGCGATTTCAAAGCGTCCGCTGTGCATGAGCAGGGCGTCGGTATTATCCTGCAACGGACACACCCCGGATTTGTCGCAAATGGGGCAGTCCAGTGGATGTTCCACCAACAGCATTTCCAGACAGGACTTGTTGTAGCGGTCGGTTTCCTCGGTATTGGTCCGCACCGCCATGCCTTCGGCGATGGGCTGGGTGCAGGAATACACCAGTTCCTTGTTGCCGTCGACCACGGTTTCCACCATGCAGGTCCGGCAGGCCGCGAAGGGTTTGAGTTTCGGACTGGAACACAGATTGGTTATGAAGATGCCCTCACGTTTGGCGGCGTCCAGAATCACCGTTCCCTCGGGGGCGGTGATGGGTTGACCATTGAGCGTGAAGTGGATCGATTGTTTGACAACGGTGCTCATAACGGATAGGAGCTCCTCGGTTTCATTTTCAAATTAAAGCGAGTAATTTTCGCAGATTGGGATGGTTTTTTCGGGGTCGATGTTGCCGTAGGAATCGTCTCCGATAATGGCCATGGGGGCGGCACCGCAGTTGCCCAGACAGGAGGCGAATTCCAGCGTGAACAGCTTGGTTGCATCCGTTTCACCCTGCCCGATGTTGTATTTCTCCTTCAGTTTCTCGGCCATGATGGGCGCCCCTTTTACGAAACAGGCGGTTCCGTAACATAATCTGTAAATATATTTTCCCGGCTCGCTCATCCGGTACTGGTGATAAAAGGAGATCACCCCAAAAATTTCCGCCCGCGTGATTTTTAATTCCCGCATGACGAGTTCGATCACTTCCTCCGGAAGATATCGAAATTCATTCTGGATTTTGCTCAACAGGGGAAGCAGAAACTGACGCGACCGGCTCGGGAAACTGTCCAGAATTCTGCAGACCGTGTCCATACAAATCTTTTTTTCTTCCGGAGCGGTTTCGGTGGCGGTTTCTTCCGGAACGGTTTCCGGTGTGCTTTCGTTCTCTGGGTTATCCATGGAAATGTTCCAAAGTCAGGGTTTGTCGGGTATCGGGAGTTTGCAGAGACTCCCAATTTTACAAGGGTATCCGGGTTCCAACTATATCAAATCCCAAATGAAATCCGAAGTATAAAGGGGGGGTCCGGGAACTGTCAACTTAAATATAAGAATGGGAAAACACCCGTGGCCGGTTGCCGCAACACCGGCCCAAGGCGGCATAACTACAAATAATTGAAGGGGTTCCAGCAGAGGGAGGAAAATGTGGAGGAGAGTCACGCCCCTCCGAGACCGGGCTTTTGGAAACCTGCGGCGACCCGTTCCAAAACAATGAGAGGTTGAAAAAAAAGAACGTCTAAACCGGGGAATTCAGTCTTCCAGAATCGGTACCGGGATGGAAGGAGCCGGCGGGGTGGCCACCGGCACCGGCGACGGACCCCCGATCCGCGCCTGCCGCAACTTCAACCGGGCTCCCGAGTGGCCGGGATTGAACCTGAGGGCTTCCTGGTACGACTCAATAGCCAGCGGCATGCGGTCCATTCCTTGATAGGCCCATCCCCGGGCAAAATGGGCTTCCGGATTGTTCGGGTTGCGGCTGATCGCCCGGCGCAACACTGCCAGGGCTTCGTAAAACCGTTTTTCCTCAATGAGCGACCAGACCAGGCTGAGGTGGATGCGTTCTCCCTTGTGTTTTATTTTCAGGGCAGACTGAAAAACCCGGATGGCCTCGCTGCGCCGTCCCATCAATTCCAACAGCAGGCCGAGCCGGTAGCGCGCTTTCAGGTAATTGGGTTGCAGTTCAATGGCCTTGATATAAGCATTGAGGGCCGTTTCGTGCCGCCCGACGGTGGTGTTGACTTTCCCCAGCTCGTAATAAATATGAGCGCTTTTGGGGGCCCGTTGCAGAATCCTGTGGTAGGCCTCGATGGCATCCTCGTAGCGTTTTAATTTCATGAAAATCGTTCCCAGGTGGAGCCAGATCTTCTGGTTGTTCGGGTCTGCCTCCAAAGCATTTTTATAAGGGGCGATGGCTTCCTCATGTTTGCCGAGCCGCAGGTAATTTTCCGCCATCAGCAGATGCAGCCGGGTATTTTTGGGGTCGCGCTCGATGACTTTTTTCAGGTACCGCAGGGCGTCGTTCGGCTGGTTCAGCTGGGTGTAGGCGATGCCCAGGCCGAACTCCGCATTGCCCAGGCCGGGATTGAGTTCCAGTGCCTTCAGGTAGGGCTCCGTAGCCTTCCGGTAGTGCCGCAATTTGAGATGGGCTTCCCCGAGGTAAAAATAGGCCCAGGCGGTTTTGGGATTCAACCGGATCGATTCATGCAGCGCCGGCATCGCTTCCCGGAAACTTCCCAGAAACAGGTGGGCCTTGCCCAGTTGAAACCAGAGATTCGCCGATTTGGGTTTGTGTTTTAAAACCTGCTGGAGTCTCTGAACCGCACCCTGGAAATTCCGTGAATGCAGGTAAGCGATGGCCAGCTGTTCCCGGGTGTCCCGGTTGAGCGGTTGGATGTTCAGCGCCGCTTCGAAGGCCTTGGCGGCCTGGTCGTATTGCTTCAGGCGGAAATGGATGCGGCCCAGCCGGTAATAGGCGCGGGACTGTTTAGGGTCGATAACGACCACCCGGCCGTACTCCCCCGCCGCCTGCTCCAGGTCGTTCAGTTTTTCGAACGATTGCGCCAGCTTGAAATGCGCGCGCTGATGGTTGTCGTCCAGGCGGAGGGCCTCCTGAAAATATTTGCGGGCGCCGGCATAATCGTTCCGGGCGAGGTGCGCCTGCCCCAGAAGGAAAAAAGCCTCGGCGCTGTTCGGACGAATCCGGACCAATTGCTCAAAGCGCTTGAGCGCCTTGGGGTGTTGTCCGAGGCCCAGATAAATGCGGCCGAGGTATTCCAGCGCGGCATCGTCCTTCGGGTAGACCCGTAACGCGTCTTCCAGGAAGGGCAGAGCCTTGCGGGGTTTTCCCTGTTTGAAATAAATCCGCCCGATCCCGGAATAAGCCCGGTAAAAATTAGCGTCGAGATCCAGCGTCTGCCGGTATTCCTCCAGCGCGCGCCGGACCTGATTGGTTTTTTCGAAACTCCATCCCAGGGCGTACAGCCATTCCGGTTGCAGGGGACTCAAATTAAGCGCTTTTTCGTATTGAGCGATGGCGCGTTTGTGACTCCTCTGCGCGGCATAGGTCTTTCCCAGGGCAAAATACGGTTCGCTGAGGTTCGGGCTCAGCCGGATGGCTTCTTTCAAATGATCGATCGCCTCCGGATACCGCTGCATGATGCGGTAAGTATCGCCCAATCCGTACTGAGCTTCCGGGTAATAGGGGTCCAGCCGGATGGCCTCGAGATACGCCGCCGCCGCCGGGTTGAAGCGCTTCAGGGCTTGGCGGCTTGCGCCGATTTCGTAATAGGCCGCCGGGAACAGCGGTTCCAGTTTTAAAACCTCCTCGAACTCCTTGATGGCTTCTTCATAAAGTCCCATCTGCCGGTACGCGCGGCCCAGTCCGTAATGCGCGATATGATCCTGAGGATCGGCCTTGAGCGCGGCCTTGTATTCGTCGATTCGCAGAAAATCCGCGATGGCAGGCACCGGCAGGAGCCAGAGCAGGATCATCAGAAGAGGGAGTGTGGCTTTAATTTTCATGGGTTTTCGGGATAGAGGGTTATGGTTTCTTATCGACCCCATGAGGAAAAAAAACAAGCTCTGAAACTAAAAATTACCGACGGGAAAAAATAATCTAATACCTGATAAAAATATCATTAACTGCTGAATATTTAATAATTTTTAGGTTTAGCCGCGTGCCCGGTGGCTGAGCTGGTATTTTTGCACGGCACGGATGTGGTCCTTATAATTGGTGGAGAACTGATGACTGCCATCCTTGCGGGAAACGAAATAGAGAAAATCCGTTTCTTCGGGGTCCAGCGCGGCCTGAATGGATTCCAGCCCCGGGCTGGCGATAGGGCCGGGGGGAAGCCCGAAATGCTTGTAGGTGTTGTAGGGGGAATCGATCGACAGGTCCTTTTTGCGGATATTGCCGTCGAAGTTGACCATGGCGTAAATGACGGTCGGGTCCGTCTGCAGGCGCATTTTTTTCGCCAGCCGGTTATGAAACACGGAGGAGATCAGTTTTCTTTCCTTTCCCAACCCGGTCTCTTTTTCGATCAATGAAGCCAGCGTGACGATTTCATGAAATGTGAACTGCATCGCCTCCGCCTGTTGCACCCGTTCGGGTTGCAGGACGCGTTCTTTAAACGTATCCAAAAGGGTTTGGACGATCCTTCGCGCTCCACCGGCTTTCGAGAACTTGTAGGTTTCCGGATATAAATAGCCTTCCAGACTGCCGGACGGGATATGCAGGGATTCCAGCAATTCCCGGTTGCGCGTGGCTTCAATGAAAGCCGGCTTGTCCACCAGTCCTTTGGCCTCCAGCAGGTCCGCGATATCGGTGATGCGGTACCCCTCCGGGATGGTGACCGTATAAAGCACAGCCATGCCGCTGGTCAAGGCTTCCAGGATATCGTGTGGAGGCATGGACGGGGAGAATCGGTATTCCCCCGCCTGGATATGGTTCTGCTCGCCCTGCAGGTAGGTGTACAGCATGAAGGTGCTGGGCTCGTTCAATAATTCCTTGTCGGCCAGAAGATGAGCCACCTGCTTTAAGGTCATTCCCGGTTTGATCTCGACGACCTGCCCGTCCTGACTGGCGCTGGCGGGCGTGGTGGCGTACTGGTATAGAAGGGCCGCGAAGATGACGCCCATGACCAGCATCACCGCCAAAATCACCGTCAACCGGGATTGGAGACGGCGCAGCAAAGGTTGTTGCGATTTATCTGTCATAGGAATAGGAGATCAGAAAAACGCCGAAATTTCCATAATTATTTGATTATCTGCGCCATTTGCTCCAGAAAGGCCTGATTCTCTTCGGGTGTTCCGATGGTGACCCGCAGGCAGTTTTTAAGGCGGGGATGGCTGTCCAGATCCCGGATCAGGATATCCTGGTCCATCAAGCGCTTAAACAGCGCCGCCGAATCCTGCTCCACCCGGAAGAGTACGAAATTGGCGTCCGAGGGATACACGGTCAGTTGCCGGAATTTGGAAAGCGCGTCGATCATCCGGTCGCGCTCCATCAACAGCTTATCGATTTGTTGTTGCACCGGCGCGAAGTGGTTCAGCAACCGGTCGGTCATGTTCTGGGACAGGCTGTTGGAGTTATAGGGCAGCCGGATTTTGTCGATCTGATCGATAATGACGGGATCGGCCACGGCGTAGCCCACGCGCAGGGCGGCCAGCCCGATTTTTGACAAGCTCCGCAAAATGACCAGGTTGTTGTGCCGGGGCAACTCGGACAAAAACGTTTTCCGGGCAAAATCGTGGTACGCCTCGTCCACCACCACGATACCGGAAAAATTTTCGATCACCTTTTGCATTTCGGATGCAGAGAAACAGTTTCCGGTCGGGTTGTTGGGATAACTCAAAAAAGCGATACGGACGCCGCTGGTCTCCAGGGTTTCGAGAAACGGTTCCGCCTTAAAATCCCACTGGTCGTCGAGGGGATGGATTTGCGATTTTAGACCCATGCCCTGCGCGATGATGGCGTACATGGCGAAAGTGGGATCGGGGAAACCGACCGTATCCTCTGGGTCGCAGAACACCTGCAGGAGAATCTGAATCAACTCGTCGGACCCGTTGCCGATGGCCAGGTTTTCCGGGGCGACCCCCAGCCGTTTGGAAAGCGTTTGCTTGAGTGGCCGGCAGTCGGGATCGGGATAACGGTTCAGCTCGGTGGCTTTGAACACGTCCTCGAACAGTTTCAGAATTTCCGGCGGCGGAGGAAACGAGTTTTCGTTGGCGTGGAGTTTGATCGCGCAATCGACATTTTCCACCTGATAGGCCTTCAGCGATTTGACCTTGTCTTTGATCAACTGCATTAAATCCAGATTCGACATGGTCAGGCGGGCCCCGATTCGAGGATTTTCCGGATTTCCGGACAATCCGGTTGGTAGCGGCGGATCCGGTTTTTTTCGGCGCGGATGATCGCCAGGATGGTATCGACCGATTCGTCGACATTCACATTGGTCACGGCGTAATCGTACAGGTGGCTCTGCGCGATTTCGTTTTTACCCACCTCCAGCCGCCGTTGGATCTGGTCGCCCGACTCCGTGCCGCGGCGGGTCAACCGCTGTTCGAGTTCTTCCAGGGAAGGCGGGAGAATGAACACATACACCCCTTCGTATTTCAGGGCGCGCAGGGATTCCACACCCTGAATATCCAGCTCGAGCACCAGGTCTTTTCCTTTTTTGAGCGTGTCTTCGATATTTTTCAGGCCGGTCCCGTAATAGTTGTCGTGGATTTTGGCCCACTCCAGAAACTTGTTGCGGTTGGTCATTTCCAGAAAGGTTTCCTTGGAAACGAAATGATAATCGACTCCCTCCTTTTCGTTTTCGCGCGGCTTGCGTGTGGTGTGCGATACGGAAAAATTGAGGTCGGGCAAACGTTGCGCCAGCGCCTGGCAGATAGTGGTTTTCCCGGCACCGGACGGGGCGGAGATGATGATGGGTATTCCTTCTTGAGCCATAGTCGGATGGTTGGCTGGGTTGGCCCGTTAGCGGACGATTATTCGATGTTCTGGAGCTGTTCCCTGATCTTTTCCAGGAGGCTCTTGATCTCGATCGCCTGCTGGGAAACCTGATAATCCACCGATTTGGAACCGATGGTATTGGTTTCCCGGTTGATTTCCTGGGTGATGAATTCCAATTTACGGCCCAGCGGACCGCCTTTTTGAAACAGGTCGCTGAATTGTTCCAGATGACTTTCCAGCCGGGTGATTTCCTCCGAGATATCGCACCGGTCGGCCAGTAATGCGGTTTCCTGCGCCAGCCGGGTTGGGTCCAGTTCAATGCCCTCGGTGAGGGTTTTGATTTTATCCTGGAGGCGTTTGCGGTATTCCTCCAGCACGACGGGTTGGCGTTCCTTGATGCTCCCGGCGAGTTGCCGGATTCCCTGCAACCGTTCGGCGAGGTCGGTTTGCAGGTTTTCACCCTCTTCCCGCCGCATTTCGATCAACGCAGACAACGCCTGTTCCACCGTTTCCAGAATAATACTCTCGTGCGAGGCATCGAGAGTCAACGGTTCCGTTTTGATGATGTCCTTCAAATCCAGCAGAGCGTCGATTGGGATGTCACCGCTCAGCCCCAGTTCCTCTTTGATCTGTTTGAAGGCCTCGAAATATTGCGATGCCATCCTCAGGTTGGGTTTGACCTCGCTATTGGCGGAGGATTCGCCGTTGTTCTCCAGGTTCAGAAATAAATCGAACGAACCACGGGCGCACCGTGACTTGATGAGTTTTTTAATGGGCAGTTCCAGTGCGGCTAGGAATTTGGGAAGGCGGGTGTTGATTTCAATGAAACGGTTGTTGACCGAACGGATTTCCACCTTGCAGGCGAAGAGTCCATTGTGTTGTTCCGACCGGCCGTAACCGGTCATGCTGTTAAGCATTCCGCCTGGAACCTTTGTTAGGCTTTTTCGATGACGATTTTGTGGTGTCCGTTTTCTTCCACATGGGATAGCAGTTTATGACCGTCGTTCTGGACACTGCGCGGAACGTTGATGGCCGGTTCGCCATCGTCCAGAAGAACCTCAAGGGTTTGGCCCGACTGCATGGTCTCCAGCTTGAGCTTGGTCTTGACGTAATTGAACGGGCATTTAACGCCCAGAAGATCGATGGATTGGTTGACCGCCGCCGGATCGCCGCCGCCATTGCCGGCCGGTTCTTCCGGGACGTTGCCCTTGGAACCAACCCGGATGCGGAGCGATTTATCCGCCTTCATTTTATCGTTGGCTTTCCGGCATTCGTCCACCAGCGCCTTGGATTCCTCCAGCATGGACTGTGCCCGGGCCCTATCGGCCTGTTCGGGATCTTCCTGATAACGCTCGGTGATGCCGGCGTGTTTTTCGGACACGATGCCGGTTTCGACGATCAGCGATTCAAACTTGGTCAGGGTCTCCACGTTGTCGGTATAGTCCATGCCCTCGGTCACCAGTAGAGCGCGGGCGGACGAGACCAGGGTCCGGTGGGCCTGGCGAACCGCTTCGGCGAATTGGTTTTTCTCAAACGCGCGGTTGCATTGGAACAGAGTCCGCTCGGCTTCGGACAGGCGATCGGTGATCATATCCGTCAAGGCCCCCGCGCATTCGCCCTGACCCCGGTCATCCAGAGAAAAGACCTGGGTCGCATGGTAGTCGATATACGATTGCGGCGATGATTCGATCTCTGGCAGGGCTTTCAGGTCGCTCAGCAGGTCGGTGAAATAATCCTTGCCGACCCGGTCGTAGAACTCCACAAACGATTCGTTATCCTGCTTGTCTCTCTTGTACGCGTTGACGGATCGGCGCACCGCGTTGGGAACATTTTTTGCCGGCAGTTTGATGACGGGGGTGCCGAACACCGCTCCGTCTTCGGTGATGCGCCCGCCCAGCATCATTTCGTAATGGGGAGTCAGAACGCCGTTGACCTTTTTCGCGGAACCGGAAAAGCCGATGGACGCGATGTGATGCTGGCCGCAGGAGTTCGGGCAACCGCTGGCCTTGATGGTGATGTGATCCAATTCGGTCGAGTCGGTCGCTTCGTTTTCCACGTCCTCGGTCAGTTGGTTGATCAGTCCCCGGGAATGGGTGATGCCCAGGTTACAGGTCTCGGACCCGGGGCAACTCGTCATGTCCTTCAATTCTTCGGTGCCGGCCTTGTGCAGACCGATGGGTTTGAGAGCATTGTAGACCAGTGCGAACGCTTCCGGTTTCACCCAGGGGATCATGAGGTTCTGAAACACGGTGTTGACCAGAATGCCGCCGGCATAATCGGCGGCGATTTTGCTGAGGGCCCGGGCCTGATCATGGGTCAGATCGCCCAATTGCAGTTTGATGTGCACGTTGTAAAACCCGGCCTGTCTCTGCTCGTAAGTGTTGCGCGCCTTCCACTGAACGAAGTCCGGGTCCGATTCCATATCCCCGTTGGAAGAAAACTCCGGAATATTGGGAATGGTTTCTTCGGGAATTTCGATCGCGGGGTATTGGGTGCCTTCCAGCTTTTCAAATTCTTTCTGCACGAGCGCGCGCAATTTTTCGATGCCGTATTTGGCCACCACAAATTTAAAACGGGCTTTGTTGCGGTTGCGTTTGTCGCCATGCTGGTCGAACACCCGCAAGATAGCTTCGCAGGTGCGCAGAATATCGTCCGCCGGGACAAACTCCGACAACAGTTGGGCGATATGGGGGGACGATCCCAGTCCGCCGCCCACGAGGACCTTGAATCCACGTACGCCGTCGTTGATCTCGGCGTTCATGCCGATGTCGTGGATGGGTCCCAGACCACAGCCTTGGCACCCGCCGAGGCTGATTTTGAATTTGCGGGCCAGGTTCTGCGTCAACGGATGCCGCAGGAGATACTGGGAGACCGCAAGGGCGTAGGGGGTGACGTCAAATTTTTCATCTTTGCAGGTCCCGGATTTGTGACAAGCGGTGACGTTGCGCACGGTGTTGCCGCAGGCTTCCCGGGTGGTGATGCCGTGTTCCGCCAGATCCTGCAGACCCTGCGGTACGTCGGCGATTTTGACGTAATGGAACTGGATGTCCTGCCGGGTGGTGACGTGCAGGATGCCGCTGGAATAGTTCGCCCCGAAATCCGCCAGACAGTTGAGCTGGTCCGAAGTGATGCGGCCGAAGGGCAGTTTGGTGCGGATCATCTGCACGTCTTCCTGCCGTTGTCCGTAAATGCCCTGTTGCAGGCGGAACCGCTTGAATTCCTCTTCGCCGACGTCGCCCCGCTGAAGCCGTTCCACCTCGGCGGCGAAGTCTTCTATTTCCTGTTTGACCTCCGGCGGGAGGTTCAAGGTTTTCATATCCATGGTACAACTCAAATTAAATTATAAAATCGCGGCTTACGGCGATTTCCCGCCCGCGGCCTGCGATTGTATTCACGTTGGGGAAACACCGGGTGAAAAACCCGAAAAAGCCCTGTTTATCAAGGTCCCGGTGGCTCTAACTGCTGATTACAATAGGTCAATCATATACCAAAACCATTTCAAAAAACACTAGAATGCGATTTTGGGTTATGCTTTTCCAGGCGCCTGAGGGTGTATGACCCAAAGTGTCTTCATGATACAGGATCTGGCTTTGGTTTCAATGTATTAACTGTCAATCGCCCGCCGGGTAAAAGGCCTGTAGAAAAGGCGGAAAGGGCCTTTTACTTTTCCTTCTTGACATATTCACATTCCTTCATTATCTTTCACAAAGAGGGCTTGCTCCTAGTTTATTGGGAGTACCGGCCATAGGTCTAATTCATATTTTCTCACATTCCGCCACCTCAGTTTGGGACTATATTGGGACTGGCACCTATCGGTAAATTTAGGGCTCTGAGAAGGCTCTGAGGCGGTTATATGACCATCTGGAAGAAGACCAAGCACCCCGGCGTGAGATACAAAGAATCCCGCACCCGGAGGTATAAGGGGCGAGCTGAAAGATATTACAGCGTTCGGTATCGGCGGAACGGGAAAAGTGTTGAGGAGGGGCTAGGCTGGGAATCCTCCGGAGGGATCAACCCCAACTATTGCGCCAGACTCCGAGGGGAAATCGTTTCCAATATCCGAGCCGGTCGGGGGCACCAGAGCCTTAAAGATCGACGGGAGGAAGAAGAAGCGATCCGGGATGCCAAACAGCGCGAAAAACAGGCGCAGAAGCGGGATAAAACCTCTTTTGACGTTCTGGCCCAGCATTACCTTGATTGGTCCCGCAACAACAAGAAATCATGGAAACAAGATGAAACCAGGTACCGCTTACATATCAAGCCGAGCTTGGGGGCGATGCCGATCAAGGACATAACCTCATGGCCTATTGAACGTCTTAAACAGGATTTAAAGGCGAAAGGGAAGGCACCTCAAACTGTCCTGCATTGCCTCGCCCTGGTCCGGGCCATGTTTTATAAGGCCCCGTTGTGGAACCTCCACCAAGGCTCAAACCCTGTCCGGGAGGCGACCAAAGAACATAAGAAATTCCTTACAATCCCTGACGCATCCCGGCTTGAGTTTTTCTCCCACGAACAAGCAAGCGCCCTTCTTAAAGAACTCCGTACCAGAAACCTACAGTTACACGATATGGCTTTTTTGAGCTTATACACGGGGATGAGGGCCGGGGAAATCTTCAAACTGCAATGGGCGGACATTAACCTCGAACACGGGATAATCACAATTTTAGACCCTAAGAATGATGAAACGGCCAGAGTCTTCCTCGCCCCGCAGGTTAAGGATATGCTCCAGAAACGACGGCCTGATCGGGTTAAGTCTCATTCTTTTGTGTTCACTGACAGCCAGGGCCGGAAATTAAAAGAAGTCAGCAATACCTTTGACCGAACTATCCAGAAGCTGAAATTTAATGAGGGAGTCACCGACAGGAGGAGGAGGTTCGTTTTCCACACCCTGCGGCCCACCTTCGCTTCCTGGCTGGCGATGCAGGGAACATCAATATTTGAGATCAAAGACCTCATGCGGCACAAGCGA
>SMUY01026186.1_pt1 | contig 45660 bp, 38 predicted proteins | sample 2456441 | NCBI WGS metagenome assembly SMUY01 (sample SAMN11095931, study PRJNA526329) | marine sediment metagenome | biome: Marine sediment; feature: Surficial sediment; material: Deep marine sediment; isolation source: Hadal surficial sediment | place: Pacific Ocean | collected 2014-11 | depth...
CGAGATGGTGAATGGGGTTTCGCGCCCGGGGGCCAGCACCGCCACCGGCAGCGGCGTCTGTGCGGTCCCCACCACCGTGCCGTCCCGGTCGAACACGGTTGCCGTGACACTCAGTTGCCCGCGCTCGATCCCATCGGACGGGTTCCGGATCGACCCGGTGATCGCCAGATACTCGCCCTCCCTGGCATGCGTCAACGAGAGCAGCTCGACCGGCCCTGGCGTGCCGGAGCCGGGGTCCGCGAGGGGGCCGCCGGACAGCCCGGACAGCATGGTGACGGACACGGCTGCCACCACCGCCACCGCGGCCGCCAGGGTGGCGAGGAAGGGACGGAGCGACACGGGTGACCCGGTCATCGTGGCAAACAGTCCGGTCGGCGACTGCGCCAGCGGGACCGGGGGCGTCACCGTTCCGGCCGACCGCGTAGGTTCCACCGCCGGTGTGGCGGGAGTGGCCTGGCGTCGCGGCGGCGCGGACTCCGCTGTGCGGACCGGGGCCGCCACGCGGGGGACGTCCAGGGCAACTCGCTCGACGGCGCCGAGGGTGGGTTCGCGTGGTCGTTCCAGGTCAGCCAGCAGGGTGGCCACGTGGGCGTCGGAGCGCCGGCGCTCCTCTCGCATCAGACGCCAGGTCACGACACCCATGGCGAACGCCATCGTCAACGAGATTACGGTCACGGTGGCCAGGGCGAGATCCATATCGATGCTCTGTGTTCTTTGCGCTGGGGTGACCCCCGTCCCTATCGCAGCGTGAACTCCACACCGACCTGCACGATGACGGCGACCGGTGTCCCGAACCGTCGCGCCGGAGAGAAGCGCCACTGCCGTACCGCTGCGATGGCCCGTGTGTCGAGCCCACCCCCGAGCCGGTGCAGCACTCTCACATCGCTGACGGTGCCATCCGGGCCGACCACGATCTCCAGTAGCACCTCGCACCGAGACCCGTTGTCATCGACGGCGCGCAATGCTTCGCCGCACTCATGACGCGGACCATCTGATGGGCCGTGTTCCGATCGAGTCCCTGGACTGACAGTTCTGTACTCGAGAGTTACCTAGCAAAAGCCTTGCCGCTTCGATCACGACCGGAACGGCACTGATCACACGTTTTCTCGGTTCTTTGACGTATGTACTTGCTGTTCGGTTGGCTGGTGCAGCCGTTCGAGACAGCTGGTGTGCTCAGAAGAGGTCAGGACACTCGTCAGGGTTGCGCCAGGTCAAGCTTCGTGCCCTCCGTGAACAGCAGCCCGTCACGTTCGGCGAGCGTGCGCACCGGCTTGAACTCCTCGGCGCGCAGCGCCGCTTCGGCACCACCCTGCGCGCGATAGTGGGGGTCGACCGAACGTGCCGAGAACAGCGCGCCGAGGCCGCCGCGCGGCGCGGTCTCGATGACGAGACAGCGTCCTCCCACCCGCAGCACCTGTCGTGCGCCCTGCAGGGTGCCCACCCGCTCGTGCGGTCGCATGGCGCCGATCAGCTCCGGAATGACGACGACATCGAACCAACCCTCGGCGAACGGCGGTGTCCGGAGCGGGGCGACCTTGACATCGACGAGCACGCCGCGGGCCGTCGCGACGCGGTTGATCGTGTCCGCCGCCGCGTCGTCGGTCACGAGCGCCGATGCCTGCCCGCTGACCCCGACCTTGGCGGCCAGCAGCGCGATCAGGCGCGGGCCACGGTGGCCGATCTGCAACACCCGGTCGCCCAGTTGCAGTCCGATCATCGACACCCGGAGGTCTTGTTCTCCTGTGAGCTTCTTCAAAAATGCCATACACGCCATCGGGCCAGGCCGCCGTCTCCAGCGGTGTCCGGTTGACGGCTCGGTGGCGCTCGGATGGCCGCCGGCCGCCATAATTCGGATGGTCGCCGGCCGCCATGATATAGTGTCCGGCCGTGAAAGACACAGTCGAAATTACACCCGCTAACGGCAAGCTCGGCGTCTTGCTCGTCGGCATGGGCGCTGTCAGCACCACCTTCATCGCCGGCACGCTGCTCATCAGAAAGGGGCTGGCGTCGCCGATCGGTTCGCTCACCCAGATGGGCACCGTCCGGCTGGGGAAGCGCAACGAAGGGCGCACGCCGCTCATCAAGGAGTTCGTGCCGCTGGCGTCGCTCGACGACCTGGTGTTCGGCGCCTGGGACATCTTCGAGGAGAACTGCTACGAGGCGGCCATAACGGCCGGCGTGCTCGACGTGTCGATGCTCGAGAAGGTCCACCCGGAGCTCGAGGCGATCCGGCCCTGGCCGGCGGTGTTCGACCAGCGGTATGTCAAGCGGCTCATGGGCACCAACGTCAAAACGGGTGCCAACAAGCGAGAGATCGCCGAGCAGGTGCGGGTTGACATCCGTGCCTTCAAGGATACGCACAACCTCGACCGGCTGGTCATGGTCTGGTGCGGCAGCACCGAAATCTTCATGACCCCGACCGCGGCGCACCAGTCGATTGCGGCGTTCGAGCAGGCGCTGGAGTCGAATGCTGACGAGATCGCGTCCAGCATGGTCTACGCCTATGCGGCGTTGAAGGAAGGCATCCCGTATGCCAACGCCGCGCCGAACCTCAGCGCCGATATTCCGGCCCTGGACCAGCTCGCGTTGGACAACGGGTCGCCGGTTATGGGCAAGGACCTGAAGACCGGTCAGACCCTAATCAAGACGATCGTGGCGCCCGGCCTCAAGGCGCGGCTCATCGGGGTGTCGGGGTGGTTCTCGACGAACATCCTCGGGAACCGGGACGGCGAGGTGCTCGACGACCCCGAGTCCTTCAAGACGAAGGAAGAAAGCAAGAAGTCGGTGCTCGACTACATCCTGCAGCCCGAGCTGTATCCGACGTTATACAAGGATCTCTGTCACGTTGTCCGGATCAATTACTACCCGCCGCGTGGTGACAACAAGGAGGGCTGGGACAACATTGACCTGGTCGGGTGGCTCGGCTACAAGATGCAGCTCAAGATCAACTTCTTGTGTCGGGACAGCATCCTTGCCGCGCCGATCGTGCTCGATCTCGTGTTGTTTCTCGACCTGGCGAAACGGGCCGGCATGAGCGGCATCCAGGAGTGGCTCTCCTTCTACTTCAAGAGCCCGATGCACGCCCCCGATCTGTATCCGGAGCACGATCTGTTCATTCAGCTGATGAAGCTGAAGAACACGCTGCGGTACATGCGTGGCGAGGAGCTCATCACCCACCTCGGTCTCGAGTACTACGATTAGCGCGCTGACCCGGACACGCCCAGCTCGCGATATCGGGGATCGGGGAAGGAGGCGCTTCGGAGCTCGTCGGGCCACCGGTTCCATCTGAGGTCTGACTTCTGACTTCTTGGACCAGACGACCCCATGTCCCAGGCCCTACTGCAGCCGGTGCTCTTCGGCGGTCTGTTCATGGGCGTGCTGTCCGCCCTGCCGATCATCTCGCTTGGCAACTGTTGCTGTCTCTGGGTGATGGGGGGCGGCGTCGTGACCGCCTACCTGACCCAGCACGGCAGACCAGATCCGATCCAGCTCGGCGAGGGGGCGGTTGGCGGGTTTTTGACCGGCATCTTCGGAGCGGTGGTCTATGCCGTCGTGTCGCTGCCGATCCAGCTCGTCACGGCGCCGCTCCAGCGCGGCCTGATGAACGGGCTGCTCGACTCGGCAGCCGACGTGCCGCCCGAGGTGCGTGAGCTGATGGAGAGCTTCGGGTCCGGCAGCGGCCTCGGCGCCGTGGTCGTCGGATTCTTCTTCATGCTGGCCGTGGGGATGGTCTTCTCCACACTCGGGGGGCTGCTCGGCGCTCTCATCTTCCGTTCCACCCCGCCGTCGGCGCCGGTCGCTTCTCCTCCGCCTCCGGAGCTGCCGGCGTAGCAACCCGTGGCGAGACCTAGCCCGGCCGCACGTGGTGACAGCCGGCCGGCCCGGTTTCCTCCTGTCTCCTGACTCCTGGGATTCCTCGCTCCCCCCTATCGTTCCGGGCCGGATCGGCCGACACCACAATAGGAAAATGTGTGCAGCGCTGTGCGAGCTAGCCAAGCGTCGTCGGCGGGAATCGTGAAGCAGAGTCCGGCGCGTCACTCGTGGGACGCTGCACGAGGAGCACCGCAATGTACGAGGAGTACTACGGTTTCACCGAGAAGCCCTTCAGTCTGACGCCGGACCCGAAATTCCTGTTTCGCAGCAAGACCCACGCCAGCGCGTGCGATCTGCTCGAGTACGCGATGCATCGTCGCGAGGGTTTCGTCGTCGTCACCGGGGACATCGGCACCGGCAAGACCACGTTGTGTCGGGCGCTCTTCGAGCGTCGCGACCGACGGACCTTCAGTGCGCTCTTGCTCAATCCGTTCCTCTCGGAGACTGATCTGCTCAAGCGCATCCTGCAGGATTTTGGCGTCGTCTCGCGTGGCGAGCTCAGGCACGGCTACATGAGCGAGATCAGCAAACAGGCGTTGATCACCACGCTCAACGATTTTCTGCGATCCCTGCTGCCGCTCGGTGCCTGCGCCATGGTGATCGTCGATGAGGCGCAGAACCTGCCACCGCAGGTGCTCGAACAGCTTCGCATTCTCTCGAACCTCGAAACCGACAAGGAAAAACTCCTGCAGATCGTCCTGGTGGGACAGCTGGGTCTCAGCACCACGCTCCGTGCGCCTGAGCTCCGACAACTGGCGCAGCGAGTGTCGATCACGTACGAGTTGCATCCGCTGACCCCGGACGAGGTGGCGGCCTACGTCATCCACCGCCTGAGTGTGGCGGGCGGCGGGGCGTCGGTCAGGTTCCGGCCGCGGGCGCTCGAGGCGATCCACCGGCTGTCGCAAGGGATCCCACGGGTCATCAACTTGCTGTGCGACCGTGCTCTGCTGGCCGGGTTCGCCGACCGCACCAACGTCATCGGCGCCGACATCGTCAAGGCCGCGTCCGAGAGTCTCGAGCTGCCGCGGGCCACGCCGCGCGCGCCGGCGCTCAGCATCCGCCTGCGACGCCGTGCCGTTGCTGTGGCCGTCGCGCTCGGGCTGTCGGTCCTGATCGGCACGGGCAGCGCGGGGTTGGGGGATCTTGTATCACGAGGAGCACCGCCGTCCAGGCGCGATGCCCCACTTGGGAATGATGTCGCGAACCTCTGAGGCAGGACACGAGTGTCATGAGTACGTTGCTCGATTCGCTCCGGCGGGCCAGGTACGCCGACACGGCCGCGCCGCACGCACCCGGCGCCGGTCGTCAGGTCGAGTTGATTCTGTCGACCCTCGGCTATGCACGGCCCCGGCGGCGGAGGGGGGCCCTGCGACTCGCGGTCGGTGTCGTTGCCGTGGCCTCGATCGCGTTGCTCGGCTGGATGATGGGGGAGCGTTCGGCCTCGATCCCGTCGGGCACGCAGGTCGCCGCCGACGCGAGCACGGATGACCCGGGGTCGCGCATTGCAGGCCCCGGGACCGACGACGTACCCCGCCGCGCCCGGCGACCTGTCAAGGGTGGCGACCCGGTCCCGGCGCGTGCTCCCGACCCGGTCGCCGACACGGCATCGCCGTTACCAGCGGGCCGGTAACCTCGCCGGCGCGAACGCCGAGTATCAGACTCTGGTAGCCGAGGGTGCGCAGACGGCGCAGTGGCCGTGACCGCACCCCGTGGTCAACGGAATCTCACCCGACGACGTATACAGAGGGGGTGCCCTGAGACGGCTGTCGCCAGCATCACTTCGGCCGGTCTGACCGAATCAGACCGACGCGGTCCGTTGTCGACGGTGCAGCCCACCGATGCTCTTTTGCCTTCTGACTCCCAAGCCTGGAGGACACGCTGGACATGGCCCTCATTGAGACCCGCGACCTGTGGAAGACCTACCGCATGGGTGGCGAGGAGATCCATGCCCTGCAGGGGGTCTCCATACAGATCGAGCGTGGCGAGTATGTAGCGATCATGGGTCCGTCCGGCTCCGGCAAGTCCACTCTGATGAATTTGATCGGGTGCCTGGACACGCCCAGCCGCGGCAGCTACCTGCTCAACGGTCAACAGGTGCGGGAGCTGGAAGACGACGAGCTGGCGCGGATTCGCAACGAGGAGATCGGGTTCATCTTCCAGACCTTCAATCTGCTGCCGCGCGCCACCGCGTTGCACAACGTGGAGCTGCCGCTCGTGTACGCCGGGGTCCCCGGTCCTGCCCGGCGCGCGCGCGCGCTCGAGGCACTCGACCGGGTCGAGCTCTCCGATCGGGTCACGCACAAGCCGAACGAGCTGTCCGGCGGCCAGCGTCAGCGTGTCGCGGTCGCGCGCGCCCTCGTCAACAATCCGTCGATCCTGCTGGCTGATGAACCGACCGGGAATCTGGATTCGAAGACCGGTCTGGAGATCTTGACGCTGTTCGAGCGGCTGCACGCGACGGGGAACACGATCGTCCTGATCACGCACGAGGCGACCGTCGCCGCGTACGCCCACCGAGCGATCCACTTACGCGACGGTCAGGTCGCACAGGACGTACGGCAGTCCCATCGCTCGCCTGCCATGGGGTGAGCATCTGAGCGCACTCCGCCCTCTCACACCCGCGCCCAGTGTCCGACCGCGACCTCGCGCAGCGGCGTGTCACCGTCGTCCGGCCGGTTCTCACCAGGGTCGACCTGGCTGCGCCGGCTTGCGAGGTCGGCGGCCGCGAGCAGGGTCCGTGTGTAAGGGTGCCGTGGCGCGGCGAACACCGCCTGGGTCGCCGCGGTCTCGACGATTCGCCCCGCCCGCATCACCGCGACGCGGGTTGTCATGTGCCGCACGAGACGCAGGTCGTGGGTGATGAACAGCAGGGCAAGACCCAGGTCACGCTGGAGCCGCATCAAGAGGTTGACGATCTGGGCGCCCACCGACGCGTCGAGTGCCGACACCGGCTCGTCGAGCACCACGAGGCGTGGACCGAGGGCCAGCGCCCGCGCCAACGCGATCCGCTGGCGCTGTCCGCCGCTCAGCTCGTCCGGGCGTCGCCGGAGGTGCGACCGGTCCAGTCCTACCTGGTCCAGCAATTCCTCCACACGGGCCTGCCGACTTGCGGCCGTGCCGATGCGATGGACGACGAGCGGTTCGGCCACGCTCTCGCCGACCGGCAGCCGTGGATTCAGCGACGCGTAGGGATCCTGAAACACCGGTTGAACGGTGCGGCGCAGCCTCCGCAGCTGCTGGCGTGACATCGAGCGGATCGGCTCACCGTCGAAGCGGATCTCGCCGGCCGTGGGTGTCGTGAGCCGCAGGATACAACGCGCCGCCGTGGTCTTGCCGCTGCCCGATTCACCCACGAGGCCGAAGCTTTCTCCCTCGTCCACGGTGAAGCTGATGTCGTTCACCGCGTGGACCACGACGGTCGATCGGAGCGGACGCCGTCGCACGAAGTGCTTGACCAGGCCCTCGACCTCGAGCAGCGGCATGGTCAGGGACCCGGCGCTCCACCCTCGTCGGTGGTGGCCGGCACGGCCTGACCCGGGTCGTGCAGGTGACAGCGGGCGACGGTGCCGGTGTCGTGCGCCCACGATTCCGGCATGACGGTCTTGCACCGGTCGAACTGCTCCGGACAGCGTGGCGCGAAGGCGCAGCCGGGAGGGAGCTCGCCCAGCCGGGGTGGCGCACCTTCGATGCCGCGAAGCGGGACTCCGGGCGCGGCACCCGGCACCGATGCCAGGAGACCGCGGGTGTAGGGATGCCCTGGGTTGTGCAGAACCGCCTGCGCGGGACCCTCTTCGATGATCTGCCCGGCGTACATCACGGCGACGCGGTCGGCACAGGCGCTGACGACCGCCAGATCGTGGCTGATGAGCAGCAACGAGAGGTCGTGGCGCTCGACGAGGTCGCGCAGGAGGTCGACAATTCGGGATTGGGTGGTGGCGTCGAGTCCGGTGGTGGGCTCGTCGGCGATGAGCAGCTCGGGGTCACCGGCGAGCGCGAGGGCGATCATGACCCGCTGACGCAGACCACCGGACAGCTGATGCGGATAGTCGTCGGCGCGCCGGTCCGGGTCCGGAATCCGGACCGCGTCGAGGAGCTCGAGCATCCGAGCCCGTGCCCCGGGCTTCGGCACGACGCCGTGCGCCAGGAGCGTTTCGATGATCTGATCGCCGACGGTGAAGACCGGGTTGAGGGCGGCGCCCGGGTCTTGCAGCACCAGAGCGATCTCACGGCCGCGTATTCGATGCAGCCGTGTTTCCTCCAGATGCACCAGATCGAGGCCCTTCCAGAGGATGGACCCGCCGGTGATCCGTCCCGGTGGACGCACCAGTCCCAGCAACGACAACGCGGTGACCGACTTTCCGCTTCCGGACTCACCGACCAGCGCGAGCGTTTCGCCTGCGCGGATCACGAAACTGACCGCGCGCACCGCCGCCGCCTCTCGGTCGCCGAGGTCGAAGACCGTGGTCAGACGCTCGACCTGCAGCAGGACAGGCCTGTCTGCTGATTCCTTGGACACGTCTCGAACTGGTTGCTGAAGACCGGTAGCCTGTCCTCGGCTTCAGGCTCTAGGCTCCGGACTGCAGGTGCCTCGACGGTGGGTTCTCGTACGACCCACCACCGCACGTTGTAGCTCTTCTCTCGACTAAGTGGCCCCGGTCATAATTACGGTAGCATTCAGCTGGCGATGCATCCCGCCTGGACGGCGTTGCTCCTCGGTCACAAATCTCCCAATTTGTTCCCTCGTCGCGCCTTGCCGGCCGGGCGCCTCGACGCCCCACAACGGGGGAACTTATTCTTGCGCGGACCCTAAAGTGGCGCAGCCCACCGACGTTCTTCGGACGTCTGCCTTCTGCCTTCTGCCTTCTGCGGGTCACGTGTCACTAGAGTCCATCCTCGCGATGTTCACCGAACACGGCGCGCAGCGTGTCGGCGATCTCGCCCACGGTGGCCCTGGCCTCGACCGCGGCGATGATGGGCGGGACCAGATTCGTCCCGTTCCGAGCGGCCCCGGTGACCCCTTCGAGTGACCGTCGCATCTGCGTATCGTCACGTGACGCCCGGATGAGGGCGACCCGCTCACACTGGTCACTTTCGACCGCCGCGTCGATGCGCAGGACATCGATATTCACAGGGGTGTCGTCGGTGGAGCGATTGACGCCGACCACCACACGCTGGCCGCCGTCGACGGCCTGCTGGTCCCGATAGGCCGACTCCTGGATCTGACGCTGAATCATCCCACGCTCGATTGCCTCCAGGGTGCCACCTTCGGCCGCGATCTGATCGAGGAGCGCGGTCGCGCCCTGCTCGATCGCGTCGGTCAGCGACTCGATGGCGTAGGAGCCGGCGACGGGGTCGACCGTGTTGACGACACCGGATTCGGCGGCGATGACCTGTTGGGTTCGCAGCGCGATCTGGGCCGAGGTCTCCGTCGGGAGCCCCAGCGCCTCGTCACGGCCGTTGCAGTGGAGCGACTGGGTGCCGCCGAGGACCGCTGCCATCGTCTGGAGTGCCACCCTGACGATGTTGTTGTCCGGCTGCTGTGCCGTCAACGTGCTGCCGGCGGTTTGCGTGTGAAACCGCAACTGCTGCGCGCGCGGGTCGGTGGCGCCGAACCGGTCGCGCATCAGACGCGCCCACAAACGCCGGGCGGCGCGAAACTTCGCGATCTCCTCGAGGAAGTCGTTGTGCGCCGCAAAGAAGAAGGACAGCCGGCGCCCAAACACGTTCACGTCGAGCCCCGCCGCGATGGCCGCTTCCACGTAGGCGGTCGCGTGGGCGAAGGTGAACGCCACCTCCTGGACTGCCGTCGCGCCCGCCTCACGGATGTGATAGCCGCTGATCGACACCGGATGCCAGCCCGGCAACTCGGTGCCACAGTACGCGATGATGTCGGTCACGATCCGGAGCGACGGTCGCGGCGGAAAGATGTAGGTGCCGCGGGCCACATACTCTTTCAGGATGTCGTTCTGGACCGTCCCGGCGATCGCGTCCCGCTCGACACCCTGACGGCGCGCCACGGCCACATACAGCGCGAGGAGGATGATGGCGGTCGCGTTGATCGTCATCGACGTCGAGACACGGTCGAGCGGGATCCCGTCGAAGAGCAGGGTCATATCCTCGATGGAGTCGATTGCGACGCCGACCCGGCCAACCTCGCCGCGCGCGAGGGCGTGGTCGGAGTCGTACCCGATCTGCGTCGGGAGGTCGAAGGCGACGCTCAAACCGCTCACACCCTGGTCGAGCAGATATCGATACCGCCGGTTCGATTCGGTGGCACTCCCGAATCCGGCGTACTGCCGCATCGTCCAGTGCCGCCCACGATACATCGTCGGGTAGATGCCGCGGGTGAACGGAAACTCGCCGGGGGCCCCGAGCGCGTGCTCGGGGGTCCAGTCCCCCAGGTCGTCCGGCGTCGCGGTCCTCGATGCCATCGCAGTGCGATTGTAGTGGATGACGGAGCAGGTGCCCTATCCGATGGTGAGGGTCGCGCCTCGCACCGACAGCGGTGATGCCGGCACACAGCACACGCCGCGATCGACCTCTGACCCGACCCGGCTACGCGTTCGCTATCCGGTCTCCGTCATCGCCTTGACACACCTATATGTTGTGGCTAGAATTTCGGATAGCCCTCTATTTTGTGGCTTCTCCCATGACTCTGGTCCGGTCTCCAGATCTCACCTTCGAGGCTCCTCAGCCGATCCGGCACCGGGGATCCACGAGCCATCTCCTGAGGGTGACATCGACAGTGCGCCCCTGACGGTGAGGAGGTCCCAGGATGAACGATGTCGTGAACCGGTTGTCGCGGGAGCTGGCCGACGCCATGGCCGCCGCCGTCGCGGACGATCACCGAGTGGAGGCCTGTCACGAGAAAGCCAGGGCCGCCGGCTACAGTATGAAGGTGTCGCTCGAGGCGGTCATCGGGTTCGCGAACCGGCCCAAGAGGGAAGGACTGGCCAAAGCCGGCGTCGCCGTAGCAAAGGGTGGGTCGGTGGGCGAGATTGGCGTGATGAGCTCCAACGACCGCCGCTTCCTGCGTTCCCTCCGGATTGCCGTTGACGAAGCGGGTCAGCCGGCCGAATGATGTCTCGAGCGCGCTTCGCGCGCTCGAGGTAAAGCAGTCAGCAAGGTAGAAGGCAGAATGAAGCGGTCGGCTGTCGCCAGCATTAGTGCAGCCAGCGCATCGTTTTCTGCCAACCTGGTTGCAGCGAGCCCACGTCGGCGAAGCCCTCCGGTTTTTTCCTGACGTCTGCCTTCTGACGTCTGCCTTCTCGAGTCTCTCTTCACTCCACCCAGCGCCGCAGGTCGCGTCCGGTCATTTCCGCCGGTGGTGCGATCCCCAGCACGCCGAGCATCGTGGGGGCGATGTCTCGCAATGATCCGTCGCTCAACGGCATGCCAGCCTTCACGTCCGGACCGATCAACAGCACCGGCACCGGGTTGGTCGTATGCGCGGTGTGCGGGCCGTTGCGCTCGCTGTCCCACATCTGTTCCGCGTTGCCATGGTCCGCGGTGATGATGACCGTACCGCCCGCGGCCCGGACGGCCGTGACGATGCGCGCCAGACACCGATCGAGCATCTCGACCGCCGTGACGGCTGCGTCGAAGCGACCGGTGTGTCCGACCATGTCCGCGTTGGCGAAGTTGCAAATGATGACGTCATGTCGTCCTGCGTCCAGGTCCGCGACCAGGTGGTCGGTGATCCCGGCCGCGCTCATCTCCGGCTGCAGGTCGTAAGTCGGTACCTTGGGTGACGGCACGAGGATCCGGTCCTCGCCGCGCGCCGGCTGCTCCTCTCCGCAATTGAAGAAGTAGGTCACGTGAGCATACTTCTCCGACTCCGCCAGCCGGAGGTTGGTGCGGTCGTTCGCCGTCAGGACGTCGGCCAGGTTGCCGGAGAACGTCTGTGGTGGAAACGCCACGGGAAGATCGAACGTGGCGTCGTACTGCGTGAACGTGAGCACCCGCAATGCGGGTGGCGCGGTGCGCTCGAACTCGTCGAATGGGTCGAATGCAAGGGCGCGAGTGAGCTGTCGCGCGCGGTCGGCCCTGAAATTGAAGAAGACCACCGCGTCATCGTCCTGGAGCAGACCGACCGGCTCGTCTTCGGCATCGATGATCACACACGGCTCGAGGAACTCGTCGGTGGTGCCACGCGTGTAGGCCTGTTCGACCAGGACCCCAGCGTCCGGACCGCGTTGGCCGACACCGCGCGTCATCGCCTCGTAGGCGCGCCGCGTGCGGTCCCACCGCCGGTCCCGGTCCATCGCATAGTAGCGGCCGCACACGGTCGCCACCCGCCCAACCCCGACCTCGTCGCATGTGCGGCCGAGCGCGGCGAGATACTCGACACCAGCGGTCGGCGCCGTGTCGCGTCCGTCGGTCAGCGCGTGTACCAGGACCCGGCGCACCCCGCGTCGCGCGGCCAGCCGGATGAGCGCCTCGAGATGCCGCAGGTGGGAGTGCACGCCGCCGTCCGAGAGGAGGCCGACCAGATGCAGAGCACGGTCGCCGGTGGTGCAGGAGTCGACCAGCGTCGTCAGGGCAGTGTTGGTCTCGAGCGTGCCCTCCGCGATCGCCTGGTCGATGCGGGTCAGGTCCTGGAACACGATACGCCCGGCGCCCAGGTTCATGTGCCCGACCTCGGAGTTGCCCATCTGCCCCGCCGGCAGCCCGACCGCTTCACCGCAGGTGGTTAGCAGGGCGGACGGGTACCGCTCACGCAGCTCCCGGTAGACCGGCGTCCGCGCGTGCTGGATGGCGTTCCCGTCCCGCTGCGTGCTCTCGCCCCACCCGTCGAGCACGACGAGCACGAGTGCCGGGCCTGTTCGACGGGTGACGATCGACATGATGGCTCCGTCGCGTGGGGAGGCTGCAGTGACCGGCGTTCGGGTTCCCCCTCGACCTGGGATCGGGCGCGGTCGCCGTGGATCGGACGCGAACCGCCGAGGCTAGTGGCTGCGGATGATACCACGAGGTCAGGCGCCGGCGCCGAGGGTCGATTGGGGCCTGAAAGCCCTGATTTCACGGGGTTAGGTGCGCCCAGTCTGTTTGACTTGGATCCTGGAGGTCGCCTATGATCGACGCTGTGCAATTTTGCCTGGAGCCCCAAGGAGAAGCACCCCCCATGAAGCCGACCGTTCGTCACCGTATGGCGGTGTCGTCTCTCATCGCCACGGTGATCGTGTGTGCCCTGGCTGCCTCGGTCGGACGAGCCGCGCCATCACAGGACCGCGACGAGGCTCAGGAACAGGAACTGATGTCGCTCAGTACGATCATCGCCGCAGCGTTGCGGGGACAGATCGTCCCGACCGAGGAGCCGTTCGGTTGGGCGAACGATGCGTTGAAAGCGTACGACAAGCAAACGTTCGTGCCGTTCACCCTGTCGGTCGAGCAGTCGAAGATCAGCACACCCACGGTGGCGATGTATATCTTCGTGGCGCCACACAGCGCCGGCCCGGCGGCCGCCGAGCCCGCCGCCGGCGCGACGGACGCCGAAGCGGCGTCCGCGCTTCCCACGGCGGTGTTCGAGGACGCGTATCACGTCGACCTCGGTGTGCCGACGGCGGATGGTGTCTACGAGATCCGCCGTGCGTTCTCGGCGCCGGGCGGCGACTACGACGTCTATGTCGCGCTGAGCGAGAGCGAGGTGTCCGACGGCACCGAGGCCAAGACGATGATGCTCAAGCAGGCGGTGTCGGTGCCCGACCTGTGGTCCGACGAGCTGGCGACGAGTAGCGTGATCTTGTTGGACAGGATCGAGTCGCTCTCGACACCCCTTCCACCTGATCAGCATCTGGCCAACCCCTACGTCTTGGGCGGCACGACGCGTTTGGTGCCGAGGGTGAATCGCACGTATCCCGACAGCGAGGAGCTGTCGACATTCTTTCTGATCTACAACGTCGGCTTGACGAGTGACGGGTTGCCCGACGTGACGGTGGAGTTCAACTTCCACACGAGGCGGCCCGACGGCGACGAGTTCTTCAACACCAGCGGCACCCAGACATTCGATGCGCAGACCTTGCCGAAGGATTTCGACTTCGCGGGCGGGCACCAGCTCCAGGGCGGACAGGTGGTGCCCTTGGGCTCGTTTCCCGAGGCCGACTATCGGCTCGAGATCAAGATCACGGACAACACGAACGGCGCGTCGCTAGTCCGTCACGTGGATTTCTCGGTGTCGGCGTCCTGAGAGACGCCGCGTCCGGGTCGCGACCGACACGAAAGAGGGCGTCATGGCTTGGTCCGAACGCAATCGCGTCGTCGCCATAGTGCTCCTCGCGCTCGGCGGGGTGCGCGCGGAAGCAGCCCCCGGGCGGGACGGCCAGGAACAGCCGGTCGACCACACCCCTGTGACACAGGCGGTCTCCGCGGTTCTGGGTCGAATCGTCGGGGTCGTCACCGACCCGGCCGGTCTGCCGCTCGACGGTGCAATGATCTCCGCGTTCGGCCCATCTGGCTCCGAGCTGGCCCTGGCGGATGCGGACGGGCGCTTCTTGCTGCGGTCCCTGGCGCCGGGCGCGTATCTCGTCCAGGCGCATCTGCCGGGATATGCAGCGTCACGCCGCGAGCTGGTGGAGGTGGGCGCGAGCACGCCGAGCGTGCACGCGATCACCTTGAGCCGTGAGGGGCAGGTGGCCGAACCGATCGCGGCCAGTGTCGGTCTGCCGATCCGCGCCGACGACGGTGCGCAGCCGGAGGAGACGGACGCAGCCGTGCTCGACGGTGCCGGCACCGCGACATCGGCGCCGCACGACCACAGCGAAAAGGCCTGGCGTCTCCGCCGGGCCCATCGGAGCGTGTTGAAGGACGCCGAGGCGCGTGTTGCCGCCGCGGCACCGGTGTCCGCCGGCGAGTCGAGCGCCGGCAGGGTCACAAGGCTGACCCGCTCGCTCGGGCCGCCGACGCGTCTCGCGACGGGCCTGCTCGGTCTGCCGTTGAGGGGCGAAGTCAATCTGCTGACACGCGGCACGCTCGATGCGGCGCCGGACATGATCGCGGTGGTGCCCGGTTCGGCCGGTATCGCGAATCTGTCGGTCGGCGCGCCGGTCTGGGGCGGCGATTGGTTGGCCCAGGGCGCCATGAGCACGGGTAATCTGACGTCGTGGGTACTGTCCGGCGCGTACCTCGCGGATGCCGACACAGCGCACCGGCTCGGCTTCGCCGTCTCCTACGGGCGACAGCGCTATGAGGGCGCCAACCCGGCAGCGCTCACCGTCGCCTCGGAGAGTCGATACGCGGCCAGCTTCGGCGCGTCTGATAGCTGGACGCTGTCGCCACGACTGACGGTCGACTACGGCGGCCGCTATGCCACCTACGGGTACATCGAGGAGGACGGTCTGTTCAGTGCGCGCGTGGCGGTGACGGTGACGCCGGTCACTGGCATTCGCATCCGGGTCGGCGGCTCGCAGGAGATGGTCGCCCCGGGCGCCGAGGAGTTCCTGCCCCCGGCCAACACCGGGCTGTGGCTGCCACCCGAGCGGACGTTCGCGGCGTTCTCTCTGTGGGGTGATCTCCATCCGGAGCGCACCCGCCACGTCGACGTGGGTCTGGAGTACGACCTCACCGATCGCTACGTCGTCGGGCTGCGTCGGTACTACCAGGATGTGAGCGACCAGATGGCGACCCTCTTCGGTGTCGACGCGCTGGGTAACGCGTCGACCGGGCACTACTACCTGGCCCGGGCCGGCTCGGTCACCAATCGTGGGTGGGTGGTGTCGCTGCGCCGCCAGCTGGGCGACCGGCTCAGCGGGTCGATCGACTACACCATCGCCGAGGCGCATTGGAGCCAGGTCGGCGTGGACGCGGCGCTCGGCGCCGTGGTGCCAGGGACGATGCGTCCGGACGTGGAGCGGTTCCACGATTTGAGCGGTGCCATCGAGACCGAGATCCCCGGGACCGCGACCCGGGTGTTCGTCCGGTGTCGTGTCAACACCGCGTTCGTGCGAGCCAACGGCCAGGCACCCAGCGGATTGGATGCCCGCTTCGACGTCCGGGTGAATCAGACGCTCCCATTCTCGCCGTTCGAAGGGAGCCGGTGGGAGCTCCTGGTGGCCGTCCGCAGTCTGTTCTTCGAGCCGCAGGCTGGCGTGTCGATGTTTGACGAGTTGCTGGTGGCCCGTGCACCGAAGGAGTTCGTCGGCGGCCTCGTGGTGCACTTCTGATTCCTGGACACGAACGACGGCACGCCTCGACCGCCCGGACGACGCTCGGCGCGACATCGCTCGGCGGCGTTGTTCAGAACCCTGCTACGCGGGGGCTAGACATCGTCCCCGAGGGCGACAGGACGTGTTCACACGTCACCGTGTCGCCCGCTGAACATTGTCTAGCTCGTGTCGAGCTGCCGGTTCCTACTGGTTCTTCGGACATGTGTATGCGCAGTGGAAAACAGGTCCCCGGGACGGTTGCACTCCATGGTGCAATTCATTGAATTGGAGATCGCATGCGGAAATTTGGATGTCTGTGTGGGCAGACGCCCAAAGTGCGATGCAAGTCGATGAATTGCTATAGGTTACGCCACCCCCGCGGTTCTTGTGTAGAACAGGGCTCGCGCCGTGCGGGCGGACAGGAGTAGGCGAGACGTCCTCGCATTCGCATCGATGACTCGAACGTCTTCCGTCTCCACCGCGTCGCGTGCCTGGCGCACTCGCTGGGGCGCCTGGGCGCCGCCCGTCCTGGCGGTCGCGCTGGTTGCTGGCCTGATCTGGCTCGCCGCGGCGAACGTGGTCGTGCGAGCCAACTGGCACGAGGTGGTCGACGGGGTCCTGTGGACCGAGCGGGCTGAAGGGCTCACGGCAACCGAGATCGGACCCGGCGAGGCGGGGGACCTGGCCGGCATCCAGGTTGGGGACCTGTTGCTGGCAATCGACGGGATGGGGGTCGAGACACCCGCCGATGTGGTCGTGGCCCTGCATGCGGGTCAGCCCGGCACCGAGCTGACCTACTCGCTGTTGCGCTTCGGTCAGGCCCGGCTCTACGACGTGATCCTGCGACCGGTGCCTACCGGTGCGACGGCGGTCTACTTCGTCCTCGTCGCCATCGGGGTATTCACGTTACTGGTGGGCGCGTCGGTGCGGTTTGGGCGACCGGGGAACAAGGCCACCCTCCACTTTTTCTGGCTCAGCGTCGCGTTCTTCGGGATGTTCGCCTTCTCGTTCAGCGGTCGTCTGGACCGGCTGGATTGGGTGTTCTACTGGGCGGATGCTATTTCGACGCTGGTGCTCGCGCCGATGTTCGTGCACTTCGCGCTGGTGTTTCCGGAGCGCGCGCCCGGATGGGTGCGGGACCGTTTGGGGTGGTTGTTGCTGCCACTCGTCTATGCGCCAGCGGTCGTGCTGGGGCTGGTGCAGGCGGCGGTGCTGGCGGGGGATGCGAGATCGGCGGTCTTCACGACGAGGGTCGAGGTGGTCTGGCGGCTGGAGTACGCCTATCTGGCGACCTGCGCCATCGCCGGACTGGCGCTGATGATTCTCACCCTGCGTCGGGTGCCGTCGGTGACGTCGAAGCGCCAGCTCCGCTGGATCGTCTGGGGCGCGGTGCCGGCCGGGCTGCCGTTCGCGTTGGGCTACGCGTTCCCGTGGGCGCTCGGGTTCGACACCGCGCGGCTCGACCTCACCGCAATCCCGCTGAGCCTCATCCCGCTCGCCTTCGCGGCGGCAATCGTGCGGTATCGCCTGCGTGACGTCGAGGTGATCATCAAACGCGGGCTGGTCTATACCGTCGCGGTCTCGTTGATGATCGGCATCTACTTCGTGCTGGAACGGTTGGCCAGTGCGGTGTTCCTCGACGAGTCCGACGGGCACAACTCGATCATCGCCCTGCTGGCGACGGCGGTCGTGGTGCTTGTGGCGAGCCCCGTCAAGAACGCCATTCAGTCGATGCTCGACCGCGTGCACTACCGGGACCGCTACGACTATCGTCGCGCGCTTGTTGGGTTCGCCCGCGACTTGAACAGCGATCTCAATCTCAACCGTCTCGCCGAGCGGCTGGTGACCCGGATCACCGAGACGCTGGTCATCGACCACACGGTGCTGATGCTCTCTCCACCCGGTAACGCCGCCAGCGGCGTTTTCCGCCCGTTCCACGCCAGTGGCTCACGCGTTGTCGCCGACTGGCCGGCGCTGGAGCGGACCTCGAGCATCGGTGGACGGCTGGTCGACCGCCACACCGTCATGCTCGACGAGCCGGCCTCCATACGCCGTCACCCGGACGCGGAGGTGTCCTTCTGGCGAAAGCACGAGATCCACTATTTCGTGCCGTGCGTCTCTGAAGAAGAAACGATTGCGGTGCTGGCGTTGGGCGCGAAAACCAGCGGCGAACCGCTGAGCAGTGAGGATGTCGCCCTGCTCGCGGCCGTGGCCGGACAGGTGGCCACGGCGATCGAGAACGGTCGGTTGTACACCCAACTCCAGGTGACAGCGTCCGAGGTCGACCGGATCCGGAAGTTCAACGAGAACATCATCGAGTCGCTGAACGACGGGTTGGTGGTGCTCGACCTCGAAGACCGGGTGCTCCGGTGGAACGCCGCCCTCGAGCGAATTTACGGTGTGACGCACGATGCCGCGGTCGGCGAGCCGCTCACCGACCTGTTCGACGCGTCGTTCACCGAGCGGTTGCATCGCGCTCGCCGCGAGCAGCCGACGGGCGCCACGCTGTATCGTGTCCCACTCACGTCGCGGCACGCAGACGAACGGCGGCAACTGCTGGTCGATGCCGCGATCGCACCACTCCGGACACCGGAGGGCGACACCGCCGGCACGCTGGTGATCCTCGAGGACATCACCGCCCGCGTGCATCTGGAGGAGCAGCTGCAGCTGTCGGACAAGATGGCGTCGATCGGTCTGCTGGCGGCCGGTGTTGCGCATGAAGTCAACACCCCGCTCACCGGGATCTCGAGTTTCACCCAGATGCTGCTCGAGGGCATGGAGCCGGACGACCCGCGGACCAAGCTGCTCGAGAAGATCGAGCACCAGACGTTCCGCGCCGCCAAGATCGTCAACGGGTTGCTCAATCTGGCCCGACCGGGCCGGTCCGATGCCCCGGGTCCTGTGGATGTCAACGCCGTGATCAACGATGTGCTGGCGCTGCTCGAGCATCAGTTCCAGACGGCCAACATCCGGCTTCGCCGCGAGCTGTCCTCGACGCCGACGGTGGTCCAGGGCGTCGAGTTCAAGCTGCAGCAGGTGTTCCTGAACCTGTTCCTGAACGCGCGGGATGCGATGTCGACTGGGGGCTGGTTGTCAATCACCTCACGGGTCGAGGACACCCGCGCCGTGATCGAGGTGGCGGACACCGGTACCGGCATCGCCAGCGAGGATCTACCGCGCATCTACGACCCGTTCTTCACCACCAAAGGGGTCGGGCAGGGTACCGGGCTTGGGTTGTCGATTGCCTACGGCGTCATCAAGGAGCACAGTGGCTCGATCGAGTGCCGGAGCGGACCGGACCAGGGTACACGGTTCACGGTGAGTCTCCCGCTGCCGCCCCGCGCGGAGAAGCGGTTGGGTGCGCAGGGACACTAGCCCCCGTGTCGCGGGGCTGTGAAACACGCTCGGCTAGCGAGGCGGAGCCACCCGGGTCGGGACGGTCTGAGATGGAGCTTCGCTAGACACTCGCCAAGGACGAGGAGGCCGATGCTACGCAACGCGTCCGTGTTAGTCATCGACGACGAGGAAATCATGCGGGAGATCCTGCAGACGCTCCTCGAGCGTGAAGGCTGTCACGTGTCGCTGGCGTCGTCCGGTGAAGACGGGCTGGCGCTGGCGCACGCACAATCCTTTGACGTCGCGATCGTCGACGTCATGATGCCCGGGATCGGCGGGATCGAGACCCTGGACGAGTTGCTGAAGCTCGACAAAGATCTGCCGGTCATTCTGATCACCGCCTTCGCGTCGGTCGAGAACGCGATCGCCGCGATGAAGCGCGGCGCCTTCGACTACGTGACCAAGCCGTTCAAGAACGAGGAGGTGCTGGTCGTCGTCCGCAACGCCGCCGAGCGCCGGCGGCTGGTGATCGAGAACCGCACTCTGCGCGAGAGTCTGCGCGCGCAGTCCCACGAGTTCAGTGACATCATCGGTCGCAGCCGGCGGATGCGGCAGGTCTTCGAGTTGATCGTCCAGGCCGCACCAAGCCGCGCCACTATCCTGGTGCAGGGGGAGAGCGGAACCGGGAAGGAGCTGGTAGCACGCGCGTTGCACGACAAGTCGACTCGTGCCGAGCGCCCGTTCGTGACCGTGAACTCCGGCAGCCTCCCGCCGGATCTGCTCGAATCGCACCTGTTCGGTCATCTCAAGGGCGCGTTCACCGGGGCCATCGCGCCCAAGAAGGGGCTGTTCGAGATCGCCGACAAGGGCACGATTTTCTTCGACGAGATCGGAAGCGTGCCGGTGGAGACCCAGGCGAAGCTGTTGCGGGTGATGCAGGAGCGGGAGTTCATGCGGCTGGGCGGTGTCGACACGGTCAAGGTCGATGTGCGCATCATCGCGGCCACCAACGTGGACTTGAAGAGCAGGGTGGCGGACGGCCGCTTCCGGGAGGACCTGTACTACCGGCTCCACGTCATCAAAGTGGAGCTGCCGCCGCTCCGCGATCGGCGCGAGGACATCCGGTTGCTGGCCCAGCACTTCCTCGAGAAGTATGGACTCGAGAACGATAGGCATCTGGAGCTGACACCGGACGCCCTCGACCTGATGGAGCAGTACGACTGGCCCGGCAACGTGCGTGAGCTCGAGAATGTCATCGAGCGGGCGGTCGTGCTGGCCACTGGCACCCGGATTGGCGTCGAGCTGATTCCGGACACGGTCCGGACGTCACGACCGTTCCAGATTCCGCAGTTCGTGATGCCGCCGGAGGGGATCTCGTTCAAGGAGGTCACCGCCGCTTTCGAGACTCAGCTCATCGAGCGGACGCTCGTCGCGGCGGGCGGGGTTCAGAAGCGGGCCGCCGAGATGCTCCGGGTCAAGCCGACGACACTCAACGAGATGATCAGGCGCCACGAAATCCGGCCGCGACGGAAACGGGGCAGCGGGTGAGGATCGGCGTCCCGTCACCACGGACGGCTAGGTCTTCCCCCCACCGCGGCGGCGTCCGGCGCGCCGGTTGCGTCCGACTGGCCGCGAGCGCTGCAAGCCGGACATGAGCCGGTCGTATTTGCCGATTATGGCGTCCCACCGGTAGTGGGTACGCACGTAGTCGCGTCCCTGACGTCCCATGGCGGCACGCAGGGGGGCGTTGTGGATCAGCAACCGCAGGCACTCCCGGAATTCGTCGCGGTTGCTGTAATACAGACCGCCGTTGCTGCGTTGACAGTGGTCCGTCAGCACGTCGCTGCGAGCATTGGCGAGCACCGGTGTGCCCACGGAAAACGCCTCCAGGGCCAGCAGCGACAGACTCTCGAAGGGTGACGGCACCACCACCACCGTAGCCGCCTCGAGCGCCTCGAGCCGCTCCACTTCCGACAGCATGCCGGCAAACCGCAGGTGGGGCGCGTCGGGAATCGGCATCAGCTTGAGTCCCATCAGCACCAGTGACGCGTCACCGTCCGACTCGGCGTAGCTGTGGAAGTAATCGAGCAGCTCCTCGCAGCCCTTCCCGGGGTCGATCCGTCCGCCGTAGAGCGCGAACGGGCCGTACAGACGGTGCCGTCGCCGGAACACGGCGCCACGAGCGGACAGCGGCGAGCCGAGCGCGCCGTTGTCGTCCGCCTCCTCCCGCTCCGGTTGGTCAGTCTGATCGGCGCCGTCTGTCGAGGTGTCCGGCGTGCTCGTCGGCAGGTCGTGCAGGTGCGACGGGGGCAGCTCGACGCCGCAGCCCACCGTCTCCTCGATCTTCGCGCCGATCGAGAACAGCTGCCTGAGAAACCCACGCTCCACGTTCGTGTTGTAGGCGATTCCGGCCGGAAGCGAGAACACCTCCCGGTAGAGACCGAGTCGGATCGCCGGCTCGTCGTGCGCCGTTGGCACCAAGATGCTGCGGGCCGGGTCCACCCGCAGCCCGAGGACCGTCGGCGCATACAGATACGTGAAGAAGATCAGCGCGTCATACGACCGGTGGTGCTGGTCGAGATACGCGAGCAGGCCCGGGCACCACGGTCCTTGTCGCCTCAACCATTCCTCCTCGTCCGCCGACGAATGGTCGTGGTGAAAGATCCAGTCCGAGTACTCGTTGAACGACGCCAGGTCCCGCGTGCGGTCGTTCGCGAAGCGTCGCACGGTCACACCGCGGATCCGGTCCGCGCCCTCCGGATACTCGTTTTTCCAGGTGATGTAGTCGCGCGCGCAGGTGGTCAGCACCTCCACCTGATGCCGGCCGGCGAGCCGCTCCGCGATCAACCGGCAGTGATATTCGGAGCCGCCGAGTATCTCGGCGCCGTAGCGTTGGACGATGAACGCGATCTTCACGGGATCTAGAAGGACGCTCTACCGGAGTCGGGAGACAGGAGACAGGAGACAGGAGACGGCCGGTGGGCTTCGCCAGCGTCTACGTCAGAGCACGTGTCTGCACAATCATGCATCGGGTGGATCTCCCATTCGTTCCGTCCTACGAGAAATGCGCCACGAGCCGGTCGAGGTGGGTGTCGAACCGAGAGTCGGTGAAATCCGTCAATCGGCGTCGCTGACCCTCGAGAATGTCCGCGCGCAAACTCTCATCGTACACCAGGAGTCCGAGCATCTCCGCTGCATGCTCCAAGTCCTTTGGCGAGAACGTGATACCGGCACCACCGAGCGTTTCCGGAACCGCCGTCGAGGCATACGCCAGCACCGGCACGCCGGTGGCCATCGCCTCGAGCAACGGGACACAGAACCCCTCGTGCTCGCTCAGAGACACATAAGCGCTCGCGGTCCGATAGAACACTGCCAGGTCCGCATCCGGCACCGATCCGACGAACCAGAACCGTTCGCTTGTCATTCGATATCGGGTCATCAGGGCACGGAGCATCGCGTAGTAACGGGGGCAGGCGTCTTCCCGGCCCACGAAGATGAACCGGTGAAACGGGTCGACATACCGCTTGTAGTGCTCCGCGAGCCGCAGGTGGTCCTCGAGCTTCTTGTTCGGGGCGATGCGCCCCACGAAGAGGATGTTGGTCAGCCCGTCGCGTAACACCCGTTCGAGCGCCGGGCGCGGCGGCGCCTCGGTCAAACGCGCCGTGTTCACCGCGATCGGAAACACGGCGGTCGTGGCGAACCCGAGGGTCTCGAGCTCCTGCCGGTTGTATTCGGAGTCGCCCAACGCCAGGTCGACCTGTCCGGCCAGACCGGCCAGTTCCTGGCGCCCACGGGTCACCAGGGCAACGATCCCGGCGTCGTAGCCGGCAAAGAAATGCGCCGGTGTGATGTTGTGATACTGGATGACCCTCCCGGCCGGCAGGGACGCCAGCGCGTCGCTCATCGGCGAGGCGATCGCGAAGTGCAGGATCGTGACATCGCCCTGCCGTGCCGCAGGGTCTGAGAAGGCGCGGATCTCCCCGCGCAGGTCGTCATCGATGGTCAGGGCGTAGACGTCCGAGTCGTGGCCTCGTGCGCGCAGCAACCTGCGCACACGACGAGCGCTGTCTCCCACCGCGTCGCCGCGATGGGCGGCCGGAAGCCATTGGTTGATCACCATGAAGATGTGTGCGCGTTCGGGTTCCGGGATCCGGGCGTTGGAGATCGGAGATACCCAGCCTCCGGTTGCTCCGATCTCCTGTCTCCTGTCTCCTGCCTCCTTCGGCTACCCATACCCTACGAGTTCTCGCCGCGCTCTCCGGGCGCGAAGGGCAGCGCCTTGTAGGCGGACGGGCGGTAGAGACGCAGCTCCTCCAGGCGTTCCCATTCGGCGAACCGCTGCCAGAAGTCCCACCGCACCTCGGCGCGCGGAAGCCGAGGAGATCGGGTCACCTGGTCGACGACATCCAACAGGAGCCCGCCGAAGTCCCGCGTCAGGAGCCGGTCCAATGCCGCGTCCTGGCTCCGCACGATCTCCGACTCGAGCGCTGGGCTGGACAGCACCGTGTCCATGATCGCGGCGACATGTCTGGGGTCCTTCGTCTCGTACAGAACACCCGCGCCGTCCATCGTCGCGGGCACCGCCGCCGCGGCGTAGGCGAGCACCGGTATCCGTTTGTGGAACGCCTCGACGATCGGCACGCAGAAGCCCTCGTGCTCGCTCGCCGACAGGAACAGGTCGGCCACGTCGTAGCACGCGGTCAGCTCGGCGTTCGAGACGTGACCCATGATGTGCACATCCGGCACGCGCAGGGTCGCGATCAGGTGATGCAGTGTGGCGAGATACGACTCGAACCCGCCGTAAGCGCCCACCAGCAGCAGCCGGGCGTGGGGCTGATGCGTGACCCGATACGCCTGATAGCAGCGGATGACGTCCTCGATCCGCTTGTTCGGGATAATGCGACCGACGAATAGGATGTTGATCCGTTCGTCGTCGAACTCCGAGACCAGGGTGCGGTCCGGTGTCGTGTCCAGGTGGGCAAAGCTCGGGACGACCGGGAGCACACCCGTGCGCGGGAACCCGAACTGCTCGAGCTCCTGGCGGTTGAACTCCGAGTCGCCCAGCGCCAGGTCGCACCGGTTCACGTAGGCGAGCAGCTCGCGTCGGCCGCTGTAGCAAAGCCGCACGAGGTCCTTGTGCACCCCGATGAAGTACTCGGGGGGCGTGATGTTGTGATAGACGAGCACCATCCGGTCCGCGAGGGCGTAGGCGATCCGCGATGCCCGGGACCCGATCGAGAAGTGGTGGATGAGAATGTTGTCGGGGTGCGAGGCGTCGATCAGATCACGATAGTCGCGGGTGAGCGGCTCCAGCCGCGGGTCGGCGGTCTCGACGAAGATCTCGGATGCGTAGCCGGCCGTGCGCAGCACGCCGCGGATGCCAAGCACCTCGTTGCCGATGGCGTCGCCATAGCCGAGGGTGGCCAGGACCTGATGTACCGCGGGACGCGTCGATGAAGACCTCGCGGTCATGCGTCGCTCGCTGAACGACCGGCATCCTGGGTGCCGCCGGCGCGTGGCGCCGGCCCCGTGGGCAGCCGGTCCACGACCTGCCGGCCGGGCGGTAGATCACGCCGGCGCCGGCCGAACCAGCCCGGCAGCGGCTCCGGCCGGGTCACCTGGCCGGCGTCCTCGCGATTCAACCGGTCGAGCATGTCCAGATACTTCCGTTCGATGACGGGCCACGTGTAGTGCGCGTTGAAGTAGGCCCGCCCGTTCACGCCCAACGCGGTGCGTAGGGCGCTGCTCGAGACGATCGAGCGCAGCGTTTCGGCGAACTCCTCGTAGCTTGCGTAGTAGAGTCCACCGTTGCTACGGATACACTGGCCGCACAATACGTCGCAGCGGCCGTTGGCCAGCACGGGGCGACCGAGAGCCCACGCCTCCAGCGTCACCATCGACAGGCTTTCGTACTGCGACGGCATCACCAGCAGGTCCGCCGCAGCCATCGCGTCGAACTTCTCCTGATCGGTCACGTAGCCGAGATGCCGAATCCTTGGGTGCGTGGGAATCGGCATGACCGTGTTTCCGATCAGCACGAGGGTCAGCGGGGGCGAGACACGCAGATAGCGCTGAAAGTAGTCGAACAGCTCGCGGCAGCCCTTGTTCTCATCGATCCGACCGACGTATATCAGCACGGGGCCCTCGATGCCGGTTGTCTGGCGAAAGCGTTGCGGCTCCGGGTGCGCCGGCACCTCCGACCCGATGCCCACCACAACGCCCGGCACGGCGTCGTTGTTCGAGACCGCGTTGATCAGCGCCCGCTCTTCGTACGAGTTGTACATGAGTGCTCGCACGCGGCGAAAGCTGCCGCCGAAGATGCGCAGCCCCAGCGCCGGGTCACGTTCGGCGGTGGGGACTAGCACGGCCCGTGGGCCCGCCATCCGGATGCCGTGATACGCATGGTAGTAGCGGTAGCTGAAGAAGATACAGTAGTCGTAGGCATCGCCGTGGCGACGAAGATGATTGATCAGGCTCGGGCTGGTCGGTCCCTCGCTGCGCAACCACGCCAGCTCGGCAGCGACCGAATGCGGCTCTTCGAAGACCTGCGTCGACCGCCGACCGAACACGTCGCCGTCGCGTTCGCGGCTGACCGGAAACCGCCTGACCGGGATGCCGTTGACCCGCTCGACACCGGGGTCGAGCTCGTTGCGCCACGTGATGTAGTCGGTCGCGCAGGTCGTCAAGACCTCGACCTCGACGTGTCGGGCGAGGTGCTCAGCGACATACCGGGCATGCTGCTCGGCGCCGCCGTTCAGCTCGGCGCCATAGCGTTGGACGACAACGGCGAGCTTCACTGCTCGTCGGTGCGGGCGTCTCCTGGGGGGGACGGCCGCGCGACTGTGTCGGGCGCCGGTGCCGTTGCCGGCGCGGGGGCCTCGCTCGGACCCGGGGTCGGTGGCGTGGGGGTTGGATCCGGCGACCCGGCGTTGGCGACCGGAGGCACCGCTGGCGGTGTGCGCGGGTCGGGGTCTGGAGACGGAGCAGATGCGGGGGGCGCTGGAGGCGTCTCCGCCGGTGTCGCCGATGGTTCCACGATCGGCGTCGAGGCCGGCGCCGCGGCATTGTTCGGCTGCGGCACGATGTCCGAAGCAGTCGTGTCTGCTGGGGGCGTCGCGGTGTCCGACGCCGGCTGTGCGGTCTCGCCCTGGGCGCTCACCGCGGCCGCGGTGGGCGTTCCCGAGTCGGGCGTCGCCGTCGCACCGGGCCGTCGCCGCGACCGTCGTCGCCGTCGGCGGGTCCGGCCAGACCCGGTCGACGACGTGCTCTCGTCATCCTCGTTCTGGGGCGGTTGCGGGGACCGACTCTGGACCACCGATTCCAGCGCGCGCGCGCGCCGCTCGTCGAAGTCGAGCCGGCTAGCAACCGACTCCACCAGACTGCGGTGGTTCTTCATGTCGACCGACAGCCGGGTCATTTCCACCACGAGGTTGTTGAGCACCTCGTAGTTCAGGGCATCGAGCTCCTCGCGTGCCGCGAACTTCGCGCCGGCCCGCGTGGTCACACGCTCGGCGAGGTCGGCCTGTTGCTGCAGGAGCTGCAAGGTCCAGGTGTTGATCTCGGACTGCCGCGACAGCGCGAACACGACGGAGTTCACGTTGAAGAACAGCTTGAGGATCGGGTTCAAGAGCTTGCGGATCAGGCGGATCAGTTTCCCCATCTGTCCTCTGGACGACGCGTAAATCGTGTCCTCGTTGAAATCGAACCGCTCCGGCTCTGGCCCCGGACTCTCGTGCGGGGTCGAATCCAACGGCTCCGGTGCTTCGAGTTGCCGGTAGTGCTCGACCAGATCCGACCGTACCTGCTGTGGGTCGAGAAACCGCTCGAGCTTGACGGTGGCCAGCTCGTGTATCTGTTGCTCGGTGTAGTCCCTGCCGCGTTTCTCCTGGATACGCTGACGGATCTGCTCCATGATCCGCGTGACATCGACGGAATCCGACTGGATGTTGAACTCAGCCATCGTAGCTTCGTCGGGGCTTCGCCCCGAACCCCACGCGGGCGCTCCGCGGGGACCCCCAAGGCCCCACTCCGCGACCGCGAGGCGCGCACGTGCGCGCCTTGATGCCCCAAAACCGGTATCTATTCTTGCGCTGACCCTTCGTCGGGGTTTTGCCCCGCACCCCACGCGGGCGCTCCACGGAGACCCCCAAGGCCCCACACCGCGTCCGCGCGGCGCGCACGTGCGCGCCGCGCTCCCTCAGGTCGTTCTGTCGGTCGCCTCGCGATACGTGGTCCAGAGTTGCCCCCATTCGGTCCGGGAGAACTCCCGGATCCGGCTCCGACCCACGGTCGGGTACCACAGCCAGTCATGATAGACGTTTGACGCGAACGGCGCCCAGACAACGAGCGGCGAGTGCAGCAGCAGGCGTTCCAGCGGTCGCAGGAACCCGCGCCGGATCAGCTGGTCGCCCCAGATCACCAGCGACTTCCTCGTCTCGAACCCGAAGTTCACGTTCCGTACGTCTTCACCGACGATCTCGATGTCCTTCGGATTCGCAACGCCGAGGCCGCGCTCCTCCGCCATCCGAAGATACGGAATCGATCGCGGGTCAAATCCCATCATCCTGGCCGCGACCGAGTCGATTGCGACCGAGTCCGCCGACGCCAGCAGGTAGTTGTGGATCCGGGGCATCATCGTGCGCGGCCCGGCGCCGTCCCCGCACACGGTGCCATCCATCACGCTGAACTTCGCGGGGTGCAGCTCACGCTCCATATACAGGAGATCCACCAGGACTTCGTGCATGTACTTGTGCGCATAGTGACGCACCTCCTTGAGAAGGCCGCCGAACGCGTTCTTCACGGCGCCCGTCGTCACCGCGTGACCGTGGGTCTTGACCGTTGGCAGATGCACGATCTGCTTGCCGGGGTACATCGCCGGGACCTCGATGCCATCGGGGAAGATGTGGTTCAGCTTGAGCAGCGGACTCTCGAACCGGTAGACCTGCCAGTCGACCTCGGGCAGGGCCGTAAAACCAAGACCGTACCGAGACAGCACCGCTTCCCACCCGTTGTTTCGGCAGCCCTGCCGCGGATCGGTGACCACCGTCTTGTTCTCGAGCGGGTGCAGCCGGTCTCTGGGAAAGCCGCCATCCAGCAGGGTCTTGACGACCCCCTCTACCTGCCAGGGCTGGCTCGAACAGGCCGGGAAATACTTGGTCCAGGACAGATTGAGCTTCAGCAGCGTGTCGGCGGTCGGGTCGAGCGCGCTGCGGAACCGCGCCGCTTCCATGACCTGCGCGTAGTCGTCGAGCACCGAGTCGGGGGTCGTCTTGACGACGGCGACGAGTGCCGTCCGGCTGTGTGGGGTCACCGGTTCGTCACGCGGGGGTGCATTCACCAGCGTAGGCATGGGCGGGTTGCTAGACATCTCCTCTGCACGACATCGCCGGCAAATTTGTCGTCGCCAGCTAGAACGGTCCGTAGATGATGATGGCGACCGACAGGGCCCACCCGACCACGCACACCACCAGCGGACGATCCCTGAGCAAGATGTCCGACGGACCGGTGCCGGATGCCGTGTCGTGCACCAGCATGAGATAACGCAGCACACCGTAGATCGGAAACGGGATCGTCAAGGTCAGTAGTTCGGTGCCGAACTTCTCCACGGTCTCCGCGCCGGTGGTGTACACAGCGTAGCTTACCAGGGTTGCGGCCGCCACGACGGTGACCAGTTGATCCAGGAGCTGGGGGGTGTAACGGCCGAGCGTGGGACGGTGCTGCGTCGCGTCAGCGCCCAGGGCGTCGACCTCCTGGCGCCGCTTGGAGAACCCGAGAAACATCGCCAGCAGCAGCGTGCAGACCAGCAGCCACTGGCTGATCGGCACGTCGACGGCCACGGCTCCGGCCACCGCCCGCAGCACGAACCCGATAGCGATCGCGAGGACGTCGAGGATGACGACCTGTCTCAGGACCCGCGAGTACAGGATTAGCACCCCAACGAAGATGAGCGCAAGCAGCGCCAGCCGGGGCGCGAGCAGGTAGGCCGCAGCGACGCCGCCGGCGATCAGGAGTCCGGCCGTACCGATTGCTGTCGCCTGGGATACACGTCCGGCCGCGATCGGCCGACCCCTCTTCACCGGGTGCAGCCGGTCGCGGGCGCGGTCGCCCACGTCGTTGACCAGATACATCGCGCTCGACAGCGCGCAGAAGACGCCGAACGCCCCGCCAGCACGGGCCACGGCACCCGGCTCGAGGAGTTGTTCCCCGAACACGAGCCCCGCGAACACGATGAGATTCTTTGTCCACTGATCCGGCCGAAGCGAGATGAGCAGATCGGCCGCCAGGCGGTGGCCCGGCGTCTCACCGTACAGTGAAACGCCGGTCATGGCCTCGCTCGGTAGAGATGTGCGCCATCGATACAGCGCGACGTTGCAGGCAAGCAGTCCGTGGTGTACGCGGCTCGTCAGGAGCTGAAGCTGCTCACCGCATCGGCCTCGGACTCGAACGTCTCGAAGACTGTCAACAGCTTGGTGATCGCCAGCAGATCGGTGATGCGCTTGGTGAGGTTGACGAGCTTGAGCTTGCCACCTTGACGACTGACGGTCGTGTAGGTGTGGACGATCCCTCCGAGCCCTGCGCTGTCGACATAGGGAACGTTCTCGAGATTGAGTAGGAGATTGCGATGGCCCTGCTGCATAAGGTTGTTGATTGTCTCCTTCAGAAGCTCATCGCCCTCGCCGATCGTCAGCTTGCCCTTGAGATCCAGGATCACCACGTTTTCGAGCTTTCTTTCCTCGATTTCCATAGGAAACTCTCCCCGTGGGTCCTACGCCGTCGTCGTCACACGATCGACCGTAAGACGCTATTTTCCAAAGTTTTGGCTATGCTCCAGGCCGCGCAAACGTACTATGAACCCTGAGAACTGTCAAATGTTGCCGGTGGCCAACCGGTCCTGCGGCCCGCCGCAGTCACTCCGTCTCCCGGCGTTGCTTCTTGCGACTCCGCTTGCGCGCCAGCGCCTGCTTCGCGCGACGCTTGTCGGCCGGTTTCAGATAGTACGCGTGCTTCTTGATGTCCTTGATGATGTCCTCCTGCTGCACCTTGCGCTTGAAGCGGCGCAGTGCGCCTTCGATCGATTCGCCATCTTGCACCTTGACTTCAGCCAAACCTGATGCCACCTCCCTTGCGCGGTGAGCGACCCGCCTTCGATGATGCGTCGGTGACCCCGTGCGACCGGCGGTCGGGTGTCGCCGAACGAGTATGCTAGGCTAGTGTGTACGGACCATTCGTGCTTCACTACCTGCCTTCGCCCTCGACACGGGGCGGCCTTCAGTCAGGCAGCGGCTCCACCTGGCGCCCTGTACCTAAGGTGGGCCAAACGAAAATCTTACGCCGAACGCCCGGTGCCGTCAACGACCCAGCGACGCTGCGCTACCGTCGTCTGGACAGTGTGAGGAGCAGCGTCGCTCGGACATCCGGTTGTTGTCGATGAAGATTCTGGTTGTCGGGAGTGGCGCGCGCGAGCACGCTCTGGCCTGGAAGCTCAACCGCGAGCCCGGCGTGAGCGAGGTCGTGTGCGCGCCGGGCAACGCCGGCACGAGACAGGTCGCGCGCCAGCACCCGCTCGACGTGTCGGACCCGGCCGCCGTGCTTGCGCTCGCCGAGGCGGAGGCGGTCGATCTCACCGTCATCGGGCCGGAGCTGCCGCTGGCGCTTGGGGTGCAGAATCTGTTCGCGGCGCGTGACCGGCTGTTGTTCGGTCCGAGCCGTGTCGCCGCCCAGCTCGAATCGAGCAAGGCATTCGCGAAGGATTTCATGGCGCGCCACGATGTGCCGACCGCCCGCTTCCGCGTCTGCGAGCGGGCGGACGAGGCGCTCGCGGTCGTGGCGGGGCCGGAGTTCGGATTCCCCGTCGTCATCAAGGCCGACGGGCTGGCGGCTGGGAAGGGCGTGACCGTCGCGCCCGACCGCGCCGCGGCCGAGCAGGCGGTGCGCGACGCGATGCTCGATCACCGGTTTGGTGAGGCTGGACACCGGGTGGTGATCGAAGAGTGTCTCGTCGGCGAAGAGGCCTCGTTTTTCGCGATCTGCGATGGGCGTCACGCGCTCGCCTTGCCAACCGCCCAGGACTACAAGCGCGCCTTCGATGGTGACGCGGGTCCGAACACTGGTGGGATGGGTGCGTTGGCGCCGAGTCCGTTGGTGACCCCGGACATCGAGCGTCGCATCGGACGCGAGATCGTCCGCCCGGTCCTCGACGGGCTGGCCCGCGAGGGACATCCGTATCGAGGGTTCCTCTATGTCGGGCTGATGATCACCGCCGAGGGTCCCCGGGTGATCGAGTTCAACGTCCGCCTGGGCGACCCCGAGGCGCAGGTGGTGCTCCCGATGGTGCGTGACGAGCTGGCGCCACTGCTCGAGGCGGCGGCGCGGGGTGCGCTCGAGACGACCTCGTGCGACCAGACGCGGGACCCGCACGTCGGGGTGGTACTCGCATCGGGCGGGTATCCCGGGGCCTACGAGACCGGCGCGGCGATCGCGGGGCTCGACGACGCGTCGGCGATCGCGGGGGTACTGGTGTTCCACGGCGGCACTGGCGTTCGGGATGACGCGGTGGTGACCACGGGCGGACGGGTGATCACGGTGGTCGGCCGCGGCGTCGACTTGGCAGAAGCCATCGAATGCGCCTATGCCGCCGTGGCGCGAATCACGTTCGCTCGCAAACAGGTCCGAACCGACATCGGACGCAAGGCGCAATAGCGAGAAGATGCTCGAGAAGGCCGAAGTCAGGAGGCCGGAGTCAGGGGACAGTCGGAAGGCTTCGCCAGTTTCAGCTTGGCGAACATTGGGCACGAGGGGAGGGGGGAGCGATGGGTGATCTGCAGGTGCAGATCCTGATGGGGTCTGGGTCGGACGCCGACGTGATGGCCAACACCGTCCGCACGCTGCGCGACCTCGGGATCACGTGTGACATGACGGTGGCCTCCGCCCACCGATCTCCGGACCGGGTGCGGCGCGTGATGGAAGCGGCGGTCGGTCGCGGCGTGCAGGTCTTCGTGGTCGGTGCGGGCGCCGCCGCGCATCTGGCCGGTGTGGTCGCGGCGCACACGATTATTCCGGTCATCGGCGTGCCGATCGACGCATCGCCGCTCGGCGGGTTCGACGCGCTGCTGTCGACCGTCCAAATGCCGCCGGGAGTGCCGGTGGCCACGGTCGCCGTCGGGCCGGCGGGGGCGACGAACGCGGCGGTGCTGGCGGCGCAGATTCTCGCGCTGGGCGACCCGGCGATCCGGGCGCGGCTGGACGACCACCGCCGGGGGCTTGCCGAGGCGGTCGAGAAGGCGGCCGCGTCGCTCACGCAGTCATAGGAGCCCGTGTCATACATACGGCCGAATTCAGCGGGATTGTCACCACGGGCTGCGCGCCTCGCCTTGAGTCCCACGCCCCGACATCAGCACAGGTCCGTGCCGCCCAGCATCATCAGCAATAACGCCTTCTGGGTGTGGAGCCGGTTTTCCGCCTGGTCGAACACCACGGAGCGCGGGCCCTCCAAGACGTCCGCGTCGACCTCTTCGCCTCGGTGCGCCGGCAGACAGTGCATGAAGACGGCGTCGTCGTTGGCCTCGGCCATGAGCGCGCTCGTCACCCGATAGCCCTGGAACGCAGCGCGGCGGCGAGTCTGGTCCGCTTCCTGTCCCATCGAGGTCCAGACATCGGCGTAGACGGCGTCGGCACCACGAACCGCCTCGACCGGGTCCTGTAACTGCACGACCGTCGCGCCGTGACGAGCCACCCGGCGGGCCGCGGTGAGTGTCGCCTCCGGCAGGGCAAACCTCTTGGGTGATGCCAGCCGCAGATTCAGTCCCAGCATCATCGCGGCGTGGGTCAGCGAGGCGGCCACGTTGTTGCCGTCGCCGACATACGCCAGCGTGCGACCCCGCACCGCACCCCATCGCTCGCGCACGGTCAGACAGTCGGCCAGTGCCTGGCAGGGGTGCTCCTCGTTGGTCAAGGCGTTCACGATGCGCAGTCGCGTGGTGGCCTCGACGAATTCGCGCAGCCGCATCTGCTCGGAGGTGCGGATCGCGGCGACCGACACCCATCGTTCAAGGGAACGTGCCACGTCCGCAAGCGGTTCACGCGTGCCAAGGGCGTCGGCCGACGGCGGACAAGTCACGTTCCCGCCGAGTTCCCGCATCGCGATCTCGAATCCGGTCCTGGTCCGTAGCGACGGCTTGTCGAACAGCAGCGCCAGCGAGTGTCCCCTGAGCGCCCGCGCCGTCGGCGCGTCGGCACCCAAATGCCGCTCCCGCTTCAACCGCGCGGCCAGCGTGAGGCAGGCCTCGAGTGCTTCGGGCGACAGGTCGAGCACCGACAGATAGGTGCGGCCCGTCCTGGGCATCACGTCCGGCGCGACGGCATCCTCACTCGATACGGATTTCGTGTCGCTGATGGTGTCCATAGAGTGTGTCTCGGTCTTGGAGCCTCATGTTCGGTAGTCCGCGTTGATGTGGACGTACTCGGCGCTGAGGTCACAGGTCCAGACGGTGGCGGTGCCGGTGCCGCCGACGCCCACGTCGACCCCGATCGCGACCTTTGCCCCCTTCAGGTGCTCGGCTGCGGCCGGCTCCCGGTCGGCGAAAACCTGCCCGTCGCCGAACAGCTCGACCTCACCGATTCGGACCCGCGCGTGCGTGAGATCGAATGCGACACCGGCTCGCCCCGCGACCGCCACCAGTCGGCCCCAGTTCGGGTCGCCACCGTGCACCGCCGTCTTCACGAGCGGCGAGTTGGCGATCGCGCGTGCGGTCTGTTTGGCCTCGGCGGTCGTGCGCGCGCCGGTGACGGTGACCGTGATGAGCTTGGTGGCGCCTTCGCCCCCCGTGACGACGGCGAGCGCCAGCTCCCGACACACGGTGTGGAGCGCATCGACGAACGCCGGATAGCCGGTCTCGTCGATCCGGACGCCGGAACGCCCCCCGGCCAGCAACAAGACCATGTCGTTGGTCGACGTTTCGCCGTCGACCGTGATGGCATTGAACGTGTCATCGGCTGCCTCTGCGAGCGCGCGCTGCAGCAGATCCGGTCCGACATCGGCGTCCGTGGTCAGAAACCCCAGCATGGTGGCCATGTTCGGTTCGATCATCCCGGCGCCCTTGGCCATCCCACCGATGTGGAAGACACCGGCGGACGTCGTGGCCCGAACGGCCGCCTCCTTTGCCCATGGGTCGGTCGTCATGATGGCCTCGGCCGCCGCCTCATGCCCGTCGCGACTCAGCGCTGCGGCGGCGTGCGTGATGCCGTTGCGTAGCTTCTCGCCGTCCAGCTGGACGCCGATCACACCGGTGGACGAGACGAGGACCTGTTCTGCAGAACACCCGATGGTGCGGGCCGTGTCGGTCGCCATCGCCCGGGCCAGCGCCAGCCCCTGGTCGCCGGTGCAGGCGTTCGCGCAGCCGCTGTTGACGACGATGGACGACGTGGTGCCGTGCGACCGCCGAAGGTGTTCGCGGGTGACCACGACCGGCGCCGCTACCGCCAGGTTCGTCGTGAAGATGCCGGCCGCCCGCGCCGGTGGTGTCGAGACAATCAGCGCGAGGTCCAGCCCGGTTGCCTTGATGCCGCACGCGACCCCGGCAGCCTCGAAGCCCGCCGGTGCGGTGATGCCCCCCGTGATGCGCTCGACCATCAGATCGTCCTCGCCGTGCCGCGTGGTCCGCTCTGACCCCACCCGAGCTCGATGACGACCGCAGTTTGCTCGCAGCGCCGGAACCACTCACACCCCTGGCAGTCGGTCATGATCTTCTCCGGCAGCCAGGTGTGTGGCACGATCGAAAAACCGATTGCCACGAAGGGGTGCGGTACGTGTGTGAAGGCACACAGACGCGGCACGCCCTGGCGGCGGGCCCCGGCGACGAGCGCCGCCAGGACAGCGGTACCGATACCGGTCCCGCGCGACCCGGCGGCCACGACCAGTGACCGAATCTCGGACAGTCTCTCGCTGAGTGGCGCCAGTTCACCACACCCGAGCACGGTGTTGTCGAGGGTTGCGACGAGAAACCGGGACACGTGGCGTTCGATTTCCTCCGGTGTGCGCGGCAAGAGATGTCCGAGACCGACGTTCGCGGTCACGAGCCGGCTGATGGCCGTTACGTCGGGGCGACCAGCCGGCCGGATCTCGAGGGGGGCCGTCGTCGCGGCCGGGTCGCGGATGCCGTGTCGGGTCGTCGGGGTGCGGGTCGGGTCCATCGCGATCACTGCGCTTCACTCAGGACCGTATCCAGAATCTGCAGCCCTTCGTCGATCTCCCCGTCGGAGATGGTCAGCGGCGGGAGCAGGCGCACGACCCGTCCCGCGGTGCGGTTGACCAGGAGATTGTGGGCCAACGCGCCGGCGACGACCCGCGTTGCCACCGCCTCGGTCATCTCGAGACCGCGCATGAGTCCGGCGCCGCGGATGTCCGTGATCACGGGATACCGGGTCGCCAGCGCTCGCAGGCCGTCTGCCAGGCGTGCGCCGGCGACTCGGACCCGGGCCAGACCGCCGTGCTCCATGGCATCGAGGTACACCAACGCCGCCCGGCAGGCCAGGAGGTTGCCGCCACACGTCGTGCCGTGGTCACCCGGCGAGATCGCATCCGCCACTTCTTGACTCATCAAGATCGCGCCGATTGGCACCCCCGCGCCCAGCGCCTTTCCGAGGGCCATCAGGTCGGGACGCAACCCCAGCGTCGCCGAGTGAAACGGCGCGCCGGTCCGGCCCAGTCCGCACTGGATCTCGTCCGCGATCAGCAAGGTGCCGGTACGTTCACAGGCCGCGGTGACCGCGTCGACGAACTCCGCTGACAATGGCCAGATTCCCCCCTCACCCTGGATCGGCTCGAGGATGATCGCGGCCACGTCGGAGCCGACCGCCGTGTCGAGGGCCTCCGGGTCAGTCGGCGAGACGAAGGCGACCCCGTCGAGCAGCGGCTCGAACGGTGTGCGATACCCTGGCGTCCAGGTGACCGACAGCGACCCGAAGGTGCGGCCGTGAAACGACCGTTCCAGGGCGACGATCCGGGTGCGCGCGGTCTCACCGCGTGTATGCCAGTACCGCCGCGCGAACTTCAGGCAGCCTTCCACCGCCTCTGTGCCGCTGTTGCAGAAGAAAGCGCGCGCGAGACCCGACAGCGCTGTCAGCCGGCGGCCGACCTGCCCCTGGAGGGGATGGAAATACAGGTTCGAGGTGTGCAGCAGCGTGCGGGCCTGCTCGGCAAGTGCGGCGGCCAATCCCGGGTGCGCGTGCCCCAGCGAGGCCACGCCGATCCCGGTGAGAAAGTCCAGATATGCGTGCCCCGCGATGTCGTAGACATAGCTCCCCTCACCGCGTGTGAGCACGATCGGCACGCGGTTGTACACCTGCAGCAGGTGCTCGGCCTCGACTGCCTGGATGTCCTGTCCCTGTGTAGCCATCCTGTTTTCTCTCAGACACCGAGTCCTCGAGCCCGGACAGCAATATCGTCGTACCCGCGCTGCTGTCCAGGTTGTCGGTGTGCGTGCCAGTGACGATGTCGATCCGACCCACACCGGCGCGGTGGGCCTCGCGACATGCGATCAGCTTGGCGACCATCCCGGCCCTGGCCCGGCCGTCCGCGATGGCCCGTTGCAGCATGTCCACATCCATCGATAGGATGGTCCGACCCTGCGCGTCCAACACGCCGGCCGTGCCGCCGGCGATCAAGAGTCGCGCGGCGCCCAGCCGCGCTGCGAGATGCCCGGCCAACGTATCGGCGTTCACGTTGAGCAACTGCCCTCGGTCGTCGGCGCCGATGCTGGCCACGATCGGCACGAGACCCGCCTGACAGAGCCGGTCCAGCAGCACGGGCCGGTCGGCGCCAGTTGGCTGCCCGACGAAACCCAGGTCGACGAGGGTGCCGTCGGCCGCCGTGTAGGGCTTTGCCCGCGTGACCGTCGACACACCGGCGTCGGCAGCGGTCAGCCCGACCGCCTGCACCCCGGCGACCCGGGCCGCGGCCACGAGCTGGGTGTTCACACGGCCCGCGAGCACCCGGACGACAACGTCGAGGGTGGCCGCGTCAGTCACACGGAGCCCATCGACCGCCTGCTGTGGGATCCCCTTGGCGGCCAGTTCCGCGTCGACCTCGCGCCCACCGCCGTGCACGACGACGAGGGGGGACCGTGACGCGAGGCGGCGGATGGCCGTGGCGATGTCTCGGCGTCCATCCGGCTCCTCCAGCAACTCGCCGCCGAGCTTCAGTACGATCATGGCCGCATTCCTGGTCATGACAATCCGGTCGTCTCGTCCAATCCGAACGCGACATTCAGGTTCTGCAGAGCCTGACCGGCCGCCCCCTTGACGAGGTTGTCCAGACAGACAACGAGCACCAGCCGCCCCGACGGTGCGTGGAGCTGCCAGCCGATGTCGCAGAAGTTGGTGTACGTGACGTGCTTGATCTCGGGGAGGGCCTCACCCCTGAGCCGGACGAACGGCGCGTCTGCGTAAGCCTGCTCGAGCGCGGTCGCGACCATCGTCTCGCTGACTGCCTGTCGCACGCGCACGTAGATCGTTTCGAGAATGCCCCGGTCCAACGGGACGAGATGCGGCGTGAACGTCACGGTCCGCTCGAGCTCCTGCTCGATCTCGGCGCCATGCCGGTGCTCGAAGAGGCCATAGGCGGCCACACTGCCGTAACACTCCGAGAAATGGGTGCGCTCGGATGGCGTCTTGCCGGCGCCCGAGATGCCCGACTTGGCGTCGATGACGATGTCGCCTTCGAGCAGACCGGCGTCGATCAGTGGTCGGAGTGCGAGCACCGCCGCGGTCGGGTAGCACCCCGGACAGGCGATCAGCCGCGCGTCTGGCAGCGCCGCCCGGTAATGCTCGGTCAGGCCATAGACGGCCGGTTCTGCGAGAGCCGGCGTGGCGGGGTACCAGCGACGGCGTAGCGCCGGGTCCCGCAGCCGAAACGTGCCGGACAGATCGAACACCCGCACACCGCGCGCCACGAGCGCCGGACCCACCTCCGCTGCAACCGGGTCTGGCAAGGTCATGAACACCGCGTCGGTCTCGGCCGCCAGCCGGTCGACCGACAGCGGCGTGACCTCACCGTCCCAGACGCGAGTCAGCGAGGGCAGCGTCCGGACGCTGTCGGCGGTGCCGGAGGCCATCGCCATCGTGAGCCGGACCGCCGGGTGTCGCGCGGCCAGCCTGATCAGCTCCTGACCAGCGTACCCGGTGGCGCCGGCGATCCCGATGGAGATAGCGTCAGCCATGTATATTTATACCAACCTTCGGTTATTTATACGTCCACCCGCGGACCCGAGTCAATCAAAAAACAGCGTCGCGGGACGCCGCAGGTTCTTGACATCCGATTGTCTCATGTATACTAATGCATAGCGGTGAATAATTATGAAAACCTACCGCCAGTCGGCGATCCTCGATCTTGTGTCCAGGCACGCCGTGCGCAGCCAGGACATGCTCAGGCGACAGCTGGCCGTGCGGGGGATCAAGGCGACACAGGCGACGATTTCGCGGGACATCAAGGAGCTCGGGCTCGTCAAGCGGGCGGCGGACGGCGCGTATCGAACGGCCCCGGCCGAGACACGGTTGCCGGCCGTCACAGCCGACAGGGTGCGACGGGCGGTCGTGGAGCATCTGCGTCGGGTCGACCGGGTCCAGCAGCTGCTGGTCCTGAAGACCGAACCGGGGCACGCCCAGCCGCTGGCCTTCGCGCTCGACCAGGCTGCGTGGCCCGAGGTGGTCGGCACGCTGGCCGGGGACGACACGGTCCTGGTGGTGACGCGCGTCGAGCGCAGCGCCAGAACGATCGAACGGCGGCTCGGGGGATGGGCGAAGGGGTAATGGGGAATTCCAAGGAGACAGGAGTCAGGAGGCGGGAGACAGGAGGAATCGGAGCGGCCGGGCGAGTCGTAGATCGGCCGAGCTTCGTCATTGCCGCCTGTCTGATAGGGGTTGATCGTGTTCGTGGAAGAAGCTGGCGTAGCCGTCCAGCTGTCTTCTGCCTCCTGCGTCCTGTCTCCTGCCTCCGTCGTGGTTGACCCGACAGCGACAGTCAGGAGCAACAGGAAGATGGAACGTATCGTGCTCGCATACTCGGGCGGTCTCGACACCTCGGTTGCGATTCCGTGGCTGGCGGAGAAGTATCAGGCGGAGATCGTGGCGGTCACCTTGGATCTGGGTCAGGGGAAGGAGCTCGACGACGTGCGTGAGCGGGCGATGGCGGTTGGGGCGGTTCGGTGCCACGTGCTCGATGTGCGCGACGAGTTCGCCAAGCAGTATGTGCTCCCGTCGTTGCAGGCGGGCGCGCTCTACGAGGGCCAGTATCCGCTGGCAACCGCGCTCGGTCGTCCGCTCATCGCGAAGCGGTTGGTGGAGATCGCAGAGATGGAGTCGGCCAGCGCGATCGCGCACGGCTGCACCGGCAAGGGGAATGACCAGGTCCGGATCGACGTCTCGGCGCGCGCGTTGAACCCAGCGATCCGGGTGGTGGCGCCGGCGCGGGAATGGGGCATGTCACGTCCGGCCGAGATTGCCTACGCGCGGGAGCGCAATATCCCCGTGCCTGCCACGGTCGACAGCCCGTACAGCACCGACTCGAACCTCTGGGGGAAATCGATCGAGTGCGGTGTGCTCGAGGACCCGTGGACGGAGCCCCCCGAGGAGGTCTACACGCTGACCAAGTCGCCGGCGGACGCGCCTGACGCGCCGGCCCATGTCGAGCTGGACTTCGAGCAGGGCGTGCCGACTGCGGTCAACGGTGTCGCGATGCCGCTGGTCGAGCTGATCGGCAGTCTCGAGACGATCGCCGGCGCCCACGGTGTGGGGCGGATTGACATGGTTGAGAACCGGCTCGTCGGCATCAAGTCCCGGGAGATCTACGAGGCCCCGGCGGCGGTCGTGCTGCACATGGCCCATCGCGAGCTCGAGACTCTGGTGATCTCGAAAGACCTCGAGCGGATCACGCGTGGGCTGTCGTCCGTGTATGCGGACCTCGTGTACAACGGTCTCTGGTTTACTCCGACCCGGCGCGCGATCGATGCGCTGGTCGCCAACGTGCAGCAGTGGGTGACCGGCAGTGTCCGGCTCAAGCTGTTCAAGGGCAATTGCCGGGTCGTGGGGCGCAGGTCACCGTATGCGCTCTATGAGGAAGCGCTCGCCACCTACGACGAGGGGGACCAGTTCGACCACAGCGCCGCGGAGGGTTTCATCAAGCTCTGGGGGTTGCCGGTCGAGCTGGCCGCTGCGAAGCAGCGCGGCGCGGAGGGGTAAACACGAATGCACAAGAAGTCAGAAGGCAGGAGGCAGGAGAGCTTTGGAAGGCTGCGCCGACATCTAGAAATCGACCCCCCGGTCATCGCGCCTCGGGAGCGCTACAAGTACGGGGAGCCTCGGGTAGGACACATGCACGCCGGCGAAGCCGACCGGCTCTCTTCTGACTTCTGACTACTGAGGTTTCTTCTCCCTATGACCCATCTGTGGTCCGGCCGGTTCGACGCGCCGCCCGACAGCGAGGTCTTCGAATTTCAGGCCTCGTTCGAGTTCGATCGGCGGTTGTTCGAAGATGACGTGGCCGGGAGTCTGGCCTGGGCCGAGGCGCTGGTCGGGGCCGAGGTGCTGTCCCGCGGCGAGGCGACCGCGATCCGAACGGCGCTCCTCGAGATCCGGGACCGCGGTCGCGCCGACCCCGGTTTCATCGACGGGCCGGACGAGGACATCCACGCGTTCGTGGAGCGCCAGCTGATTGAACGCGTCGGGGACGCGGGAAAGCGGCTGCATACCGGCCGCTCGCGCAACGAGCAGGTCTCGCTCGATTTGCGTCTGTATCTGCGTCGTCGCATCGCGGTACTGCAGTGCGAGCTCGTGGCGCTGGTCGACGCCCTGGCCGGCCGCGCCGAGGCCGCCGGACCGGCCTTGATGCCGTCCTATACGCATCTCAGGCGGGCGCAGCCGATCCTCGTGGCGCACTACTTTCTGGCGCACGCCGCAGCGCTGCGACGGGACCACCGCCGTCTGGAGATCGCCCGCGAGGAAGCCGACGCGTTGCCCCTCGGGTCCGGCGCGGTTGCCGGCACAAGCTATGCCATCGACACGGCGGCGCTCGCCGGGCGCCTAGGATTTTCCCGCGTGGTGGCCAACAGTCTCGACGCGACGGCGGACCGTGATTTCGTCTCGGCGTTTCTCTATGCGTGCGCGGGGACGATGGTGCACCTGAGTCGGCTGGCCGAGGATCTCGTGATCTTCACCAGCGAGGAGTTCGGGTTCTTCGGACTGGCCGATGCGGTCACCACCGGCAGCAGCCTGATGCCTCAGAAGAAGAACCCCGACGCGCTCGAGCTCGTGCGCGGCAAGACCGGTCGCGTGATCGGCCACTTGACCGGGTGGCTGACGACGATGAAAGGGCTGCCGAGCGGGTATAACAAAGATCTGCAGGAGGACAAGGAGGCGGTGTTCGATGCCGAGACCACGGTGCAACGCTCGACCCGGGCAACAACGATTGTCGTACGGTCTCTCAGCCTCGACCCCGCACACACCGAGTCCGCCGCGTCCGGGCTGGCACTGGCTACCGACGTCGCGGATCTGCTGGTGACCCGCGGCGTGCCGTTCAGGGAGGCCCACGAGGTCGTCGGCCGCATGGTTCGGGACCTGCTGGCAACGAACCGTGACTTCGCGTCGTTGTCACCGGATGCCTGGCGGCGGTATCACAACCGGCTGGATGCCGACGCCGCCGGACGGATCACGGCGCGTGGATCGGTGACGGCGCGGCGGACCCCGCAGTCGACAGCGCCCGAGGCGGTGGCAGCGGCGCTCCTCGAGACGCGCGGGTGGGTGGACGAGCTGACCGTCGTCGCCCGCGACGCCGAGACACGGTCTTGACGATCGACCGTTTACGAATCGGGGCAGGCGTAGTAGAATAACTCCTGCGCTATGCAGCCGCCAGGCAAACCCCACACGGAGGGTGTATCGTTGCCGGGCCGTGCGTATCACCGTCCTACTGCGCAACGCGAGCCTTCTTCCTGAAGCGACGAAACAGGTGCTTCGCGTGTTCGTAACTCGGGTCTGTGTCTGGAATGCGTGAGGGCCTTCTCGGGCCGCAGCGTTGTCCCTCCAGGTCCGTCTAGTGTCCCGAGCCAGAAGTTCGCGGACCGATTGTCCGGTGTCGTACGCATGCTGCGTCCGGCCATTGCGAGGCGCAACGAGGGAACAGTCCGACCGTACTCGACCCCGCTGAGCGAGAAGCCCAGCGGCGCCCGCGCGGGATGCCCCGCCCGGAAAATGTGTGCCAACCCCTGACTCGGGACACGCAACTCGGATGGAATTCAACCTGCCGCTGAACGGTCCCGCCGTATCGAACCAACCTACTGTTTGAGAGGGATTCATGGAGCAGCGTCAGCATGGCTTGGGTGATGTCCTAGATGACTACTGCCCACGCGAACGCCGCGTGACCAATCACGCCGTGGTCGCCCTCGTCGGCGACGAGATCAAACTGACCCGGTGCACGACGTGCGACACCGAGCATCCATACAAGGCTGCCCGGGTGCCGCCGCAACGCCAGACACGACTGGTCGCCGCGTTGTCGAGCGCCAGTGCTGCCGGCGCCGCGCCGGCGCTGCAAGGGCCGGCCAACGCCGAACCCGCGGCGCCTGAGGCGCCGCCCGACCCGCCCCCGGCGGTCGAGTCCGCCCAACCGTCGCTGGTCGATTCGGTCCGACGATCGCTGATCCGCGCAACGCTCGAACGACCGGAGGGCACGCCGCCACCTATCCGACAGGCGCCGGTGTTCACAATTCGGGAAACCGTCAATCGCGACGGCGGGCCGCGGCGAGCACGGCGGCCGGGCGGCAAATCCCAGGGGCAACCGAACGGTAATCGCGCCGACGGCAATGACAGACAGTTCGGCTGGGTCGGACACGGCAAGAACGGGTCACGTCCCCCACGACCACGTTCGGCCAACCGTTCGTCGAACCCGGGTCGTTCCGATCGATCCGGTCAGGGCCGGTCGCGCACCCGCGGCAAGGGCCGTTCCGGGTAGCAACCGCGCATAGTCCAGTCAGCAGACCCGGCTCGCCCGCGCGGCGGATCAGCACCGAGTACATCGATGATCGATCTCTCTGGGACCCATGGCGTGATCGTGGGGGTGTCGAACAAGCGCTCGCTGGCCTGGGCGATCGCCCAGGCGATGGATGCGGTGGGGGCGCAGCTGACGCTGTCATATGCGACGGAGCGGTTCGAGGGCAACGTGCGCAAGCTTGGCGCCACGTTGTGCCAGCCACCGTTGATGGTGCCCTGCGACGTGACCAGCGATGCGCAGGTGCGCGACCTGTTCGCGACCGTCGAGCGCGAGCGCGACGGGCTGGACTTTCTCGTGCACGCGGTGGCATTCGCATCGCGCGCGGCGCTGTCCGAACCGTTTCTCGAGACGTCACGCGAGGACTTCCTGCAATCGCTCGACATCAGCGCGTACTCCCTCCTGGCGCTGGCACGTGCAGCCGCGCCCCTGATGGACCAACGGGGCGGCGGCAGCATCCTCACGCTGACCTATTTGGGCAGCCAGCGCGTGTTCCCGAACTACAACGTGATGGGGGTGGCCAAAGCCGCGCTCGAGGCAGTCGTCCGGTATCTGGCGAGTGACCTCGGCTCACGCAACATCCGGGTCAACGCGGTCTCGGCGGGACCAATCAAGACGCTGTCCGCCGCCGGCATTCCCGGGTTCAGCCAGATTCTGCACCACTATCGCGACCGGTCACCGCTCGGTCGAACTATCGACGCCGCGGAGGTGGCCGAGACGGCCAGGTTTCTCCTGGGTCCAGGCGGTCGCGGGGTTACTGGTGAGGTGCTGGTGGTCGACGGCGGTTTCCACAGCACCGGCATGTGAGCGCGGCGGTGCGGGTGCCCCCAGCGGTGGGCCATGCCTCGAGTGTGAACGGTGGACACGAGAATGCGGCGCACGCGCGGGATGCTGCTGCGGCTGGCGATGCGCCGCACGCCGGCGCTGGTCGCTGGTCTCGTGCTGCTGGTACCGGCGACCGTGATCGCCGTTGGCGACTACGGGTGGGAGAGCTGGCTGACCGATGGGCTGGGGCTGATCGGCGGGGCCACGGGCGCCGCGCTCGTCGTGACCGGGCTCACCGGCCGGCGAGCCGACTGGATCGATCCGGACACACCGATCGACCGGGTCTGACCCCTCGTCCTGTAGCGATTTACAGACGGAGACCCGATGCCTGCCGCTTGTGTCTGGCCTTGTCCTGATACATCCGGCGGTCGGCGACGGCGAGCAGCGATTCGTACGACTGCCCGTCGGCGGGGAACATGGCGACCCCGGCGCTGATGCTCAGCGGCCGCCGGGTGCCCGGATGCGGTTCGAATCCCCGTTCGCGCACAGTCTGTTCCAGCTCGTCGCGTTTGCGCTCCGCTTCCTCCGCACTGCACTCCGAGAGAATCAAGATGAATTCGTCGCCGGCGTAGCGGGCGCAGATGTCATACGGCCGAATGGCGGCGCGCAGGATACCGGCCACGTCGCACAAGGTCCGGTCGCCCACGTGGTGACCGTAGCGGTCGTTGATCTGCTTGAAGTCGTCCAGATCGAGCAGCACGAGCGCCAACGGTGCTCGGAGCCGCTTCGCCCGTGCCAGCTCGCGCGTCAGGTGCAAGAACAAGGATTGGGTGTTGGGCAGTGAGGTCAACACATCGGTCAACGAGGCTTCCTGGGCCTGGTCGAACAGCAGTGAGTTGGCCACGACCGCCGAGAGCTGTTCCACGACGTGTTCCAGCAGCCGCTGGTGAGCCAGGGTGTAGAACCCCGGTTGCGCGTGATAGAGCGCCAGCGCGCCGATGAGCCGGTCGCCGAACTCCACGGGGTAGACCAGCGCGGACGCCAGCTCGAACGTTTCGTCGGCGGTGACACCGGCCGCCTGTGCGTCGGCGTCAGGCGAGCCGTTCAGGAGCGGGCGGCGATGCTGCGCGACCCATCCTGCGAGCCCCTGTCCAGTACGTAGGCTGAGGCTCTTGATCACGGTCGCGCCGGTGCCGGTCGCAAAACGGCACCGCAAGGCGTCCCCCTCGTCGTCCTTGAGAAACAGGGCGCAGCACGAGAAGGGCACCAGGGGCTGCAGCGTGCCGCAGAACCGTGTCATCGTGTCGGCGAGCCCGAGACTGGTACCCATCGATCGGGCGACGTCGTAGAGACGAGGGAGCTCTCGATGCGCCTCGGCGATCTGGCCGTAGGCGTCCGACCGTGTGGGGGCGTCGCTGGCCGCTCCCGCGTCGGCGCGGTCGCTGACACCGCGCTCCGCCAGTTCCCCCGTCAATGCCGGCAGCACCTCCAGGAACCGGGCGACCAGACCCGGGTCGA
>SMUY01253415.1_pt1 | contig 45639 bp, 47 predicted proteins | sample 2456441 | NCBI WGS metagenome assembly SMUY01 (sample SAMN11095931, study PRJNA526329) | marine sediment metagenome | biome: Marine sediment; feature: Surficial sediment; material: Deep marine sediment; isolation source: Hadal surficial sediment | place: Pacific Ocean | collected 2014-11 | depth...
GCTCGTAAAGCTCCGTACCCGCGGCGTAGAGCCGCGCCGGACTCACCGACGCACCGCATGCGAGACTTTCGAGGCCGTCCGCTCCCACCCGTCCCACCACCGTCTCCACCCCCGTGCTGCGGTCGATCGTGAGGAACTCGGGGGACCGGGTCGTGAAGCCCAGGCCGAGCGCGTAGAGAACGTCGATGGTGGGAGCGTAAGTCAGGCCGCCAATGCGCACGTTGTTGCTCACTGCGGGCCGACCGCCGTGTCAACTCCCGTGTTCGAGTCGAACTGGATGAGCTGTCCCTGGCGCAGAGAACTCGAAGTCCACACTCTACAGCGTCCCCGACGGCCCAGCCGTGGCGACAAACACCAGGCTCTCCAGCTCAGAGAACCCCACAGGCTGTGCTCCAACCTGGGTGCCTATAGCGCAGCCTCCGAACATCGAGCTGACGCCGATTGGGTAAAGATGGATATCAGAGTTCTCCCACTCGAGCGCGTACAATGTGTCGCCAATACGTGTCATCCCGCTCGTAAATCCGATCACTAAGAAGGCAAGGGTAAGCAACAGGTTTTTCAGACCGAACGGGCAGCTGTCGAAGTCGGGCGGCTCTGAGGTCATTCGGCTATTGGGGTCGAGATCGCTCAGCACCCCCGCCAGACCAACGCCGAGCTCTTCATCGTAACCCGTCAGCTAAGCCGGCGCCGCAGTTGCCACGAGACCTACCGGGAGCGCGCAAAGCACCGGCAGGATGCGAGGGTTCATACCAGCCGATCTCCTGAAATCACGTGGCTTCCCGCTGCCGGCAATCCCGCCGGGCTCGACGGGGACTCTCGTAGCTCTGACCAGCGCCCCTCATACCACGCTCGGTGTCTCCCGGACTATGTAAGCCGACACCCATTAAGGGGTCGCGTGGGAGACCGCTGCCTGCGCCCCTAACGCCGAGAGCTCGGACTCGAACACGCAGGAATCGCGGCATGTCCTTTGAGGAGACCGGTTCTTCAACGATCTCGACGTTGATGACACCGCGTTAGACGATTCGGCACCCGTTTTGCGAGGCAGAAACAGCAGTCACGACAGCAGCAAAAAAAGATGGAGTGAGAGATGCCGGCACTGAAGGAAAAGCGGGTCGCGATCCTGGGCTCTGGTGAGCTCGCCGACGGCTTCCATGAAGCTCTGGTGGACTTCCCCGAGCTCGTGCTCAGCGCAATCGGGGGCGCGAGCGGCAGCACGGTGGATGCACTGCTACGCAGCGGGCGCGTTCCGCATCTCGTCGTGCTCTGCACTCCCCCCGCCGGACACCTGGGGGAGGTGAGGTCGCTCCTGCACGCCGGCATCGACGTCCTCGTCGAGGCTCCACTCGCCACCACGCAAGAAGACGCCGAAGAGATCACGACCATCGCCGAACGCCTCGGACGTATCGCCATGACCGCCGAGAGGTTTCGCGTCTTCGAAGCGGTCCGCGAGGCGGGGAGCCTGATTGATGCTGGCCGCATCGGGCGCCTCGTCTATGTGGAGGCGAGGCGCTCGTGCAAGCTCGATGCGAGTCACGACTGGCGCGGCAATCTGCCTCGGTCCGGTGGAGGCGTGTGGATGGCATACGGACCGGACTGTCTCGACCTGGTGGAGATCCTCGCGGGCCCGCTGGAGCGGATTCGTATGAGCTCCGTCAAGCGTCGGCAGGGGACCCCGGTTGAGGACGAGGCGCGTGTGGAGGCGGATCACGGCAATGGTCTGATCTCGCGCATCGAGCTGAGCTGGAATCAGGAGCATCCCGCCCCGATTGCCCGTTGTGTAGGGGAGCAGGGAGAGATCCTGATCGGTTGGGCGCAATCCGTCGTAACCACTGATCGGGGCAGGGAAGTCTTCTCGGGTGGCTACGAACAGCGGGAGGTTTGCGGGGCGCTGCTCGCCAGGTTCCTGAGCCAGCTCCGCCGCTCGGAGCCCACCGAGGACCGGGGCGGCCTGACCCTGGGATGGATCGAGGCCGCGTACATCAGTCACGACAGCGCACGCTGGGAGATCGCCTAGAGCTTCTGCTCGATCAGCTCGATCTTGTAGCCGTCGGGATCCCCGATGAAGGCAATGACCGTACTGCCATGCTTCATGGGGCCGGGCTCGCGCGTGATCGGCACCCCCTTGACCCGAAGGCGGTCACAAGTCGCATAGATATCGCCCACGCCAAGCGCGAGATGACCGAATCCGTCGCCGAGTTCGTAGCGATCGGTGTCCCAGTTATGCGTCAGCTCGATCACTGTATCGCTCGCTTCATCTCCGTAGCCGACAAAGGCCAGGGTGAACCGACCTCCGGGATAATCTTTACGACGTAGGAGCTTCATTCCCAGCAGATCGCAGTAGAACGCCAGTGATCTCTCGAGGTCGCCCACGCGGATCATCGTGTGCAATAACCTCATGGGGTCTTCTCCCCCATCTACTCGCGCGACTCCAGCAGGGCGTCCAGCTCTTTTCTCAGTCGATCCAGGACTTCGTCGTAGCGGAAGCTTCCCAGCTTCTCCGCGCCGCGCTTGAGGTTGACCGTCTTGGGGCCACACCAGAGTCCCAGATCCGCGTCATCGGTCTCACCGGGACCGTTCACGCGACAACCCATGACCGCAATGGTCACGTCTCGATCCCCCGCATAGCGTGTGAGCTCTCGAACCTGCTCTGCGAGCTCGACGAAGCGTTCGTTCTCCACACGCGAGCACGACGGGCAGGCAATGATGTTCAGGCCGGTGAGCTCCGGCACCGAACGGAAGCGGCCCTCGCGAATATCATCCAGAATCGCGTGGCCGATGGAGACCTCTTCGTGTTTGCGATCGTTGGGCAGGGTTAGCGAGACGCGGATGGTATCTCCAATCCCGCGGCTGAGGAGCTGCTCGAACGCGATCCGGGTCTTGATCTCTCCATCGGGCAGGAGACCCGCCTCCGTAACCCCCAGATGCAGCGGCACATCCGGTCGCTCCCCGGCAAAGCGGCGGTTCGCTTCAACGACCCGCAGCGGGTCGGAGTCCTTGAGAGAGACCACGTAGTTCTGGAACCCCGCACGCTCGAGCAGCTCGCAATGGTCGAGAGCGCACGCGACCATGGCACCGACTGAGTCGCCCGGATATCGCGCCTCGTATTCGGGTGCGACCGAGCCACAGTTCACGCCCACACGCAGCGCGCACCCGTGTGCACCGGCGATCCCCGCGATCTCGGTCACCTTGTCCGCGATACTCCGCGAGCGTTCGTGGTGATGCAGATGCCCGGGGTTGTAGCGGAGCTTGTCCACGTGCGGTGCCACGCGGGCCGCCAGTCGATAGTGCTCCTGGAGATCGACAACCAGGTGGGCTTGCGTGCGTGCACGGATCTCGGCCAGAGCATCCGCGTCTTTGGCGCTGTCCACCGCCACGCGCACCAGCGCCGCGCCGGCCTCGTGCAGCTCCTGGATCTGCGCTGCCGTCGCCTCCACGTCGCTGGTGGGTGTGGCACACATGCTCTGTACGGAGATCGGGGCTGCGCCTCCGATCTCGAGCGAGCCCGCTCGCACGGTCCGGCTCTGCCGCAGGGGGAAGGATCTCTCCACGACCGGTAGGCTAGCACCCTAGACCGAGTCGAGCCCCCAGACATAGATGGGCACCCGCGCGGGCTTGCGCGAGTCGCCGAAGACCTCTACGGGATCCGCGCCGCCAAAACGTTGGGGCCGCAGGATCCGAATCAGTGCGAACGACTGCAGCAGCTCCGGATCCTCCAGTGGGCTCGGCTCGGACTCGGGGGAGAGCACACATAGGGGTCGACCCAGCTCCGTGGCAAGCGCACGCAGGAGACACTCGACCTCGGATGGCTCGCCCGCCCACTCGTGAACCACATCGCGGAGATCGCGTCCCTTGCCCTCCACGCAGTACGCGCGGACGCGTCCATCCTGCTCACGCAGATAGGCGTGCGTGCCCGGTACGTCCAGGAGCGTCTCGAAATCGGCTCGTGTGCGCTCAACACGAAGTGAATGTCGCTCCAGCAGGCGCAGCAGCTCCGCGGCATCAGCCGCATTTGCCCGCCTGAGCTTGGCAGCAGCGCCCCCGGGCTCCAGGCGGATCAAGCGCTCTCTTCCTGCCGCAACGAAGCCGAGTCTGCGGTACAGGTTCCGCGGCGGTGCGAACAGCAGCGCCAGGTCGGCTCCCGCCTCCTGCGCCCGCTCCAGGCAGTGATGGACCACTCGCGTGGCGTAGCCGAGACCCCGCCGAGTGCGCCGCGTGGTCACCAGACCGATTGCGGCCGCCAGCAGACGCTCGCTGCCTGAACGTAAGATCAGCGGACGCCAGGCGGCATGTGCGACAAGCCGTCCCTCTTCCTCCAGAACGAAGCGCCGGTCCCGATTGCCGGCGCCAATAAGAAGGGGAAACTCCCGCGCCAGACCCGCAACTCCATCGAACTCGCAGTCGAGAAATTGGGCTATCCGCAAATCGTCTGCACAGAGTTGGGGCTCGCAGCCCTCAGCTGCATAAGCTCGATCCGCTTCCACCTCCGGCACTTCGGTGTGGAGTTGCGCGCACTTGAGCCGTCGAGATCGTTCGACGAGTTGGTCGTTGGCTCCTAAAGATCGTATCCGGCGTTTCCGAATAGCTGGGTGCGCACGGAATCCCGGCGCAGACGATCGGCGATTACGGAGGGGCACGCGGAGCAAGGATGCTCCGCAGGCCAAATTTCAGGGAGGAATCCGAATGGGTCTCCGCATCAACACAAATATCGCGTCCATTAACGCGCAGAAGAACCTGGCAAGGACTCAGCTCGACTTGAACAGGGCACTCGACAGATTGTCGTCGGGTTTGCGTATCACGCGCGCTGGCGATGACGCAGCCGGGCTGGCGATCTCGGAGTCATTGCGTGCACAGATTCGCGGTCTCGGCCAGGCGCAGCGAAACGCAAACGACGGCATCTCGGTCATCCAGACCGCCGAAGGCGCGCTGAACGAGATCTCGAACATCCTCATTCGCCTGCGAGAGCTCGCGGTCCAGTCCGCCTCCGAAGGTTCCATCGGGAACGCGGAGCGGAGCTTCCTTCACAACGAGTTCAGCTCTCTGCAGAGCGAGATCACGCGTATCGCGAACTCCACGCGGTTCGGCGGGCGCGTGCTTCTCGATGGCTCGCTCTCGGGAGCCGGAAACGCCCTCACCTTCCAGGTGGGGATCTTCAACAACGCGGCCGTCGACAGGATCACGCTCAACATCGGGAACGCCACCGCCAGTGGTCTTTCCATCCAGAGCAGCGACGCAGCGGTATCGACGACAGCATCGGCGCAGGCCGCACTGGAGAAGATCGACTCCGCACTCTCCTCGGTCTCGCTCGTGCGCGGTAACCTGGGCGCGGCCTCGAACCGACTTCAGTCCACAATCAACAACCTGGCATCTTCGATCGAGAACCTGTCGGCCGCGAACTCCCGTATTCGCGACGCCGACATCGCAGCGGAGACGGCCGCGCTCACGCGGGCCCAGGTGCTCCAGCAGGCGGGTATCGCCGTGCTGGCCCAGGCCAACGTATCCTCCCAGATCGCGCTCACGCTTCTCCAGTAAGCAGACCGATCGTCGCATCACCGAGATTCCGGCCGGGGAGGGGGTAAAACCCCTCCCCGCTCCCGCTCCGCCGGAGGGGTCCGAGCCCAGACGAGCTAAACCTCGAGCAGGTTTCGCTCGAAAGGAAGCAGCATGGGACTCCGCTCCAGCTCCTTGACCGGCTCCATCACCTTCGGGGGCATCGCGTCCGGGATTCCCACCAACGAGATCATCGACCAGCTCCTGCAGCTCGAGCGTCGGCCCATCGACCTGCTCGAGGGGCAGAAGGAGAACTTCGAGGGCAAGCTCTCGATCCTCCAGGATCTGAACAGCAAGACCCTGGCCCTGCGCGACGCTCTCCGGACTCTCGACAACATGACCGACGTCGGAACGGAAAGCTTCGAGGAGGAGTTCAAGAAGACTACGAGCACGACGACGGCCAGCTCGAGCCACGCGGACCTCGCAAAGGTGACCGCCACCGGATCGGCAGAATCCGCGACGATTCTAATCGAGGTCGAGCAGCTCGCGCTAAACGACCGCCACGTCTCGACGGGCTTCTCGGCTCCGACGGACACAATCACCAACGGAACCTTCAGTGTCACCGTGAATGGGGTCACGACCACGCTCGAGATCGACGGGACCAACAACGTCATCGTCAACGGTGTCGACACCGGGATCGACACCAGCGCCCCCAACGACACGCTCACGGGCTTCGTGGAGGCGATCAACGCCTCCGGCGCGAACCTCCGAAGTTACATAGTAGACACCGGCCTCGGCGGTACCCCGTACCGGGTCTACATCGAGGGGGACACGGGCGCCTCGGAGCAGATCACCTTTGGGGATGACCTCAGCCTGAACTTCACCCAGCAGCAGAACGCTCAGAACGCCCGTCTGGCTCTCGACCCCGGGGCCGGGGAGATCGACATCGAGGGCCCAACGAACGTCTTCACCGACATCATCCAGGGGGTGTCGATCGAGGCACTCCAGACCGGAGGCCAGGACATAACGATCAACGTGACGACACAGACCGTCACGAACGCCGATGCGATCGTCACCGCGATTCAGGACGTCGTCTCCGCCTACAACGACGTGGTCAGCATCATCGGTGAGCAGGCCGAGGTGGACCCCACGACGAACCGTGGCGGGCCGCTGATCGCAGACTCGACCCTGGTCACGCTCAAGCGCCAGCTCTCGAGCATCATCGCCAGCCAGATCGGCTCCGGCAACATCACCTCTTCCATACAGATCGGAATCGAGCTCGACCGAGACGGAATCCTGAAGCTCGACGAAGACAAGCTTCGATCAAAGCTCTCATCGAGTCTGGATGACGTCAAGAACTTCTTTGCGGGCCCCGCGTCGTTCGCGGATCAGCTCCGGGCCGTCGCCGATACGTTCATCGATCCCATCGACGGCGTACTGGTGACACGGATCCAGGGCACCACCAAAACGATCGCGGGTCTCGTGTCGAGCATTGCCGACGCCGAGGAGCGGCTGGTCCGGGTCGAGGAGAATCTCGTTCGCCAGTTCTCCGCGCTGGAGCGCCTGGTGAGTAATCTTCAGCAGCAGGCTCTGTTCTTGGACCAGTTCTTGCTGGCTTCGCTGAATCGTTGAACCCGCTTCCGCTAGGAGAGGACCAGGATGCAGATCAGCCCACAAGCCGTACACGCCACGTATCAACAGGCCCAGATTGGATCCGCCGGTCCGCTGCGGATCGTCGTTCTGCTCTACGAGGGTGCGCTCCTGTTTAGTCGACAGGCACTCGAGAAATTCGACGAGCCCGCGGCCCGGGGCCATGCCCTGGGGCGCGCCCATCGCATCGTCTCCGAGCTCTTCGCCGCGCTGGATCACGAGCAGGGCCAGGAGATCGCCGCCAATCTGGACGCCCTGTACGGCTTTCTGCTCAATGCGCTGACGCAGGCCAACATCGACGGCGATCGCAAGGCCCTCAAGGGGGCGATCGAGGTGCTCGCGGCGTTGCTGCCCGCCTGGCGCACGATCGAAGCCCGCAGCCCGAACGAGGAGCGCTGACACCCGATGGATGACCCGCGCCTTATAGACTGGCTGCAGCTCACGCGACAAGCGCTCGAGGCGTCCAAAGAGGAGCTCGCGCAGACCCTGCAGCAGGTCTCTTCGGGCCGCGCGGAGCTGCAACGCTCGCTCGAGGAGAGCCCTCCCAGCTCCGCTCCCGGAGAGGAGCTCACACGCGAGCTCGAGCAGGCGGAGGCCGAGCTGGAGCATCTGGTCGCCGGCGTGCGCGAGCAGCTCGAGGCGAGACTGGCCGAGCTGAGAAAGCTGCAAAGTGGAACCGCGGGCTATCGACCCGCCCGCTCGAACACCCCGGCCTTCGTCTCCAAGTCGGTCTGATCCTGACACCCCCGGCAAGTTTTTCCCCCGTGCGCGGCAGGAGCGAGCACGACCTTCCGCAGCCGAACCGCGCTGTCACGGGCATGGGGATTGCTTTGCACTAATCGCCCCCCTAGCGCGGGTCGGGACACATGCTTCAACGGAATCTCGAGGCACTCCGCAGGCAGAACCCGGAGCTGGCGGAGGAAATCGATCGTTGCCTAACGGGCCCGGCGTTCGAGGCCCTCACCGCCAGCAGCGGAGCCCCGACGGTGCGCTTCGACGGTCGCCTGGAAGCCAGCGCGGAGAACCCCGAGCGCGAGGCGGAGCGGTTGGCGATACACTTCCTCGAGCGAGCGGCCGAGGTAGGTGCGACGCGCATGGTCCTGTTTGGCCTGGGCGTCCACACGCTTCACTTCCTGGAGCGCTTCGAGGGCAAGCTACTCGTGGTCGAGCCGTCGCTGGAGCTCTGCCGGGGGGTGCTCGAGCGCGTGGACCTCGCGCGTGGGCTCGAGCGCTGCCAGCTCATCGTTGCGAGCGACCCCGCGAGCATCGCCTGTCACCCCTTATTTCAGGGCTCGGAGCGCGGGCTCTTCCTGAGCCACGCGACCGCCCGGCGCCGCGCGCCCGACCTGCACGATGACCTGGCGCGGCGCTTTCACCCGGGCGGAGTGGCGTCGCCGCTGAGCATCGCCGTGATCCCACCGCTCTATGGGGGCTCCCTGCCGGTCGCACAGGCCTGTGCGCGAGCACTGAGGGAGCTCGGGCACTACGTGCGCGAGCTCGACTTCGCTCCCTTCTGGGCCGCATATCAATCGATTCAACGCTCCACGGACGACCCTCGCCTCGCCGAAGCGTCCTCCACCTTGCGAGCGGGGCTGGTGCGCTTGATCGGCGAGACGGTCCTCGCGTCGTTCCAGCTCGACCCCCCGGACCTCGTCTTCGCCGTAGCCCAGGCACCGCTGGATTCTCAGACGCTGGATCGGCTGCGCGCAATGGGAATCACGCGCGCCTTCTGGTTCTGCGAGGACTTTCGTGTGATGTCGTACTGGCGGGAGCTCGCGCGTCACTACGATACGATCTTCCATGTCCAGCCCGATGAGTTCTCGCAGCCTCTGCGAGAGGCCGGCGGGTACGGTGTACCGCTGCAGATGGCGTTCGACCCCACGGTTACGCATCCACTCGAGCTCTCCTCTGAGCAGCGTGCGCGTTATGGCAGCGACCTGTCCTTCCTGGGCGCCGGCTATCACAACCGCATCCAGTTCCTTCCCGCTCTCTTCGACCTGGGACTGCGCATCTACGGCACGGAGTGGCCCAAAGATCCCGTGTTCAGAGACGCCATGCCGGAGCCGAATGTGCGTCAGTCGGCCGAGACATCGAATCTGATCTTCAATGCCACGCGGCTCAATCTCAACCTGCACTCCTCGCCCTGGTGTGACGGCGTCAACCCGGTGGGCGATTTCCTGAACCCTCGCACCTTCGAGCTCGCCGGCGCGTGCGCGTTCCAGCTGGTAGATCAGCGGCGCGATCTGGCGCTGGCGCTGCAGCCCGGCGTGGAGGTGGAGACCTTCAAAGACATCTACGAGTGCCGAAAGAAGATCGGCTACTACCTCGAGCACGAGGACGAGCGCCTGGAGATCGCGGCTAACGGACGCCGCCGAGCGCTGGCCGAGCACACCTATCGGCATCGGATGGAGGAAGCGATCGACGCGCTGCGAGCGGGGCCGGCTCCGCTCACGCCGCGGCGCCCGGACCTTCCCACCGTTGGAGCCGTACTCGAGTCGTGCCGCGACGAGCCCGCGTTGGCGGCGGTTCTGGGACGCCTCGAGCCCGACCGCGTGGTCGATACTGACGCCATCACGCTGGCCGTGGCAAGCGGCGAAGGCGAGCTCTCGCGAGAGGAAAAGCTGCTCCTCTATATGCGCGAGGCCCTGGGTGAGACCCAATATTTCAACGCGCCGGGGCAAACGAGTTGAAAGATATCGCCATCCTCAACCTGACTCGCTTCGGCGACCTCGTGCAGACAAGCCCGATCGTGATCGGCCTGCGCAAGCGCCATCCCGCGGCGAAGATCCACCTGATCGTCAAGCGTCGTTTTCGAGCCGTGGCAGAGATGCTGCCCGACGTCGACGCGATCCACGAGCTCGATGGCGATGCTCTGGCCCGGATCGTAAGCCAGCCGGACATGGGGTTCGTGGAGCGCTTCCGCAAAGTTCGAGAGATGGTGGATCGGCTGGCCGAGATTCACTTCGACGTGGTCTACAACTTCACACATTCGCGTGCGAGCGCCGTTCTGCTCTCGCTCCTCGACACCGAAAGGACGACCGGCTTCACCCTGGATCGCAACGGCCAGCGCCGCGTCGACAATAAATGGCTGCGGCACATAGCCACCCTGGTGCGAGCCCGGAGGCTTTCGCGCTTCAATCTGGTGGATCTCTATCTGGGCGCGGCCGGGCTTTGCGGAAGCCGCGTCCCCGTGTCCGTACACGTTCCGGAGCCCGCGCGCACCTTCGCCGCCGAGCAGCTGCCCGGCCCCGGCCCACGGGTCGCGATTCAGCTCGGTGCCAGCACGGACACGAAGACCTGGTCCGTCGGCCGCTTCGCCGAGACCCTCAACCACCTCACTCAGCGCATCCCCAGCGCGCGCATCGTGCTAGTCGGTGTGGCCGCGGAAGTGGAACAGGCGCGCAAGCTCCGGGACGCGTGCCCGGGCGTCTGGTTCGAAGACCTCGTGGGCAAGACCTCGATCGATGAGCTCGCTGCGGTCCTGGAGCGAGCCCAGCTGCTGCTCACGAGTGATACCGGAACAATGCACCTGGCCGCTGCCGTGGGCACCACGACCTGCAGCGTGTTCGTCGGGCTCGGGACCCCCTACGAGACGGCCGTCTATGCCGAGGATCACTGGGCGCTGATGTCGCGCATTTCCTGTGCTCCCTGCGGGTACTCCATCAAGTGCGGACACACGGTCTGCCACGAGGATATCCCGCCGCAATGGCTCGCGGAGTTCGTTCAACGGCTCCTGGAACACAAGCCGGTCGATGACCTCTCATCGCTGCCCCGCGCGGACCTGCTGCGAACGCACTTTGACGAGAACGGGCTGCTCGAGCTCGTTCCGCTGCATCCGCGCGAGCCCGAGCCTCAGGATCTGCTCGCGCTGGCCTACCGGGCCGCGTTTCTCGAGAGTATCGAGGGCGTCGCGGTCCAGCTCGAGCCCATCTGGCAGCGGGCTCAGATACGCTTCGGCATTCAGCCAGAGAAGTGGCGGAAGGCCCTACCAAGCAGCCTACCCGGACAGCTCCAAAGGATGGACGAGATCGCGCGCCATGCCGAAGACATCGTGTCCCGCCTAGAGGATCTCGGCGACCAGCCAGCCGAGCTACGCGAGGGCAGCAAGTCACTACGCGAGACCGACGAGGCGATCTACGCAATCGCGCGCTCCGAGCCGCTGCTCGCCCCGCTGGGTCTGGCCCACGAAAGCGAGCTGGAAGATCTACCCGACGCCGATTTGCCCACGCTCGCGTGGATGAGCAGGTGCGTCTACGGGAGCTTGCGACGCCGTGTCGCGGTTCTGCGCCATCTGATCGAAGCGGACCGCTCGTTACCGCTCGTACAAGAAGGAGGATCCACATGATCCAGCTCCAGATCAACAAAGTCAGCGAGACGATTAGGCCGAGCTCGATCGGCGAGCTCAGAGGCTACCTGCAAAGAGCTCTCCAGCCCGGACACGTGATCTCGGTTCTGCGTGTGAACGGACTGGAAATCGCGGAGGAGCGGCTGGGCGAATTCGAGCCCGATGCGATTCAAACACTCGAGGTGCAGACCGCGCTGCCCGCGGACCTGGCCTGGGAATCGCTGACTGAAACCCAGGAGTGGATCGAGCGAATCTGCGCAGTCCTGGACTCGATCGCGCAGGACTACAGACTCGGCCGGGAGCACGAAGGGGCAAGCCGGCTGGTCTCGGTCGTGGACGCGCTCCAGGTCCTGGTCGGACTGCTTCAGGGCATTCACGCCTCCCTGGACCTCGACCAGGGCACACGCGGCCGCATCGCCGTGCCCTGGCAGGACGCAGAGAGCGAGCTCAAGCTCTCTGTCGAGGGGCTGGTGCAGGATCTCGAGCAGGGCGATCCCGAACGTCTGGCGGATCGAACAGGTTACGCGCTACCGCGCAGCCTCGGACGTTTCCGCGATGTGCTGGCCGAGATCTCGGCATGAGCGAGCGACGTGAGTACTTTCGAATCCAAACCTTCGCCCGCGTGGGCCTGCGCGTGCTATCCGAGGAGGAGGGGGAGCAGGTGCGGCTTCGCCTCAAGTCCCGCCGCCCTTCCGCGTTCCTCTCCTCCACCGCCATCGATGAGTCAGGCCTGTCCTCTGAGCACCGTGTCGCGCTCGACCTGATGCTACGCATCGCGCTGACGCTGGACCGCATCGACCGACGCCTGGACCAGATGGCCCGCGCGGGCCAGTCCGCCGATGACCACGTGCTTTCCCTCCAGCCCATCGATATCACGCTCTCGGGATCGGGCTTCTCCGGACAGTTCTCGCTAGACGTCTCACCCGGAGAGCTGGTCGAGGCCCAGCTCGATCTGTGGGAATCCGGGCTTCCCCTGATCAGGGCGCTGGCGCGCTGCGTGAAACTCGAAGAGGCCCCCGAGGGCCACATGATCATCGCCTTCGGCTTCGAAGAGATCCTGCCGGAAGACCAGGAGAGGATCATTCAGCTCACCCTCAGGAGCCAGAGTCAAGCGCTTCGGGAGAGCAAGAGGGGAGCAGGATGATGCATCCAGGCCGGCCGAGAATCGCGCTCATCGGAGGCACCTATCGCGCGCTTTGCGTGCTCGAGTTTCTGCTTGAGCGCGGGGACCGTGTGGTGGCGTTCATCGGCCAGGAGAGTGAGGGAGAGCGTGATTTCTGTCCCGAGATCCTGGAGCTCTGCGATTGCTCCTCGATTCCCGCGCGCAGCGCGCGCAAGCTCGGGGAAGAGGTGGTGCGCTGGCTGGAGGACCGCATCCGTCCGGATCTCGTCATTGCCATCGGCGTCAACACCGAGATCCCGCTGGCCATCGGCGGCAATTGCCGCCTCGGTCTACTGGAGGTGATCGACTGCTTCAGCTCGGATTCCTGCCCCGGCGTCGTGCTCAAGCAGCGCGGCCACGACGTGGATCGGAGGGAGCTGGAGCGCCCACAGGATGCCGAGGAAGACGGCGACACCTACCTCCAGATGGTGGACGAGATGCTGGACGCGGTCGGACGCTACCTGGATCAGCTCACCCCCGCACGAGTGACCCCCGAGATCCAGGTGAGCTTCTCGGGGTCGAGGTTCTCGGCCGACGAGCTCGATGACATCGTCGCTCGTCCGAGCCCGGGGCCCGAGACCGGGGCTCTGGAACGTGAGCTGCGAGAGTACGTCGGGGCCGAGTCCACGTTCGTGCTGAGCTCCCACCGCGAAGCGCTCGCATTGCTGGTGCAAGCATTGGAGCTGGGCGAGGGGGACGAGGTTATCTGTCCGGGGATCGTCTCTGCCAGTGTAATTGAAGCGATTCGCGCCAGCGGAGCGCGCCCCGTCTTCGTGGATGTCGAGCCCAATCGCTTGACCCTCGACCCCGTGAAGCTGCACACGGCACTTTCGCCGCGGGCCCGATGTATGGTGATCGCCCACAGCTTCGGCCAGCCGGCCGCCCTGGACCAGCTCTACGCAGTCGCCGAGAGCGCAGGGCTCGAGGTGATCGAGGACGCTGGCACGAGCCTGGGGGCACGCTTCGGAGAGTCCCGTCTCGGCCGCAGCCCCTGCGCGTGTGTGTTCCGTATGCGTCTGGGGCAGGCTGCGTCGGCCTCCGGCGCGGCTCTGGTCGCAGTACCGGACGCGCTGGCAGAGCGCCTGCGTGAACGAGCACAGGAGCATCGGCTCGGGGACGGCGCGGCGGCGGCTCTGCGCCGTCTGCTGCAGACCTGGGACGATCGCATCTCCACCCGACGCGAGAACGCCAGGGCCTACTCCGCTGCGCTGGTGCGTTACGACGCGTTCGAGATCCCGCCCACGCCGGAGGACGCGCTGCCCGTCTACTCCGGCTATGTGCTGCGCTTGACGCGCTTCGCGCGCACGAGCTCGGACGACCTGCACAAGCTGCTGGGAGAAGCAGGCATCGAGATCCGGCGAATCTCCGTTCCGATAACCGACCGCGAGCTCGTGCGCCTGCCCGTTGCGGAGAGCGCCGCTTCGAATGGCTTACTGCTGCCGGTCGAGAACGTCACGGACGCAGAGCGCGAGCACGTTCTCGATGGCATCTTCAGCTACGCGATCGGCTAGTTGTACTGGCGGGTCCCGGGCCAGGGCGGCCTGGCCCACCCGCCTACGCTCAGCTTCGCCTCGCTGCGCGCGGAGCTTCGCGCCGCTTGCGCGCGTCCCGGGCCAGGGCGGCCTGGCCCACCCGCTCTTCGCGAAGGCCTCCGGCCTTCGCTGCGCGCGGCGCTACGCGCCGCTTGCGCGCGTCCCGGTGAGGCGCCTACGCAGGTCTACGCCGGTCGATAACGCGCTAGCAAGGCCGCAGGCCGCGCAGCGCGAGGCGAAGCCGAGCAAAGTGCGCGCAGGCCGGCTGTGCCGGCCGATACCGCGCTAGTACAGGCTAGACGTAGGTGAGCCAGTGCTCGTACTTGCCGGTGCGCCCATGGACAGCGTCGAAAAAGGTGGTCTGAATGGTACGGGTAATGGGACCGCGGGTACCCGCGCCGATGGTGCGGTCATCGAGCTCGCGGATGGGCGTCACCTCGGCGGCAGTGCCCGTCAGGAAGGCCTCGTCCGCAACGTAGAACTCGTCGCGCGTGAAGGGCTGCTCGATGACATCGATTCCCTTGTCACGCGCGATCGTCATCACAGCGTCACGCGTGATCCCCTCGAGCACTGACCCCAGAGGCGGGGTCTTGAGGGCTCCGCGCCGTACGATGAAGATGTTCTCGCCGCTCGCCTCCGCGACGTTACCGCTGGCGTCGAGCAGCACCGCCTCGTCATAGCCGAGCCGGGTGACTTCGCGCTTGGCCAGGATCGAGTTGACGTAGTCGCCACAGGTCTTCGACTTGGTCATGGTCGAGTTCGGGTGGGGGCGCATGTAGGAGGAGATCTTCGCCCTCACGCCGCGCTCGAGGTTCTCCTCGCCCAGATAGGTCCCCCAGGGCCAGACCGCGATCGCAACGTGCACGGGGTTATCCACAGGCAGCAGACCCATGGATCCGTCCCCCAGGAAGAGCAGAGGCCGGATATAGCCCTCGAGCAGCTTGTTGGCGCGCAGCGTCACGAGCACCGCCTGCTCGAGCTGCTCGACCGTGTAGGGGAGCTCGATCTCCAGGATGTGGGCGGAGCGCGCGAGCCGCTCGACGTGATCGCGCAGCCTGAACACCACGCTGCGCCCGTCATCACAGCGATAGCAGCGAATTCCTTCGAAGGCCCCGAGACCGTAGTGCAGGGTATGCGTCAGGATCGGGACCCGGGCCTCGTCCCAGGGGATCAGCTCCCCGTCCATCCAGATCTTCTCGGTCTTCTCGACCGCCACTACTTCTTCCTTCCGAAGCCGAACAGCTTACCCGACTTACTACCGTGGGCTTCCCTGAACCGCTTCTGCATCAGGCGCAGCTCCCGGCTCGCCTCCACGTGCTCCGGGCGCAGGCTCAGCACCTTGCGGAACATTTTCCCCGCCCCGTCCGGGTCTTCGCAAGCCTTTAGCAGCTGGCCCAGGTAGTAATACCCGGTCGGGGACTGAGGGGCGAGGTCGATGGCCTTCTTGAGGTGCTCGATCGCCTTGGGCCGCTGCTCGCTCTTGGTCAGGAACAGAGTCCAGCCGTATAGGGCGTGGAACTCGCCCTCGTTGGGTTCGAACTCGAGCGCGCGCTGGAAGTGCGCGCTGGCCTGTTCGTGGTCGCGCGCCTTGAGGCAGCCCTCGCCTCTCCGGCACTCCTGCTCGGCCTCGACGATGCGCCTGACATCCTTCCGCTGCTGCTCGGCAGATTTACCGGTCTTCAGCTCAGACTCGTAGACTTGCCTCGCTTGCGGGTCGGTGAGCGTATCGTGCGCCGTGGAGATGCGCGCGAAGACCTCGGCCGCCAGAGCGGCCAGCTCGCTCGGCACGCCACGAAACCGGTCCGGATGGTAGAGCTTGGCCAGCCTGACGAAGGCAGGGCGGATCTCCAGCGGCGCCACGTTCGGGCTCACTCCCAGCACCTGGAAGTGGTTCAGCTTGGCCTGGGTCGCGAGCAGCTCACGCAGCTGTTCAGCGGTCACGGGCGTGGCACCGGTGCGCTTCGACCCCTTCTCATCGAAGCGGACCCCCCCGACAAGCCATAGGCCGAAGAGCGCAGGCGCATGCGGTTGCATCAGCTCGCCTACCTTGCTTCCCGGCTCGAGGCACTTGAGCAGCGCGGCCACGGCGTCTGAGGTCTCAGCGTGGCTGAGCTCGAGCTTCTCCCGGGTGATGGCGCAGTCTCGGTAGGGCGCGAGCTTCTGCTCGGCCCAGTCCAGAGGCATCATCTCCACGCCCCGCAAAATCGTAGCTCGCTGCGTCCAGCCCTCGAGCGGCGAGGCGAGCGAATCCTGTGTCACACCGGCCTGGGTCCAGGACTCTCCCTCCAGCCAGGCAAAGAGATCGAGTAGCTTTCCCTCGGCCTGCCTCGCGAGAGCCTGGTCCAGCTCACCGCGAGTCAGGGCGCCCATCGCGACCAGCAGCTCGCCCTGCTTGCGATCGCTCGACTTCGCGCGCCGAAAAGACTCCTGGAGCGCTTGCTCGCCGATGCGCCCGCTCTTCATCAAACGCTGGCCGAGGCACTCGCGCACGGCGTTGGAGCGAATGGACCGCGGCTCGCCCCGGTCCAGCAGCACCACCTTATGGTGTCGGCCCGCCCGAAAATGTACGGCTCCGGTGAGTCCCTGCTGCATAGCGTCCCAGAGCACCTCGGCCACGGAGCGCTCACTGAGCGAGACGCGTGCGCTCGTCGTCTCCGACACGACCGGCTCCTTGGGTGGGCCCAGGTGCGCGTGCAGCTGAGACACCAGGTCCTCCGCGCTGAAGGGCTTCTCCAGGAACCCGGAGGCACCGGCCTGCGTCAGGTCACGGGCGTTACTCGGGCCGCGGAAGATGCCACTCATGGCGATCACCGGAATGCCATTCGTGGCCTCGGCGGACTGCAGAAGCATGAGCACGCTGCGCCCGTCCTTCTTGGGCAGAAGCAGATCCAGCAGCACCAGGTCTGGGTTGCTGTGCGCCACCTCCCTCATCGCCGCCTCGCCATCGTGCGCCAGGCGGGTGCGGTAGCCGGCCGACTCGACCGTGCGCACCAGCTTTCGCGCCAGCGCACGATCGTCTTCAACAATGAGGACTTCCTGAGACACCCATCCCCCCGGGTTTGGCTTGACGTCAGCCAGGCCTATCGGCAAAAAGGGCCCCTGCGTTGAATCCCGAGGCTCCCGGGCCAGCTGAAATTACGCTGATTTGCCGGTAAGTTAGCGATTTCGGAGGCGGGCCAAGCCGGGCCCGTAGGGGGGCCGAACCAGCCCCCGTTCGGTGACCACGGCGCTGACCAGCTCGGCCGGCGTCACGTCGAAGGCCGGATGCAGGGCTTTCACTCCCTCCGGAGCGATCGACTGCCCCGCGAAATGCAGCACCTCCTCCGGCGCCCGCTGCTCAATCGGGATCTCGTCCCCGCAGGCCGTTTCGAAATCAATGGTCGAGAGCGGCGCGGCCACGTAAAAGGGGAGCCCGTGCGCCTGCGCCAGAACCGCGAGCGCGTAGGTACCGATCTTGTTAGCCACGTCCCCGTTCGCCGCAATGCGGTCCGCGCCCACAACCACGAGATCCACCTGCCCAAGACGCATGAGGGAGCCCGCCATGGAGTCCGTGATCAGGGTCACGGGTATGCGGTCCCGAGACAGCTCCCAGGCGGTGAGGCGGGAGCCCTGCAGAAAGGGACGTGTCTCGGACACCAGTACGTCGCGTACCCGTCCCTCGCGCGCGGCGGAGCGAATCACGCCCAGCGCCGTGCCGTAGCCCGCCGTCGCCAGGCCCCCGGCGTTGCAATGGGTCAGCACAATGGACCGTTCGGGAACCAGCGGCGCGCCGACGTCTCCGATCGCACGGCAGCTGGCAACGTCCTCATCGTGAAGCCGCTGGGCCAGCGTCCTGGCCGCTTCGCGTACTGCGTCGGGCTCGGCGCCCGCGGCGAGCAGGCTACGCAGCTCCCCTTCCATGCGTTCGAGCGCCCAGCTCAGATTGACCGCCGTGGGTCGTGTAGCGCGCAGGCGCGCGCCCACCTGCGTGAGCGTCTCGGCGAGCTTCGCATCCGAAGCCCGAGCGAGCTCGATCGCCATCCCCATCGCCGCCGCGATCCCGATTGCAGGCGCACCGCGCACGACCATCTCCTCGATGGCGCGCGCTACCTCCTCAGCGGTCTTGAGCACGATGTAACGCTCCTCGTGGGGCAGCAAGCGCTGATCCAGCAGCTCCACGCCTTGCTCACCGAGGCGCACCGTCGTAAAGCTCACGGCTCTTGCTTGCGTCCGCGCAGGATCTGATCCAGCCACCCGCCCACGGCTTCGGCGCCCTCCTTGCCCAGCTTCTCTTCCAGCTTCTCGAAGAACTTACCTTGTCCAGTGTAGACCGAGGCCAGGCTAGCCAGGGCCGCGCGGTCGAGCTGTACCCGCGGCCGAGTCACGGTGCCCTTGATGCCCGCGATCGGGATCACCTGCTCGCGACCGCGCTTGCGGTCGGCGAGCTCCGCGTCCAGCTCGCGTGTGATCACCACCTGTCCCGAGAGCGCGAGTGCACCATCGGTCAGGCTCACCGTCCCGTGCAGCTGCGCCCTGGCGTGACGGTACTCGAGCGTCAGGTTGTCCATATAGAGCTTCCCGTCCTTCAGGCGGAAGTCCGCCGCGAGACGCTGGAACTCCTCCTCCTCGTAACGCGAGAGATCCCGACCCTTGAGCTGCGCCAGCAGCACCGGTAGCGCAGCCAGACCTCCCAGGATCTGCTGCAGCAACGAGAAGCCCCGGATCCGACCGTCGGTGATCTCGAGCTGGCCCTCGCCCTCGAGGGCCACGAGACTCAGCGGCCCTCTGAGGCTGACCCGGCCTTCGAGCAGTCCCGCCAGCTCCGAGCTTCCGAAAAACGACTTTGCCAGCGCCTCGACCTGCACACCGCTCACTCCGCCATCGAGTCGAGCCAGGCCACTCACCAGGTCGTAACTGCCGGAGAGGGTCGCGCTCTCCCCAGCGGCGAGTATCCGCACATCGTCCGCGTAGAGCCGTGTCCCCTGGGCTCGAAGCAAACCTTCGAGCGTCACCGAACCGTGCTGCAGACCCAGTGTGACCCCATCGAGCTTCGCGTCTCCGGCGAGCGCGAGCGGCTCGAGCTCAACCTCCCACGCACCCAGCTCGATGCGTCCCCCCAGGTCCAGCGGCTCCCGACTCAGCTGCATGAGCGGCTCGAGCTCGAGCGTGACGGGCCGGATGCGCACGTGCGGCGTAGCCGCGTCCAGCGCCAGCTCGAGCTCGAGTCGGTTGGGTCCGATCCTGACGAGCACGTCCCGCAGCGCCGCGAGCGACGCGGTCGAGCCGAGCTCACCCGAGAAAGAAGCCACAAGGCCAGCGGGCTTGCGCAGTGCCTCGCCCCAGTCGATACGGCTGCGTGTGAGGTCGAGCTTCCAGGCGCCGCCGAGCACAGCCGCGAGCTCGGCTTCACCGGCCAGCTCAAAGCCGTTGCTTGCCAGCGCGAGCTGGCGCGCACGAAAGTCCAGCCGTGCGGTCCGCAGCGTGCCCGCTTCTACACCCACTTCGAACGTCCCGTCCACGCGCCCCGCGAGCTGCGCTTCGAGTGCGAGACGCTGACCGAGCTCCGCCAGGTCAACCGCTTCGAGCTTTCCGCGCGCTGCGATGCTGAGCGCGTCAGTCCCGACGCCCCGCAGGTCCACACGGCCCTCCCGCAGCCGACCGAGCTCGGACAGGTCGGCCTCGAACGTAAACTCTGCGGAGCGGTCCAGGCGCAGGCGACCCTGTAGCTCGAGCTTCTCCACCCGCCAGGGGCCGACCTCGAGCGCGCCATCGACGATGCGGACCGTGTCCACCGCCAGCGTCATCTCGCGCGCGGGCGCATCAGCCACCGGACTCGAGGCGCGCTCGGCGGGTTCGGTGGAGCCGGGGAGCTGCAGGCGACCCTGCGCGTCGAGCTCCAGCCGCACTCGCGGCGCATCCAGCTCGACCGCACGCAGCACCACCCGTCCCAGGAAGAGCGGCAGGAAGGCCATGCGCAGCCGAGCCTCGTTCACCTCGAGCAGGGGCGCCTCGGGCGTGGAGCCTTCCACGCGTAGCCCGCTCAAGCGCAGGGCGGGCAGGGGAAAGAGAATCAGCTCGAGCTCGCGCAGCTCCACCGTGCGTTGGAGCCGCTCGGAGATGCGAGAGACGATCGGCTCGCGCAGCCGATCAGCGTCGACCACACTCAACGCCACCGCGACCCCCACCAGGATCGCCACGACGAGCAGAACGGCAATGATCAGCAGCCGCCTCACCGCTCGACCCTCATAGCTCGGGCGCTGCCTGGTGCCAGTCCGTCTCGCGCTGGTAGGTGTGGCCAACCGCCAGCAGGCGCGGCTCCTCCAGGGGCGGTGCGATCAGCTGCAGACCGAGCGGAAGGCCTGCGCTCGTGAAGCCGCAGGGCACCGACAGCGCCGGCAGGCCGGCCAGGTTCACGGTAACGGTGAAGACGTCGGAGAGGTACATCTTGAGGGGATCGTTGACCCGTTCCCCGAGTGGCCACGCGGGGCCGGGCGAGGTCGGCGTGGCGATGACGTCGCAGTTTTCGAACGCGCGCTGAAAGTCCTGCCGGATCAGCGTACGCACCTGCTGTGCCTTGCGATAGTACGCGTCGTAGTAGCCCGCGGACAGCACGAAGGTGCCCAGCAGGATGCGTCGCTTGACCTCGGCACCGAAGCCCTCGGAGCGAGAGCGCTTGTACATTTCGTCGAGTGTCGCCGCCTCGGAGCGAAAGCCGTACTTCACGCCATCGTAGCGTGAAAGGTTGGATGACGCTTCGGCGGTGCAGATGAGATAGTAGGCAGCGACCCCGTAGGGCGTGTGTGGCAGCGACACCTCCACGGTCTTGGCGCCCTTCGCCTCCAGCACCCGCACCGCGTCATGCATCCGCTCCAGCACCTCAGGATCGGCACCGTCCTCGGCCACGAACTCGCGCGGGATGCCCACCCGCAGCCCCGTGGGAGGATCGTCCAGCGCGGCTGCGTAATCCGGAACGCCCACATCCATGGAAGTCGAATCGCGGGGGTCGTGCCCGGCGATTACGCCCAGCAGGCTTGCCGCATCCTCTACCGTGCGCGCGATCGGACCCACCTGATCGAGCGAGCTGGCGAAAGCCACCAGGCCGTAACGGGATACGCGCCCATAGGTCGGCTTGAGACCCACCACACCACACAGCGCCGCGGGCTGGCGGATGGATCCGCCGGTATCCGTACCCAGAGCCACCGGGACCTCGCGCGCGGCAACCGCCGCGGCGCTCCCGCCGCTCGACCCGCCCGGCACACGCGAGAGATCCCAGGGGTTTGCCGTGACTCCGTGCGCGGAGTTTTCGCAGGAGGAGCCCATCGCGAACTCGTCCATGTTGGTGGTCCCGATCACCACCATACCCGCCTCACGCACGCGCCCGAGCACCGTAGCTTCGTAAGGCGCGCGGAAGCCACGCAGAATCCGCGAGCCACACGTGGTCTCGAGATTCGGGCTCACCAGGATCTCCTTCACAGCCAGAGGTAGACCATGCCAGCGACTCCGGACTTCACCCCGCGCGCGCAGGCGATCCGCGTCTTCGGCCTCGCGCAGGGCTTCTTCTCGTCGCAGCGATACGAACGCACCCAGCCGCCCCTCAAGCTGGTCGGAGCGATCGAGGAAAGCCTCCGTCACCTCGCGGCAGCTCGCCTTGCCCGCGTTCACGAGCTGGGCCAGCTCGCACAAGGACCGCGAGACGAGCGTGCTCACTCGATCACCTTGGGTACGATTATCGACGAGTCGTCGTGTTGAGGCGCGTTTCTTACCGCCTCAGCCACTGGCAAGAGATCCGCTACACGGTCGGCACGAAACGGCGTTGCGATGTCGAGCACGTGCGCGGTCGCTGCTACGTCCGACGTATCGATCTCCGAAAGTTTCTCCACGTAGTCCAGCATCGCTTCCAGGTCGCGCCGCATGCGCTCCACCTCGTCGGCGGAGAGACTCAGGCGAGCGAGATCGGCGAGCCGGAGAACCGTATCGGCGTTGATACGCATCGCTCCGAAACCTAGCAAATCACTCAACGTTGAGGATCGAGGGGGTCGGTGAACCAGCGCCAGCTGAACTTGCCCAGCCGGACCCGGTGCCAGGCGGCCCCACCCGAGAGCGCATGCGTTTGAGCCCACTTAATGGCCTGACCGCGCGCCCATGCACGCGTATCGTCGGGGGGCTCGGTGCGAGCCCGGGCTACGCCCGCCGCATCGGAGAGACGCCGTACCGCGCCCGCCAGCTCCAGGCGTCGGTAGCCGCCTTTGGGCCCGATCTCGTGGTAACGCAGATCCAGACGCCGGGCACGAAAGGCCAGGTCCCTGAGTCGGCGGTCGGCCGAAGTATGCGCCCCTCCCTCCCGCATGACCTCGGCCCCTCTCTGTCGAAGCGCCTCCCGGTCGCGTTGATCCGGAACCTCCTGGTACAGCAGGCGTCGCTTCGCCACCCAGTCGAGACGATCAGCCAGAGCCTCCGGCTCGTGCTCCAGCAGGTGCAGCGTCTCCTCCCAGTCCCGCAGCACGCGAGCCTTCCACACCGCAAGCGGCGAGCCGGTTTCAGCCAGCACTCTGCGTACCCCATCGAGGTAGCGACGCTGGATCTCGAGCGCAGTTGCCCGCGAGCCGTCCTCGAGCTCTAACTCTTCGCTGAGCTTCGGATCCCGGTTCACGCGCTGAAGCGCCGCCAGCGGATCGATCAGAACGGGCCACTCCCACTCGACCTTCGATTCGATCCCCTCCAGCACCAGAGCCGTAGCGCCCACCCGCAGCACCTGGGCCCATTCACACAGGTTGGCGTCGCCCACCAGCAGATGCAGCCGACGCCGGGACCGCAGCACGCTCCAGGGACGAAAGAAGAGATCGCGCGTCTCGTAGACGGGTCGATCCTCTCCGCCGGGAAAGATCCGGGCCAGGCTGCGCAGGAAAGGCGGGCGCTGCGCAAGCCGGAACAGGGGACCGCCGTCGAACGCGACCGCGCCCGCGCCCGAGTAGGCAATGCGTGTGACGAGGAAGGCCGTCAGATAGGTACGGAAGCGGCGATAGTAAAAGCGGTTGTAGAGCACGGAGTGCAAACGCATTAGCGGGTAGATCGGGGCAACCAGACGTTGTACGCGCCCGGTGATCGCGCCCGGATGCGACTCCAGGCGCTCGGCCTGGCGCTCGATCCAACGAAAGAGCGGCTGCGCGGCGGAGCGGCGTACGGCCGCCAGCAGCATGCCGCAGCCGAGCAGGGCAAGCACGAAGATCAGCAAGGCCAGAATCAGGGCCAGCTGAACCCCCAGCACGAAAGCCAGCACGGGCAGCGAAACCGCCCACAGCGCGACCCAGAGCGGAATCACCAGCAATTTCATGGCGGTGGAAAGCGGGTCCTCCACCCAGTAGCTCTCGTGCGAGCCGAAGGTGTGACCCTCGCTATCGACATTGTTCTTGCCGATGCGTACCCGACCACTGTATCCAGCCAGCTCGAGCTCCTCGTTCACCTCATCGGCTAGCTCTTCGACCAACTCGTCCTTGGCGCGCTCGAATCGGATCAAGGTGTAGGGGTCCCGACACTCAGGGCTGGCCATCTCGATCAGGCCATCCTCGTACTCCTCGGCGGTCGCCTCGTAGTGAAACGTAGCCCCGTTCTCGAGGAAGCGGCCGGCCTTCCCGCGCAGGAGCGAGAAGGCATTGGGGAGGCTGCGCACCCGCCCCCGCAGGGCGGTCTCAAAGCGACGGTACAGAGCAAGCTGACTCGGCTTCTCACGATCCCCGCGCCCGGGGTGGTAGATGACCGCATACTCCGTCTCGATCCCGAGGACTCGGTCCTTCATGCGGTGTATATTCTGCCCCGCGAGCCCCGTATTCACCAGGAAGAATCCAAATGCCAGAGCTGCCCGAGGTGGAGGTGACACGCCGTCGGATAGAGCCCCTGCTCATCGATCGGCGAATCTCCTCTGTCCGGACGACCCGAGACAGCTATTTCTTCCTGACCAGGCCCGCCGCGCTCAAGCGTAATCTGCTGGGCCGCTACACCGTGGAGCTCGAGCGCCGGGGAAAATACCTGCTGCTAGAGCTCGATGATGGGAAGCGATTAATGCTGCACCTCGGCATGACGGGCCAGCTTTTCTCCCAGCACGCGACCAGCGTGCGGCTGCTTTCGGCCTCGCAGCGCTCCTCCCTGAGCCCCGGGGAGCAGCTGTGTTTCAAGCCCGACCAGCACACGCATCTGAGCCTCGGCTTCGCGGATCGTGGACCCAAGGTTTTCTTCCGAGACGTTCGAAAGTTCGGCAAGGTCCGGCTCTTAGAGCGAGGTCAGAGCGATCCGCGCCTGGATAGGCTCGGTGTGGATGCCCTCGAGGCGTCGGGAGAGCAGCTCTTCCGGCTGACTCGGAGGCGGAAGGCGGCGATCAAGAACGTGCTGCTCCAGCAGTCGGTGATCGCGGGCATCGGCAACATCTACGCGGACGAGGGTCTCTTTCTGGCCGGCATCCGGCCCACCCGGCGTGCATCCAGCCTGACCCGACGCCGCTGCGAGAAGCTGGTGGGCTCGCTCCAGCGGGTCTTGCTGCGCTCGATCGAGAGCGGAGGATGCAGCATCAGCGACTTCATCGCGCCGGACGGAAGCGACGGCCTTTATCAGGACGAGCGGCACGTATATGGCCGCACAGGCGAGCCCTGCCCGCGCTGCGGTGGGCTGATCCGGCGCCTGCTGCTCGGCCAGCGCAGCACGCATTTCTGCCCGCGCTGCCAGAAATAGCTCCCGCCCCGTCCTATACTGCCTGCCGCCGTGTACGTGGTAGTGCATTACGCAGAGATCGGGCTCAAAGGCCGGAATCGGCCGCGTTTCGAGGAGCGGCTGCGAGCGAACCTCGCACGCAGCCTGCGCTCCCTGAGTGAGCCGCGTATCCGCAAGCTCTTCGGTCGCATCCTGGTGCAGCTGCCGGACCATACCGACTTCGAGGAAGTTAAGCGCCGGATCGAAAAGGTTTTCGGGGTGGCGTACTTCAGCCGGGTGACGCTGACGAGACCCGAGCTTGCTGAGATCGAGCAGGCCGTTGATAGCTACACCAAGAGCCGCAGCTTCGAGAGCTTCGGCGTGCGCGTACGACGGGTCGAGAAGACGCTCCCGTTCACCTCCAACGAGCTGGAGCGACACCTTGGCCAGCGCATCCAGCAGCGCACGGGCGCCCGGGTCGAGCTGTCCCGGCCCGACCTCTGGATCGTGCTGCACCTGCTCTCGCGGGAGGCCTTGCTCCTACACGACCGGATCCCCGGCCCCCGGGGCCTGCCGGTCGGCACGGCGGGCCAGGCCCTGAGTCTCATCTCGGGCGGGATCGACTCTCCGGTCGCCGCACACCAGATGCTGAAGCGGGGCTGCACGCTGAGCTACGTCCATTTTCATAGCCACCCCTTCACCAGCACGGCCTCACAGCGGAAAGTACGCGATCTTGTGGCGCACCTGGCTCGATATCAGGGGCCGGTTCATCTCTACGCGGTTCCCTTCGGCGAGCTCCAGCAGACGTTGGTGAGGGAGGCCCCTTCCGATCCGCGCATCGTTCTCTATCGCCGGTTCATGCTCCGCATCGCCGAAGCGCTGGCCGAGCGAGAGGAGGCGCGAGCGCTCGTCACAGGGGATAGTTTGGGCCAGGTTTCGTCCCAGACCCTCGGAAATCTCGACACCATCAACCGGGTTGCTACGCTGCCCGTGCTCCGGCCGCTGGTCGGCCTCGACAAGGCCGAGATCGTGGAGCTGGCCCAGCACATTGGAACCTTCGAGACCTCGATCGAGCCGGATGAGGATTGCTGCAGCTACCTGATGCCGAGCCGACCTGCCACCTGGACACGTCCCGACGTGATCGCTGCGATCGAGCGCACGCTCGATGTCAAGGGAATGGTGGAGGCCTCACTGGCAAAGGTCGAGCAGGAGAGAATCGAGCCCCTAGATGAGTGAAGATCTCCAGGACTTCGAGTCGTTCCCGGACGACATTCGCCAGGGAATTCGCGAGCTGGGCTGGTCCCAGCCCATGCCCGTCCAGAGCCGCGTGATTCCCCTCATGCGCCAGGGGCGAGATCTGATCGTTCAGGCGCTCACCGGCAGCGGTAAGACCGGGGCTTTCGGCCTGCCGATCGTTGAGCAGCTCGACCCTCAGCGGCGCGGGATTCAAGTGCTGATCCTGGCACCCACCCGTGAGCTGGCCAGCCAGATCGAGCAGGAGATCTCGATCATGGGCCGCGCACGCGGCATCGAGAGCATGGCGGTGTACGGAGGCACGGCCTACGGTCCTCAGCTCGATGCGCTCCAGCGCGGCGTGCCCGTGATCGTCGGTACGCCCGGGCGCATACTCGATCATCTCGGGTCGGGTACGATGAAGCTGGGGGCACTCAAGGTTCTCATCTTCGACGAGGCCGACGAGCTCTTGAGCCTGGGCTTCTGGCCAGACATGCGCGAGATCCAGAAGTACGTGCCGAAGAAACGACAGACGGGCCTCTTCTCGGCGACGATGCCGGCGCGCGTGCGCTCTCTCTCACGGGTATTCCTGCACGAGCCCGAGTTCATCTCCCTCACCGAGGGTGGGGTGCGCAGCCCGGAAGAGATCGAGCACTACTACTACATCGTTCCCGCTCAGCAGAAGGACGCGATCCTGCTCAACTTCCTGAAGTACGAGGATCCGGATTCGGCCATCATCTTTTGTAATACGCGCGCCGACGTTCGCTTCGTATGCGCATTTCTGCAGCGCAACCATCTCGACGTGGACATGATTCAGGGAGAGATGACCCAGGCCGCGCGCGAGTCCGTCATGAAGCGGATCAAGGCGGGTGAGCTGCGCTTCCTCGTGGCCACCGATGTGGCAGCGCGCGGGATCGACATCAGCGACCTCTCGCACGTGATTTCATACAGCACACCCGATCAGGCCGAATTGTACCTGCATCGCACCGGCCGTACCGGCCGGGCGGGCAAGACCGGCACGGCTGTCTCGCTGGTCTCCGGGCTCGACATCGGGAACTTCCGCAACCTGCAGGCGGTGAACCAGCTCACCATCCCGGAGCGCAAGATTCCCAGCGAGGCCGTGGTCGCGGAGCACGTCGCCCAGCGGCTCGAGGTCCAGCTAGAGCACGACCTGCGGCACCTCTCCGAGCGGGAGCGGCAGGCCCGCGGGGAGGAGCTGTTGCCGGTGGTGGAGCAGCTGATCAGGAGCGAGGAGGGACGGCGGCACCTGGCGGCCATCCTCTTCTCCTACATCCACGAGCGGCGCAGGCCCGCGCCGGGGTCCCGCGAGAAGCCCGACGCAGGTGCCGATCCAGCGCCGGCGGACGAGACCGCGGGCAAGCCGGGGGGACGCCGGCGACGGCGACGACGCTAGGCCGCCGCCCCCTGACTGCGGTCGTCTTGCGCGTCTGCACCGCGCTGACGCTGTACCTGGCGTTAGCACTCGCGTGCACCGTGCTACAGGTACTTCCAGCCGACGTTCAGGTCGAGTCCGCCCGGGCCGATCTGGCTGCCGAGGGCTTCGAGTTCGATGCAGATGTGCGCTTCCGCTACCACCGCTACGCCGCTTGCGACGGCATGGCCTGCGCGGACGTGGCGCTGATCGGCGAGCGTCGCACCATCCTGCTCGCTCCCGAGGCCTTCGAGAGCCCAGGGCAGCTGCGCGCCACGCTGCTCGAGGTCTGGGAGCGCTACCGCGAGCCGCGTCCGGGCTCCGTCCCCGACCTCGCACGAGGCGCGCTGCGGGTCATTCGGGACGGCGAACGCGTGGGCGTGAGAGAACCGTACATCCTGCGGCGCGCTCATCACGTCTACCGCCAGCTCTACCTGGAGCTGCCGAGCGACGAGCGCGCGGACCTGCCGGATCCCGACAAGCTCCAGTTTCCATAGCCCGGATATCTCACCGGGTTGCCGTAGCGAGGGCGCCAAGTGTGCGTCATATCGGGCCGCGCCCGGGCCGAGGCACCGGAAACCTATTTGACAATACCGAGGCACACGCGCAGCCGTGTGCCGTGCTGGCAGGCGGGCTTGCCCGCCGATAACCGGTCAGTCGAGCAGCCGAGGCCGAGCACGCTCAGAGATGACGTGCAGTTGGCGGCCGCAGCAGAAGGCCTGGTGAGATTTCCGGGCTGGCGCCAATCGTGTATCGTGGGCGGCAGGAAGGGACGAGATGAAGCTGGGACTGGCTTTGGGTTACTGGGGCTCGCAGCCCGCCAATCCGCTCGAGGTGGTATTGCAGGCCGAGCGGCTGGGATACGAAACGGCCTGGTTCGCCGAGGCCTACGGTTCCGACGTCTTCTCGCCGCTGTGCTGGTTCGGGTCGCAAACGTCGAGGATCAAGCTCGGCACCGCCGTCATGCAGATCTCGGCGCGTACGCCCGCCTGCACAGCGATGACCATGGCCACCATCGATCACCTCTGCCAGGGGCGTCTGGTGCTCGGCATCGGCGTCTCAGGCCCCCAGGTCGTAGAGGGTTGGTACGGCCAACCCTTCCCCAAGCCCCTCGCGCGCACGCGTGAGTACGTAGAGATCGTGCGCAAGATCCTGCGCCGCGACGCGCCGGTGGAAAATCCGGGACCTCACTATCCGCTGCCCTACCCGGGCGGAACCGGCTTGGGCAAGCCGCTGAAGCTCATCGTCCACCCCCTGCGCAGGCACATCCCAATCTACCTGGGCGCGGAGGGCCCCAAAAACGTGGCCATGGCCACCGAGATCGCCGACGGCTGGCTACCTATATTCGTGTCGCCCTACCGATTCGGCATCTACGACGAATCTCTACGCGGCATGAAGGAGGGCTTCGAGATCGCCACCGTCGTACCGGTCAATCTGAGCGACGATGTGGCGCAGGCGCTGATGCCGATCAAGGCGAACCTCGGCTTCTACATCGGAGGCATGGGCGCTCCCAGCGAGAACTTCCACCTGAACCTGATCGTACGCATGGGCTTCGAGGAGCCCGCGCGTAAGGTGCAGGAGCTCTTTCTCGCGGGCAAGCGCGCCGAGGCCATATCGGCCGTGCCCGACGAGCTGGCCGATGAAATCTCGTTGGTCGGTCCGCGCGAACGCATTCGCGAGCGGCTCGCGGCCTGGCGCGAGACTCCGGTCACGCAGATCATCGTGGGCTCGCAGGATCCCGCCGTGCTGCGGCTGCTGGCGGAAGAGCTGCTCTAGAGAGCGATGCGGCTCACCGGCACTCAGCTCGAGCAGTATCGCACCGACGGCTGGTGCACGACCGAGCCGATCCTTGCGCCCGAGGAGTGCGACGCGATCGTCGCGGAGTTCGAGAGCCTAAGCAAACAGACACTCATGCTGGGCCACTCGGAGGAGGGTCCGCTCGCCTACCAGCCCATGCTCCACGCCACTAGCCCGTTGCTGACGCGTTATATCGCGGATCCGCGCCTGCTGGAGATCATGCTCCAGCTCGTGGGCCCGAACGTGCGCATGTACTGGGAGCAGCTCGTCGCGAAGCCGCCCAGGGCGCGCACCGAGCTGCCCTGGCACCAGGACGACGGCTACGCCCCGACCGACCCGCCGGGCTACGCCACCTGCTGGCTGGCGCTCGACGACGTCGACGAGCGCAACGGCTGCATCTGGGTGATCCCGCGCAGCCATGTCAGCGGGATCCTCCAGCACCGCAAATCCGGGCCCTATTTTCGTTCCGGCATCGAAGCCTATGCGGGAGAGGACAAGCCCGCGCCTGCGCCGCTTCCCAAGGGCGGAGCGCTGCTCTTCAGCTCTCTGCTGCTGCATCGCTCCGGGCCCAACCGTACGGATCGGCCCCGACGCGCATGGATCGTTCAGTACTGCGACGCCGCCGCGCGGCACGGGAACACGGGAGAGGCTCTCGACGATCGGGTCTGGGTCGCGCGCGACGGGGCGTTCATCCGAGAGCCCTACTCGGAGCGACCCATCGACGTGGCGGGCGTGTTCGCGAACTGGACACCGGTCGACTAAGGGTCGAGGATGGCCGCGCAACCCGAGTCGAGCTACGTCGAGGTCGACGGACTCCGGCTTCATTATCTGGACTGGGGGGGGACCAGTGAGGTGCCGGCGCTCGCCTTCCACGGCTTCGCACTCAACTGCCATTCCTGGGACGAGGTAGCGCGCGCGCTGAGCGGGCGCGTCCGAGTGCGCGCCTTCGATCAGCGCGGTCACGGCCTCTCCGACCGCGCGCCGAAGCTCGAGGACTATACGCGCGACCATATGGTGAGCGACATCGAAGGGATCGTCTCCGCGCTGCACCTTTCGCAGCCCGTCGTGATCGGGCACAGCATGGGGGGCATGAACTCCATGACCTTCGCCGCACGCCATCCGGAGAAGGTGCGGGCGCTCGTGCTGGTGGACGTGGGGCCCGAGGTGAGCGTCGACGGCGCGAGCGAGGTCGCCAACTTCGTGGCGGGTCCCTATGAGCTGGAGAGCCTCGACGCCTGGGTCGAGCACACCCACCGTTACTATCCCTGGCGTTCGAAGGAGCGCATCCGCGAACGCCTCGCGGTCTCTCTGCGTCCGACAGAGGACGGGAAGCTGGCCAAGCAGTACGACGCGCGTTTCCGCGAGGGGTTCGGCGGGGTCGTGCGCGGCCGGGACAAGCTCTGGGACGTCGCGCGCAGCCTGCGCTGCCCAACGCTGCTGGTGCACGGCGGTGCCAGCCCGGTGCTGCCGCGGGCTCTGGCGGAGAAGTTCGCCAGAGCCGTGAAGGATATGCGGCTGGTGAGCATCCCCGGCGCCGGTCACTCGGTCGCGGGCGACAAGCCTGAGGAGTTCATCCAGGCCGTGGGTGCGTTTCTGGACGAGGTGCTGTAGGAGGCTCCTAAGACAGGCGGTGGGTCACGCAAGCGCCGCCCTCCAGGATCACCGGCAGATGGGATGCCGCTCGAGCGAGGCCAGATCCATAGTGGTGATCGTGGCGTGTACGTGTGCATCGATCAGGCCGGGCATGAGCGTACGCCCGCCCACATCGACCCCCTGCGCGCCTTCGGCCGTGAGCGGACGGTCGCTCACCTCCACGATCCGGTCGCCCTCGGCCAACACGTGATGCCCAGGCCTCAGCTTGCCTGTCACCGTATCGAGCAGGGTGCAGTTGCGGAAAAGGGTCTGCGTCATGCCACCCGTTCTCCGAGCGCGTCGTCCGTGCGGATCAGCTCCACCCCGCGCTCTCGCCAGTGCTCGAGCAGAGACCAGCCCTTGCGGACATCGATGGGCCGGGTGGCATCCGTGACCAGGCGCAGCCGCGTCCTCGGCCGTCGCGTGAGAAGGCCATCGATCGCGTAGCGGTTACAGACGTCGAGCGCCACGCCGTAGAGCAGGATCTCTTCGGGGTCCAGGACCTCCAGCACGGTGTCGACGTTTGGGTTGGTGAAGACGTCGAAGAAGTGCTTGTGGAAAAGGATGTCTCCCCCGTGTTCCCGTACGCGCCGAGCGAGCTCTACGGGATCGAGCGCACTGGGTTCGACCAGCAGGGGGCTGCGCAATGCGGTCTCGGGGATCTTGCGTTGGCCCGGCGTGCCGCGCATGCAGTGCGGTGGGTAGGTCCTCTCGAAATCGGGGTCGCTCGAGATCTCCTCGTGTTCCGGAACATGATCATCCGCGCTGGCAACGATGCGGATACCGTGCGCATGGGCATGGTCGGTGAGACGCTTCAAGTTGGGCACGATCTGATTCGCCATGGGAACATAGAGCTTCCCATCGGGATGGATGAAGTCGTGCTGCGTGTCGACGTCCCAGAAAAGGAGGCGTGCCATGCCGCTCACTCTACCAGCTCGAGCCGCGCGTTTGGAGCATGCCCTCGTCCGACCTTGGCACACGACCGGCCTTCGACCAGCACCACGTCGGCGGTAAAATCGAAGCGGCCCGCATATAGCGAGGAGCCCACTCCATACGCGTCCACCGGAACATTTCGCGCCTCGAAGCTCCGGATCTTCTCGACGTCGAAGCCACCCGAGACGATGATCTTGATCTCGCGAAAGCCCTCGGCATCGAGTGCGCTGCGGACCTTCAGCACGAGCTCGGGGGTGACACCGGTGGACGCCGGACCATCGCGCTCCAGAGCGGCCGACTCGTCCACCAGCGTCTCCGAGGTGTCGAGGCGCACACCATAGAGCCGCTCGCCCAGCGCGCGCGCGACCTCGAGACTGGTGCGCACGCTGTCGTTCTCGAAGTCCACGAGCGTGATCAAGCTCGTATCCAGGGGCATGTGCTCGGCGAACTTCCGCGCCGCCCGCACCGTATCGCCCCCATAGGCCGCAATCAGCGCATGCGGAACGGTGCCAACTCCCTCGCCCCCCCACCACGCCGCCTGCGCATCGGTAGAGACGCCCACCGCGCCCGCGAGATGGGCCGCGTAGCCGTCCCCCGCCTGCAACTTCCAGTGATCATGGCGCGCGGCAAAGAACATCACGCCCTTCGGCCTCGCCGCCTCCACGGCGCGGCGGGTGTTCGTCAGGACGCGGGTACCGCGCGCGAGCACTCCGAGGTAGAGCGTCTCAAACTCGGCGAAGGCGTGATACGGCCCCTCGATCGTCATCACGGTTTCCCAGGGCTCGATCTCATCGCCGTCGTAGAGCGCATGCACTAAGAGCTCATTCCAGGACTCGGAGCAGAGCTTGAGGATCGCGATGGCCTCGTCCATGCCGCCCAGGCAGGCCTCTGCCTTGCCAAAAACCTGCATCGTCACCCGCGGATGGTGCCCGTCGGCGACCAGCACCTCGCGCGCTCGAACGAAGTACTTGTCGGTGTAGTGCCCACGCCGGATCTCTTCCAGCGGCAGCTCGAAGATGGTGGGGGCGAGCCGTTTCCGTCGCGACCGCACCGCCTCAGCTCCCCGGGGAGATCACAGCCTCGCGTTCATGGCCTAGCGCATCGCGCCACACGAGCCTGCGCGCAGCGGCATCAATGGATACGGTCGGCTCGAGCGCGATCGCGCCCGGGGTCGGCGCATCCTCCAGCCGCAGTACGCCCGAGCTGAGCTCCGCCCGCAATGACGCTCCCGACGCATCCGCGAGCAGCAACACACCCGTGCCGCCTGCGTAGGCCGCCCGCCGGCGCAGGTGCTCGAGGCCGGGCTCGAGCGCGCGTGCGCGGAAGAGCAGATCCTGCGCCAGCACGCGCAGGGATGGCTCGTGCGGCGCGCGATCCTCGAGGCACGCCAGCGCGACCCCCTCCGCATTGACACCGGCCAGACAGCCCACCCAGGGCGCGGCGGTGAGCTCCACGCTCACAACCCCGCCCGCGTCCGGGGAGCTCTGGCGCAGCATCAGCAGCGGCGCCAGCTCGGGATGAAGATCGAACGAGGCCTGCAGCTGGCCCCCCTTGGACCCTCCCACCCCCGCCACTCGTGTCAGCGTCTCGCACAGCAGCAACGCGTCCAGGGAAACACGGGCTGCGCACGCGATGCCCTGCAGCCGCTCGTGTTGCTGCGGAAGGTAGCGCGCCAGCGCGCGCCCCGGTCCCAGCCGGCAGCGGCGGCGCAGCGCCTGCCAGTCGAGCCAGCCGTAGCGAACGCGGAGCCTATGGATCGCGGCCTCGATCTCGCCCTGGAGTGCGCCACCCTGCATCCGTCCCTGATCAACAGGCGCGCCGCTAGCTTCGAGCACGATCGCGAGTCGCCCTAGCGCTCCGGCGGCGGCTGAATGAACAGGACCTCGTTCAGCGAGCCGGTGCGATAGCCGTCCAGGTCGAGGCTGACCCAGCGGAACCCGACCTCGTGCAGCGCGCGCGACATACACCGCAGCCGCTCCGGATCGAGAGCGCGCGGCAGCTCGTCCGGGGAGAGCTCGATCCGCGCCAGATCGCCGTGGTGCCGCACGCGAACCTGCCGATAGCCGAGCTCACGCAGCGCATCCTCGGCTCGATCGATCTGGCGCAGCTTCTCGGGCGTGACCTCCATCCCGTACGGGATGCGCGAGGAGAGGCAGGCCGATGCCGGGAGATCCGCAGTCGGCAGGCCCGCTTCGCGCGAGAGCTCACGGATCTCCCGCTTCGACAGGCCGACCTCGAGCAGCGGCGACAGCACGCGGTGTTCTTCGGCCGCCTGCTGGCCGGGTCGGAAGTCGTGCGTGTCGTCCGTGTTTAGGCCGTACGTGACCGCGTCGTAATCGAGCTCACGCCGCAGGCCCTCGAGCACGTCGAAGAGCTCCGACTTGCAGAAGTAGCAGCGGTTGCTCGGGTTGCGAACGTAGTCGGGACTCTCCATCTCGTGGGTCTTCACGAAGCGGTGTGGAATCCCGAAGCGCCGCACCACCTCTTCCGCCATCCTGCGGTGACTGCGCGGGTAGGAAGGCGACTCGGCGGTCACAGCCAGGGAACGCTCACCCAGCGCGCGGTGGGCAGCGTAGGCAAGGTAGCTCGAGTCCACCCCGCCCGAATAGGCCACGATGAGGGAGCCGCGGCGAGACAGGTTCGCCAGCAGCGCGTCGGCTTTGGTCTGGAGGGGGTCCATCAGCGCAGGGTAAGAAGGCACGCGCGTGTATGTCAATGACACGCCCGAACACGCTGCTACCTTCGGGACGTGTCCAAGCTGCGTGTGGGACTCGTCTTTGGGGGGCGTTCGACGGAGCATGAGGTCTCGGTGGCCTCTGCCACCACCATCCTCAAGGGGCTGGATCCCGCACGTTACGCTCCCATTCTGATCGGGATCGACCACGAGGGGCGCTGGCATGTCGCGGAAGCCCAGCAGCTCCTGCCGGAGGCGGTCTTCACCAGCTCCGAGGCCGTCACCACTTTTCCCTCGCTCGCAAGCGGACTCGAGCTGCGCGCACTGAGCGACGGTGGCAACGTTCTCGGCACCCCCCTGGACGTCGTCTTCCCCATCGTTCACGGACGCGGCGGGGAGGATGGATCGCTTCAGGGCGCGCTCGAGCTGGCCGGGATCCCCTACGTGGGGGCCGGTGTCGCTGACGCGGCTCTGTGCATGGACAAGAGCCTCACCAAACGGGTGCTGCGCGATGCCGGGATTCCGGTCCTCGCCAGCCTGGAGGCACCGCGGCAGGCCTTGCTCCGCCAGAGTGACGCCTTCCTCGACTCCGTGGAGCGGGAGTTCAGATACCCCGTCTTTGTTAAGCCGTCCAATACAGGCTCCTCCGTTGGGATCTCGAAGGCGCAAACCCGGGCGGAGCTGCGGCGCGGCATCGAGCTCGCCGCCCGTTACGACTTCCACGTGCTGGTGGAGCCCGGGCTAAACGCGCGCGAGATCGAGTGCGCGCTGCTCGGAGGGCACGAGCCCGAGGCCTCGGTGCTGGGCGAGATCATCGCCGCGCGCGAATTCTACGACTACGAGGCCAAGTACGTGACCGATGACACTCAGCTCTTGATTCCAGCGCCGCTCGACCCCGAGCCCAGCGATCGCATACGCGGGCTGGCCCTCGACGCCTTTCGTGCGCTCAAGTGCTGGGGCATGGCTCGCGTGGACTTCTTCGTGGATCGCGAGGACGGCCACGTCTGGCTGAACGAGCTCAATACCCATCCCGGCTTCACAGACGGCAGCATGTACCCGCGCCTGTGGGAAGCCTCCGGCATCGCGCTGCCGGAGCTGCTCGACCGCTTGATCGAGCTGGCGCTCGAGCGCCAGCGGGAGCGGCAGGCGCTGGAGATCCGCTTCAAGAACTGAGTTCGGGCTCAGGCTCGAAAGAATCGGAGCAGGTCTTCCTCGGCGCGGGCGGCATCGGCCATGCCCAAAGCGATCAGGCTCGAGGCATAGCCGCCATCGAAGAGCAGGTAGCTCATGAGATCGGCTTCTCCTTCGGGCGCGCCCCGCGTGAGCATGCGGAAGGCCCAGCTTCCGATCCAGGAACGCGTGGGGCTGGCCCGCATACTGCGAACGTGCTCAGACGCAAGCGCACCGATGTCTTCGCTCGGTCGGATAAAGCAATCCTCGATGATCTGAAAGCCGATACCTCGATCCCCCGCGACGCTCTGCGTGACCCGCTCGAGGTACTCCGAGCCGGAAAGCGCGAGGCCGGCGCGCAGCAGCTTGTTCAACGCACGCATGTGGTTCAGATCGTACTCGAGCCGATCGATCAGCAAGCTATTCAAGACCTTCCCGAAGAGATATCCGGCCGACTGAAACTTCTCGATACGCTCCTCGGCGATGGGCTCATCCAGCGAAACCGCGTGCTGACGACGCAGTCCGATCGCCAGTACGCGATTGCAACCCAGCCGCAGCGCGGATGAGAGCGGGCCCTGCTGACGCAAGCTGCCATCGCAGTAGTAGGTTCCTCTCACGCGTACCGCCGGGAACAGGAAGGGGATGGCGGCGGACGCTAGTGCATGCTCGGGTCCGATCCGGGTCGGGCGCGCGATGTGCGTGGGGTCCCTGGTCCAACGCTCGACCGTGCGCTCCCGGTTGTCCACGAACACGACCGTGCGACCGGTGGCGATCTCGGTCGCCGATAAGGCAAGGGCCCCAACCACGCCCGAGCGCACGTTCCGCCGGAGCCGGCGCCAGGGAATCTGCCGCACGACCAGCCGCTCGAGCGGCGTGGTGTTCAGAAGCCCATGAATGCGGTCCGGATGCTCCGTGGTCTCGATGGAACGCCCTCGCAGCGATCCGACCAGCGTGCGCGAAAAGACGATCGCGTCCCTGATGCTGAAGCTGTAGACGCTGGAGAAGGACATGCTCTTCCAGATCCGAACCAGGCCCCGCACCCCCAGCTGGGGCTGGTCGGCGTGCGCCGCGAGAAAGCAACAGTGCACCGCACCTACGGACGTTCCCGAGTAGAGGTCGATGCGCGGGACGAAGCCCAGCTTGGAAGGAAGCTCTTCGAAGATATAGCGCAGAACGCCCACCTCGTAGGCCCCGCGCGCTCCGCCGCCGGATAGAACCAGCGCGCGACGCACGCCTGCACGAGGCTCTTCGAGTGGAATCGCCTCCGCCTGCGAACTCGAGGTCGGCACGTGCACAAAGATGCCCTTCTCCGACGCATCGTGCACGGCCCGCGGGCGAGGAACGGCGAAACCGTCGTGGCGAGTCCGAATTGACATGGAAATCAAGCGCCAAGTACCCTGCTTGCCGTGCCGCAGAAGTACTTCACCATCGAGGGCGTCGCGACCTACCTCCACCACACTGGAACGACAACCCTGCCGGGGGTCGCTCCCGATCAGAGCCGTGGAGAGAGCGTGCTCTGTCTGCACGGGGTGGGAGGAAACGGTGCCGTGTTTGCGCCATTCATGCGGCGGCTCGCCAAGCATCACAGCCCTCTTGCCTTCGATCAGCCTGGACACGGGCGCTCGGGCGGACTCGATAGCCTCGGCTCGGTCGAGCGCATGACCGACTTCACGCGCGCCGTGATCGAGAAGCTCGATCTGCGCCAGCCGGTATTGCTGGGGCACTCACTGGGCAGCGCGATCGCCCTGGAGTACGCCTTGCGCTACCCGCAGGAGGTGCGGGCGCTCGTGCTCTGCTCGAGCGGTGCGCGCCTCGAGATCCTCGATTCGGTGCTGGATCTGCACCGGCGCGTGACGGAGGGCAGGGAGCGGCGACCCTTCAGCCGGGAGCTCTTCTCGGCGTCGGCCTCCCCCGAGATCCTGCGCCAGGGCTTCATGGAGGACATGAAGACCGACCCGCGCGCGCGTTTCGGGGACATGCTCGCAGCGCGCGACTGGAACGCAGATAAACGGCTGGACGCGCTGGCGGCACCGACTCTCATCGTCTGGGGAGAGGACGAGCAGCCCGCGCTCGCCGCGCAGGCAGAGCTCCTGAGCGCTCGCTTGCGCAGCGCCCGAAAGCTGATCGTGCCCAAGGCCGGCCACATGCTCCCGCTCGAGGCACCCGAGGCCCTTGCCGGGGGCGTAGACCGCTTCCTCGCGGACCTCGCCCGATGAGCCTTTCGCGAAGCATCGCCATCGCGGGCGTCCATGAGCACCCCACGCGCTGGGCCCCGGACAGGACGGCGTCGCAGATCATGGCTGAGTCCGCGCGCGCTGCGCTCGAGGATTGCGGGCTCGGGCTAGTAGACGTGGACGGTCTCTTCGCGGCCGGCATGGAGATGGGTCCGATGGGCGTGGTGACCCTGGCCGAGTACCTGAACCTGAAGCCGCGTTACATCGATGGCACGAACATCGGGGGCTCGTCGTTCGTCGCTCACGTCGCCCACGCGGCGGCGGCGATCCACGCGGGCCTGTGCCGGGTCGCGCTGATTCTCTACGGCAGCACGGCCGCCTCGAACGCGATGGCCATCGGTACCGGAGGCCAAATCGGCCGGGACCCCGCGACCGCCTTCTCCACCCCCTATGGCCTCACGACCGTCGGCAGCTACGCGCTCGTCGCTCAACGCCATATGCAGAAGTACGGAACGACGAGTGAGCAGCTCGCTGAGATCGCAGTAACGATGCGGCGACATGCCGTCCTCAATCCCGTCGCGAAGATGCGCAGTCCCATCCGCATCGAGGATGTGCTCGCGAGTCGCATGATCTCGGAGCCGCTCCACCTCCTGGATTGCTGCATCATGAGCGATGGTGGAGGCGCGCTGGTGGTCACGAGCCTCGACCACGCGCGGGACCTCAAGCAGAAGCCCGCGCTGTTGCTGGGTTCGGGTGAGGCGGTCTGGCACCAGGAGATCGGTGCGCCCGATCTCCTCACGATCGCCGCCAAGCAGTCGAGCGACGAGGCTTTCCGTATGGCAGGCGTCACACGCGACGAGATCGACCTGTGCATGATCTACGACTCCTTCACGATTACGGTGCTCGTCACGCTCGAGGCCCTGGGCTTCTGCAAGCCCGGCGAGGGCGGCAGCTTCATCGAGGGCGGGGCCATCAGCCTGGGCTCCGCGCTGCCGGTCAACCTCGACGGCGGGGGCCTCTCCTCGAACCATCCCGGCATGCGCGGCATCTTCCTGGTGATCGAAGCGGTCAAGCAGCTGCGCCGCGAGTGCGGACCGCGCCAGGTGGAGGGCGCCGAGCGCGCGCTCGTGCACGGAACCGGGGGTCTCCTGAGCACCCTCCATAGCGGTGCCACGTTGATCCTGGAGCGAGACCGATGACCAAACCAATCAAGCATCCCAGGCCCGGCGTCGACTGGGAGACGCGTGCCTACTGGGAGGGCTGTGGGCGGCACGAGCTCATCCTGCAACGCTGTCGGAGCTGCGGAACCCTCCAGCATCGGCCGCGCGCGCTCTGTGTCTCGTGCCTGTCCGATGAAATCGAGCACTTCCCAGCGAGCGGCCGCGGCACGGTCTACAGCTTCACCGTCACACACCAGAACCAGGCGCCCGGCTTCCGCGAAGCGCTACCGTATGTGCTCGCCTACGTTGAGCTGGAGGAAGGCGTGCGGCTGCTCACCAACATCGTCGGCTGTTCCCCGGAAAACGTGCGCATCGGCCTGCCCGTCGAGGTCGAATACGCGCAGCTCGAGGGAGACATCGCCGTCCCGAGATTCCACCCGTTATGATCATCGACCTGCACAACCACTCCACGAAGTCGGACGACGGGCGCGCCAAGGTCTCGAGCTATTGCCGCTGGATCCACAAACGTGAGATCCCGATCCACGGCCTGGTGCTCACCGAGCACCGTCAGTTCGATGACGAGTCGGACTACCGCGAGCTCGAGGACGAGCACGACCTCCTGATCCTGAAGGGCAGCGAGGTAGAGACGGATTACGGACACGTTCTGGTCTTCGGGGTGAACGAGGACATGCTGAACGCGTTCGACTTTGGTGCCATCGACCTGAAGCTGGCGGACGTCGTCCAGGCCGCGGATCGCTGCGGAGGAATCGCGGTGCCGTGTCATCCGGGCCGGCCGACCGTGGGCATGGTCGCGCACTACGAGGAGCGCGGGCCGATCGAGGGCGTACGGGTGATCGAGGTGTACAATGGCGGCAGTCGTGCGGGCGAGGATGAGGCATCGCTGGCGCTGGCGCGCGAGCTCGGCTACTACGGCGTCGGCGGGAGTGATGCGCACCTGGTGAGCCAGATCGGGCTCTGCGCAACCAAGTTCGAGCGCGACATTCGCTCGATGGAGGAGTTGGTGATAGCTCTGAAAGAGGGATCGTTCGAGGCGGTGTCGTGGCGCTGATCAGCATCGATCGCAAGTGGATCGGCCAGGAGTTCGACGTGGCCGAGTTCAAGGTCAGCGAGAAGGGCATCCTGGCCTTCGCGCGCGCCTGCGGCGAGACCGAGCCGCGCTTCACGGATCCCTCGCATCCCGACTTCCAGGCGCCGCCCACGTTCACGTCGAAGTACGTGAGCCGCCGCATCCTGCCCGAAGCGTTCCCCGACCTCGGCGCCCGTGGGTTCGATGCCGGCAAGACGGTCGAGGTACTGGGTCCGCTGCGGCCCAACGACACGCTCACCGCCCGCAGCAAGATCGCGGACATCTACGAGAAGACGGGGCGCTCCGGGCCCATGATCTTCATCGTGCACCGCATGGAATTCTTCAATCAGGATGGCCAACCGGTCTCGATCGTGGACTGGCGTCTGGTGCGCCAGCCCGATCCAGAATAAGGGAAGTACAGATGCAGCGGCGCTTTCAAGACATCGAGCTGGGGGATGAGCTGCCGGAGTACGCGCCGGACATCAGTCTCAGCGCCGTTCGCAGCTTCGCCGAGGCCGTCGGCGTCGGCCGCGTGGGCCGCTTCACCGATCACGAGCAGGCGCGCCGGGAGGGTCTGCCCGGAGCTATCGTTCCCGGAATCATGAGCCAGGGGATTCTGGCCGCCATGATCCACAAGTGGGCCCCGGGCTGTCAGATCCGCAAGCTCGACACCGTGTTCCGAGCACCGATCGTGGTCGACTCGCAGGCGCGCTGTCGCGGGGTGATCACGGAGACGGAGCCCGACACCTCCAGCGTCGACATCGATCTCACCATCGTGAACGAGGCGGGCGAGACGCGGGTACTAGGCACGGCGACCGTCCGCATCTAGACGCGTCCGCGCGACTCGCCCGTCACCAGCGCGCGTGCGATCAGGTGTGCCAGGCGCAGCGGCTCGGGCAGGGTCGACTTGCGCAAAGTGGCCCGCACCATGACTGCGGCAGCCTCCCGCTCGGTGCCAGCGTACGAGAGGAAGAGCCCGCTCTCGACCTCGACCGCGGGCGGTGTGCGCTCGACGACATCACGCCGGTCCGCCAAACCCGCAGCTTCCAGCGCACCGTTGAGTCGCTGGTTGGAAGGGTCGCGACGGTTCACGACCAGGACGGGAAGGCCGAGCCGCTGGGAGAGGAGAACCATGTCCACCACGGCCAGACCCGCGATCGTAATACCGCCGAGCACGATGCCCTGAAGCGCCGGGCGGAAGCGCAGCCCTGCGACCCAATCGGCCAGGAACGCTGTTACGTCGGGTCCATCAACGGGAAATGAGGTCAGCGCGACGCCCTCGACCAGGTCCGCCCCCTCCATCACCACGCCCACCACGGCCACCTCCCGGCTCGCGCTTTTCTCGAACGGTCCGTCGTCGATGCCGAGAATATGGGGACGCCCGGCCTGACCCATCGCGGGGAGCTTATCCGCTCGTCCAGCCGTTAGCTCACCTGCCCTCAGCCGCGCAGCTCCGCTTGCGTTTGCGGGATGCTGGGCGCGAGAATGCGCGCCAGCGCTAAGCCACACAGGGGAAGGAGGCTCGGGAGTGAACCAGTTCAGGCCCAGCTTACGGAGCGGAGTGGCGCTGTCCGTCGTGTGCGCGCTGCTCGTCAGCGGATGCGCGGGGATGAATCCCGATGCGAGGGAGATATTGCAGCAGCCACCGGAATGTGGACAGAGCACGGAACAGCTGGAGGCCAGCCACGGGAGCGGTCTGTGGCGGCTGGGGCAGGGCCTGCAGGCGATCATGCCCCCCATGATCCTGCTCAGCGTGCTGCGGGACAGCTTCATCGGGAAGCCCTACCGCAGCGTCTACCTCGATCACTGGCGGGTGGCCTTCGGCTCTTACAACCGCAAGATCGACGCTAGAGTCGATTACCTGCAGGCGTGCGGGGAATGAAGCCCGCCTGAGCCGATCCCGGGGATATTCACCATCTATTTCAGCTATTCATAATCCGACAAACCCCGCCCAACGCATGGAAGGGAGCTGAGACGATGAACGCGCGAACTGCCCCCGGGAGCAGTTGCAGCGAGCTGCGCTATGGAGCGCCTGTTCAGAGGGGCGTCCAAGACCGAGAAGACGCGACCGATCCGCTCGAGGAACGCGCGCGCCTGCTCGACGGTCTCGAGAAAGCTCATGACGCTCCACCCAGCTCCCTCGCCACCCGCTCCGCGTGCCCGATCGCACCCATCTCGGTGAAGAGGCGGTGGGCTTGGCGGAGCTTCTCCTGGAAGCCAGCGTCGTCCCCTTCGAGCTGTGCGAGTCGGGCCTCCTCTTCGAGAATCGGAGGCATGTAAGCCCGAGCTTCCGTCTCTCGCACGAGCTCCCGCGCGATCCGCGCGGGGCTGGAGCGGTTGCACAGGCGGGGGCGAGGCGAGGAGGTAGGGGGTCGGCCCCGGGTGTAGCCGAGTAGATGTAATTGCGGCTTTTCATCAACTAGTCGCCCCGCTGCTTTACTGCCTTGAAGACGCTCAAGCTTGCCGTCGCGGCTGTTCCACTTATCATGTACGCGCTGCACACCAATTTCTTCGCTTTGGGACTCACCAAGATGCGTGCCGCATCAGCGGGGTCGAATCCAACGCTCCCGATGATCGATCGGCAGGCGGGCGCCCAGCCGGCCGCTTCGGCGTGAGAGCTGGAGCGCTGCTATTTGCCGGAGCCTGGCTCCTCTGCTGCGGGATTGCGGTGGCTCAGGACGTCGAGCCGCGCCGGTGGACGCCCTTTCCAGTCGGCACTAACGTGCTCGGACTCGGGTACGCCTACGGCGAAGGCAACATCTCCTTCGACCCGGTCACGCGAATCGACGACGCGGACTTCCGGTTAAACTCGGTGATCGCCTCGTACGTGCGCACCTTCGGCTTCTCCGGCAAGACGGCACGTGTCGACTTGCGGGTGCCGTACCACAACGGGCACTGGGAGGGCCGTGTGGACGGGGATCCCAGGTCGGTGCGCCGCCGGGGCTTCGGGGACCCGCTCATCCGCCTGTCGGTCAACCTAGTTGGACCGCCGGCCATGGACCGCCAGCAGTTCCGAGACTATATCACGCGGAATCCCATCTATACCATTGCGGGCGTCGGTGTCGCCGTCCGGGTCCCGCTGGGCGAGTACAAGAAGGACAAGCTGATCAACCTGGGTCAGAACCGCTTCGTGATCCGTCCGCAGTTCGGCGTACTGCACAAGCGCGGACCCTGGTCCTACGAGCTGACCGCCTCGACCTTCTTCTTCACCCCGAACGACAAGTTCTTCAACGGCATGGAGCGCAAACAGGACCCGCTTTACGCGGTGCAGGCGCACGTCGTGCGGACCTTCAAGACGGGCTGGTGGGTGTCGGCGGGTGTCGCCTACGGCTGGGGAGGCGAGAACGAGATCGACAGCCTGAGGAAGGACGACGAGACGGGCAACCTGCTGTTCGGCGCCTCCCTCGGTCTTCCCGTCGGCCGCTCCCAGAGTATCGCTGTGCGCTACATCGGCGGAAGAACGCAGAAGGACACCGGATCGGACAGCGACGGGCTGGCTCTGAGTTGGACGATTCGCTTCTAGAAGCGCTAGGAAGGAGTATTCACGCTACCCCCGCACCTAGCGAGTCCTGGCGGGGTAGTTGACGAGGACCTTGGCCAGCGGGCCTCTTATCAGTAGATGAAATTGGCTGTTTACATCACTCACGGCCTCACCCGCGCCGTCACCTCGAAGGTGACGTTTAGACAGAAAGTGCCTGGCCGTTCGTCTCGAGCACACAGCGTTTGAGCCGTCGGCCGGCCTCCGAGAGCACCACCAGCGTCGAGATGGCGGCATGAACATCGAGTCCGAGGTATCGTTCCATGGGTGGTGTCTCCTCTCGTTGGGGCTACTTGAACCGTCAACTCGAGGGTTCCTGACGGGGCCAGGAACACCACCTCTCTCTCATCCCATCGCCAGCAGACGCCACGACCCTATGATGCTTTACAGCAGTCGAGCCACTGTCCGGGGTAGCCGCCGCCTTCCCTCTGACTACCCAGAAAAGACTTCCCCTGCGCCCCGTTTCCTGAGATGACGGCCCGGGTCAGAGTGGACGGAGAGCGTCATGGGGAGCAAGCCGTGGGCTGCGGCGAGCGGCTGGCCGACGTGACGAAATCTCTCCAGTGATGCAACGACCGTGGTGGATGACCGCGATCGCCGCCTTCTTCGTGCTGAGCCTGCTGGTGAACGTGCCGCGCGACCTGCTGTACCCCGAGTACGGGAACGTGGAGGTGTGGCTCGGGCTCGAGGTGACCGGCGCGGCGGCGCGCTGGACCGCGCCGATCCACTGGGCGATGTTCGCCGTCGGCGCGTGGGCGTTCTGGACGTGCCAGTCATGGGCGCTGCCCGCCACCGCGGCGTACGCGTTCTACGTCGCCTTCAGCCACATCGTCTGGAGCGAGGTAAGCCCCAACGGCCATGGCTGGCCGATGGGTCTGCTTCAGGCGGCCGCGATCTCGATCCCGGGATTCGCGCTCCTCTGGCTCAACTCCCGAAGTCGACGGGAAACGTCACCGGCCGCTTGAAGAAGCCCATCGGGGCCATCTCCATGTCGTCGCGCCGGAAAGTGGCGCCCTTCGGCAGGAAGTCGAGGGCCGCGTCGAGCATGCAGCGGAGCTCGGTGCGCGCCAGATTGGCAGCAAGGCAGAAGTGCGGGCCGCTGCCGAAGGTAAGGAGCTCCTTGGGATCGCGGTCGATGTCGAACGTATCCGGGTCGGAATAGACCGCCGGGTCGCGGCCGCCGCCGGCGAAGCTCAGCATCAGCATCTGGCCCTTCTTGATCAGCTTGCCGCGCAGCTCGAAGTCGCGCTTCGCGTAGCGCGGGAGCCCGCCCGGTCCGCCGAAGCTGAAGCGCAGGACCTCGCTGATGGCCTTCGGCAGGAGCGAGCGGTCCGCGCGCAGGCGCTCCATGGCCTCCGGCGCCTCGAGAACGGTCATCAGCGTGAGCATGCCGCCGATGGCGGTGGTCTCGCTGCCGGCGCCGATGAGACCGGTGAGGAGCATGATGATCTCCTGGTCGTCCAGGGCCTGGCCGGCGTCGCTCGCCTGCACCAGGTCCGTGATCATGTCCTCCTGGGGATGCTTGCGGCGCTCGCCCGTCATCTCCGCCACCCAGCTCGCAAGCTCCATGAACGCTTCGCCCGCGCGCTCCATGCCGTCCGGGTCGTTGAAGGCGAAGATTCCGCGGATGGTCTCCTGCGCCAGCTCGCGGAAGCGCACCTCGTCGTCTCCGGGCGGCACGCCCGTGATCCGGCTGATCACGGCATTGGGGATGGGGTTCGTGAACTCCTCCATCAGATCCACAACGCCCGTCCTGCCGTGCAGCGGTGCGGCGAAGGTATCTACCACCTTCCGGATCTGGTCCTCCATGCGCGCCACGGCCCGCGGTGTCAGCGAAGCGGATACGAGCTTGCGCACGCGCGTGTGGTCCTTCGGCTCGAGCGCGAAGATCGAGCGGTCCATCGCCCGGCGCATGAGCTCGTTCTCGGGCGGCACGTAGAACTCCCAGAAGCGCCGGTCGGGCGTCGCCTCGTCGCA
>SMUY01051684.1_pt1 | contig 45260 bp, 42 predicted proteins | sample 2456441 | NCBI WGS metagenome assembly SMUY01 (sample SAMN11095931, study PRJNA526329) | marine sediment metagenome | biome: Marine sediment; feature: Surficial sediment; material: Deep marine sediment; isolation source: Hadal surficial sediment | place: Pacific Ocean | collected 2014-11 | depth...
AACGCTACCTGATTGCCCGACGGCTCCGCGATTCTCTACACCTTCGAAGCCAATGCCGTGCACAACTTCGACCGTTGCCTGGCCCTCCTACCGCGGGGAGGCGGCACCCGCCGCGAGCTGTGCAGCACCAGCGCAGGGCATGTCGATTCGACGGAAGTGTACGGCCCGTCCGCGGTCTCGGATTCCGGGCGATTGGTATACGCCTTCACCCAGTCGGTGCCGGGACGACAGATACCTAACCACAAGGAACTCAGGGTGGCTACCCTAGCCGATCCCCAGACGTTCGAGGTGCTGCATCCCCTTCCCTTCGGGATCGACGGATTCGGTATCGACTCGGTGCTCGAGGTACACTGGCTGGGCGCGAATCGCGTGGTCTACCTCGGCACGTTCGGCATCCCCAACACTATCATGCGTGACAGGATCGTCGTCCTGATCGACCTGCGATCACCGGCGCAGCCATCGGTGGTGCCGGGGACGATATCGGTGAACTCGCTGGCCGTGGGGACGGACCCCGACGCCATCATCATCACTCGACCCGGTGACAGTCGCGTGTACCACTTGGCGTTGGCGAGCGGACAGCAAACGGTGCTTCACGATTTCGCCCCCGGATTCCCGGGCGACATCGACGTTCGGATGAATCGACTGGTGACGGTGACAGACAGCACCCTGATTACGGTCGATCTCTCCACCGGGATGAGCGACACACTCGTCGGTGACCCCGGGACGCCGAAGCTGCGGAGCCCGGCCGTGTCGATCAACGGGACCGTAGTCGCCGAGGGCCTGATGGACTTGTGGCTGTTCGAGGCTCCCTCCTCATGACCATCACCCTGAAGCGATGGTCGGTCCTGTTGGCCGGACTCGCGTCCCTGGCAAGCACTGTGGCCGCGGCCCAGGAGTCGGGCAACATCGCCGGCACCGTACGGGACGCCCTCACGGAAGTTCCCCTCGCCGGAGTCCAGATCCTCATCGACGACGGCCGGCGCGGCACCCTGACCGACGGACAGGGCCGGTTCCGCGTCCGGGAACTCCGCAGCGGCTGGCACCTGCTCGAGGTCAGGCACATCGGCTACCAACCCGCCAGGCGGGACAGCATCCTGGTGCGCGGCGGCGAGACCGTGGTCATCGACGTGTCGCTCCGGGCACTCGCCATCGAGATGGACACTCTGGTGGTCACCGCCATACGGGACCCGGTGCTCGATCCATTTGCCATGCGCTCGGAACAGCGCATCACCGCGTCGGACCTGCGCGACCTCCCGATCAGCACCCTGGAGGACGCCCTTCAACTGCAAGCAGGCGTCGTGGGCCAGAGCTATCGTGGCGGCCGGGTGGGCCAGCAGGCGCTGCTGCTCGACGGACTGGGCATCAAGAATCAACTGGACGCCCAGGACGAATCCACCGGTCTCCACCTGCCACCGGACATGCTCACGGAAGCGTCGCTCACCACCAGCGGCTTCTCCGCCCGCTACGGCCAGACCATCTCGGGGCTGGTCAACGTCGTCACCAAGGACGGCGGCGACCGCTGGCGGGGACGCACCGCCTACGAAACCGACCGCCCGTTCGACGCCGCCAACAACCGTGGGCTCGACCGCCTGTTGCTGCAAGCCGACGGCCCCATCGGCGGCGGGGTGACCTTCGCCGGCGCCTTCGAACTCAAGGGCCGGCTGGACGTAGATCCCGTCAATGCCCCGGCGCCTACCGACCCGCGTGATCCGCGCGCCAGCCAGCCCTACACGCTGCCTCACAACAGCGCCGAGCAATTGGATCTGGTCGGCAAACTTCGCATCCCGATCGCCGGGAGACATACCGCCCGCGTGTTCGGCATCCACTCGGAGGAACAGCGCCTGCTGTTCGACCCGGTATACAAGTACGAGCCGGGCCTGTCGCCCGCGCGCCGCCTGACCGCCGACCTGGTGACCGGGAGTTTCCAGTTCGTCAGCGGACCCACCGCGGGGACGCCGCTGGTGGTGGACCTCCGGACCTCACTGTACGACCGCGACTTTACCCGCGGCACCCTGGTGGAACCGGTGCAGTACCAGGTCGGTGCCTTTACCGCCGACCGATTCCATTTCGTCGGCGAAGATCTGGCCAAGCGGCAGGACACCACGGCCGCCCGGGCGCCTGTCGACGGCTTCGATGTTCCACGATTCACCGATCGCTCGCCCTGGGGCGTTCCGGCGTTCTTCCTGGGCGGGGCGTCCGCGGGGAGCATCGGCTGGAACCACTACCGCGAGTGGCGCAGCCAACTCGACGCCACCATCGGCGTGGGCCAGACCTCGGACATCTACGCCGGGGCACTGCTCCTCAAGCAACGGGTCCAAACCTTCCAGCGAGTGCTGGGCTATCTCCCCGTGGGTGACTCGGTACCGCCGGCCACGAGCTCGGATTTCTCCCCCAGCTCGGCAGCAGCCTACCTCGAGGGCCGCACCCGCCTGGCCGAGATGGCGTTCACCTTCGGTCTCCGGTGGGACACGTTCGATCCCAACACCACGCTGGCCGACGAGCGCATCAGCGCGCAAAGCCAACTCAGCCCCCGGTTCGGCTTCTCGACCGTCCTCGGGCCGGCCACCGTGGTGGGGAGCTACGGCGTGTTCTACCAGGCGCCGGATTTCCAGTTCCTGATCGACGCGGCGTTCGACGACACCACCCGCACCGGGCGTTTCCGCCGCGGCAACCCCAGCCTGGGATTCGAAAAGGCCACCATGTTCGAGGGGAGTGTGCGGGTGCGGCCGGCGCCGCTGGTGGCCCTGACGGTCAACGGGTTCGTCAAGCAACTCGACGGCCTGGTGTCATCGGTGCCGCTGGGGATCGACCCGGACTCCTCGATCTTCGGCAATGCCGACTTCGGCAACGTGAAGGGCCTGGAGATCATCGCCGAGCGGCAGTTCGCCCGGGGATGGGGGATGAGCGTGGCCTACACGCTCCAGCAGGCGACCGCCACCTCGACCAGCGCCTTCCTCCGGTTCCGCTTGCCGAGCATAGACCCCGCTACCGGCGACACCATAATCCCGGCCCGGGTAGAGTTCCCGCTCGACTTCGACCGGCGCCAGGCCTTGACCTTCATCGCCCAGGGGCAATCTCCGGCCAACTTCGGTCCGCAGATTCTGGGCATCCGCCTCCTGGCCGACTGGCACGCCTCGGGCATTTACCGCTATCAATCGGGACTGCCCTACTCGCGGACCAACGTGGCAGGGGACTCACTGCTGGGCGAACCCAACGGCTTCAGGCTCCCCAGCCAGTCGACCATAGACCTGTTGATCCGCCGCACCTTCCAGGTTGGCGCCCAGGTAGCCGGGATCTATCTCGACATCCGCAATCTGCTGAACACCGATAACGTGGTGGCGGTCCGCCGGGACACCGGCACACCGTTTCAGGACCTGGCCCAACTGGAAAAAATGGCGGACCAGGCCTTGGCGCGCGACCCCAACCCCATCCCCTACGAGTCTCCGCGCTACCGCCGCTGGGCCGATCTCGACGGCAACGGGCTGATCGAGGGGCAAGCGGAGTTGCGGCCGCTATACTTGCGGGCGGCCACGGATTTTTCACAGCCGCTGTTTCTCTATGGACCGCCGAGGATCGTCAGGTTGGGGTTTGAGTACCTGTTTTGAGTGCGCAGGTCGCAGTGCGCAGGCCCCTTCACTCCACGCAGCAGTGTTCCGCCGTAAACGACGGAACGCCCTGAGACCATTCATGGTCCCCCGCCGCAGGCGCCGAGCCGCGGATTCATCCGCGGAACCGCAATCGTCGCCCGGTTGCTCTATGAACGATCTGACGACTACTATCCGCTAACTCCTCGCTCCATCCAATCCTCCTCCGCCTCGCTCCTCACCCACCGAATTGCCACCACGATCATCGCCGTCCACATGATCACGTCTCCCAGCACCTTCATGGCGATGCCGGCCACCAACTGATCGTCGACCGCCGATATGCCGTTGACCCTGGGCGCCAATTCGTACAGGGCGTACAGCGGGTGGTCGGCGAACACCAGGAACGCCGACGGAACGGTGGGCAGGATGGTGCTGATGAACAGGTAGCCGAACTTCCACGGGTACGACAGGCGGCTCACCGCCGGCACCGGCGCGATCACCGGCCACCAGAGCGCCAGGCCCCCGGCCAGCCACGCCATGTCGACGGCAAATGAACCGAGTTGCGAGGGACGGATACCGTCGATCACCTGCTGGGTGTGCGACCCCAGGAGCACCACGTTGAAGATGAGTAGTGCCACCAACGGGTTGGCCAGGAACCGCAACACGCGCCACAGCCTCGGCGCCGCATGTTCTACCCCGAGGATGAGCCACTGGGGAATGCCCAACAGCAACAGCGGAGGCGCCACCAGGCAGTAGAGGGCGTACTGCAGCGTGTGTACGCTCAACAGGTACCCCGACCCGAGCGTGCCGATGGGCCAATCGGAGGCGATCCACAGGACGGCGACCCCCGTGAGGTAGCTGGCCAGTTGGAGGCCGGTCGCCCGGGGCTTCTCGGGCGCAAACCGGGGACCCATGCGGGCGAGCACCGCCAGATAGCCGGCGACCAGTGCCGCCACGAAGAGCCACACACCCAGGTAGGGCCGCCACGTCCAACTCCAGGCGAGATTGCTCGCCGAGCACCACCAACTCACCACCAAGCCGATGACCCCTCACGAAAGGTCATGGCAGATCCCCGTACGTCACTACCGGCACTCGGGCCGTGCGGGTGTCTCCGCTGGCGAAGTGGAAGTCGACCACCAGGGTATCACCGGCGGCAAACGGCTGCACCAGTTCCATCAGCATGACGTGCAGTCCCCCGGGCGCAAAGACGACTGCGCCGTTCGCGGGAACGACCACGTATTCCCGCGAGCGCATGTGCACCATTTCTCCGTCGCGCACCTGATCGTGGATCTCCGCCCGCCCGGCGCTCCCGGTCCGGACCGCCAGCAGCGTGTCCTCCTCTGCCCCGCCGTTTCGGATGGTCAGGTAAAGCGCGGCGACGTCGTCCAACACCGGTTCGACCGCGATGGCCTGATGGATCGAGATGCCGGTTGCGGCCGCGTCGATGTCGGGCACCGCATCCCCCCCACCGCACGCCGATGCCGCGGCCAGTGCCAGCCCTGTTGCCGTCGCTCGGGCAGCCAAGCTCATTCCGCTCTCCACGACACGAGGGCCGGGATCTCGGCGGCCCAATCGGCTTGCCTGGTGCCGAAGGGATACAGGTACCGTCCGGCGCCGTCGGCCGTGAAAGCGATCACCCGGGCGGAGTGGCCCATCAGATAGTCGCCGTTCTCCAGCGGCTCCTTGACCGCCGGCGCGATCTTGACCTGGCGGCCCGCCGCGGCAATCTCTTCCTCGGTGCCGGTGAGACCGATAAATTTAGTGTCGAAGTGATCCAGCCACTCCCGGATCCGCTCGGGCGTGTCGCGGTCCGGGTCGGTCGTGACGAACACCACCTGCACCTGCGAAGCGATCCGGTACGGGAGTTTCTTCAACGCGCCGGCGATGTTGGCCATGTGCACCGGACATACGTCGGGGCACCGGGTATATCCGAAGAACAGCAACGTCACCGAGCCCTTCGACTCGGCTGCAAAATCGAAGGTCCTGCCCTCGGTGTCCGTCAACTGGAATTGGGGATAGAGCGGGTTGTGGAGCTTGGCGCCGAGTTCCACCGGCTGGACCCGGTCCTGGCACGCTGCCACCCCGACGGCGACCGCCGCGGCAGTCAGGAAGGACCATAGCCGCAGCGAGCGGGGGGTGCCTGATACCTGGGTAATGGGAATAGACATGGTGCCGCAATTTAGCCACCGCTCCAGCTTTGGAGGAGGTGCCACATCAACCGGGAGCGACCAGGCATGACGCTGCTCTACATCGTGATCGGAATACTCGCCGGCATATTCTCGGGGCTGTTCGGCATTGGCGGCGGCGTGCTCATCGTCGGCGCCATGATTGTTCTCCTGCGGGTTCCCATCCTCGAGGCCACCGGGACGTCGCTCGCCGCTCTGCTCCTCCCCGTAGGCCTCCTCGGCGCCATGGAGTACTATCGTGCCGGGAACATGCACCTCGTTCCGGCAGCGTTCATCGCCGGCGGGTTGTTCCTGGGGACCTGGATCGGCGCCCGGTGGGCTCACGTGCTGCCGCCGGTGACGCTGCAACGGATGTTTGCGGTGTTTCTGCTGGTGATGGCGGTGCGGCTGTGGCTCAGCGCCAAACCCGACGGCTTACCGCATTGAGGTCTCGCGCTCGAGCAGAGGGCCCATTCCCTCCTGCGCCACAGTGGCACTGAGCGTTGGGGCAAGCACCAGACGGTCGAGCAGCGACCGGGCACAATCGAATTCGCCCATGGCCCACACCTCCTCCCCCAAGGCGCGGCGAATACTCCCCATCTCGTAGTCGACCGTGGCGCCGTAGAGCTTTTCGGTGACGGTACGACCGTCATCCAGTTGTGCCTGGCGCCGAATCCAATGCCACAACTGCGCCCTGGCCACCTCCACCATGGCCAAGGTGGTTTGATCGTGGCGCACCGGAAGACAACCCACACCCCTGAGCCACCCCTCCAGGTACCGGAGGGCCACCCGGACACAGTGGCGCACCCCGGCCTCGGTCACGGGACCGTCGGGGAATGTCAGCAAGTCCTTGGCCCGCGGACGCATGTAGCTCATGCCACCCCGAGGCGTGCGTCGGCCCGACCACCGTGACTCGAACACTCCCATCGCCACCCGGACGAAATCGGGGTGCCCAACACGACTCCCGTCGAAGCCGCCGTCGGCCTCGCGCATCTTGTCCGCCACCAGACGCGCCATGGCCACCCGGTCGGCGATGGGGTCGGATGGGATCGGTACCTGGGTCGACGTCACCCCGATGACCGGGACGCCCCGGCGGTGGCCGATCTGAACGACGAGCATGCTGGCCGCTTCCAGGAAATGGCGTTCCATGGTAATCAGGCTGGTGTCGGGCATGAGGAAGCCGCCTCGGCCCCCGAAGGCACGCACAAAACTGAACACGTAGTTCCACCGGTCACACACCAGACCCGCGGCCCGTTCGCGGAGTTCATAGAGCATCTCCTCCACCTCGAACGCTCCGGTGATGGTGTCGACCACGAGGGACGTCCGGATGGAAGCTTCGGGCAAGCCGAGGATCGACTCAGCCGACAGGAGCACCTCGTGCCACCACTGCGCCTCTAACTGTCCTTCCACCCCGCCGAGAGAAACGAATGGACCACAGCGGTGCTGGTGCAGGTGCTCGGCGTTGTGGAACAGAAACAGACCCAGGTCTAACAGGCCGGCGCTCACGGGTTCGTCATCGACGGACACCCGGGACTCGACCAGGTGCAGGCCTCGCGGTTGCAGCATCAGGGCGGCCGCAACCGGCGCCAGTTCCACTTCGCGTCCATCGGGAGCTTGGTAGGCGATCATACCGCGAACGGCGTCGCGCAAGTGCCGCTGGCCGAGGAGGAGGGACTCCCACGTGGGTGAGGTGGCGCCGTCTAGATCGGCCACGTAGACGTCGGCCCGGGAGTACAGGCCGGCCATGAGTGACTCCCGGTCCACTGATCCGACACACTCCACCCGCCGGGCGTTGAGACCCGGCGGAGGCGGGGGCGTCATCCACGATCCGGCCCTGATGGGCCGTGTCTGGTCAGCGAAGGAGGGACGGCCGCCGGCCTCGAACGACGCCTGCACCTGCGCCCGTCGGGTCAGCAGCTCGCGCCGCCGGTCCTCGAAACACCGGTGCAGATCGGCCACGAACCGCAACGCCAGGGGCGTGAGGATCTCCTCGCTCCCGTCGACGGGAGCGCCGGTCACAATGATGCCTTCGCTGGCCAGATGAGTCACGAACCCCCCTCCTGCAATGCGGCCCTGCGGGCCGGTCATGAGGGGGTTGAGAGCCAGTTCCATGCCAAAACTTGCACGGGGGCGCGGCTCGCGGCCGTTCCTCGATCCTGGCTTTGTATCTTCTTATGTTTCAGCGACTTATGACGATTGCATGAGCCGCTTGATCGGCCGAACCATGAACGCCAGGATCACGCCCGCCCCAATGGAGAATGCCGCCACCGCGCCAAATACCTGCGACTCGGAAAAGGATGCGTACAGACCCAACACACTCCCGGAGATGAAGTTTCCGGCGGAAGTGGCCATGAACCAGACGCCCATCACCATGCCGCCGATGCGTTGGGGAGCCAGCTTGCTCATGGCGCTCAGGCCTACGGGACTGAGGGTCAGTTCGCCCACGGTGTGGAGGAAATACGTCAGGATGAGCCACATGGGACTCACCTTGACCCCCGCGGCCGACAGCGATGCCGCCACCATCATCACCAGGAAGCCCGCGCCCACGAGGATGAGCCCGAACGAGAACTTGGCTGGGGTGGAGGGATCGCGGCGGCGCTGGGCCAGCCAAACCCACAGCCAGGCGAACAGCGGTGTCAGGAAAATGATGAACAGCGCGTTGGCCGACTGGAACCAGCTGGCCGGGAAGTAGCTCTTGGTGTCGTTCTGGGCAAACAAGTTGAGGGACGAGCCCGCTTGCTCGAACGCCGACCAGAAAACCGCCGCCGCCACGAACAGAACCAGAATGAGAACCAGCCGCTTGCGCTCTTCCTTGGTCCACGTGCCGGCCATGAACAGCCAAGTGAAGAACCCGACGATGATGAGCAACAGGCTCACGCCAACCACTTTGGCTACACCTTCGGGCGTAATGGTGATCACCCCCATGGTGGCGAGGGCCACCAGCAGCAGCAGTCCACCGATGATCCCGACCACACCTATGGTGGTGTTTCGCTTGAGCCGCCGGGCCGCCTCGGGCGATTCCGCCGGTGCCGGGTGCATGCCTCGATCGCCCAGGTACTTGCCGCCCCTGACGTACCACACGAGACCGATGGCCATCCCGATGGCCGCCATGGCAAAGCCGAAGTGCCAAGAGGATTCCGCCGACAACCCGACGGACACAAGGAACCGTTGGAACGCGGGAAGCTGGGCCAGCCCTCCCACAACCAACGGCGAGATGAACGCGCCGACATTGATTCCCATGTAGTAGATGGAGAACCCTGAGTCCCGGCGCACATCACCCTGGTCGTAGAGCGTGCCGACCATGGCCGATACGTTGGGCTTGAGCAGGCCGGTTCCCACGACGATCAGCAGAAGGCCCAGATAGAACCACGTTTCACCGGGAACGGCGAGGGAAATGTGCCCCGACATGATGATGATACCGCCGTACAAGACCGCCCGGCGCATGCCGATCAGCCGGTCGGCCACCCACCCCCCAGGCAGCGCCAGGAGATACACCAACGAGACGTAGGTGCCGTACACCGCGCCGGCCTTCCCCACGTCGTACTCCATCCCGCCGGCCGCGATGGGGGCCGTCATGAACAGGATGAGAATGGCCCGCATGCCGTAGTAGCTGAACCGCTCCCACAACTCGGTGAAGAACAGGGTGGACAGCCCCCGGGGATGCCCGAAGAAGGCGGTGTCGTCCGTCTGGGCTGCCGCTGCGCGTTCGCTCATGCCGTGTATCCGTAGGTTGGAGTCGAGAGGTGTCCGCGTGGTGAGACGACCGCTGGCTGCAGTCGCACACGCCGCCGCAAGTGGGTTGGGCTACCGGTCGTGTTTCATCTTGCGTTTGAGGTAGGCGAGTTGTTGGTCGACAGCGGCCTCCTTCGCCTGCCGGTCTAGATCGGCTTGCAGCAGCTCGCCCTTCAGGTCGGTCTCCGGCCGCTGGCCACCGGCGGCTTCGAGATCGCGCCAAGCGCGGTTGACGCTGGCCAGGTTGCCGTCGTCCTCCAGTCCCATGGATGCCGCCTTGAAGCGGGTCCGCAGTTCGTCGAGATCCCGGTGGGCCATCGCCAACTCCTGCTGCTGGACGGCTAGCTTCCGCTCCAGCAGCGCAATTCGTTCCCGGTGTTTCCCCGCGAACTCCTCGGCAATACGCACGGTTTCCTGGTCGGGGACGGCGGCCGCAAGGCGGCCACGACGTTCGGCATCGGCCAAGTGCCGCCGTTCATCCTCGACCTGGCGCGTAGTCGCGTCGAGCCCCTCACCCATGGCCTGCAGTCCGACCTTCAGCTCGATCATCGCCTCCCGTATCGGACCGGTCCGCTCGCGCGGGTCGGTGTCGGGCGTGAGGTCGGACAACAGCTGCTCCACACGGTCACGCCAACCTTCAAACATTATGGATGTTCAACCGGTAACGAGGAATCGGAAACCTGTGCTGGCAGACGTCCAATGTTAGAGGCCAGTCGCTGGAGCGTCAAGCGCAGCCGGCACGGGCCGGATGGTTTGCGTGTATGTTTCGCGAAGCCCACTATCCGTGCTACCCGGAGGCACCATGCGCCATCGCATGATGGTTACCCTGTCGATCATGCTGGTCGCCGGCTGCGGCGGCGAGCGCCAGGGCAGCCCCGCTTGCGGCATCGCCGCCCTCGCCGGGCCGACCATACTGCTGAGTGAGTTCGGGGTCCCGGGCCAGACCCTGGCGGCCGCGCCCAGTGAATTGCCCGAACGGCTGGTCGCCCGGGTGGCCGCCGGGCCGGCCTACCGAGCTATCGTGGGCCGCGCCGACACCACTTGGGTAATCGGCGTCGAGGGAACGTTCGAGGCCGATGAAATGCCCGGGTTCGGCGTGCTGGTGCTCGATCTATCGGCCACCGTGGTCGGCGTCATGATGTTCACAGGTGATCCTCTCCAAGGAGCCCCCATCATCGGTGAGGTGTCGATCGGAAACGAGATGATCCCGCTGATCGGCATCAAGCTGGAACGGGTTCGGTTCGAGGACCCGGCATGTCCGGTCTTTCCGGATTCCCTGCTGCTGTGACGGCACCGCGGATCGGCATCAGCGCCCGAGTAACGGGTGAGCTCGGCCGGCAGCACACGGGCGTCCACATCGACTACGCCCACTCGGTGAGCGCTGCCGGCGGTGTTCCGCTGGTCCTGCCACCAGTCATTGGACCGTCCGCTGCCGCCGAGGCCCTCGCGGCCTGTCACGGGCTGCTCCTGACGGGCGGAGAGGATCTCCTCCCGGAGCACTGCGACCGGACCGGTACCGAGCACCTCCGTGACACCGACGGGGACCGGGATGCCTTCGAGATGGCACTGTTCCGCGCTGCCCGGTCCAACCGGGTTCCGGTCCTGGCAATCTGTCGGGGCTTCCAACTGGTCAACGTGGTCCTCGGGGGGACGCTGTGGCACGACCTCCCAGCTCAGCGGCCTTCGGACCTCGACCACGACAAGGGATCCCAATGGCACGAACGGACCCACCATGTCCGGATGCTGCCGGGCAGCCTAGCGCTGGCTGCGATGGGACGCGACCTGGTCCTCACCAACTCGTTCCACCATCAGGCCATCCGAGACCTGGCCCAGGGGCTGCACGCCACGGCGTTGGCGGACGACGGTGTCATCGAGGCCGCTGAGGGCAACGATGACGAGCACTGGCTGGTGGGCGTCCAGTGGCACCCTGAGAGTTTCTGGCGGGAATCCGAGGCGCCCGAACAAGGTCTGTTCACGGCATTGGTGGACGCGGCCGTGGAGTGGCGGTCAGGCCGGCCTCTCCAACTCACGGAGAATGCGATCGGGTGAACAGTGGTTGGGGAACAGCAGTTGGTCGCTCAGCCGGTTGAGGGCACGCCGCGACTGGGTGAAGCGCTCGGCGGCGGCACGGAAGACCGGCTCGAGCCCGAGGCTGTCGGCCAACACGTGGTCAGAGGCCATTTGGTACCCTCGTTGCCCCAGGCGCTCGTAGTATTCGATGCCGGGACCACCCTTCCGCAACCGCCGGGCGGCGATATAGTCGGGAAAGATGCCGACCAGCCACAAGGCGTAGTTGCCGAGGTGGACCATGACCTTGAACCGGCGGCTGCCACTGCTCAGGTTGAGATCGTCGAGGATGTCGACAACATACCGGTGGCGGTGATCGTCGTTCCAGTCGATGCGCCAGGCACGGTCCCGGCGCCCAAATTCGAGGAGCATGGCGGCGAGATAGTCGGACAGGTCGCGATCATCCGTTCCCGCACCCTGCAGGAGGTGCCGCACGGCGACGTAATAGAACAGAGCGGGTGACGGCAACAACATGCCGCGGACCGCCACGAGTCGCTCGAACAACTCGGGATGATCCAGCAGGGCGTCGATCCCCTCCTGGTCCAGTTGACGTTCGACCCGAGCCCGGGTCACTGCCGACCCCCGACTCAAGAGGAGTATGACTAGCTGCCGGTCGTTGGCAGACAGGCGGCTTCGAGTATCCGCGAGAATCATGACCGAACCTCCTTTCCCACCGTCCACCGAAGCCGTGGACACGAAAGCTACCGTGCAGGAATTGCGCCGTATCGCAGAATTCTCCCGGGCCGTGGCCGCAGCGGCAGCTCCCGCCGCGGTGATCGACCTGCTGTGGCAACAACTTGCGGGTTGGTACCCCACCTGCGAGCGCGCCATCGCCCTGTATCAGGAGGACTCCGCCGACCCGGAGATCATTCACACCTCAGGTCCGGGCGCCTCGCTCGCCATCGAGCAGAATACCGGGGGGATCCGGGGGGCGGCCACCGGAATCAGCGGGCCCCAGGGCACGGTACTCGAGGGCTCGCTCGTCGTCCTCGGCCGGCGCCATGGGCTGGTGGCGGTCGCCAGCTCAGGGCCCCGCTTCACGCCCCACGACGTCGATGTGTTGGACATCCTGTTGACTGCAACGGTCAACGCCCTAGCCAATCTCGGGCGGCACGGCGCGAGCGGCGAGGCGACCTGGGACCTTACCGTCGACGCCGTCCCCACCGCGCTGTGCACCGTGGCGGCCGACGGCTGTGTCCACCTCGCCAACCGCGCCTTCGCGGACCTGATCGGCCGATCGCGCAGCAGCATCGCGGAGGAACATTGGACCACGGTGTTTCCCCAGGCATGGCGGGCCACACTCGGACCGATGCTGGAAGCGGATTACCGCGGGGGATCGCGTACCGCCGACGACGGCGGCCGCCGGTTCAACATTCGAACGGTGTCCGTCGACGATGCCGCGGGCAGCGACCGGATCGTGCTGATAGAGGATCACACGGAACAGTATCGCTTGCAGGAACAACTGGTGCAATCGGAGAAGATGTCCGCCATGGGTCAGTTGATTGCGGGGGTGGCGCACGATCTGAACAACCCGCTGGCATCGGTCGTCGGCTTCGCCGACTACATGCTGGAAAGCTCCTCCCTCGCGGATCAACACCGGGAACCGCTCCGGGTCATTCAGCAGGAGGCCGAGCGAGCCGCCAACATCGTCAAGAATCTGCTGACGTTCGCCAGAAAGCATCAAGGGCCCTGGCGGCCCACCGCGGTCCCCAAGCTCCTCAAAGTCACCAGCGAGTTGATGCGCAACGACCTGGCGTCGCGCAGTATCGAGTTGATCGTGGATATCGAGCCGGACCTGCCGGAACTCGACATCGAACCCACTCGCATCCAGCAAGTGATCGTCAACCTCGTCACCAACGCGGCGCAGGCCATCGAGGCCGCGGAGCGGGCCGGCCGGATTCTGATCCGGGCGCGCAAGTGGACCGACGGGATCGCCATCGACGTCAGCGACAACGGGCCGGGGATCGCCCAGGCCGAGCGCGACAAGATCTTCGATCCGTTCTACACCACCAAGCCCGAAGGCACCGGTACCGGGCTTGGCCTGTCGATCAGCCAAGGCATCATCAAGGAACACGGAGGTCGGATATCGCTGGTAGGCTCAGGTCCCCACGGGACCATGTTCCGCATCGAACTCCCCGGAACGAGCGCCGGCCACACCGCCGAGCCGGCACCGGCCAGCGAGAAGGTCGCGGCCAACTTACGCATCCTCGTGGTCGACGACGAGCCACACATCCTCCACTACATGCACGCCACGCTCGAGGGATGGGGGCATTCGGTCAAGGTGGCCCATGACGGCGCGCGAGCCTTGCAACGGGTGGCCGACGACGAATTCGACGTCATCATTACCGACCTCAGGATGCCCAACGCGAGCGGGCGCGAGTTCTACGAGGCGCTGAAGCGAGACCGTCCCGAGTTGATCAAACGCATCGTCTTCAGCACCGGCGACACCGTCCGCGACGACACTCTCGAGTTTCTCGAGGCCCAGGGACGTCCCTGCCTCCAGAAGCCCTTCAGCCTCGTCGAACTCCGCCAAGTCCTCTGCCAAATCACGCCGTAGGACTGTGTCGGTTCGACGCGGCCCGTCCATCCCGCGGACACCGGCATCCCCGAACACCCAGGAGAGTCCGGCACAGCCGGACACCAGCCTGGCCCGGATCTTGACCCTCCTGGAACGAGGCGGGGCGCCCGATTATCGTTCTCATAGAATTCTAGGTACTGGGTACTAATGATTTACGTCTGCATTCCGAGTTACAACGAGGCCGACACCATCGGCATCCTCCTGTGGAAGATCCGCAAGGTCTTCGCCGAGTTTCCGCGGGAGTATCACATCCTGGTACTCGACGACGGCTCTACCGACCGCTCCGTGGACGTATTGGAGCCGTATAAGAAGGTCCTCCCCCTCACGGTCATTCGGCGAGATCGCCGGGAGGGTTACGCCGCGGCAGTAGAGACCCTCCTTCAGGCCGCCGTGGAACGAAGCGATCGACCGAAGCGGGACAGCGCCCTGCTGCTGCAGGCGGATTTCACCTACGACGCCGGCAGGATTCCGGATTTCGTCCGGCGGTTGGAGAGCGGGGCCGACTTGGTGGTGGGCCAGGCAACGCTGGTAGGCGCCCCCCGCTGGTACCGGTGGCTCCGGAGTTGGGCCCACCGGCTGTTCCGCAAGTCGGCCAACGTCGAGGGGACATCCGACCTCGCCAACGGGTTTATCGCCTGCCGGCTCATCACGGTCCGGAATGCCATGCGCAACGCACCCGGCAAGTTCTTCGCCACCGAGGGCTGGGCCGCCAACGCCGAGCTGCAGGCGAGAGTGGCTCAGGTAGCCCGCAGCGTGGCGACAGTCGATGTCGAGGAACGCCACGACATGCGCCAGCGGCCCAGCCGGGTACGACCCCTGGCACAGGCACTGGCGCTGTGGCGCCTGCGGAAGGGTATCGTCCTGCCCCCACTCAAGACCGACCCCGAACGGCGCCCCCGCCCCCGCCCCCGTACCCGCACCAGCCGGAAGCGGAGGCCGCGGGCAGCATGACCGGTCTTGTCCTCACCCTGCTGCTCCAGGGCGCCAGCGTCGCGTCGGCCCAGACGGCCGCCGCCCCCGCCCCCACCGACCACCGGCCGGCGGCGTTCGTGGTGGGCGAGCACCTGCGTTACGCCGTAAAGATCGGCATGCTCAGGGTTGGGACGGCGACCATGTCGGTCGTCGGCCTGGACACAGTTCGCGGCGTGGAGAGTTACCACTTCGTGTTCACCCTCGATGGAGGCGTGCTCGGATACCGGGTGCACGACCGGGTCGAGGCTTGGACCGGCCGGGACGATCTGATCACCCGCCGGTTCTACAAGAAGATCGAGGAAGGAAGTTTCCGAGCCGAAGAGCTTCTGGAGATCTTCCCTGACTCGGGCTATTACATCGTCAACGGAGGCGAACGAAGGCCTACCCCGCCCGAACCATTGGACGAGACCTCGTTCTTCTACTTCATGCGGTCGGTGCCGCTGGAAGTGGGCCAGACCTACGTCTACCACCGCTACTACAAGGCGGAGAACAACCCGCTGACCATCGCCGTGACCAAGCGCGAGCGGATCAAGCTCCCCGACGGCACCAAGGTTCAGTCACTGAAGCTCGAACCGGTCATGGGACAGCACGACCTGCTGGCCCGCAGGGTCCGGGCGCAGGTGTGGCTCACGGACGACCAGCGGCGCCTGCCGGCACGGATCCGGCTCAAGACCCCGTACGGAACCCTCACGCTCAAACTCGAAGCCATCGAGCACGTGGAACCGGACGCGCCGACCGAGTAACCGCAGCAGACCGTGACATCAGCGCAACCAAAAACGCCCGGCCAAGGCCGGGCGTTCCCTTTGGGGTACCATGTTGGCAGCTAGGCCGCAGGTTTACCTTTGATCATCTCCTGCACCCGGTCGGCCGCCGAGGGGCTCACCAGCCGGAGAATGAGGTAGCACACGAACCCGACGAAGGCGAACCACATCAGGGTCCAGAACAACCCAACCGCCAGGCCGAGCAGCTTGAACGCCACCTTGACGGCGAACAGGGCCACCAGGGCGAATGTTGCGTAACCGACGAGACTTCTGATCATGCCAATTTCCTCCCGATCTGCCAGACACCAGCCTGTACGGCGTGACGTTTCAATAAGTTTCATTGACCGTATAAGTGGCTGAATTCCAAGAGGTTATCGTTGTTGGCGGTGGCGCGATCGGCGCCGCCTGCGCCCGGGAACTGGCCCGGGCCGGTCGCTCCGTGCTGGTCATCGACCGGGGCCGTGGCACCGGCGAGGCTTGGACGGCGGCCGGCGGGATGTTGGCGCCGCAGATCGAGGCCCACACTGAAGATCCGCTGTTCGACCTGGGCTTGGCCGGGCGCAACCGGTACACCGAGTTGGCGCCGGCGCTGCAGGAAACCACCGGCATCGACATCGGTCTGTGGCAGGAGGGCATCGCCCAGGTCGCTCAAACGGAAGACTCGGTCGAGTCGCTGAAATCGAAGGTGGCTTGGCAACGCCAGCAGGGCCACTTGTGCGACTGGCTGGCGGCGGACGAGGTGGCTACTCGCTGGCCGTGGATGGGCCCGACCCACGGGGCGCTATGGGCGCCGGAGGAAGGCGCCCTGAATCCGGTGCCGCTGGTGGAGGCGCTGCTGGCCGACGCCCAGGCCGCCGGCGCCCGCATGGTGCACGACACCGCCACCCGGCTCGAACGGCGCGGCGACCGGATCATCGGTGTCGTGGGCAAGGAGATCTACCATTCCGACGCGGTGGTCATTGCCGCCGGCGCCTGGTCCGGGAAGCTCGACGGTCTGCCCCGCCCCATCTCGGTGGAGCCCGTCCGCGGGCAGATGGCGGCCGTTCCCTGGCCCGAGATGATCGAGCCCTTCATCATGTACGGCGCCGATGGCTACATCATCGCCCGCGATGGCGAAGCCCTCCTGGGCTCTACCATGGAGAACGCCGGGTTCGAGGCCGAGGTCACCTCGGCCGGACTGGCGAGCATCTTCTCCGCCGCGACCTCGCTGTGCCCCGGACTGGCCAAGCAGGAGGTCCGCCGGACCTGGGCCGGGCTCAGGCCGGTCACGCCCGATGGCCTCCCCATCGTCGGCCGCGAGCCGTCGGTAGAGGGATTGTGGCTCGCCACCGGGCACGGCCGCAATGGCATTCTGCTGGCGGCCATTACCGGTCTGTTGATTGCCGAAATGATGTCCGGCGATTCGACGACCATCGAAGACCTCGACGCCCTCAAAGCCCTCGATCCGGTTCGCTTCTGGCGATGGTAGCCACGGGACGGTCGCGGTTGATGAACGGATTCTTGGGCCGCTTGCTGGCGGCCGGGGTGGCCGGCCTGGTGATCGGCTGCCAGGCAGACGATCCGCCGGTCGAGCCGGGCCCCGCGCTCGACGTTGAGCGCGAGCGAGCCTCGTACGTGGCGTGGCTCGAGAGTTCACCGATCTCCCCGCTCCGGGCCGTGGCGCGGATCCCCCTGACCGACACCATCTACATCGGCCCGCCCGATTCAGATATCCCGCTGGCGGACGTCGCCGAGCACCGTCTGGTCCCGCGCCGCGGTGTGGCTGCTCTCGACAACGAATGGGACCGGCGGATGGTCGCCCCCTACGTCCCGGTGGCGGTAGGTGACTATCTGCTGACCATCCAGGGAGAGCGCCAACTCCCGATCGTGATGGTGTTCGGCCCTCCGCTCCCGAAGGACCCGTTGAAGACACCGGAGTTCTATCCCATCGACACGAACATGGTGTTCGAGGTCGAACTCCAGCGGAGCAAACGGCGGGCGGTACGAATGCTGGCCCTCGACGGCATCGAGGTCGAGGGAACCATCGTGGGGACGGTAACCGTTCCACTCGGTGAGGGCGGTACCAGCCTCGAGGTCCGTCACGTTCCCGACCCCGGGACCGAAGAGTCGGCGCTGGAGATCTACTTCCGGGACGAGACCAACAGCAGTGGCACCTACCCGGCAGGCCGGTTCGTAGTACTGGAGCCCGTAGTGGGCGATCGCTACCGGCTCGACTTCAACCGGGCGCGCAACCCGTTCTGTGCCTACAGCACCATCTATCCGTGCCCCGTGCCGTGGCGGGGCAACAGCATAGCCACCAAGGTCGAGGCGGGAGAGAAGTACTACATGGTGGACGGTGGACAGTAGACAGCGGACAGCTGATGGGTGATAGGTGATAGGTGATAGGTGGAAGCGGGCAAGACACTCTCATAGTGGGCTATCGAATGCACTCAGGCATCAAGTGGTGTGGCGCGATCACCCTCCTCGTGGCGGGCTGTGGCGGCACGGAACCAACCAACCAGTGGCAGGCCTCACTCGACTTGGCGGGAGGGCCACTTCGGTTCGCCCTCGAGTTTGATCTGGCTGCGGGTTCCGGGCGTGTCTGCAGCGGCTCGATGTGCCAGGAGTTGTCCAGTGTGGCCCAGGTGGGCGACAGCATCATCCTGGAGATCGGCGACTACGCAGCGACGATCGTCGCCCGTCCGCAGGGAGACTCCCTGATCGGCGAGTACCGCAACGTCGGCAACCGGGGGCCGCGGGTCATCTCGTTCCGAGCCCGGCGGGGAGCGTGGCCAGCCGAAACCGAGGTGCCGGCGTCTTTGGCGGGCAAATGGAACGCCACCTACTTCCGTGAGGACGGCGGCACCAGCCCCCGGGTTTTCTACTTCGAGGAAACCGAGCGGGGCCTGGAAGGCACCATCGTTTCCAACACCGGAGACTACGGCCGCTTCTGGGGCCGGGCCGAGGCCGACAGTTTCTCGATGGCCCACTTCGACGGGTCTTTCGTCTACATGCTGACCGGCACCCTCCGGGGTGACACGCTCGAGGGTCTGTTTCACGCCGGTGCGCGCAGCCAGTCCCGATGGAAAGCCGTCCGGGCCACCGAGGGCGGCGAGCCGCACCTGCGGGATCGAATGGAACTGACGCGCGTGGTGGCGCCGGAACCGTTCCACTTCAGCTTCCCCGACCTCGACGGCCGGATCGTCACCAGCGAAGACGAGCGGTTCCAGGGCAAGGTGGTGCTGATCGACATCTTCGGCTCTTGGTGCCCCACGTGCCACGACGCGGCCCCCTCGATCGTGCAGTTCTATCGGGATTACCACGACCGCGGGCTCGAAGTCGTCGGCCTGGCCTACGAAGTCACCGGCGACAGTGCCGTCGACAACGCTCAGGTGCGCCGGTACCGGGACAAGTTCGGCATCGAGTTTCCCTTGCTGCTGGCCGGGATCAACGTCACCTCGGCCACGGCCGCCACCCTCCCCCAACTGGAGGGCTTCACCGCCTACCCGACCGCGATTTTCATCGGCCGGGACGGGTTGGTCCGGAAGATCCACGCCGGATTCATGGGCCCGGCCACGGGCGCCCAGCACGGCCGCCTCATCCGGGAGTTTGCCGCCCTCATCGAGGAACTCCTGCAGGAGCCGGTCTAAGCGGCATCCTCCTTCCGCGCCCTTTGGTCCCAGACTATTTTGCGTGTCTGGCGGCAGTTAGCCGCCAGACACACTGGTTAGGGGTACTCCGCGTGGCAGCTCCCATGGTTCAAATCACCCGCACACGAGATCGCCAGACAGGCGGAACGATCCCGCCGGTGCCGGGACAGGATTCCGCGGGCCGGAAGCCCAGCTGGCTCAAGGTACGGGCTCCGGGCGGGGCGAACTACGCCCGCATTCGCAAGCTCATGCGCGAGCTAGACCTGCACACGGTGTGTGAAGAGGCGCGTTGCCCCAATGTGGGAGAGTGCTGGGAGCACGAGGCCGCCACGTTCATGATTCTGGGCGACGTGTGCACCCGCAATTGCACCTACTGCGCGGTGGCCCACGGAACCCCCGGACCGTACGACCCGGTCGAAGCGACACGGTTGGCCGAGGCCGTGACCCAGATGGGCCTGGCCCACGTGGTGATCACCTCGGTCGACCGCGACGACCTCCCCAACAAGGGCGCCGAGGCCTTCCGCGACTGCATCCTGGAAATCAGGCGGCGGATGCCGGGCACCTCCGTCGAGGTATTGATCCCCGACTTCCAGGGATCCGAACGGGCACTCGAGATCGTCATGGACGCCAAGCCGGCCATCCTCAACCACAACCTCGAGACGGCCGAGCGGTTGTACCGCCTGGCACGCCCGGGCGGCCGCTATCGCAGGGCGTTGACGGTATTGGCCAATGCCAGGCGCATGGGCGGACCGGAGGCGCTCACCAAGTCGGGCATGATTCTGGGGATGGGGGAAGAATGGGACGAAGTGGTGCGCTGCATGGAAGATCTGCGGCGCAGCGACGTCAACATCTTGACGCTGGGCCAGTATCTCAGGCCTTCGGCCAGCCACCTCCCGATAGCGCGCTACTACTCGCCCGACGAATTCACCGAGTTGGCCGAGATCGGGCGCGGCCTCGGCTTCGACCACGTCGAGGCCAGCCCGCTGACGCGCTCGTCCTACCACGCCTGGGAACAGGTCGACAAGGCCCACGCGGTGAGGAACCAAGCATGAGCGGATCGACCGTCTCCAAGAAGAAGGGTCCGAAGCGTCCGGCCAAGGCAGCGGCGGCGGTAACGGCAGAGCAATGCCGGGACTGGTACCACCAATTGTGTCTCTTGCGCCGGTTCGAGGAGAAGGCCGCGGAGGCGTACAGCTTGGGGAAGATTGGCGGGTTCTGTCACCTCTACATCGGACAGGAAGCGGTTGGAGTCGGGGTCATGGCGGCCCTGCGCGAGGACGACTACATCGTGACGTCCTACCGGGAACACGGCTTGGCGTTGGCCCGGGGAGTGCCGGCGCGGTCGATCATGGCCGAGTTGTACGGCAAGGCGGACGGATGCTCGGGCGGCAAGGGCGGCTCCATGCACCTGTTCGACGTCTCCCGCAACTTCCTTGGCGGGCACGCCATAGTGGGAGGACAGATCCCCTTGGGCACCGGGATGGCCTTTGCGGCCAAGTATCGCGGCACCGACCAGGTGTCGGTCTCGTTCTTCGGTGAAGCCGCAGCCAACATCGGGTCGTTCCACGAGTCGCTCAACATGGCGTCCCTGTGGAAGCTACCGGCGGTATACGTCCTCGAGAACAACGGGTACGGCATGGGCACCGCCATCGCGCGGGCCACGGCCAACATGGACCTGTTCCACCGCGCCTACTCCTACGACATGGAAGCCGAGGCCGTCGATGGGCAGGACGTGCTGGCGGTCAGGGACGCCATGGAGCGGGCGGTCGAGCGGGCGCGCACCAAGAGCGAGCCGACACTGCTGGAAATGCAGACGTACCGGTACGTGGGGCACTCGATGTCCGACGCGGCCCACGGCACCTATCGCACCAAGGACGAGGTCGAGGAATACCGCAAGCGAGATCCGCTGGTGATCCTGGCGGCCTTCATGAAGAAACAGGGGATGATCGACGACGACGGATTGAAGGCTATGGACGACGAGGTGAAGGCCGAGGTGCAGGAAGCCTTGGACTACGCCGAGCAGTCGCCGGACCCGGCGCCGGAAGCCCTCTATACCGACGTGTACGCGGAGGACGGGTGATGGTGACGATGACCTATCGCGACGCCCTCAACGAAGCTCTGCGCGAAGAAATGCAGCGGGACGAGCGGGTGTTCCTCATGGGCGAGGAAGTGGGCGAGTACGACGGAGCCTACAAAGTCAGCCGTGGGCTGCTCAAGGAATTCGGCCCCATGCGCGTGGTGGACACACCCATCGCCGAGTTGGGCTTCACCGGCTTGGGGGCCGGGGCGGCCATGGTGGGGCTCCGGCCGGTCATCGAACTCATGACCTGGAATTTTGCCCTCCTGGCCATCGACCAGATCGTGAACTCGATCGCCAAGCTGCGCTACATGTCCGGCGGCCAGGTCAGCGTGCCCATGGTGATCCGCGGTCCCAACGGCGCCGCCCTCCAGCTGGCGGCGCAGCACTCCCAGGCGTTCGAGGCGTGGTACGCCTACATACCCGGGCTCAAGGTGGTGATGCCAGCCACCCCAGCGGACGCCAAGGGCCTGTTGAAGTCGGCCATCCGTGACGACGATCCGGTCGTCTTCATGGAAGGCGAAATGCTGTACAATCTCAAAGGCGAGGTCCCCGAGGGCGACATCACCATCCCCATCGGTTCGGCCGACGTCAAGCGTGCCGGTTCGGACGTCACCATCGTGTGCCACTCCAAAACGGTGGCTCCAGCCCTCAAGGCGGCCGACCGCCTGGCCGAAGAAGACATCTCGGCGGAGGTCGTGGATCTCCGGACCATTCGACCGATGGATACGGACACCATTTTGACCTCGGTGTCGAAAACCAATCGGTGCGTCGTGGCCGAAGAGGGGTGGCCGTTCTGCGGGGTGGGAGCGCAGGTGGTCGACAACATCCAGCGGAACATCTTCGATGAACTCGATGCACCGGTGATACGGGTCACGGGCGAGGACGTTCCCATGCCGTACAACAAGCGCCTGGAGAAGGCGGCTAAGGTCGATGCCACCAAGATCGTCGCCGCCGCCAAGCGCGTCCTCTACCTCGAGTAACCATGGCCACCAAAGTCGTGATGGAGGCGCTGTCCCCGACGATGGAAGAGGGCCGCCTCGTCGAATGGAAAATGGCGGAAGGCGCCAAGGTGTCGGTGGGCGACGTGTTGGCCGAGGTGGAGACCGACAAGGCCATCATGGAGTTGGTGGCCCGGGTCGACGGGACGTTGTTGAAGCATCTGGTTCCCGCCGGCTCGACCGTACCGGTGGCCGATCCGGTCGGCATCATCGGCGAGCCGGGAGAAGATATCAGCGGGGGCAGCGAGGGCAGTGACATAAGCGAGGGCAGCGGGGGCGCTGAGGCAGCTGATGTTGCTGTCACTGCCCCGCAGCCCCGCAGCCCCGCGGCCCCGCTGGCCGGGGGCCGGGTGAAGGCTTCGCCGCTGGCGCGGCGGATTGCTGAGGAACAGGGGATCGATCTCTCCTCGGTGACGGGGTCGGGGCCGGGCGGGCGGATCGTCAAGCGGGACCTGGCAGGGGTGGCGCCTGCTCGGCCGGGAGCGGCGCCGGTGACGGCTACGGGCGGCTTCGAGGACATCCCGTTGTCGCTGATGCGGAAGACCATCGCCAAGCGGCTGGTGGAGTCGATCGGACCGGTGCCGACGTTCTACCTGACGGTCGAGATCGACATGGAGCGTACCTGGGACGCCCGGGAGGCCCTGAAGCTGCTCGGACCCGACGGCAAGGTGTCGTTCAACGACATCATCATAAAGGCGACGGCGCTGGCGCTGAAACAGCATCCCGAGTGCAACGCCTGGTGGCAGGGTGATGCCGTCCGCCAGTGGTACGAAGTCCATCTGGGAATGGCCGTGGCGATCGACGATGGCCTCATCACACCGGTCATCCGCCACGCCGACCAGAAATCATTGCGCGAGATCTCTGCCGAAGCCAGAATTCTGGCCGAAAAGGCCCGGGAACGGAAGCTGATGCCGGAGGAATACACCGGAGCCACGTTCACCGTGTCCAATCTGGGCGCGTTCGGCATCGATCATTTCACAGCCATAATCAACCCGCCCGAGGCCGGCATCCTGGCCATCGGTGGGATCACCCAGCGACCGGTCGTGGTCGACGGAGAATTGGTGGTGCGCCGGCGCATGCCGTTGACGATGTCGTGCGACCACCGGGTGATCGACGGCGCCATGGGGGCGGCATTCCTGCAGACGCTGCGCGCCTACCTGGAGAACCCGCTGGCCATGGTGTGGTAGGGAGTGGGTTGTGGGTGGTGCGTAGGGCGTGGGGCGTGGGGCGTAGGGCGTGGGGCGCAGGGCGTGGGGAACTAGATCTACCAACCAGAAGCCCGTGACGGGAGTTGTTGTGTCCAAAAGTTTTGATGTGATCGTTCTTGGCGGTGGGCCGGCAGGGTATGTGTGCGCCATTCGGGCCGCCCAGTTGGGACTGGCGACGGCGGTGGTGGAAAAGGACAAACTCGGCGGGGTCTGCGTCAACATCGGCTGTATCCCGACCAAGGCGCTGTTGTACAGCGCCCTGGTGGCCAATACCATCGCCCACGAAGCCAAGAGCCTGGGCATCAGCGTGAGTGAGGTGTCTACCGATTACGGCGTCGCCATGAAGCGGTCCCGCCGGGTATCGGAGCAGAACTCCAAGGGCGTGGGGTTCCTCATGAAGAAGAACGAGATCACCGTGATCAACGGCGCCGGAACGCTGCAACCGGGCAAGAAGGTCGCCGTAGGGTCTGACGTTTACACCGCCACCAAGGGTGTGGTGATCGCCACAGGATCACGGGTGATGGGCATCCCTCCGGCGGGCCTGGACCTGGACGGCAAGACCATCATCAGCTCCGACGACGCGCTGTTTCTCGAGCAGGCCCCCGAGACAATGGCAGTGGTTGGCGCCGGAGCGGTAGGCTGCGAGTTCGTCGACATCTTCAACGCCTTCGGATCGAAGATCACGCTGATCGAAGCCCTGCCGCGCATCCTTCCGCTGGAGGACGCCGACTCGTCCGAGACCGTCGCCAAGAGTTTCAAGAAGCGGAAGATCACCACCATGGCCGGGGCCATGGTCAAGAGCACCACGGTCACCGACGCGGGGGCTACGCTGGCGGTGGACGCCGGCGGAAAGAGCCACACGGTCGAGGTGGCGGTGGTGCTGGTGGCCGCCGGACGTGCCGTCAACACCGAATCGATCGGCCTGGAGGCGGTGGGCATCGAACTGGATGAGCGCGGTTTCATCAAGGTCGACCGGGCCAGCCTGCAGACCGGCGTCGAAGGCTACTACGCCATTGGTGACGTGGCCGGCCCACCTATGCTGGCGCACAAGGGCAGCCGTGAAGGCACCGTCGTGGCGGAGCGACTGGCCGGGCAGACCCCGCACCCCATTTGGTACGACAACATCCCCCGGGTGACCTATTGCCACCCTGAAGTAGCCAGCATCGGCCTCACCGAAGACGAGTGCCGTGAGCAGGGTCTCGACTACTTGGTGGGCAAGTTCCCGTTCAGCGCCAACGGGCGCGCCCGGGCGAGCAACGCCACGGACGGCTTCGTCAAGATCATTCGTGACAAAGCCTACGGCGAAATCCTGGGAGCTCATATCGTGGGCGCCGATGCCTCGGAAATGATCCACGAACTGGCCGTCGCGCGCCAAAACGAGTTCACCGTCGCGGAAATCGACCTGGCGGTACACGCGCATCCGACCCTGTCGGAGGCCGTGGCCGAGGCGGTCCTCGATTCGATGGGCCGAGTCATTCATACGTGACCGATCCCCCGCGCCCACCACCCATCTCCATCGAAGACGAGGACCGCGTGGGTTTGGCCTTTCTGGCCATGGCCATTTCGGTCACCATCGGGATCGGACTCGTCACCGCGGCGCTGTGGGTCGTGAGCACGTTGCTGGCCGACATGCCGCCGAGCGACAGGCCCGTCATCGATGGGGCGCCATTCTACGTCCTCGTCGGCGGCACGATGCTCGGCGTCTTGGTGGCCGGACTCATTACCTGGACGCTGCTGTCCCCGGTACGCTCGACGTACCGGCGGGGCGGATTGTCGTTCGTCAGCGCGTTCGCCACCGCGGCAGGCATGCTGGTGACCATGCCCGTCAACCAACTGGCCGGGCGAACCGGGCTGGTGGGCATAGTGGCGCTGTGCGGGGTGGTCGCCCTGCTGCTGAGCCGGCGGCTGAGCGCCGTTCGCAACGATTCATGACCTCGCTGCTGACCGTGAATTTGGGGTGCCGCGATTACGGCGCCGTCCTGGCGCTCCAGCGCGACCTGTGTCAGGCACGGCTACACGGAGAGGCCGACAGCGACGTCCTGCTCCTGGTGGAACACCCGGATGTAATCACCCTCGGCCGGGGGACGAAGCCGTCTAGTCTCCCCCACGACTCGTCCGCCCTGCGCCGACTCGGCTACCAGGTCCACGAGATCGAGCGGGGCGGGGACGTGACCTACCACGGACCCGGTCAACTGGTGGGCTACCCCGTCCTGGACCTGCGCCAACACCGGGAGGATCTCCACTGGTACCTGCGGCAATTGGAGGCGGTCCTGATCGACGTGCTGGCGGTGTTCGATGTACCCGGGGAGCGTGTGGCAGGTTCGACCGGGGTCTGGACGCAGGGGAGAAAAATTGCCAGCATCGGCATCCACGTGAAACAGTGGGTCACGTTCCATGGATTTGCCCTGAACGTGACGACCGACCTGTCGCGATTCGAGAGCATCGTCCCGTGCGGCATCGACGGCGTGGTGATGACCAGTATCGCGCACGAACTGGGAAGCGACCACGCCCGCCCGACGCTGTGGTCCGAGGCCGTGACGGCCGTCGTCGACGCCATGGGCCGTACCTTTGACCGGGATGCCACACTCGTTCCGCTGGAAACGTTGCCGCAGTTCGGGTTCACACGGGTGTAGCCGCCGCGCGGTTGCCTTTGACGATCAATCGTATGATCGTTCCGGGTATGTCGATCACGCCCTCCGGGAAACCAGCCAAAGCGCAGGCTCAGGAATGCGCCGAAGAGATTCTCCGTGCCGCCGCGAGTTGGGCCAAGGAGGCGCCGGCGGAACTCACCCCGGCTATCCGCGCGGTGTGCATCCGCCTGGCGGAAATGGTCGCCGACCAGCGGCACTACCTCACACCCCTCCCCGAACCGCAGGAATCCGAACGCGGCGAAATGCTGGAGATGCTGGCCGACGGGCTTCGCAGTAAGCCGATCACCGATGGAATCGAACAGGACCTGCAGCAGTTGGCTGACCTCGAGCTTCGTGCCACCGGCAGTTGGGCCATAGTACCGACGGCCCAAGCAGAGTGGATCACCACGGCCATCCAGTTTCTCGACGGTCGCGCGTCCCAGCTCCCCGACGGTGAGCGACCCGATCCCTATTGGGCCGACGACGTCGTGGCCGGAATCATCGTGTCGGTCCGGGCCGTCATCGGCGTGGACGAACTCCAGGCCCGGTATGCCACCCCACCCAGCGCCAATCAGGTGCCGGAAGAGTCCTAAACCGGCTGGTCGGCGAACAGCTCGAAGAACCGTCCGAAGATCGCCACCCCATCCCACAATTGTTGCAGGTCGAGTTTTTCGTTGGGCGAGTGCAGCCCGTCGTCGGGTAACCCCACGCCGGTGAGCAGGACGGGCGCCCCCCTGAGCCCCAGGCTGGCCACCACCGGGATCGACCCGCCCGACCGGATCGCGACCGGCCCCCGCCCCACCACTTCGGTAAACGCCTGGTCCAGGACGGCAAAAGCCGGCTGGGTGACGTCCACCTGGACCGGATCGGCCCCGTGGATGGGACGCACCTCGATGTCCGCGTAGTCGGGCGCCACGGCACGAACCGCCTCCTCGAGCTGTCCCAGTACCGTCTTCCACCGCTGGTTGGGGACCAGGCGGAGGCTGACCTTGGCGGTTGCGCGAGCCGGGATGACGGTCTTGGCACCCTCGCCGGTGAAGCCCCCCATGATGCCGTGGATCTCGAACGTTGGCAGAGCCCACAACCGTTCGAACACCGAGCGATCCTCCTGGCCGGCCAACGACCGGGCGGTGATTTCCTCGGTGAGAAAGTCGTCCATGTCGAACGGTAGTTCCTGCCACGACGCGAACTCGGCCTCCGTCGGCGGTTCGACGGCCTCATACAGGCCGGGGATGTTGATGCGGCCGTCCCGTCCCTTGAGGTCTCCCAGGATACGGCACAGCGTCTCCATGGCGTTGGGCGCGGCGCCGCCGTAGTTGCCCGAGTGCAGGTCCCGTTGCGCCGTGCGTACCTCGATTTCGGTGTAGCAGATTCCCCGCAGCGCGGTGTATACGGCTGGAATCCCCGGCGCGTAGTACGAGGTGTCGCACACCAGGATGGCGTCCGCTTCGGTGCGCTCGGGTTCCTCCTGCAGCAGGCGCTCGATGGAGTGCCCGCCGAATTCTTCCTCGCCCTCGATGATGAACCGGATGTTGAGCGGGGGGAGGCCGTCACCGTCACGCACGGCTTCGTAGGCCTTGAGCAGGCAGTACACCTGCCCTTTGTCGTCGACCGCACCGCGAGCGAACAGTTTGCCGTCACGCACGGTGGCTTCGAACGGCGGGCTCTTCCATTCGTCCAGCGGATCCGGCGGCTGCACGTCGTAGTGGCCGTAGATCAACACCGTAGGCTTCCCCGGGACGGGCGGACTCTCGGCCCACACGATGGGGTGGCCGCCGCGATCGAGTTGCTCGACTACTGGAAAACCCAGACGTCGCAGCTCATCGGACACCCAATCTGCCGCCCGCTGGCAATCGGCGGCGTGGTCGCTCAGCGTGCTGATGCTGGGAATGGCAAGAAATTCACCGAGTTCGGCAAGCATCCGGTCACGTTCGCGCGAAACGAATTCACCATCCACGAGACACTCACGGTAGGAGACATTGATCGACGCCAAACAGGGGGAAGGTACACAATTTCGGGTGCGGCGCGAGACCGATTCACCCGGCGCAACAGCCCTCTAGCGCTCGCGCGTCCCAGCGATACATTCGCCCAATGTTCACCACCTCGCAGTTTCGCGTTTTCGCCACGGAGCCCGATGAACGGGCACTTGCCACGGCGCGTCGCCTCATGCATGACGGCCACCTCGAGGCGGCAGAGGACGCGTACCTCGAACTGCTCGACACCCAACCGGACGTGAAACTCGCCTGGGGTGAATACTTCACCATGCTGCGCAACGCCCGGCGCTTCGAGGAAGCCCTTGCCTTGTCGGCGCAGGCGGCGGATCACTTCGGTGACGATGCGTTCCCGGCCACCATCAAGGGAGCGGCACTGGTGGAGCTCGGCCGATATCGCGAGGCGCTCGTGGCCCTGGAACACGCGGCCTCGCTCGACCCCGGCCTGGCGCTCGTGTGGCACGAAGCGGGGTACGCCGCCTATCGACTGGGCGAGTACGGCCGGGCCCTGCTGGCTCTCGATCGGGCCTTTGCCCTCGAGCCCCACAGCGGCACGCTACACCTGAGAGGGAAGATCCTCCGCACCGCGGGACGGTATCTGGCGGCGGAAGTCGCATTCCAGGGGGCAGCCGAAGCCGCCGAATTCGACGAACAACTGGCCGAAGCGATCCGCCAAGTGGCGGTCACCCGCCGATACGCCCTGTTCGGCCCGACCAAGCCCATCGACCTCCATGAATCGCGCCACTGGTTCGCCGAGACCGGCGCCGTCCCGCTCACCTATCACGCCGACCTCCGCGCGCCGAGCGACGAAGACCTGGTCCGGGGTTTGGCCCAGTTCGCCAGCGAGCAGGAGTGGCGCTTCACCACCATATACCAAGTGGACGCCTGGCCCGGCTGGTCGATCCTGGCCGACGAACTCGGCCTCGAGACCGCGGCCGACGCTCACTTCGAGGACGCCGCCGTACCGCTGGTCGTCGCACGCCAACCCCAAACCGGGGAGCCGGTGTGGGACGATGCAGTTGCCTTCGTCCGGCGGGCACAGGCCGGCCTGGTGTTCGTGCTGCACCAACCGACCGATCAGGAGCCGGCCGACATCTTCGGCGTCCTCGGCGGGCAGGACGGGGTCATGTTGGACCTGGCCACGGCCTCCGAAGTGGTACAGCACCCCAACAGCGTGCTGCAGGACCGACGCTTGAGGCCATCTGAGGCCGCCGCCGGAGCATGACGCGGTCGATGCGGTCCGTGGCGACATCACGGCCGAAACCGTCGATGCCATCGTCAACGCGGCCAACGAGACCCTGCTAAACGGCTAGTCCCCGTCCCCTTCCAGGCGGCGCTCGAGTACCACGTAGGCGCTGTCGCCCGGCACTCCGTCCAGCAACTCGGTGATCGCGGCCACCGCCAGGCTCACGCTGCTGTCGTGAGCCTGATACCAATCCTCGAACAGATACAGCTTGGTGCGGTAGATCCGGCGGGACACGATCCGGGCGTTGTTGATCTGGCGGGGCTGGCGGTCCTCGACCCGGAAGGTGAGCAACTGCGGGCCGACCGAGTCCGCCAGGAACTCTCCCGCCCAGGCTCCTACGGTCTCCCGGCCAACCTCCAATTCGAGGGAATCGGGAGGCGGCTCCCGGTGATACAGGCTGTCGAGCTTCTGGGTGAGCCGGTCGTAGTAGGATCCCAGCGCCACCTCATCCGTCCACCGGGCCCGAGCCCTCGCCGCCAGCAGACTGTCTCCCTCCCCTTCGAAGAACTCGGCGGCAGACAGGTACCCCACCATCTGAGCCAGACCCTCGTTGAAGGGTACCGCGCTACTGACGAAGAGCGTGTTGTGGGTTATCTCGTGGAACACCAGCGCCGCGAGCTCGACCGAATCGCGAGTCAGCGCGGTCGAGAGCAATGGATCATTGAACCATCCCAGGGTAGAGAAGGCGGCCGAGGGACGCAGGTAGCTGTCGAACCCCCGTTGGTGCAGATCGGCCGCCGCCCGGTGGGCCATCTCGAAATCGAAGAACCCCTTGTAGGGAACGCGGCCCACGATGGGGTACTTCCACGTGTAGGGACAGAGGCAATCCTTGGGTGCGGCCGAAATGACCAGGAGGAGAGTATCTCGCTCCACGTCCACGTAGGTGGTGTACGTCTCCTTGGCATCGAGCCCGAGCGCTTCGGCGTAGTCCCTGACCTCCACAACCAGCGTCAGCAGGTCGCGCACCGCGGGGTCAGTGTCCGGGTCGGCCACCACGGTGGCGATCGGCGTGCGCGCCCGGAGGATACGGGTTTCCTCGAATCCGGCACGCGTCAGGTAACGCACCTCATCGCTGGCGATGTAGGCGGTACCATAGCCCACGAACAGCACGCCCACGAGAATGGCGAGCAGCATGATGAACCTCCGCATCACAGAGTCAGACGAATGCCCAGCCGATGGGCCCCACCGCCGAAGACCGACTCCTCCTGGTAGGCGTAGTCGATGTCGACCGGGCCGAGCACCACGGTGCCTCCAACCGACCAGTTACTCTGGCCGGTAAGGGGACCCCGGCCTCCGTAGCCGAGTCGCGCTTCGACCCCGATGCCGTTGAAGACCAGGCCGGCCTCGCCGGCGATGATGGTGCGGCTGTCGAATCCCTCGGTCCATACGACTTCGATGGTACCAAGCAGCCTGGTGGTGCCTTGGGGATCGACCAGATTGAGCGACGATCCAAACCGGGTGGTGGCCGGGAGCACCATCCCCGGGGTCAATTCTGGTTGTCCGATGTTCTGCACGCTCAGCGACAGAGCGAAGATATCGAAGATGGCGATGATGACAGAGGCATCACCGGTGGTTGCGCTGGATGTGACCGCCGACGAGTCGCGCACCGTGACTCGCTTGACGGCTCCGGCGAAGGCGAAGAGCCCGAACCGATAAACTACGCTCCCAATCAGCAGCTTGTTCTCCTCCTGGGGCGAGCCCTGGGCCAGGCTCAGATGCTGATACCCCGCAGCCAAGTGAAACTGGCCGACCCGCACAGCCCCAGCCAGACTCGTTGCAGCGGCCGGATCCGGGATTCGTCCGGCCATGCCCTCGAAACCTGCCCGCCGCACGATGGCCAAGCCGGCGGCATTCACGAACACCGTGCCGGCGTCACCCACCAGCGCCGTCGATGCCCCGGCCAGTCCGGCGGACCGAACCGTGGGCGGGAGTAGCGTGACCCAGGGAACCCCGGGTTGCTGCCCGGCAACGGGCAGCGCCCAACTCGCGAGTGCGAGTAGTGCGCCACCGGTAGCCGCGGCGCGGCGCCGCAGGCCGAGCGGCCGGTTTCGCCGTTGGCAGGTCGTGAGCTGAACAGGAATCTTACTGGACACGGAAGCTGTAACATAAAGCAGGACAATGCCTTTGACAATTCCGCGGCGGCCGGATAGGTTCCCTGCAGACTCGGTTTGCCGCGTCGGAAGGGCCGGATAGAGGCCGCACGCGCTGCCCAGCCGTTCCGACCGTTTGACTCATCCGAGACGCCTCGACCATCCCTCGCGCAGCCAGGGTCCCGCCGAATCGGGCGTCGAGCGTCTATGCCGCCTTGGTGGTTCGCCACCGGGCTGATTCGACGAGCATGGCTTTCGTCCATCTTCACACCCACAGCGAGTACTCCCTTCTCGACGGGGCCAATCGGCTCCCGGAGTTGGTGTCCCACGTCAAGTCGCTCGGCATGGACAGCCTGGCGGTAACCGACCACGGGAACATGCACGCCGCCTGGCACTTCTACGAGGAGGCCAAGGCTCAGGGGATCCGGCCCATCCTGGGCTTCGAGGCCTATCTCTCATTCGGACCACGCGGCGAGCAGCAGCGGCCCTCGTGGGCTCCGGCCAACTACAGCCATCTGGTGCTCCTGGCCAGCAACACCGAGGGCTACAAGAACCTCGTCAGGCTCACGTCCATCGGATACACGGAGGGTTTCTACCGGCGTCCCCGCATCGACAAAGAGGTGTTGGCCCAATACTCGGACGGCATCGTGTGCCTGGCCGCGTGTCTGTCCGGAGAAATCGCGCTGTACCTGCGCCAGGGAAATTATGAAGAGGCCAAGCGGTCGGCCGAGTGGTTTGCCCAGACGTTCGGGCCGGACCGGTTTTGGCTGGAAATCCAGAAACACGGAATTCCCGAAGAAGCGGTCGTGGCCGAGGGAATGCTGCGGTTGGGGAAGGACTTGGGGATCGGGGTGCTCGCCACCAACGACGCCCACTACCTGCGGCGGGACGACGCCCAGGCGCACGACGTGCTACTGGCGATCGCCACCGGCAGCGATCTCGACGACCCCAACCGGTTCCGTTTTACCGGCCAGGAGTCGTACGTCAAGTCCGAGGCGGAGATGCGGGCCCTGTTCCCCGATGACGGCGAGACCATCGACGCCACTCAGCAGGTGGCCGACATGTGCGAGTTCGACTTCGAACAGCGCTACTTCCTTCCCGAGTTTCCCCGCCCGGAGAACTACGCCACCGACGAAGCGTTGCTCGAGCACTTGGGACGCGAGGGGCTTCACCATCGTTATGGTGATCCGTTACCGGACGCGGTAGAGGAGCGGTTCACCTACGAACTCGGCGTCATCAACACGGCGGGGTACGCCGGCTATTTCCTGATCGTGCAGGACTTCATCGCTGCCGCCCGTGAGCGGGACATCCCGGTGGGACCGGGACGCGGCTCCGCAGCCGGATCCATCGTGGCCTACGCCCTGGGCATCACCAAAGTCGATCCGCTCGCCTACGACCTCCTGTTCGAACGGTTCCTGAACCCCGAACGCGTGTCGATGCCCGACATCGATATCGACTTCTGCTATGAGCGGCGGGGCGAGATCATCGAGTACGTACGGCAGCGTTACGGCCAGGACAGCGTGGGCCAGATCATCACCTTCGGTACCATGAAGGCTCGGGCCGCGGTGAAGGATGTGGCGCGGGTGCTGAAGATCCCCCCGAGCGAGGCGGACAAGATCACCAAACTGATCCCTTCGGGTCCGGCCTACAGTCTGACCATCCCTGAGGCGGTCAAGAAGATCCCCGAGCTGAGGGACCTGGCGGCCTCGGCGCCGGTCTATCAGCGGATGATCGATCTCAGCTCGCGGATCGAGGGGATTTCGCGACACGCGTCGGTCCACGCGGCCGGCGTGGTGATCGCTCCCGGGCCGCTCCGGGAATACGTCCCGGTGTGCACGGCTCCCGGCAAGGGCGCGGGCCAGCGGCAGAGAGGCGAGAACGCGATCATCACCCAGTACGACATGGTCGCGCTCGAGAAGGTTGGCATGCTCAAGATGGACCTTCTCGGGCTCAAGACGCTCACCGTAATCCACGACGCGGTCAAACTAGTCCACGACCGGCAAGGCGTTGATCTCGACATGGATACGCTGGCGCTGGATGACGATGCGGTCTACCAGTTGCTGCGGAGCGGCCGGACATCGGGCGTGTTCCAGTTCGAGTCTCCGTTGGCCACCGAGACGCTACGCAACATGAAGTGCGACCGGTTCGACGACCTGGTGGCGTGCAACGCCCTTCTCCGGCCGGGCCCCCTGGATGCCGGAATGCATACGGTATTCATCCGGCGCAAGCTGGGTAAAGAACAGGTCCGCTACCCCCATCCTGCGCTGGAAGAGGTACTCAAGTCCACCTACGGCGTGATCACCTATCAGGAACAGGTGATGCGCATCGCCAACGTGCTGGCGGGGTTCAGCCTGGCCGAAGCCGATGTGTTGCGCAAGGCCGTGGGCAAGAAAGACGCGGCGCTCATCCGCCGCGAGTTGGCAGGGTTCATCAAACGCGCCGTCGCCGCGGGGCACGATCGCAAGGTCATCGAGGATATCGCCGGCCAGATCGAGACGTTCGGCCGTTACGGATTCAACAAGTCCCATTCGGTGGCCTATTCGATCCTCTCCTACCAAACGGCGTGGCTCAAGACTCACTACCCAGCCGAATTCATGGCGGCCTTGTTGTCGTCTGAAATAGGCACCACGGACAAGGTGGTGCAGTACATCAACGAGGCGCGGGAGATGGGGCTCGAGGTGCTGCCGCCCGATATCATCGAGTCCGGCTTCAAGTTCACCGTCGTGGGCGACACCCGCATCCGCTTCGGGCTCGGCGCCATCAGGAACGTCGGTGCCGGTGCCATCGAGTCGATCATCGCCGCGCGCTCAGCCGATCAGGACGCGATCCGGTCGCTGGCGGAATTCGTGGAGCGGCTCGACGTCCGGTTGTGCAACAAGCGGGTCCTGGAATCGCTCATAGCCAGTGGCGCGTGCGATTCCCTCGGCGGACACCGGCGGCAACTCATCGAAGCCCTCGATAAAGCCATCAGCGAAGCCCAACTCAAACAACAGGAACGGGCATCAGGCCAGGAATCCCTGTTCGGCGATACCGGCCAACCTGTGGCTATCGCCGAGACGCCCCTTCCTGACGTGCCTCCGTGGTCCGAAGCGGAGCGCTTGACGCGCGAGAAGGAAGTGCTGGGGTTCTTCATCTCCGGACACCCACTGGCCAAGTTCCGCCGCGAGGTCGAACTCTTCGGAACCCGGACCACGGCTACGCTGGGTGAGTGGAGCGAGCATCCAGTCGCCATCGCCGCGGTGATCACCGGCGTCAAGCGGCAGATCTCCAAGAAGACCGGCAAGGAGTACGCCCGACTGGTGCTCGAGGACTTCCACGGCACGGCGGAGGCGATCGTATTCCCGGCCACCTGGGCCAAGCTCAACCAGGCAGTGGTACCCGACGCGGCCATGCTCCTCACGGGCGGCTACAGTACCCGCGACCGCGGTGAGGAGCGGGTACCCTTCGTGGTGGAATCAGTGCGCCCACTGGACGAATTCCGTCCGGCGGGCGACGTTGCCGTCAGCCTGCGCTGGCGCAAGCTCGAGGCACCCGACCCAGAGGCCATCCGTGCGGCCGCGGCGTTGTGCGCGGCGCACCCAGGGCCCGCGCCGGTCTATATTGAATGGAGTGACGGGAACGGTGAGGCCATGAGACTCCGATCGCGGCGGATGCGGGTGGCCGCCGAGGACGAATTGGTCACCGCGCTGCAGGGGATCCTCGGCGTCGAGTCGGTTCACTACGTGAAGGCGAAGTAACCATGGCCACCGCGTACACGTTGGAATTCGAGAAGCCGCTGCTCGAACTGGAGCGGGAAATCGACGACCTCAAGCGGGTCGGCACCAAGCGCGACATCGACATCTCCCAAGAACTCGAACAGCTCGACACCAAGCTCGTGGCGTTGCGGCAGCACATCTACCAGCACCTCACTCCCATCCAGCGGGTCCAGGTGGCCCGACACCCACGCCGCCCCTATACGCTCGACTACCTGAGCACGATTTTCACCGATTTCATCGAGTTGCACGGCGATCGTCACTTCCGGGACGATCCGTCCATCGTGGGCGGGTGGGCCCGCATCGGCGGCTTGTCGGTCATGGTCATCGGTCATCAAAAGGGGCGAGACACCAAGGAAAATCTCAAACGCAATTTCGGGATGCCCCACCCGGAGGGGTACCGTAAGGCCCTCCGGTTGATGCATCAGGCGGCCAAGTTCTCCGCTCCCGTCGTCACCCTCATTGACACACCGGGAGCCTATCCCGGCCTGGGGGCCGAAGAACGCGGCCAATCGGAGGCGCTGGCGCGGAACATCGTGGAGATGGCGGCGCTGCCGACCCCAATCGTGGCGGTGGTCATCGGCGAGGGGGGCTCGGGTGGCGCCTTGGCGCTAGGTGTGGCCGACCGCATCCTGATGCTGGAGAACTCGGTGTACTCGGTCATCTCGCCGGAGGGGTGTGCCGCCATCCTGTGGAAGGACGCCTCGCAACGGGAGCGTGCGGCTGACGCACTCAAACTCACCGCCCCCGACCTCGAACGGCTGGGAGTAATCGACGAGATCGTCGAAGAACCGATCGGCGGAGCGCACACAGATCCTGAGGCGACCGCCGAAGCACTCAGGGAATCATTGATCCGCAATCTGGCCGAGCTGCGCAAGCTCAAACCCGACAAATTGGTCCGCCGACGAGCGGAAAAATTTGGCAGAATCGGCGCGTATTCCGAGGCGTAATGGCCCAAACGATAGAAGTCCGGTTCAAGGGAACCCGGCGCGGGTTTTTCCATTGGACCGATAAAGAAAACAACCCACGGCTAAACGACGCGGTGATCGTCGAGGTCGAGCGCGGCAAGGACCTGGGGCACATCAGTGCCGTGGGGGAAGTTGCCCTCAAGAAGTGTGGCACGGCCTGTAACGGCTGTCCGTCCTCCAAAGCACCCTCGACATCCGACGAACCCAAAGCGGTCCTGCGGCGTGCCTCGAGCAACGAGGTCCACACGGCCGTGCACCTACGACGGTCCGAGGAGGAGGTGCGGCGTAAAGTCCTCGAGCGGGTCAAGCATCACGGGCTGGCCATGAAGGTCAGCGACACGGAGTGGCAGTGGGACCGTAACAAGCTGACGGTGTTCTTCACCGCCGAGAAGCGGGTCGACTTTCGAATGCTGGTCCGGGATCTGGCGGCCCTCTTCCGCACCAGGATCGACCTGCGCCAGATCGGAGCCCGGGATGAGGCGGCCCAGCTCTCGGGCGTGGGCCGGTGCGGCCGGGAATATTGCTGTTCCTCGTGGCTCACAGAACTCTCACCGGTGAGCCTCAGGCTGGCGAAAGACCAGGGTCTGGCGCTCAACCCGGCCCAGATTTCCGGTGGCTGCGGCCGGCTGCTGTGCTGCCTCAAGTACGAGCACGACTTCTACGTCACCTCCCGCAAGCGGTTCCCCAAAGAAGGGAAAACGCTGCAGACTGCACTGGGAGATGAGCGGGTCGTCTCGGTCGATATCCTGCGCGAGCGGGTTAGTCTGCGCGGTCCCGACGGTGCCTCGCGCATCATCCCCCTCCTGCAGTTGCGCGAGGAGATCGCATCGATTCCGCGGAGTCCCGCGGTCCCAGCTACAGCGCACCAGGACCCGGCCGAGGCGCCCCGGCCTGAGGCTCAAGCCGAGACCCCGGCCCCAGAGGAGAAGCCCCCGGTGGAAGGCGAACCACCGAGCGACCCGGCTGCGGCGCGCAGGCAGAGACACCGGCGCGGCAGGCGGCGCCGCCGGAGACCCGGCGATTCCACCAACCCAGAGGGCTGAGTGTCCAAGTTCTACCTCACCACCGCCATCGACTACTCCAACGGCGACCCTCACCTGGGACAAGCGATGGAGAAAATTGGCGCCGACTGCATTGCCCGCTACCGGCGGCTGCGCGGTGACGAGGTCCATTTTCTCATGGGTATGGACGAACATAGCCAGAGCGTCATCCAGGCGGCGGAGGACAACGGCGTAGAACCCCAGGTGTGGGTCGACCGCATGGCCGAGCGGTTTGCCGACTTCTGGGCCCGGTTGCACTGCAGCCACGACGACTGGATCCGAACCACCGAGCCGCGACACGCCCGGTCGGTACAGGCGTTGCTCTCCCGCATTCAGGAGCACAACCCGGACGATCTGTTCCTAGGCCAATACGAAGGTCTCTATTGCATCGGGTGCGAGGAATTCAAACAGGGCAGCCAGATCATCGACGGCCACTGCGTGGAACACCCGACACTCGACCTGAAGGAAACCAAGGAGGCCAACCACTTCTTCCGGTTGAGCCGCTATGGAGACCGACTGTTGGAGTTGATCACCAGCGGTGAGTTCTCGGTCGAGCCGGCCATCCGCCGCAACGAGGTTCTGCGCCTCATCGAGTCGGGTCTGCAGGACATCTCCATTTCGCGGTCGCGCTTTCCATGGGGCATCCCCTTCCCCGGCGATCCGGATCATACGGTATACGTCTGGTTCGACGCGCTGATCAACTACCTGTCGGGTACCGGCTTCCCCGATCCCGGGTACGACAAGTTGTGGCCCGCCGATCTCCACATCATCGGCAAAGGCATCAGCCGATTCCACTGCGTCATCTGGCCCGCCATGCTAATGGCCGCCGAGATGCCGTTGCCCAAGGAGGTGTGGGCCCACGGGTACGTCCAGTGGGAGGGCGCCAAGATGTCGAAGACGGCGGGAATCGGCGTCAGCCTGGGGAGCGCCATCGAGCGGCACGGACCGGACCCGTTGCGTTACTTCCTCATGCGCGAAATCGGCTTCGAGGGCGACGGCAATTTTACCTGGGATCGGTTCGACGAGCGCTACACGGCCGATCTGGCCGACGGACTCGGCAACCTGGCGTCGCGGGTCCTGGCGATGCTGGGCAAGTACCGAGACGGGCGCGTTCCCGACGCGCCGGCGGACACGACCCTCGACGCCAGTGGCGGTGAAGTCGTGGCGCGCTACCAGGCGTTGATGGACGACCTCGACCTGCGCGGGGGTGCCGAGGCGGCGTGGTCACTGGTGTCGGCCGGCAACCTGTTCGTTACCCAGACCGCCCCCTGGGCCTTGGCCAAGGCCGGGCAGGATGCCGAACTCGACTCGGCCTTGACCAGTCTGGCCCGGTGCCTGTACCGACTGGCCGTGCTAGTGAGTCCGTTCATGCCCGAGAAGAGCGACGAACTGTGGAGCGCCCTCGGACAGGAAGGAACCGCCGCCGCGGCGAGGTGGCAAGACCTGGCGAACCCACCGGTTATCGGAGCCCAAACGACCAAGGGTGCAGCCCTGTTCCCCAAGGCAAACACACCATAAAAGTATTTGACAGTCAAAGAGTTAGACGTGTCATTCGGAATCTTGACACCCCTTTTTGCTGGGCGCATCTTACCACCCGCTGCCGCTCCCCCAGCCGAGGAGACCGGCAACTGCGTAGTCTATAACTTATTGATAGATAGTGACTTAACCGAAGGTGTCCCGAATGGGCAAACGCCGCTGGACATTGGTGGTAGTGCCGCACGGAACTGGAGCCTCCACCAGGCTGCAGGTTTCGACGGCCGTCCTGAAGATGATCGCCGGGGGAGCAGCGACGCTGCTCGTCGCGGCGCTCGTGTTCGGGTACCTCACGGTGTCCCGCAAGGTCGATCTGACGCGCGCGGCACAGCTCGAGCGTGAGAACGTCCTCCTGGCGGAAGAACTCGGTCGTCTTCAGAGTCAACTGACGTGGGTCACCGACACCATCAACGAAATTGCCTTGCGAGACAGCCGCTACCGGGTGCTGGCCGATCTCGACCCCATCGATCCCCAAGTGCTCCAAGCCGGTATCGGCGGCCCTGCCGAGCCGGGCTACGATGACGCGCTCTCCCGAGCGGGGGTACTGGGACAGCGGGCCACGGAAGTCAGAGTCGATCTCAACGCCCTGATTCGGCGAGCCAATCTGCTGGCCTCGTCGTTCGACGAAGCGATGGACAGCTTGGCGTCGCACAACCGCCGGTTGGCGGCCACACCGTCCATCATGCCGACCCAGGGGTGGCTCTCGAGCAGCTACAAGGCCATGCGCATGCACCCGATCCTGCACTACGCACGGCCGCACAAGGGCATCGACATCACCGCGCCCAAGGGCACGCCCATCCAGGCACCCGCCGGCGGTGTGGTGACGTCCACCGGGTGGCGTTCAGGCTTCGGCAACACGGTCACCATCAACCATGGATACGGCGTGGTCACCAAGTACGCCCACGCCTCGAAGATCCTGGTCAAGTCGGGCCAGCGAGTGAAACGGGGAGACCGGATCGCCCTCATCGGCAAGACCGGCCTGGCGACCGCACCGCACCTCCATTACGAGGTGCACGTCAACGGCCGGGCAGTGAACCCACAGCGCTATGTCCTTCCCGAGGAAATAGGCGGATAGTCCAGAGAGGGTACCCTCCAGTGCCTTGAGGCCTCCCGGCCAGTGGTCGGGGGGCCGCTCTGTTTTCGGCCCGGTCATTGGTACCCCGGCAGTGGCCCCGTTAGCTTTGGTGGTGCTTCGACGACCCCTTCTCGACGGACGGCTCATGCCCCGAAACACCATCCTCCGTTTGGTGAGCCTGACGGTGCTTCTTGCGGCCTGTAACGGCCCACGGGAGGTGACCGTCGAGGTCATGGTCCTCGACCTCGATGCCAACCCCATCGTCGCGCCCAACCTCCCGCTCGTCATCCTGCCATACGACCGCGACAGCCTGCTGGATTTGCTGGAGCGGCAAGCCGCGCGGCCGCGACCGCACGTGGCCACGCTCGACAGCCTGTTCGCAGCCTTCCGGGTACCCTATCTCGAGGTTGCCCGAGCCGCACACGCGGTAGATCGCTACCGGGATTCCATGACTACCCTCAAGACGGCCATGGACACCCTCCCCCGAGGGGACGAGGCTTACCGGCTCCGCTTCCAGCTGTTTGCCCAGTTGAGCGACTCGCTCGAGCGGTCGGAAGCGCGGCGGGAACGGGCTACCACCGCGCTGCGACGAGCCCGTCGGACGTTCGTCCCCCTGAACGACAGCCTCCGCCAGGAGGTCAGGGATTGGGAAGAGACCACCTTTCGTGGCTACGATTCCCTGGTCACGGCCCTGGCGGACCGGACCGACCGGACAGGGCTGACCGACACAACCGATAGCGCCGGGCACGCCACCATGCGGGTCGGCCGGGGCGCGTGGTGGGTGTACGCCCGCGCCTGGGACGTAGAAGACCCGAACTCCGAGTGGTACTGGAACGTTCAAATAACAGGCGATACCGTCAGGCTCGACGACCGCAACGGCAACAGACTCCCGACTTACTGAGATCCCATGAAGCCCACCGACTCCCCAACTCCGATTCGACACCACCGGCTCGGCGTCGTGGCCGTCCTGGCCCTGGCCGTCTCCCTCGGCACCGGTTTCATCTTCGCCCCGTCTGGAACCCAAGACACCCAGCAGGACCCGTTGGCCCCGCGGTCCAAGGGGTCGCCCCAGGCGCCGATCACGGTATACGAGATGTCGGATTTCCAATGCCCGTACTGCCGCCGTCACGCCGTCGAGAGTTTCCCGCTCATCGAAGCGGAGTACATCGAGACCGGCAAGGTCCGTTGGGTCTACGTGAACTTCCCCATCCCTTCGCTGCACCCCAACGCCATTCCCGCAGCCCAGACGGCGATGTGCTCGGCCAACCAGGGTGCCTTCTGGCCGGTCCACGACCTGCTGTTCCTCCACCAGGACATCTGGGCCCCACTCCAGGAACCGGGCGAGTTCTTGCTGACGCTGGCCGACTCGGTGGGGATCGACAAGTCACTCCTGGCCGAGTGCCTCCAATCCGAGGCCACCCTGCCGCAGATTGAAATCGATGCCCAGGGAGCGGTCAAGGCAGGAGCCACCAGCACCCCGACGTTCTACATCGAAGGCGGACTCCTGGTGGGCGCCCAGCCAGTGGAAGTGTTTCGCATGGTGCTGGACTCGATCTACGACGAGAAGGTGGGTAGCGAGTAGTGCGTAGGGAAACGGGGCTAAGAGGGCTAATGCGTCTTTTCCCTCTTAGCCCTCTTAGCCTTCTTAGCCCTCTCCTCCTACCCACTCAACGCCAAGAACACGTCGTACAGCGCATGGGTCCAGGCAGTGATACCAAATCCCCGCAAGAGGTACAGCCCGCTAAACAGGACACCAGCGATGGTCCGGAACGTGAACGAGGCCAGCTCGAAGGGGTCACCGTAGGGACCGATATAGTGGAACGCTGAGAAGATCAGAGCCCCGACGGCGACCGCGAACACGCCTGCGCGCCGCGGCCCCCACCCGAGCCCCTTTCGGGCCAGCAGGGCCAGACCCCCCACCAACACCACCCTGAACAACAACTCCTCATACAGACCGGCTCCGAGCGAGATCATCAGTTGCGTGGGGAGGCCGAACTGGTCGAAGGGACCGGCGGCCAGCGGGGTCCACTGGCCCAGCACCAGCGCGGTGAGCATGCTGGTGACGCCGCCGAACAGCATGGCGTAGCCGATGGATTCGGCGCCCATCCACAGGAACACTACTCCGTGCGGCCGACCGTTGAGCCGCACGTCTTTGGCCACGCGGATGGCTCCCCCACCCACCAAGAGCACACCGAAGACGACCAAGCCCCACCAGCCGCCCATGGCTATGAACAGGCTCTTGAGAAGCACGTCGGCGCCGTTTCGCACGCCCGCGATGGCATCGTGGCTCAACGAGAAGGCCAGCAGTTCGTACATCAGCAACAGCGGCAGTACGAACACGAGGTTGTATCGGGGCATCCGCGAGTCATGCCGGTACCCCGAGGGCGCCCGAAGGGTCATGCCCCAAGATAACCAGGCTCAGCGAATTGCCGGTTGACGGACAGCCCGGAAGGCGGTGACATTCCCGCCCGATGACACGAACCTCACTATGGTACCGGGCCGGCCTGCAGGCGGCCCGACACCTCGTCCCCCTGGCGACCCCGCTGTCGCCCAAACTCAAGCTGGGTCACACCGGCCGGCTTGGGGCCGTGGAGTCATTGCGGCGCTGGGCCGATGCAGCGCGCGACCCCAGCCGCCCGCTGGTGTGGTTCCACGCATCGTCGGTGGGAGAGGGACTTCAGGCCGGAGTGGTTCTCGAGGCCCTCAGGCGCCGCCACCCCGGCTGGCAATACGCTTACACCCACTTCAGTCCTTCGGCCAGCGAGTTGGCCCGATCGCTCCCGGTCGACATAGCCACTTACCTGCCATACGACGTGGGCACGGAGGTCGATGCGGCCCTCGAGGCACTCCGGCCGGCGGCGGTGGTGTTCACCAAGCTCGACCTGTGGGCCGAACTGGCGTGCCGGGCGGATCAACGGGGCAGCCGGGTCATGCTGGTGGCCGGGACGGTGCGGTCCGGCAGCAGTCGCCTGCGATGGCCGGCACGGACGCTGCTCCGATCCGGCTATCAGGCGGTGACCGTGGCCGGCGCCATCGCCGATGAGGACGCGGCACGGCTGGAACGCCTGGGAATACCACACGGGCGGATCCAGGTGACCGGCGATCCGCGCTACGACTCGGTCGCCCAGCGGGTGGCGGCCGTGGCGACCGACGATCCCCTCCTGCAACTCGGCGTCGAGGGACCGACCATGGTCGCGGGATCGACCTGGCCGGAGGACGAGCGGGTGCTCCTGCCGGCGTTCCAGCAGGTGCGCCAGGCCAGACCGGACGCCCGGCTGATCGTGGCTCCGCACGAACCGACCGAGCGGCACCTCACGCGGCTGGAGCGCGCCGCCCTGGACCTGGGCTTGCCGGTGGCACGGTCGAGTGCCGCCCCCGCCCCCGCCCCCGACGGTGCCCCGGTGCTGGTCATCGACCGGCTGGGCATCCTGCAGACGGTGTACGGTGCCGGGCGGATGGCTTACGTCGGTGGCGCCATGGGGTCCAGGGGCATCCACTCGGTACTCGAGCCGGCCGCCTGGGGCGTTCCGGTCGCCTTCGGGCCCGGGTGGGACTACAGCAGGGACGCCAGGTTGTTGCTCGAGGCCGGGGGAGCGAGAGCGCTTGGTCGGCGGGACCCGGTAGCCGACATGACCGGAATCTGGCTCGACTGGCTCGAGAACGAAGAAACCCGCCAGGCCCAAGGATGTGAGGCCCGCCGGGTTTTCACGGCCGGCCTCGGCGCCGCCGAGCGGACCGCCGGGCTCATCGCCGATGGGCTACTCGACGACGGTCCCCTCGATGGTCACCGACCGGGTTGACAGCAAGCCGAGGGTGATCACGGTAAACAGGATGTCGCTGAAGCGCGCCTTGCTCTTGATGCGAATGTCAGCCACGGCGACACCATCACCCACCTGATGCGCCAGGGCCTTCCTGAGATCGGGTTGTGACAACTGAACCAGCCCCCACAGGCCCCACACCGCACGCGATGTCACTTCGAAATGCTCCCCTTCGACCGGCTCTGACGCCGAGCTGGCTAGCGTGGCCGGCACGCCGAGCGCGGTGGCGTCGTACGTCATGGAGCAGGCACCCAGACATACGGCTACGAGGAGCGACGCGAGCCCCCTGACCCGAAGGACGGCAGGTAGTGGCATACCTAGAAGCCTGGTGTCTTGAGAGCGTAGTTCAAGCCGACGCCGATGGTGGATAGGGTGGTACCTTCGACCCGCATCCAGTCGTAGGCCGCGCGGACACCCAGGCCGTTGAGGAACGCCAGGTCTAGCCCCAGGCTAATGGCGAACTCCGTGTGATCCGAAATGGTGACGTCCCCCACCTTGGCCCGCGAGTAGTCGACCCGGGGGGCGATCCAGGGCTTGATGGCCATGCCGGGGTTGGGAATCGTCAGCATGGCGCTCACGCCTATGGGCACGTGGAGATTCTTCGAGTCGAGCGCCCCTTCCCAGTAGGCCACACCGGCCTGCAGGTTGATCGCCAGGGGGACCAGAGGACCGCCGAAGATTTTCCAGTTGGCGGTGCCGCCCACGGTGACCCGGGTCGTGTTGATGGCCTCGATCTTGGTGCCGCCGATCGACCCGGTGAAGCCGAACAGCCCGGTGCCGAACGCGCCGGTAATGGCGTAGGATGTCCCCAGGCCCGTGACGTCATTGGGGAAGCCGACGTCGGCCGCGATGGTAAACCCCGAGGACACTGGACTGTTGTACACCGGGATGCCGGGGAGTTGTGCCCGGACCGTCCCGGCACCGACGAATACCGCAAGGGCGACGGCAGCCGCCACGACGATCAACCGCTTCATCAAGTCCTCCACGAAGGCCTGTCCGGCCCGGCTGTGAATGGTCAGCGAAGATACCCAAACGCGACGCTGATGCCATCGATGTCTCCCAGGGAGCCGTTGACGTCGAGGGCAAACTTGTCGCTGAACTGGATTTCCAATCCCAGTCCCAGGGAGAAGAAGAAGTTATCGGAGGTGTCACCGAACGCGAGATGGACGATCGGCTCACCGTATGGCTGGAGTTTGATGTTGGAGTCCTTGACCTCGAACTTCCGGCCCATGGTAAACCCGATCGGGACGAAGAACACCGAGTTCCCCGAGGTGAACGACCCACCGGCACCCACCGTGAGAGCCCCGTCGAGGGGGAAACTCTCCGAATGGGCCACCAGCGGC
>SMUY01090133.1_pt1 | contig 45019 bp, 38 predicted proteins | sample 2456441 | NCBI WGS metagenome assembly SMUY01 (sample SAMN11095931, study PRJNA526329) | marine sediment metagenome | biome: Marine sediment; feature: Surficial sediment; material: Deep marine sediment; isolation source: Hadal surficial sediment | place: Pacific Ocean | collected 2014-11 | depth...
ATGGAATTTTTCTTTTCGTTAGTGTTAATCAATATCATGTACAATAAAATCTGATTTACGTGAATTTATAAGTGGTAGACAGAGTTAGGATGGTAGGTTTGTCTATAGTATGTTCATAGTAGAATGTTCATACTATAGCAGTAGAAAGTTTTTAAATTTCATAAACGTCCATAATCATCTTCAAAGCGTACAATATCGTCTTCGCCCAAATATGATCCTGATTGTACTTCGATTATCTCAAGTGGTACGGAACCAGGGTTCTCCAGGCGATGACGGGTACCAAGTGGAATAAAAGTAGATTCGTTTTCGGATACCAGATACTTGGTATCACCGCGGGTTACTCGTGCGGTTCCCCTAACCACGATCCAATGTTCGGCGCGGTAGTGATGCATTTGCAGTGATAGTGATGCGTTCGGCTTGACAACAATGCGTTTAACCTGAAAACGTTCGCCAATGTCTACACAGTCATACCAGCCCCATGGTCGAAATATTTTGCGGTGCAACTGCCCTTCAGTGCGCTTCTCGCGCTTTAGTCTGTCAACAATTTTCTTTACATCCTGAGTCTTGTCCTTGTGGGCCACCAGAATGGCATCAGGCGTTTCAATTACCACTATATCTTCTATTCCTACGCATGCCACCAGACGGTTTCCTGACATAACCAATGAATTATGGCAGTCATGCAGCAATACATCACCCTTTGACACATTGCCCTTGTTGTCTTTGGGCAGTATCTGCCACAGAGAATCCCATGTGCCGACATCAGACCACCCTGCCGAGAACGGAATCACTATCCCTGTCGGTAACGAATCCACACCAGTGGCAATATTTTCCATTACCGCATAGTCGATTGAATCGGTTGGGCACTGCACAAATGCTGTTTTTTCCACGCGTAAAAACTCACCATCGACTGAACTCTGATTCCAGGCTGTTTGGCAAGCCATAAGAATATCTGCCCGGCAGTAGCCAATGGCTGAAAGCCACACCGAAGCACGCATCATAAACAATCCACTGTTCCATAGATAAGAGCCAGCATCTAGATAAGCCTGTGCCGTGTCAAAATCCGGTTTTTCGACAAAGCGTTCGATGTGAAAAAATCCATCTTCCTCAAACGCTGCACCAGATTGGATGTAACCGTAACCCGTTTCGGGTGAATCTGGTGTGATGCCAAAGGTAATTATTGCGCCTTCTGCAGCAGGTTTTATACTTTTGTGTATCACAACATGAAAAGCTGCTGTATCCATAATCATATGATCTGCAGGCATTACTAGAAGGATCGGATCATTCCCACTCTGCATCGATGCCAATGCTGCAAGTGTTAAGGCTGGTGCCGTGTTACGTCCTACAGGTTCGAGTAGAATCGAGGCCACCTTGTTCATTACTCGTAGCTGCTCGGCGACTACGAAACGGTATTCCTCATTACAAACCACCATTGTTGCCCCAAGCTGTACGCCTGTTAGTCCTTCCATACGACGAACTGTATCTTGCAACAGAGAATTTTCGCTATTTAGCAGTGGCAGAAGCTGCTTGGGATATTGCTCACGCGAGAGTGGCCATAGGCGTGTACCAGAGCCGCCGCAGAGAATAACAGGGGTCAACGAATGCATGGAGAGGTTCCCAATATGAGTTACCTATTTTATCTGTTTAACTAGTATTTGATCATAAATTGTATTCAATACAACTTTTGCGTAACGCCTCTTGGTGTTTCATCTATTAACCATGTGCAAGTTTTTCCGCAAGTACTTTGACGATTCGCTCCGCAGCTTTGCCGTCCCACATGTTTGGCCTACGGCCTTGCTTGCCTTCACCGCGCAGTATTTTGCGCACCTCGGCGATAATCCGTACCGGATCCGTACCTACTAGAACGTTGGAGCCCTCTTCCACAGTGATCGGTCGCTCGGTGTTTTCACGTATGGTGATACACGGCGTACCTAGGGCGGTGGTTTCTTCTTGTAAACCACCGCTGTCAGTTAGTACCACGGCAGCGTCTTTCCACAAATTAAGGAAAGCCATATAAGCCTGTGGACCAACTAGCATGATGTTTGGCCCAAGATCTATGTCAAATTTCTTCAAATTCGCTCGAGTACGCGGGTGCACCGGGAAAATCATCGGCAACTCAGTTGCAATTTCTTTCAATGCTTTGCTAATACGTGTCATCATCTCGACATTATCCACATTACTTGGTCTATGTAGTGTAATCACTCCGTATTGCTTGTTGCGAAGTACATGATCCGTCTTAAAACTATTCGTTTCAAAAACTGAGGTATCGATATTAGCTAACTTCTTTGCTTGGAATAACAAATTGTCGACCATTACCTGTCCGACGTAATGAATCTCTGAATCCGATTTTCCTTCGCGCTTTAAGTGAGCAATTCCGCTTGGCTCGGTTACAAAGAACCAATCCGAAATACTGTCGGTGACCAAGCGGTTAATTTCTTCCGGCATGGTCATGTCGCCACTGCGTAGACCAGCTTCTACGTGGGCTACTGGGATGTTAAGCTTTTTAGACACAATCGAGCAGGCCAGTGTTGAATTTACATCGCCCACCACCAGAACTGCATCAGGCCGTTTAACCTGACAGAGCTCCTCAAAGGCCACCATGATCTTGCCAGTTTGCTGAGAGTGACTACCGCCACCGGCCGACATAAAGACATCTGGTTCAGGAATACCCAGTTCCTCAAAGAAAACATCATTCATATCCCGGTCGTAGTGCTGGCCAGTATGAATAATTTTGAATGCCAATTTGCCATGCGCCTGTAGGGCGCGTACGATAGGGGCGATCTTCATAAAGTTTGGACGAGCCCCAGCAACCAAATATATGCTTTTCATATATAAAACGCATCCCTTATTAGGATAGGTGTCTGCTGGTATCTGTTACCAGAAAAACTGATATCAATTACAAGCATAATCAGGTAAATGTTTAGTGACAGTGTTGATGTGACGCTTCTATACGAAAGTAACGCCCCATCTTTCTAAAACTTGAGAATACCTAAAGCATGCTTCGGCTATATCGTGTACAGTTCAAAGTAGGCACTTCTTCCTACTCCAGTACTTTGATGTAAACGACGTTAGCTTACGGTACTTATAATAAACTACCCGATATAGGCATCTCTTCCGATGGTAATGTTATCTTGTCATAATTAAATGTATTTTGGAGTACCGTTATCGATTTCGGCAAGTTTAAATTTAGTAACTAAATAATGATAAATCAAAAGTTAGCCATGCATACATTTGGGTGAAAAAGTGTCAATTAAGTATCTGTGGATTAGTTTGGTTTGTACTACTTGATCAAATGGCATTGTATTTACTATCTTATAGACTGCAGACATTGTAACAAGGGTTTCTTGCCTAGATTCTCTCTTTGCAACAGATTTTTCTTTGAGCAAACTCAAGAATTTTAAGTGTTTGGTTTTGATCTGCAGTTTGTCTGTAGTTCGTTGACCCGTCAGCTTGCTGGGCGTATATTTAATCATAAATGGTTTAAATCCCTATCCTTTTAACCATCCCCTAATTGTTGCCTGAAACACCTAAGAAATCTGTGCGAACATGATCCAGACTGAATTTCTCCGGCGCTTTGTTACCAACAAATATTTAAGAATAAGCCTCGGCGTTCTTGTTGTTACCATTGTTCTTTTCGGGTTACTTGGTTATTTCTGGCTTCCTGGCTACGTCAAGAACAAACTTGAAACGGTATTGTCAGAAACTGTACACCGACCTGTGTCGGTCCAGTCTATAGACATTCAACCTTACACACTGGAAGTAACCGTTCGTGGCTTTCGAGTAGGAGAAAAGGCGGCGAGCGCAGACTCTGATAAAGCCTTGTTTTCTATTGATGAATTGTATGTCAATCTCAGTACGGAATCTATTATTCATCGTGCGCCGGTAGTTAGTTCAGTAACAATAAAGGCACCAATGCTGCGTCTGGTTCGCGAAGGTGAAAACCGCTTCAATATTACCGATTTGATTGAAAAATTTTTGGAACAGCCGGAAGATAGCAGTAAGACAATGTTCTCAGTTAGTAATATTGTCATTGAAGGCGGTCAGTTTGAGTTCATTGATCAGTTCAAGAAGAGCTATCAAAAAGTTTCTGAAATTAGCCTTGGCGTCCCATTTGTTTCTAGTTTTGAAAGTCATCTGACAACTTGGATCGAGCCGTACTTTAGCGCAAAGGTAAATGGTGCGCCCATCGCTCTTAACGGTAAGTTGCGACCTTTTTCAAGAAAACGCGAAGCAATACTTGAGCTTAGGCTCAACAATATTGATTTGACACGAATAGATGAGTATTCACCGATCCCGCTTGGCATTAGTCTACTTTCAGGATATTTCGATAGCGACTTACAACTAAGCTTTACACAGGAGACTGGTAAATCATCAAGTATTGTCTTATCTGGTCGTACCTCGCTGCGGAAGTTTGAGATTGAAAATAGGATAATGGAAGCGCCATATAATGTGAAGTTCGACCAGCTTGACGTCATGCTAACTGAAGTTGAGCTGAGTGGAAAGAAACCGGCACAAGTCGCGCTGGTTCTGACAGGTGCAGTGTTGGTGCAACCGGGCAAGACAGAACCTATATTGAGCCTTCCGAAATTAAGTGTAAACAAGATCGTGGTTGATCCCACACAGAAAAATGTTGCACTTGGCGTGGTGACGCTTGATCAGTTCAAGGTATCGATACGCCGCGAAACCGATGGTCAGCTTAATCTGACTCATCTTTTTACGCCACTTCCTGACGAACAATCATCCACACTTCGGCGACGATCATTGGCAGCGAAAGCCATCGAAGCATGGACAGCAACAGTTGATAACTTAAAAATAGTGGATGCAGCACTGCTTTTTGAAGACCTTACTCTTACAAAAGTGGCGCCGATGGTGGTCGAACCACTCAATGTAACCATCGACAACATTGATCTTAACGGCGTCCTTCCGCTCAAGTTAGCATTACAAGCTACGGTGAATCAGCGTGGTAACCTTGAAACAAATGGTTCTCTAGCTTGGGCACCATTGGCATTTGATTTTGTCATTGACGCAAAAGATATTGATCTTGTATCGCTACAGGGTTGGGCCGGAGATCAATTGAATGCGCTGCTCACTCGTGGTAAAGCATCCTTCCAGGGCAAGGTAAAGGCAGACGGGGAGCCTTTGAAGATAGTATTAAGTGGTAAGAGCCGATTCTCTAATTTTAACATTCTTGACAAGGCGAGTGCGACGGATCTTCTGCGCTGGCGAAGGCTCGACATTGGCGGAATTAAGTTCGTAAATGAGCCCCTCCGTGTAGATGTTGCTTCAGTTACGATTGCCGATTTCTTTGCAAATGTGAAGATCTCGCCGAAGGGGGAAATCAATCTCAAGAACATCGTTCGGCAAGATAATGACACAAAGGAAGTACCATCTACTCAGTCCATACTTGCAACAACAACTTCAGCGAAATCGCGAGCGGGCAAAGTCACTCCGATTCACATCGGTCGGGTGGTATTGCAGAATGGCAGTGTCAACTTCGACGATCAGTTCATTAAACCCAATTATCGCGCAAACCTGACTGGAATTACTGGTCGCATTGGACCGTTGAATCCCGGTATGCCAGGAGAAATTGATATTCGTGGTACAGTGAATAAATCAGCACCTCTTAAAATTATAGGCAGAGTAGACCCGTTTGGCAGTGAGCTCTCCCTCGATATTGACGCAAAAGTGACAGGTATTGACCTGCCGACATTCAATCCATATTCCAGCAAATATGTAGGGTATGTTATTGAGAAAGGCAAGCTATCGGTTGACATCCGCTATCACATCAAAGAGGGCGAACTAAAAGCGGAGAACCATATTTTTCTTGATCAATTGACTCTTGGCGAGAAGATTGAGAGCCCAGATGCATTGGATATTCCTGTAACTCTTGCTTTAGCGTTGCTAAAGAACCGCCATGGCGAGATCGATATCCATTTACCAATTAGCGGCTCACTTAACGACCCAGAATTTAGTATTGGAGGGGTAATCGTCAAGGTCATTGTTAATCTGCTTACTAAGGCGGTCACCGCTCCATTCGCAATGCTTGGCTCGCTTTTCGGTGATGGGGAAGAACTATCAGAGATTGATTTCTCGCCTGGTTACGGACGAGTCGAGCCGGAGGCTGAGAAACGTCTGCAAGTGTTGTCCAAAGCTTTGACTAACCGACCGGCGCTCCAGGTGGAGATTACGGGCTATGCCGATCCGGAAAATGATCGCGACGGTCTTAAACGAGCGATGCTTGAACGTAAAGTCAAGGTTCAGAAATTGTTAGAAGGAGTCGAGAAAGGTGAGGCAGGTGGTTCCCTGGAGGATGTTGAACTGAAGCCAGAAGAATATGAAAAGTTTCTAGAACTTGCTTACAAAGAAGAAAAGTTTGCTAAACCAAAAAATGCAATTGGTTTCACAAAGGATCTGCCAGTGCCAGAAATGGAGAAATTGATGCTTGCTAACATTAATGCTGGTGATGACGAGTTGCGGCAACTTGCTGAGCACCGTGCCAAAGCTGCACGTGATTGGTTGGTCGAAGAAGGTGGTATTTCGAGCAATAGGGTATTTGTGTCAGAGCCTAAAATTGAGCCAGAGGCTGATGGTAAAAAACTCGGCAGCAGAGCAAAGTTCTCTCTCAGGTAATCTGTCTATTTAAATGCTCTTCCAATATCATAGGTCAAATTTGTTAATTGGGGCACGTGCGATCGTGCTTGATTATTGTGGAAATTTGAGTACACCTTGATTTTTAAGACGACTCTACACTTATAACAAGTGTTTGAGCATAGGTTCCAGCTTGTCTCGAGTGATGCGGCCCAGATGAGTACTGGTGATTTTCCCGTCACGATCGAATATCACAGTAAATGGCAATACTGCATGGCGGTTTCCAGCTGATTCAGCAAGTGTCATGGCATCTATACCCCCCAACAGAACGGGATAATTGATGCCAATTTCTTTGCTATATCGCATCACCTTTATCTTTTGATCTAACGCGATGCCGATAAAAAGTAGTCCTTGATCATGGAATTTATCCTGAAGTTCAATGAATTCTGGAATTTCTCTGCGGCAAGGTTCGCACCACGTTGCCCAGAAATTTACTACCAGAACTTTTCCGCGCCACTGTGAAATGAGCTGATTCTTGCCTTGAAGGTCGGGTAGGGTAGCTGCGAGAATTATTTTTGCACCCTTATTTGTTACAGGTGCATCTATAGTCATAGGTTCTGGATCACTGTTAGTCAGCTTGCCCTGTAGCAAGAAGCCGGCAGTTACAGAAAGTACAGTCACGCCCATGTATAACAGTGTCCGTCTAAATGTAGTCATTTAGATCAGCACGGCGTCTAGTATGGCGAGAAAATCTTCCTTGTTTTGATAGCCAATGACTTTAGCATCAGGAATTTCACGCCCATTGCGGTCGAAAAACAAAATTCCAGGAGGTCCGAACAGTTTGAAATGCTTGAGCAGTGCAGCATCATTAGGCGTACCCGCGGTGACGTCAGCTTGCAACAATACTACATCTTTCAACCTAGATTGCACTTTAGCATCAGTAAATGTAAAGCGCTCCATTTCCTTGCATGAAATACACCAGTCAGCATAAAAATCTAACATTACGTATTTGTTTTGTGACTGGATAATACGCTTATTAAGTTTTGCTAAAGAATTCACTCGATGGAATGTCAGGTGTCCAACTTCGTCGGTATTTATCCTGTTAGCATCTTTTTCATTGATGCTGGAAATATTTATCTTTGATAGAGGTTGTAGAATATCACGGCTACCGGACAGAACACCTGCTAATAGGGCAACACCAAAAAGCAAAGCAATAATGCCGAACCCTTTGAAAAGTTTGCGAAACCCGGGAGCTCCTGTTGGTAACGGGTCAACAGCGTGCAAATAAATGGCAGAGACGATTAATAGAGCTGCCCACATCAGCATGTGAACAGCTGCTGGGAGCACTGGTGATATCAGCCAGATCGCCACACCTAGAAGAAGTACGCCAAAAAAACGCTTAATCGATTCCATCCAGGGTCCTACTTTTGGTAAAAGTGCTCCAGCAGATGCACCTAGTAGTAATAGTGGTACACCCATGCCTAATGCCATAATGAATAGCGCTGAAGCACCCAGTACTACGTCTCGAGTTTGGCTGATGTACAGTAGCGCCCCAGCCAGTGGTGCAGCCACGCAGGGTCCGATTATCAGTGCGGATAGCACGCCCATACCAAAAACGCTGGTCAAATATCCGCCTTTTAAATGTCCTGCTTCTTCAGAGAGTTTGCTCTGTAGAGAACTTGGTAATTGCAGTTCATAGAAGCCGAACATGGAAAAAGCCAAAATGACGAATACGAGTGCGAATCCTCCTAGCACCCAAGCGTTTTGCAGGACGGCAGAGAGCATTGCACCAGAGAGCCCAGCGGCCACTCCTGCTGCAGAGTATGTGAGAGACATTCCCAAAACGTAAGCGAGTGCCAGAATAAATCCATGGGTTTTAGTAAGATGTTGCCCCCTATTTGCAATGATCCCTGACAAAATTGGAAACATAGGGAATACACAGGGTGTGAAGGAAAGTAGTAGGCCAATGCCAAAGAAACTTGTCAGGATCAGCCAGAAGTCACCGCCCTTGAACATTCGGTCTATTCTTTTGGATTCCGTCTCAACGGAAAGGGGCTTGTCTGAGGGATAGAATAATTCAGCCGCAGGATCTGGTTTGGTATTTATAAAAGCTGTTGCCGCAGTTGCATTATTGCTCACTGTTTCGGCCACAACTCCAACCGCGGACTTTGCCAACGGGAGAGTTAATTTAATTATCTTATCAATAGGTGCATAACACACACCTATAGGCTCGTTGCAGCCCTGATAGGTGGCTGCAAGGGTCAGTTGGTTTGTTGCTAATGCGCCATGCTTCAAGGAAATTACAGCTTGGAATGTTTTGTAATAGACCTCGGTTTGGCCGAAGATCAGATCATTCTTCATTTTTCCTTGAGGCAGAAAAATTTTTTCTATTAGTGTTCCAGTACTTTGTGACTTAAATGCAATTTTGTCCTTATAAAAATAATAGTTTTTTGTTGGTTCAAATTCCGCAACCAACGTATTCGCATTACGCACCCTGATTGTCAGCTTGAAAGCCTGATCAGGAGGCAGCAATTCCTGTTCATTTTGCGCAAAGTTTGTACTGAGCTGTTGCAATTCGGATAGCAGGCCAGAAGGCTTTCCCTTCGTAGCAAAAGCATTGATGCAAGTAAAGCAAAGTAATAGCAGGAAAAATCTAATTAGGTGCATAGGATTCGGATTTGTTTATTTTTTGTCTAAGATCAGCGTTTCATCAGCAATCCACCGCAAATATGCAGGTAGACCGCCGCTTATTGGGACAGTAATAATTTCAGGTAGTTCGTCGGAGTGTGCCGCTTTTATTGCCTTTTCTACCTGGATGTAATGCTGCGCCAGGGTTTTGATAAATATTGGTACCTCCCTGGTAGTTTCGATCTTATCCTGCCATCGATAGACAGAAGTGCATTCTGCCTGTACGTTAACGCAGGCAGCCAGTCGCTTACTAATCAACTTTTCTGCAAGCGTCAGGGCCCTCATTTTGTCCGGCATATTGGTTATGATAAGTATGGGATTCATTGAAATAATTCGTGCCCGATAATTTGGTAGACAGAATTTTACCTGCTTTCTAGTTTGGCTGCTTTACATGCAGTAATGCCCTCGGCTACAGTTGGGTAGCGCAGATTTACATGCAGTTCATTTTTTATGCGTATATTCATCAGCTGTCTTGATTCTTCCATATATGACAGTATCCCGGCCGAAATGTGCTCGTTGGCATAGGCACGGGCAACACGAGGCGGACGTGGTATACCAGAGCGATCCGCAATCAGATCAAAATAATCTCCCATTTTTAGACGAGAATCATCGCAGGCGTGGTAAATCCTTCCTGGCTTTGCGTAGCGTAATGCTGCAAAAATAATACGTACAAGATCATCGGCATGAATGCAGTTAGTATAGCAATCTTCATCCGGGAGCAATATCGGGGTTCTCTCCTGCAAGCGAGCTAGTGGCAGCCGGTCGGCAGCGTAAATCCCTGGCACACGCAGAATCGAAACTCTCACGCGATTGCGTAGTCCCCAGTTACGTACCTGTTTTTCCGCGTCGGCCCGACGCATTGAGCGTTTCGTTCGTGGGTTGATCGGGTAGGTTTCGTCTATCAGGGCGCCATTGCAATCACCGTATACTCCGCTGGTGCTGATGTAGATAAGCTGTTGTGGTAACATTATCTCTTTGATAGTTGGCCGTTTTGTCAGTGCCGCCAGGAGATTGGTAGTACGCATATCGCGTTCGCCATGATTGGGTGGTGGTGCTAGATGTAATATCGCGTGAGCTATTCCTGCGAGTCTATTAAGGCTCTTGGGCTTGTCGAGGTCTCCAAATACCGGGGTAATTCCGCATAAACGAAGCTGGTCATGATTTTCCAAACGACGAGATAGGCCTAATAGCCGGTAGTGTACACGTAGCAAAGGAGCTGCTCTCAAGGCAATACTGCCGCATCCGACAAGTAAAAGTATTTGTTTCATAGTGACTTATATCGTTTTCCTCCGGTTATTTTTGTTAACTTGCCAATAATCTGATGTCGTATCGAATCACTATTAATCCCAGTAACCACGTTTTCAATGCCGAGACTGGAGAAACCGTTCTTCAAGCTGCATTACGAGAAGGTTTTTCACTTCCATATGGTTGTCGTAATGGTGCCTGTGGAACTTGCAAAGGCAAAATCATACAGGGAAAAGTGGATTTCGGCAGGCATGACGGAGATACGCTCACAGAAGTGGAGAAACAGGCAGGCATGGCACTGTTTTGTTGTGCCTTGCCATTGTCAGAACTGGTGATCGAATGCCATGAAATCGGAGCGATTAAGGATATTAAAGTTAGGAAGTTGCCTTGTCGTGTACAAAAGATGGAACGGGTAGCATCCGATGTCATGATCATTTCTCTAAGGATTCCTACCAATGAACGACTGCAATTTCTTGCTGGACAATATATCGATATTTTGATGAAAGATGGTGAACATCGAAGTTTCTCTTTGGCAAATGCTCCACATGATGATGATCTGTTGCAGCTACATGTACGTAACTATCCGGGTGGCGTGTTTGCTGAGCATACATTCTCATGCATGAAAGAAAGGGATATACTGCGCTTTGAGGGACCTCTTGGGACTTTCATTCTGCACGAGGATTCGGACAAACCGATTATTTTTGTTGCCAGTGGTACTGGTTTCGCGCCGGTAAAAAGTATTCTTGAACATGCTTTCCATGTTGCCGAAATACGCGGTAACGATCGGCAAATGGTTCTTTATTGGGGTGTTCGCACTAAGGCTGAACTCTATCTGGTTGATCTGGCAGGAAGCTGGCAGCAAGAACACGATAATTTCTCATTTATTCCGGTATTATCCAAAGCGTTACCAACAGACGCTTGGCAAGGAAGAACCGGGTTGGTGCATCAGTCCGTGTTACAGGATTTCGACAGTCTTTCCGGATATCAAGTGTATGCCTGTGGAGCTCCAGTGATGGTGGAGGCGGCCCGCAAAGATTTTATCAATCTACGCGGCCTACCGGAGGATGAATTCTTTTCCGACTCATTTACTGCTTCGTCGAGCGAGTCAAAATTGTAAGTGGCTATATCTTTTTTCCCATTTCTACGGCTCTCCTGCGATGATTCTGAACAAAGGGTGCAGTTTTGGAGTCTTCACGTTTTTCCATTTAATCCATAGCGAATGATTCCGATTGGCAAGTTTCTTGCCAAGGCGCTTCCACTCGTACATCAATTGGCCGTTAGTTTATTCCATTTTACAGTACATGCAAGCAGATATTATTTTTGTTTTCTCAAAACAATAACCGCGCTGGTTTGCCTCCGCCTGTAATAACATGTGGTAGATAATCAGAAATGCATCCAAGCGCATTGGAGTGAGTTTGAAAGCGGTAGATGGGAATGGCGACCATAACTTTAGTTCTACCTTTCAACACATTTTGTGCCAGCAACGCTTTCGCGCCAAAGCGCGACGAATCCTTGTTGATCAAAATATTCTGGATGTAGTGTCCAGAGTCCCATAACTATAACTTCATTTTCCTTACCCTGGACGTTGCAATGCTAGTTCTAGTCCTTTTCTATAGTGATCCCTTGCTAGTTCGGGTTTGCCAATTTTCTCGTTTAGTTGTGCCAATAGGAGATGGGTTTCGTGATTGGGTTCAACCGAAATACTGGATTCCAGATAGTTTTGTGCTTTGCCCCATAGCTCGCATTGGATACAAAGTTTTCCAAGAGTTAACAATAGATAAGTGTCGTTTGGATAGAATTTAAGCCACCATGTTTCAGCATATTCAATTTGCCTAATTACATTCCCTTCCAAGCAATCCGCATAGATTTTGACCAATTCGGAATTCCATTGTTTGTCCAAACTTTGCTCAATGATCTGGTGGGCTGTCACACAATCGCCAAGTGCAATGTGTGCTTGTGCGGCAGAAGAAGCTAGCTTACTGTTTTCCTTCTCTACTGAGGGCATACTCTTCCAGTATTGATGAAGCGATTGTGTGCTCCATGCTCTGTTTTTAAAGTTTTCCAAGTGGGCGTGGCACCGTAATTCCTCGGCCAGTGTTTTATCAAAGGCGCTGCGTTTTGTTAGTTGGTCAACGAGGTCTAGTACTTTGTCCCAATTATTGGATTGCTGCTGTGCTTTTAATTCTAACCTCAGTGCCGCAGTATGCTGATGTTTCTCCGTGGTATGTAAGGTGTGTAAAAGCTTTAGTGCTTCTTCGTAATGGTGTTCATCCAGTAACAACTCAGCTTTTGTTACGATCCGCAGCGCCATTTCTTTGGGAGCATTATTTTCTAACATGTCAATAAATTCATCACGCTGAGAATATTTTGTCAGTTCGTGAGCAGAACGGGCTGCGATGACAGTATTAATTGCGATAGCTACGGAAGATTCTTTAAATTTCAGCGCTGTAGCTGCAGCTTTCTCGGCCTTAGCATAACGTCCCTCTAAGAATGCCTTTATCCCATTAAGCATCGCCACATGCGCTGCCTCGTGACGTCGTCGCATTCGAAATTTATGTACCTCCGTTGGTAATCGCAAGGTAATACTTGCTAGCCTCACTGCAAAATAGCCAATAAAAAATAGTGCAACTAGCAATACCACTAACATATTGAGCGAAAGCTCAATACGGTATGGTTGCACTACCAGCAGAACGTATCCACTATTATGTTTAGCTGCGAGTGCCATCACAACTGCAGCTGTACACAACGCCAGTAACCAGAAAGCCTGCTTCATCTATTTCTCCTGGATGCGTGCAAGACGGTAATTACGCACCGCATCATAGCTTGCAGAGATATTGGGTAACTCGATGCTAATTTCGCTATCGTGCAATTGACGTAATATTTCGAGCATGCTAGTAGCAGGCTTCGATTTATTGTCGTAATACTGGTTGATCCAATTTATAGAAATTTTAAGATTAGCTTTGAAGCTTACTGCATTGCGAGCCAGCAGAGCATGATGTGCTGACAATAGGCGCAATTTGAGATTCTCGCGCAGAAAATAGGACTGTGATGGGGATAATAGTGGTATCTCCCGCTCATCCATATTCTGAATACGTACCAGTTGCTTTATGTCGTTCCAAACTTCTTGCAAGAGTTTTGGCCATACTCCTTCTGGTGCCCAAGTCACCTGTGAAACAGCATTGGTTTTTGGTGGACGAATTTCCATTGCTAGTGGTAATTTATCTACTGTTTGAGCAAGACTTTCAAGGCGTAAGCTCATTTCCATTGTATCTACATTTGGCACAGCTTTCAGCAGATCCATATCTTTAGCTAGGGCCTTGCGTAGAGGAGAGAGTTGTGGGCGGTTAATACGTTGCAATCGAACATCGGCTTCTTGCATTGCGATTAGAGCAGCCTTCACGTTATTTGCCAGTTGTAGTTGCTGGTTTGCAATAAGCAACAATTGTTCCACCTCTTCCATCGTTACTTCATCGCGATTAGGGGCAAAATCTTGGTAGAGCTTTTCTAGTGCCACCTGTCGACTTATTGATTCAGTTAGATTAGTTTCAAGCAGCTTAAATCTGGTTTCTACCTCTTCCCGTTTTTCTCGTTCTTTGGTAGAAATATTACGTAACTCCTTATTGGAAGCATCCATTTCTACCATGCGCTTTTCAAGTTCTTGTTGTAAGTTTGCTATTTGGCTGCGAGTTTCATACCACTGCCACGCCACAATGACAGCAACGACCATAGCAGCAATTAGCAGTGGATTAATCCGGCTACGCAGACCTTGTGGCTTGTCAGTAACATCAGGTTGAATTTCTGCGCTCATTATTTCTTTAAAGGGTAACTCCTAGTCCCGTTGCTATCAGAAAAATAATCTACATGCATTGTAAAAAATTTCATTTCCATCCGCTAAAATATCATTGAATTACTATTCGTTGTACGAATCCCTGTAGTAATATAGTTTCCTTGGCGTACAAACCAAATAACTAGAATGTTGTTCTTGCGTATCTATTTGATTGGGACAATTACCCGTTTAACCGTTTGTAAATTCCAGTGCCGCCAGAATTTCGTCTGCACCTTGTGCTTTTAAATTTCGTGCCAAGTGTACGCCCATAGTTGCACCTGTTTCTGCTTTACCACTCAATTGATCACTTACCATGCACGATCCGTCAGGGCTTGCGACGAATCCGCGCAAATGCAATTCTTTTCCTGTAATTTCTGCAAAGCCACCAAGAGGTACCTGACAACTCCCCCCCAGCTCGCGGCTCATAGCACGTTCTGCCTCTACACACTGAGCAGTTTCAAGGTGATGTAGTGGTTGCATGAGTTTTACTAAATCCGATTTATCGGAAAGACATTCGATTCCCAGTGCTCCCTGCCCCACCGCCGGAAGGCTTTGTTCAGGACTCAACAATGTGGTAATACGGTTAGCTAGTCCCAGCCGTTTCAGTCCTGCCGCCGCCAGAATAATCGCTGCATATTGTCCTTCATCCAGCTTGCGCAATCGTGTTTGTACATTGCCGCGTAGCGGTTGCACTTGCAAATGAGGAAAACGTGCGCGCAATTGGCTTTCGCGCCGTAGGCTAGAAGTACCTACCACGCTGCCAGTGGGGAGTACTTCAAGGCTGGTGTATTGGTTGGAGATAAAAGCATCACGTGGATCTTCACGTTTTACAATGGCAGCCAGCACATATCCTGTAGGTATATTCATCGGTACGTCTTTCATGGAATGTACAGCAATATCTGCACGGCCATCTGACATGGATTGCTCTAATTCTTTTATAAACAATCCCTTGCCTCCAATCTTTGAGAGTGTGGTATCGAGTATTTGGTCGCCGAGAGTGGTCATACTAAGTAGGCTGATTTCGCTTTGTGGGTATAATTCTACCAGCCAATGTCGTATAAAATTTGCCTGCCAGATGGCGAGAGCGCTTTCTCGTGTAGCAATAACGATTTTTGTGGGTATGGGCGGACTTGGCATTTATATAATAATGAAAGAATTATGAAATTTTATATTACTAATTATTTTAGCATGAGCCACTTCGGTCTGGATTGAGTGGCAAATGGACATCGTTTGTCGTTTGTATTAGTACTGTACTGTGTGAGGCATTGCGTAATGAGCTTAATGACATCAGGAAGTGGCAGTTTTGAAAAGAATCACCTTGATGCTTTAACATTCGCTACGTCAAATTAGGCTTAGATATGAAATAAACCATGATGCGTTACGCGTATAGTATAAACATAACTTGTTTCAATTAACTTTTAAGACTAAACCAGATTTAGATCGTAGAGAGTTGGTGCAATTTTTATTCTATTTTCTTCTAAGTACTCATATGCTGATTTGGGAAACAGCAACTAATTCACTATGCAAAGAAAGTTATTTCTGCTGATTGTGTTTATTGCTATGGTGGCTGTTTTTGCCGGCTATGTTTATGCTCAATTATCTCGGTTATTCCCTTTTCCTCCATTGGGTAGTAAGCTGAGCGTGCTCACAGCGATCGATTATCCCCGTGTTGAGAAACGGTGAGATTTTGCAACTGGGTGCGGGCGGGCAAATTCGTGGGACGAATAATCTTATTATTCTGCCATCGACACTTACCGAATTTGGTCCAATCTTATACTGGGTTGGATCCACCGGTAACGTGCAACGTATCTGGCTGCTTACTCCCGAAGAGGCTATTCGGGCGGGAGAAGAAGGAAAGTACGAAAACGAATAGAAACAAATACTAATATTCAATAATAGTTTAATTGCAGCGCTTTATTATATGGCTAAAAAACTCTACATTAAAACCTTTGGTTGTCAGATGAACGAGTACGACTCCGAAAAAATTGCGGATTTGCTCCATGCTACTCAAGGTATGGAGAAGACCGATAATCCTAATGATGCTGACATGATTTTGTTCAACACCTGCTCGGTACGCGAAAAAGCTCAGGAAAAGGTGTTTCATGATTTGGGACGCGTTAGGTCTCTGAAAAGAGCTAATCCTGATTTACTCATTGGTGTGGGTGGCTGTGTTGCCAGTCAAGAGGGAGCAGCCATTGTTAAGCGTGCGCCTTATGTAGATATAGTGTTCGGACCACAAACTTTACACCGGTTACCACAAATGATAGAAGCACGTAAAATGACTGGCCAGTCGCAGGTAGATATTACCTTTCCCGAAATTGAAAAATTCGATTATTTGCCAGAATCGCTGATTCAACTTGAAGGACGCACAGGGCGTGTAAGCGCTTTTGTTTCCATCATGGAAGGTTGTAGTAAGTATTGCAGTTTCTGTGTAGTGCCCTATACTCGCGGTGAGGAGGTATCGCGTCCATTGGGTGACGTGTTGGTAGAAGTCACAAGGTTGGCAGATCAGGGTACCAAAGAAGTTACTTTGCTAGGACAGAATGTCAATGCTTATCGTGGAATAATGGAAAATGGGGCAGAGTGTGACGTTGCAGACTTGGCACTGTTACTTGAATGTATCAATGAGATTCGCGGCATTGAACGCATCCGCTATACTACTTCTCATCCTAGAGAATTCACAATGCGCCTTATTGAAACCTATGAAAAATTACCTAAACTGGTAAGCCACGTACACCTGCCAGTACAGTCTGGCTCTGATCGGATATTGGCAGCAATGAAGCGTGGTTACACTACGCTAGAATATAAGTCTATTGTCCGAAAACTTCGTGCTGTCCGCCCCGATATTTCGCTTACCTCTGATTTCATTATCGGATTTCCCGGCGAGACTGAAGCCGATTTCAAGGCTACAATGAAACTGATTGAAGAGGTAGATTTTGATGACTCTTTCTGCTTTATTTATAGTCCGCGTCCCGGCACACCAGCTGCCGAGCTTCCCGACAATACCCTACATAAAATAAAACAGGAGCGGCTACAATGTATTCAGGAGAAAATTCAGTGCCAGGCTCAAGCTGTTAGTCAACGCATGGTGGGAACAACACAACATATCTTGGTAGAGGGGGCATCCAAAAAGAATCCCAGCGAACTTTGTGGACGCACCGACAACAACCGCGTGGTAAATTTCGCTAGTGATTTTGACGCAACTGGCCATTTCATAGATGTTGAGATAACTGCCGCTCTATCGCACTCATTACGCGGTGAAATTGTGTGAGGCACATATAATGTCTCATCTCTTGCCAAGCACGATTGTTACTATAAGAATTAAGATTTTTTAATCTTCTTTTAAATCCCTTTGAGACCCAAGCCAGTCGAGATCTCTTTCCCTTCAGATGATAACCAGCGTCTTGCCAACTTATGTGGGGTGCTGGACGAAAACCTTGTGCAAATTGAATCCGCTTTCGATGTTTCCATCACACGGCGTGGTGAGCATTTCAGTATACGAGGAAAAGTTACTCAAACTAGGCTAGCAGCGCGGGTAATACAAAATTTTTACAGTCAGGCGAAACATAATCTGAGTATCGAGCAAGTTCAATTAGGTTTAATCGAGGTGATGAATCCGCATCACTCGGCGAAACAAACCGCTTCTGTTGAACAGCAAGTGTCGATATCGGCACTCATTACACGCCGTAGTGATTTACATGGCCGGACACCGCGTCAGGTACAGTACCTAAAGCAGATTCAGGAGCACGATATTACTTTCTCTATTGGTCCAGCGGGTACAGGCAAGACTTATCTTGCAGTAGCCAGTGCGGTTGATGCATTGGAGCGGGATGCGGTAGAGCGCATTATACTAGTACGTCCGGCGGTAGAAGCTGGCGAGCGTCTCGGGTTTCTTCCTGGCGACATAACGCAAAAAGTAGATCCCTATTTGAGACCGCTTTATGATGCACTATACGATTTAATGGGGTTCGACAAAACTAGCAAGCAGTTTGAGCGCAACGCAATTGAGGTTGCTCCACTTGCTTTTATGCGTGGTCGTACATTGAATCAATCGTTCATCATTCTTGATGAAGCGCAGAATACTACACCAGAGCAGATTAAAATGTTTCTTACACGTATTGGCTTCGGTTCTAAGGCAGTTGTGACAGGCGATGTTACACAGATTGATTTGGCCAAGCACCAGAAAAGCGGTTTGGTGGAAGCCAAACAGGTGTTAGAAAAAGTGCGTGGTGTTGCTTTCACCAATTTTGGGGCTGAGGATGTAGTACGGCATCCTTTGGTGCAGAGAATTGTTAATGCCTACGAAAGGTATGAAAAATAGGGGCTAGGTTCCTGAGTTTGTCGTAGGATTCATCCGTACAGAAATGAAACTAAAGCTGACATTACAGTATGCAACTGACATTTCATCCCATTTCAGGGGGATTCCTACGCGGTTACAATTTCGTAAATGGTTTAAAGCTGGGCTTACACAGGATGCGGAAATTGTATTGCGTATCGTTGGTGAGATGGAAAGTCGCAGGTACAATCGATATTTTTGCGGCAGAGACTACGCTACTAACGTATTGACCTTTGTTTATGGAGTTACCTTGCCTTTATCCGGTGATATTGTGTTATGTGCCGCAGTAGTTAAGAAGGAAGCAAATCAACAGCATAAAGATCTGATAGCACATTATGCTCACCTTGCGGTACATAGTGTTCTTCACCTTCAGGGCTACGAGCACGAAAGTCACAAAAATGCAGCGACAATGGAGCAGTTGGAAACAAAAATTGTTTCGAGGTTAGGGTTCGATGATCCCTACCAAGAATCCTAGGATTATAGGGACATATATACCAAATATAACCTAGCTAATTACCACGAATTCTAACAAAATTAATTTTATGTATAACAGTTTTTATGCATAATTGTCTATATCACATTTCCTTACATACGGACTAATGTTTTAGATGAATAGTCTCTTATCTAAACACAACTGGCTTAAGCGTTTGAATGTGTTGCTCATACATGAGCCGGAAGACCGTGCACAGCTGATAGAGTTGTTGCATTCTGCATTTGAACGCAACCTGATTGATTCCGATGCTCTGGGCATGATTGAGGGCGTGATGCAGGCGTCCGAAACGCAAGCGAGCGATATCATGGTGCCACGCTCACAAATGGATGTGATCGACATCAGCGAAACACCGGATAAATTCGTTCCACTGATGATCGAAACAGCACACTCACGTTTTCCAGTGACTGAGAACAGTAAGGACAACGTAATCGGCATCTTATTGGCAAAGGACTTGTTGCGCTATTATGCTGGGGGAGAGGAGTTTAACGCTCGTGAAATATTGCGTCCGGTAGTATTCATCCCTGAATCCAAACGACTTAATGTGTTGCTGAAAGATTTTCGTAGCAACCGGAACCACATAGCAATTGTAGTGGATGAGTACGGTGGTGTTGCGGGATTGGTGACCATTGAGGATGTGTTGGAACAAATTGTTGGAGATATTGAAGATGAGTATGATTATGATGAGTCAGAAGACAACATTGTGCAGGATCCGAGTGGTCATTACCGAGTTAAAGCAATTACTGAGATAGTCTATTTTAATGAAGTACTTGGGAAAGAATTTAGTAATGAGGATTACGACACTGTTGGTGGTCTAGTACTGAATAAATTTGGTAGGTTGCCCAAGCGTGGTGAGTCAGTTGTCATAGGTTCCTTAAAGTTTATGGTATTGCGTGTTGATAGCCGTAGATTGCATACGGTGTTAGTTGAGGAAAGTAAGTGCGAGGATTGATTAGCGAAAGCTCAAAGATTGGGTTTCGAGATTCAAAACATAATGTCAGCCCCTATTTGCTCATTACCTTTTTACTTGGCGCCCTTACCACTCTAGGATTTGCACCATTCTATCTTTTCCCTGTTCCAGTCATCACAATTGCACTGCTATTCCATTTTTGGCGAAAAAGCGCAACACCTTTGCAAGTAGCTTTGCTTGGTTTTTGTTTTGGTATGGGCATGTTTGGAACAGGCGTTACCTGGATATATGTAAGCTTACACGAGTTCGGCGCAATGCCAATATCAATTGCGGTACTTTTCCTTATCATTCTTTGTGCCTACCTTTCTTTATTCACGACATTAGCAGGTTGGGTGCTGACGAAGTTACATATTGAGACGCCATTAGTGTGGTCATTATTAGCCGCTACGCTGTGGGCGTTGTTTGAATGGTTACGCAGTGTGCTATTTACCGGTTTTCCCTGGCTGACAGTAGGCTATTCGCAGGTTCCCTCTAGCCCGCTTACAGGTTTTTCTGCGGTGGTAGGAGTATATGGTGTCTCACTGATACTTGTTTTCAGTGCTGCACTCATAAGTTTATTTTTTGAAAAAGAATTGCGCAACTTGCGCAATGCGCTATTTCTATCTGCGATCTGGATTATCGGTTTTGGTTTACAGCATATCCGCTGGACTGAGCCGAAAGGTGAGCCGGTAACGGTAAGTTTGTTGCAAGGAAATATTTCACAGGAAATGAAATGGCGGCCAGAGCATGCCAATCATACGATGGATATATATGCCGAGCTTACGCATAAAAGTAACAGTCGTCTTATCATTACACCAGAAATTTCGTTGCCCCTGGCTCGTGACGAGGTGCCCTTCAATTACCTGGCAGAACTCTCTGCCCATGCGAAGCGGAATAATGGAGATATCCTCGTTGGTATGGTTGAAACATCCAACCGATCTGGTGAGTACTATAACTCCATGTTCAGTTTTGGTACTTCTTCTGAACAGATATACCGCAAGCATCATTTGGTACCGTTTGGTGAGTTTATTCCGCTAAAGCCTGTTTTTGGTTGGATCATAAATGTACTGAAAATTCCACTATCGGATTTTTCGCGTGGTAGGTCTGATCAGCGTCCTATGAATCTGGCCGGGCAAAGAGTTGCAGTAAATATTTGTTACGAAGATGTATTTGGTGAAGAACTAATCAATCAGTTGCCGCAAGCAACACTACTTGCTAACGTCAGTAACGACGCCTGGTTTGGACGTTCCATCGGCCCATATCAGCATTTGCAGATTTCGCAAATGCGCGCGCTGGAGACGGGTCGTTATATGTTGCGTGCTACTAATACTGGCGTTAGCGCCATTATAAATGAACGTGGCGTAGTGTTGCAGGAAACAGAAATGTTTACTACAACCGCACTGAACGGTACGGTGCAAGGATATACTGGTACAACTCCCTATGTTCGTTTTGGAAATAGTCTGGTATTAGTATTTATTGGGTTGTCTTTACTCATTGGTTTGTTACCGGTCTTTCGCGGTACAAGAAAAACCCTGTAAAATCGCAATTGTTTAAATCATTAGGGTTTCACTCAGGCGTTTTCATGCTTACATTCCAGGAAATTGTCCTCACTCTGCAACGCTATTGGAGCAATCAGGGTTGTGTGTTGCTACAGCCATATGACATGGAAGTGGGAGCAGGCACGTTTCATCCGGCCACTTTCTTGCGTGCTCTAGGGCCAGAACCGTGGAAAGCTGCTTATGTGCAGCCATCTCGTCGTCCCAAAGACGGGCGCTATGGAAATAACCCCAATCGTTTGCAGCACTACTATCAATACCAGGTGGTACTAAAGCCTTCACCCGACAATATTCAGGATTTGTATCTTGATTCGTTGCGAGAATTGGGAATTGATCTTACAGTGAACGATGTTCGATTTGTTGAGGACAATTGGGAATCTCCTACGCTTGGGGCCTGGGGTTTAGGTTGGGAAGTATGGTTTAACGGTATGGAAGTAACGCAATTTACTTATCTCCAGCAGGTTGGTGGGATTGACTGTAAGCCGGTACTGGGAGAAATCACCTATGGTTTGGAGCGTCTTGCGATCAATCTGCAAGGTGTGGAGAACGTGTTCGACCTGACTTGGACAGAAGGAATCACTTACGGCGATGTTTATCACCAGAATGAGGTGGAGCAATCCAAATACAATTTTGAGTACAGCAACATGAACCTTCTTTTGGAACAATTCAATATGTATGAATCTGAGGCAAAACGCCTTATCGAATTGAGCCTCTCGATACCAAGTTACGAACAAGTAATAAAGTGTTCCCATACTTTTAATTTGCTAGATGCACGTGGTGCAATTTCGGTGACTGAACGTGCAACTTATATCAGTCGGGTTAGGGCGTTGGCGCGACTAGTTGCAACTACGTATTACGATTCGCGCGAGGCGCTGGGTTTTCCAATGCTTCCGAAATAGAACTGATAGGGCTACATGCAAGACACATTACTTATAGAAATTCTGACTGAAGAATTGCCACCTAAATTATTGCAAGTCTTAAGCGATAATTTTTCACAAGGCGTGTTCAATGGCCTGAATCAAAATTACTTACTAACCGCTGAAAGTAAAGTGACAGCTTATGCTACTCCGCGTCGCTTGGCTGTTTCCATAACTGCAGTTTTGGACACTCAGTCTGAAAGGCAAATCGAGCGTAAGGGGCCAACGGTAGCCGCAGCATATGATGATTCTGGTAAGGCAACTCGAGCGCTACAAGGTTTTGCACGCTCATGCGGAGTTGCCATAGATGACTTACAACAGGGGCCCGATAATAAGGGCGTACTTTGCTATATTTATAAGTATAAGCAGCCTGGCAAAAGTCTTGGAGGCGTACTCGTTAAAATCTTACAAGATATATTACCAAAGATGCCGGTTACCAAGGTGATGCGTTGGGGCATTGGTGACACATACTTTGTTCGTCCGGTGCATATTTTTATTATGTTGCATGGCAAAAATGTACTACGTGAACCAGAAGCTCTGCTTGGGTTGCGCAGCACCAAGGCAGAAACTCTGGGGCACCGTTTTCTAGGCAAGACCCACATTGTTATTCCCCATGCTAATGAGTATGAGAAAGTGCTGCATGAGAAGGGATATGTCATTGCGAGTTTTGAGAAACGCAAACAGTTGATATGGGAGAAATTACTCGAATCCAGCAAAAAAGAATATGGAAAAATACTGCGGGATGATGCACTGTTGGAAGAAGTCACTGCGTTGGTAGAATATCCAGTAGTGTATGCAGGGGGGTTCAGTCAGGTGTTTCTTGATGTACCGCAGGAGTGCCTGATACTTTCAATGAAGAAGTACCAAAAATATTTTCCATTACTGGATAGTAGGGGCAATTTGTTGCCACGTTTTTTAATCGTTAGCAATATTAAGACAAACAGTCCCTCTAACATCATTCATGGTAACGAGCGCGTTCTACAAGCACGCTTAGCAGATGCGAAATTCTTCTTTGATCAGGATCGGAAAAAGACGTTATCTTCTCGTGTGGAAGGTTTAAGTAGAGTTGTATATCACAACAAGCTTGGAATGCAGAGCGATCGAGTGGATCGTGTGCGGGTAATTGCACATGAGATTGGTTTGAAATTGGGTGATAAGGCGCTTGCAAAACAAGCAGACGAAGTTGCAAGACTGGCTAAGGCCGATTTGCTCACCGACATGGTAGGTGAGTTTCCAGAGTTGCAAGGTGTCATGGGGCGCTATTACGCGAAACATGATGGAATGAGCGACGACATCGCTTTTGCAATTGAAGACCATTACAAGCCGCGTTTTGCAGGTGACGAATTGCCACGTAATATGGCCGGCATCTGTGTCGCGCTTGCGGATAAATTGGAAGCTCTAGTTGGTATGTTTGGTGTTGGGCAAATTCCCTCTGGCGACAAGGATCCGTTTGCATTGCGACGCCATGCGTTCGGAGTTGTTAGGATGTTGGTTCAAAAACATCTTAATATTGATTTGTATAAATTAGTTTTTCTTACACATGAGCATATGCCGCAAGACATTAAGGATAATAGGCGTAATCAACAAGAAGTTGAAAAATTTTTATTGGATAAAGCGCGGAGTTATTTTATTAACCAGGGAAATAATTATCATGCAATCGAATCGATCATTAGTCCATTTGGAAAAATAACTCCATTAGGTATACTCGCAGATTTTATTCCCACAGCAACGAAGTTTCTCTCAACAGAGGAAGGCCGCACTCTAGCTAATGCGAACAAACGCATTACAAATATTCTAAAAAAATCAGGCCAGGGGGTAGTCGCTGCTGGTTTCCCCTTAGATGAGCTGACAAACAGACCAGATCCAAATCTATTTGAAAGCGATGTTGAGGTTAATCTATGGAAATCATTACAAGATATAGGTGATAAATCATTGGCATTTAAGTCTGAGAAACGTTTTGCAGAGGCTTTAGAAGTTTTAGTTCAACTCGCTCCTCCAGTAAAGGACTTTTTTGAACAGGTTCTGGTAAATGCTGAAGATCTAAGAGTTCGAAACAATAGAATTACGCTATTACAATTTGGACGTGTTTATATGAATCAAGTAGCCGATTTAAGCATAATGGTTTCCTGAATCTTATGAAGCTGATTATTCTCGATCATGATGGCGTCATTAATTACGACAACAACATCTATACCAAGATACCTAGCGAATGGAGACCTATTCCTGGAAGCCTAGGGGCCATTGCACATCTCAACCAAGCGGGATATCGGGTGGTGGTCGCCAGCAACCAGTCCTGCGGTCGTAAAGCACTGGATATGACAACGTTTAATGCAATTAATGATAAAATGTACAAAGCAGTGATCCAGACTGGTGGGCGTATCGATGCGATATTTTTCAGTCCATATACCAACGCTGAAGAGCATGACTGCCGCAAGTCTGTGATCATGATGTTTGAAGAAATTGCACAACGTTTTGCTTCTGATTTAAAGGATGTGCCCACGATTGGGGATGCGTTGCGCTATTTGCAGGCTGCAGAAGCAGTGGGTGCGGACCCAACCATGGTTCTTACTGGAAAAGGTAAAAAAACAAGAACTACGATCGGCCTACCCAAAAGCACGAGAATCTTTGCCGATCTAGCAGCTGTGGTTGACACCCTGACAAAATGCGTATAGCTATGGCGGTACTACGCTCGACATTGTGTACTTTATTGCAGATTATCATTACACCGCCTTATGCGTTAATTGTCCTTGCCTCGTTTCCACTGACCCCTCTTAGTCGCTATCGTGTAACTTCCGGATGGGCGCATATAATGTTGTTTTTGACCCGCGTCATCTGTGGTGTCCGTTATCGCGTATTAGGAATGGAGAATATTCCCAAAACACCAAGTATTGTGTTGTCGAAGCACCAATCAGCATGGGAGACACTCGCGTTTCAGCAGATCTTTCCACCGCAGGTGTGGGTACTTAAAAAAGGACTACTGCGCATTCCTTTTTTTGGATGGGGATTGGCGATGACCAGTCCCATTGCAATAAATCGCAATTCAGGGAAGGCAGCACTGAAACAGATCGTCCAGCAAGGGAAAGACAGGATAAAGCAAGGGTTTTGGATAGTGATTTTTCCGGAAGGTACTCGTATTGTGCCTGGAAAAAAAGGTAAATATGGAATTGGTGGTGCATGGCTCGCTACGCATACTGGTGTGTCGGTAGTTCCAGTTGCACACAACGCGGGAGAGCTTTGGGGCAAAAATTCTTTCATTAAGCTGCCTGGCACTATTACGGTTAGTATAGGTGCGCCGATAGATCCTGCAGGAATGGAGGCGAGAGAGCTAAACGCTAGGGTGGAAGCGTGGATTGAGTTAGAAGTCGCGCGTATTGGTGATAAAGATATTATATAGAGGTTAAATGACAAAGGATTCATTTCAGTCCTCATGTGGAGACAGAAAAGCACATACGAGAGAGGTGCGTCGTGTTACTTTGAATGGTAAAGAGGTCTCATTTACTATAAAGCGCCGCAGATGCAGGGCAATAGGTATAAAAATCGATTGTGATGGTTTGACAGTTAGTGTTCCTTTGAGAGAGTCATTGGGTTGGGTCGAGTCAGTGTTACAAGACAGAGCCAACTGGGTTCTCAAGAAACTAGACGAATGGGAAAACGAAGAATCGGTCAGACTAGTGTGGGAGGAGTCGGAAATCTTCCCGTTACTTGGAGAACCATGGCAGTTGGCGATAACGGCATTTGGAGTGATGCAAATGACTGAAGTGAAAGTGAAAATAGGAGCGGAAAAGAGACAATTAGTATTGCCTTTACCATCTATGCTAGCTACCCAAGAAGTAGAGAAAATCGTGATGGAGTGGTATCACAAACAGGCACTGGTTTGTTTCAGTGAACGCATCGCATTCTTTGCAAATAAGCTAGGTGTACCACACCCACAATTGCGGTTGTCACGTGCCAAAACTCAGTGGGGTAGTTGTGATATGCGTGGAATCATTCATCTCAACTGGCGACTGATTCAACTGTCGCTTAGCTTAGTGGACTACGTTGTCGCACACGAATTGTCACATCTCATCGAGATGAATCACTCCTCAGCATTTTGGAAAACGGTGAAAAACGTTTACCCAGACTATCTGTCGGCTCGGAAGGAATTGAGAAGGCTCAAGTAAGGGAGGCGTCTTTAATACATTACCAAGTGTGCCCATGCTCATCTATTAATTTGTATTAATGTTAGTTTTTTGCGTCTATTATTTTGGCAATTGTTCCATGCGTATACAATGCACTGCTGTTTTGTTGATCTTGATGCTGGAAGCCTGTGGGCTGAAGGGGCCTCTTTATCTTCCACAAGATTCCCCATCAGAGTCGCAGAAATTTCAGGTGGAGGGACAAAAGAATTGAGTAGGTTTCCTTCTTTTGAGTATCATGATGCTAGGCTTTGTGTTGAATCAGTTCCTCTAGATCGTATTTCCAGAGAATTTGATACACCCTGTTATGTTTATTCACGTTCAGCACTGATTACTGCTTATCGGGAATTCGATACTGCCTTTGCTGAACGTGATCACTTGGTGTGTTATGCAGTAAAGGCTAATCCTAGTCTTGCTATTCTTAATTTATTTGCCAACCTTGGTAGTGGCTTTGATATAGTTTCTGATGGCGAGCTACAGCGAGTTCTCAGAGCAGGTGGTGATCCACAAAAAATAGTGTTTTCTGGTGTGGGAAAACGCTCTGATGAAATGCGAGCTGCGCTTGCTGTTAACATACTCTGCTTCAATGTGGAATCAGAAGCGGAGCTAGGGGTTCTGAATCATGTAGCAAGTGAAATGGATAAGATCGCTCCAGTGAGTCTGAGAGTTAACCCAGATGTAGATGCAAGAACTCATTCTTATATTTCTACCGGTCTCAAAGAGAATAAATTTGGCATTCCTTTTAATGAAGCAGAAAAACTCTATACCTGTGGTAAAAATCTTACCAATGTTCGCATTATCGGATTGGATTGCCACATAGGCTCACAGTTAACTGAACTTACTCCGTTTTCCGAAGCCTGTAGGAAGATGCTTAGTTTGTTGGATCGCTTGGAGGCGAAAAAACTCCAAATAGAACATCTCGATCTGGGTGGCGGACTCGGAATTCGTTATTCTGGAGAAAATCCACCATCGGCTCAGAATTACGTCGCGGCATTATGTGCCGACATTGGCCACCGTACCCAGCGTATCTTGATAGAGCCAGGGCGTTCACTGGTGGGGAATGCTGGTTTACTGCTCACCCGTGTCGAATACATCAAACATACATCTCATCGAGATTTCGCCATTGTAGATGCAGCCATGAATGACCTGATACGCCCGGCTTTATACGATGCTTACCATGAAATTCTGCCAGTTATTATAAACAGCAATAATATTAAAACTTACCAAATAGTTGGCCCTGTTTGTGAAACTGTAGATTTCCTTGGACATGATCGTGAGCTTGCCCTGGCTAAAGGGGATCTACTTGCAGTAATGTCTGCTGGCGCTTACGGCATGAGTATGAGTTCTAATTATAATAGCCGTCCTCGCGCTGCCGAGGTTATGGTAGATGGTGACCACATCCATCTTATCCGGGAGCGCGAGTCTGTGGAGCAATTAATGGCTCACGAAAGAATTTTGCCATAGTTGATGCGTGGAGAAGGCAGAAATAATGCTCAAATAGTGACAGGATAACGATGGTTCTTTTGTAAACCTTATTATTTTTTTTGAATATTGATACTGTATCTAAATATTCCTGTTACAGCAAAAGAATCGTAGCAAGCCCCAGGAAAATAAAAAATCCACCACTATCGGTGACGGCAGTGATCATTACACTGGAGCCTGTAGCTGGGTCACGACCGAGTTTATGAAGTGTTAACGGAATCAGTACCCCCAATAATGCCGCTAGCAGAAAATTTAATGCCATCGCCATAGTCATTACTAAACTAAGGGGGATACTCCTGTAAATTAAGAAGGCGAACAATCCGACTGCACTGCCACAAACTAAACCGTTAACAGCGCTTACACTTATTTCCTTGGCAAATAGTTTGCGTGCATTACTGACATTAAGCTGTCCTAAAGCGAGGGCACGTACGATCATGGTAATGGTTTGGTTGCCAGAGTTGCCACCGATACCAGCAATAATTGGCATTAGTGCTGCTAACGCTACCAGTTTTTCGATAGAGCCCTCAAATACACCAATTACACGGGAAGCAATGAATGCTGTCACTAGATTTATAGCTAGCCAAATCCAGCGATTCTTTACACTTTTCCATACTGGCGCAAATAAATCTTCTTCTCCACGCAAGCCAGCTAGATTCAATGCTTCATTTTCCGATTCTTCACGAATGAAGTCCATAACTGCGTTGACGGTAACACGTCCCAACAATTTACCGTTCATATCTACCGCTGGGGCAGAAACAAGATTATAACGTTCGAATGCATGCGTTGCCTGCTGTGCTTTGTCATCCGGGTGTAGTTTCACCATTTTTGTCGACATTATCGCTGAAACTTCAACATCAGGATTACTCACCAGTAAACGATTCACAGGCAGCACACCCTTGAGTTTTTCATCCCGATCTACTACGAAGAGCTGATCAGTATGGTCGGGCAGCCCATCTAAGCTGCGCAGGTAGCGCAAAACGACTTCTAGTGTTACATCCTCACGGATAGTTACCATATCGAAATCCATCAGTGCTCCCACCGCATCTTCCGGATAGGACATAGCTGAGCGTAACTGCTCTCGTTCTTCCGTCGGCAGCGTTTGAAACAGATCATCAAGAACATAACGTGGCAGATCGGGAGCAAGATCAGCTATCTCGTCGGCATCGAGTTGTCCTGTTGCGGCTACTAGTTCCCCGCTATCCATGGTGGCAATAAGTGTTTCGCGTACTGCATCTGAGGTTTCTAACAGAATTTCACCGTCGCGCTCTACCTTGACCAAATCCCAGATCATAAGACGGTCTTTCAGGGGCAAGGCCTCCAGGATATAGGCGATGTCAGCGGGGTGGATCTTGTCGAGCAGACTCTGTAGTTCTGACAGATTCTGTTTATGCACCTGAGAGTTATCTAATTTATGGTGTGAAATTTCCTGCATTTCTACGAAACCTTTTACCAGCCTGTGCTTGCTCAGTAGATATATCACCCGCTGCAAGTATTGTTGCAGGTTTTCAGTTTCGTGGTCGTTGTGATTGTTTGTTCTAGTCATGGCAAGTCGTTACAGTGACAAGACAAAATTGTAGAATTGTAAGGAAAATCATGAAATACGTCAGATATTTATTATAAGGAAATCGGTTAGTAAAGAGTATGCACTATGCCGACGAGAAAACTTGGAATAAATATTCAAGGGATTCGCGTAGAAGCCATTCTCTTGAGAATGATGTCTGTTTTTTTCAACAACCATGGGGTATTGCGATTACGGTCGTAGAAGCGCGGGTTAGGAATCATAGCAGCAAGGCGAGCAGATTGTTTCGCAGAAAGGGATGAGGTGGAAATATCATAATAGTAACGAGCGGCAGCCTCCGCTCCGAACACGTCGTTGCCCCATTCAATCACATTCAAATAAATTTCTAGAATCCGACGTTTGGACATTACATTTTCTAGCATCAATGTGATGATAGTTTCTTCCATCTTACGCCAAGGCGTTTTATTATTAGAGAGAAACAGGTTCTTCGCAAGTTGCTGGCTGATAGTGGAGCCACCTGCAATAAATTTTCCCTTTTCCAGGTTTTTCTTATAGGCTCTCTGTATTGCCTCAAAATCAAAACCTTTATGTTTTAAAAACTTGGCGTCTTCAGCGGCGATAATGGCGCGTTTTAGATTAGGAGAAATGAGTTCGTAAGATATCCACTTATTACGCAACTTAATTCTGTGATTGGAATTCTTTTTTTGTAATACATCTAGTCGGTGCTGCATGAAAGCGCTGGTAGATGGATTGTAGAAATTCCAATAAACAATATGGCAGAGAATCCATATTTGATAGAAAAAAGCTATACAGAAAAGAAAGAGGAGAATTCTACAGAGCCAATACCTGAGAGGTTTTATCACGTACTTCTCATATTGTTTTAAATTTTTAATTTTTTTGATTTAGCATCTCAATCAATAGCTTCGTTTCAGGCCTCACTCCACGCCATATAAAGAACGATTCTGCGGCCTGTTCCACCAGCATACCAATGCCATCAGACAGATACGTTGCGCCTTCTTTTCGAGCGAATTGCAAAAAGGGAGTATTCTTATCGCCATACATTATGTCGTATGCTAGTGATTCAGTGGCGAACGTACTCAACGGCAATGGTAGCGGTTTACCGATCAGGCTAGCGGAGGTAGCGTTGATTATAAGATCAAATTCCTTCCCAGCAATATCTGCATAATTACCAGACACAATGTTTTTATACGAAGAGAATTGTTGCCGTAATTTGTGTGCTTTTTGTATGGTACGATTTGAGATTGCTAACATGCGTGGTTCTTGTTTTAGCAGTGGCAACATGATGCCGCGAGCAGCACCACCTGCACCACATAGTAGTACCCGCTTGGTCGTAATAGCAAAGTCTAGATTAGTCACAATATCGCGTATTAGTCCAGTGCCATCAGTGTTGTCTCCGTAAATTTCGTTGCCATCGAATACTAGTGTGTTAACTGCTTGTGCAGCTGTGGCCTGCTCAGTCAGGCGAGTTGAAATTTTGTAAGCTTCAATCTTGAATGGAACAGTTACGTTCATACCTTTTCCACCGTTTTGCTGAAAGTCTTCTATTGCTGCTGCGAAGCCATTCGGTGGCGCAAGTATGGTTTCATAATACATGTCCTGCCTGGTCTGTTTCGAGAACTCGGCATGGATCAGCGGTGATTTGCTGTGAGCGATGGGATTACCAATGACAGCGTAGGTATCAGGCATAAGTGTAGTGATCAGGGGTAAATATGGCTGTGTTAATTAAAGGTTATTCGGAACTTACTTTAATTATTTACTCATTAGCTCATCCGAGCGGGTAAACAACCAGGTACGTGTGATGTGTAGGATGTCGGTATCTCGACTGATCTCAGGCGGAAAGGGAGAAAATCCATTTTGCCCAGCAAGTTTAACGATACGTATAGCTGCTTCATCCAGAATTTTCTTTCCTGACGAGCGATTAATTTCAATCGATTCCAGATTGCCGTCTGCCATGATGCCAACGGTGAGTTGTAAGTTTCCATAGAGCCCCTCCTGTTTGGCAGCTTCAGGATAATTAAGATTCCCGATACGTTCCACTTTGATACGCCAGTCTTCGATATAGCGTGCAAAACGATATTCCTTAGTGCGAGCACCGATAAATTTACGCCTTGGGCGTTTCTGATATGCTTCATAATCTTTTGCAATCTGCGCCTCTAAGCGAATAATTTCACGGCTGCGCTGAATCAAATCGTAGGCATCCGGTATTTTCTTTCCTTGTCCTGATTGCTCCAAGCGTGGATTGGATTGATGAATGTTTTGCTTACTAATGACTGCGGTCATTAGCCTTTTTGCTTCCTGCTCAAGTTGCTTCGTTTTTTGTTTGGCTTGGATTACGTCAATTGATTTTCTATGCGTAGGAGGTAGCGGAAAAGGTGTCTTGGCGCGACGGTTGTCGTCTGTATTGCCACCGCCATCCAAATTAGCTTGTGCCAGCGTATTTGTTTTGTGTGGTTTTGATGTGGATTTACTATTGACTAGGACTACCTGTAGTGGTGTAACTTCGTTGGTAAATTTTGGGATTGGAAGTTTGAAGGTAATACCGAATAGCACAACCACATGAAAAATAACTGATATAAGTATTGCTACGTTCAAGCGTGATGATGGATCAAATATCCGGCTGCGGAATGCAGCCGGATTAAAATCTGGCATATTTTCTATGGCTGTCAATGTACTAAGGAGTTTAGAAAATTTAACCTGGAAACATTCTAAGTCCTACTTATTGTAAGCAACAATGGTGCGCTTGTCACATTGTGGTAGCCTATTTCATACTTCCAGTTTTCTGATGAATTTTGCGTTAACAGCGAGATCCAACAAATCAACCTGTGATATTTCCAATTCAACTTGGGTTTCTGGAAACATTTCTGGCAACGAGGATACTCGTGTAACCAGTGGTAGGCGATCTAGTTTTACAAGATTTTCCTTGATTACTAATGCGCCAGTAGTACCGATTTTTTCCTGTAACAGCCAGCGCAAACACCAATATCGTTCCATGTTGCGTTGGAATTCACTGTAGGCTTCGTAAGCTTCCTCGAAATCCCTCATTGATGTCAGTAGATTACTACACGCTTTGGGATAAGGTGGCGCCTCTTTTCGCAGTAGTGCGACTAACTGTCTCTGATTAATAAGGTCAACATAGCGACGCATTGGCGAACTGAACCAAGCATACTGTGAGACACCCAGACCCAGGTGCGGTGCGGCAGAGGTGCTCATTCTTATTTTTCCACCACCTTGGTTATTACGATAGATCCCCGTAACACCACCGTTTGCTAGTTGCTTTCCCCATTCAGCGTTGACAAAGATCATCAGTTCTGACACTATTTTAACAATCGGAGAGTTACGCCGTCGCTCGTTAATGGTTATATTTCCTTCCTTAACACTGAATCCATAGTCGATTCTTTCGTTGTTATTATCATTAGTTTTACCGCGAGAAGCTTCCATTTTACAGGCAAAATTCCACAGTGTTCTTAACTCTTGTCCAAAGACGCAATTGAGGCTTTTTTCTGCTACAGTATATTCATTAAAATGTTCTTCCAGCATGTCATGCCGCAAATTGGCGGAAATTCTTACTTGTTCAATGCGACTGTAAGTGGTGGTTACGGTGAAATCGTCGGCTACGTCAAGATACATTGAAAGTGCCGGACAAAGTCGTTTTTCTCCTAGGGTGTAATGGCGTATCACATTTTCTGGAAGCATGGTAATTTTGTTGCCCGGGAAATATACGGTAGAAAGGCGCTGTGCGGCCACTATATCCAGGGATGATCCCGGCTTAATTCCCAGAGCAGGTGCGGCGATGTGTATACCGATGCGAAAGCTACCGAGAGATAGAGGAGTAACAGAAAAAGCATCATCAATTTCTGTGGTAGCGGCATCGTCTATGCTAAAAGCGACTACGTCCGCTATAGGTAAGTCAGCTAGATCACTCAGTTCTGTAACAGTATCTAGCACCCCAAAACCCATGCCTTTTGGGAAATGTTCCAGCAGGAATCGGTTTAGATGGTAATCGTGTGAAGATGGTATGGCGCCACATTTATCTAGCAGTTTTGGCAAACTTAGCTTGGATGCAGCACAAGCTACATCGAGTGCTTTCCATTCAATCGTACTCTTGTCAGGTTTGTAGAAAAGATCTGGTAACAATGGTTTGAACTCTTCTGGTAGAATGAATGCTCTTAGAAGACGAGCATAGCGCATTTGTTGTTCTGCCTGACAGCGTTTCTTTTCCTCATTGGCAAGAGCCGCCTTAAGAGAAACTGGTGGTGCGGCTTTATAGCAGCCCCTGCCTTTTTTATAAAAATACATGGGTGCGCTATGAAGTTTAATTAGAACTGCTGCAGCTTCCACCGGACTGGGAGAGTAACCAAAGTACTCTGCGGCTAAGGCATCGCTAGTAAACTCCGCTTTGCAAACGCTATATTCCCAAAGAAAACTTAGATCTAGATCGTCTGCCATCTTTTTTGCACAATCTATGAATTCGGACAAAAGTGGTTTGTCAAATCGCAGAAGTACTGAAGCAATCTTAATTTTCGAGCGCTTGCCACGGGGCGCCTCCACTTGCATCGAAGTCATGTTACTGGAAAGGATCACACCTACTTTAAAAGTGCCTCCCTCTTCATAAAAAACATTCATAGGCTTTTTCTTGTTGATGCAATTAAGAGTATCACTGGAATCGACGAAGCGAGGATTAATTATTGCGTCGTAAGTAAGATTATAACTCTAAAAGTAAATTCGCTTACCATCTTAAGCACAGTTGGCAAAAATTGCGCAGCGGGATAAGTGGTTGGTTGATATGTGGAATATAGTTATGTGAAAAAACTAGCGGCAAATAGTTTAGTTTATATTTATTTCTAGTTATAAAATTATCTCTGTATGACTGTCGATCTCCTGCATGGTCCATTTTGGGAGCAGTGATGCAGATGGTTAGGCTAGCTTCTCACTTGATGTTTCCAGAAGTGTTTTGTTTTATAAGCAAGTTGTCATAACGATCTTTCATATTGCTCGTAGATGCCTACATTCCAAATTACTTTGGGTAATCGTGCATGCAATCTTTGTAATACAATGACACATTTTCTAGTGACTGTATTTGAAGGTTGGTGAGCTTTCACTTATATGGTTTACAGTTGATTTAACGCACCATTATCTATGCGGCAATGATTTACATCCCGCATGATCAGTCAGTACATTTAATAAGTAACTAAATTTAAAGGTGTAAATTATCAATATATCGCGATGACACCTGAACTAATAACACTCATGTTGTCTACTATTGTTATCAGTTGTCTACATACAGCAACTGGCCCTGATCATTATTTGCCATTTATTGTATTGTCTCGGGCACAAAAATGGTCGATTACAAAAACAATTATTATCACAATCTCTTGTGGTTTTGGACATATTCTCAGTTCAGTAAGCATTGGATTGATTGGGGTTGTATTGGGGTGGCAGTTCTCTAAACTATCCTGGTTTGAAGGACATCGTGGAAATATCGCAGCATGGTGTTTACTTGGTTTTGGAGTTGCTTATTTATTATATGGGTTGTGGAAGGCAAACAAAAACAGGCCACATAAGCACTTTGATGTAATGGGTACAGACGTATATGTTTATGAACATTGTCATGGTGATATTGTTGCACCTAAAAGCCGGATAAAAGTCACGCCATTAGTACTATTCGCTATTTTCGTAATGGGGCCAACTGAGCCCTTACTTCCATTATTATTTTACTCTGGCACACAGCGATCTTATCTGGAAGTCGTAGTATTAATTACCGTTTTTGCACTATGCACAGTATTAACGATGCTAACTATGGTGTTATTAGGTATATATGGCTATTCATTTTATGATACTGAAAAACTAGAAAGGTATGTTCACGCCATTGGCGGTTTGGTTATAACTATATGTGGTACCGGAATGCTCTTTTTGGGTTGGTAAATACAAGAGCTTATTTGCTTCCTATAGATTAAGTTTTTAAAGTTAGTGCAGCCTATTTTAAATAGATGTAAGAACGAAATAATGTCGATTTAGCGTTGAACAGTATATAGATTCCATAAGAAACTGAGTTTCAGAAAGGGAAATGAGCAGTATATCTATTGCGTAAAAATTCGATTCGATAAGTAAACATCTGTGGCAAAACTGGCGAGGAATTAAAGATGGAAGCTAATGCCCAAGTTCGAAACTAGACTATTTATAGTAGATCTACTAAGAGGATCTCTTGCTCAGCGGAGGGTAAGATCTTCGGATATATATGGCTCTTTCCCTGTAACTTTCAAGTTTTAGCTTATCATCTTGTCTTGCTCAATTAGTGCATAGGCTGAATGATTATGGATAGATTCAAAATTCTCTGATTCCACCATGTAGGCATTAATTCGTGCATCTTTGTTTAGTTCTACAGCTACATCGCGTACCAAGTCTTCAACAAACTTAGGATTATCGTAAGCTTTTTCAGTGACATATTTTTCGTCGGGCCGCTTAAGCAATCCATAGAGCTCGCATGATGCCTTGTTTTCTGCTATTCGTACCACATCTTCGATCCAAACAAAGCTATTAGTACGTATGGAAATCGACATATGGGAGCGCTGATTGTGCGCACCGTAGTCAGCAATTTTCTTGGAACATGGACATAAACTAGCTACCGGCACAACTACCTTCATGGTAAATTCGTAGTCGCCATTTTTTATTTCTCCGATAAAAGTTACATCATAATCCAGGAGACTTTTAACTCCAGAAATTGGAGCAGATTTGTTGATGAAATAGGGAAACGTCATCTCTATATGGCCGGAGTTTGTCCCTAGTTTTTTTACCATGGTACGCAGAATGTTCTCGAATGATTCAACAGAAATTTCTCGTTCTTGGCTATTGAGTATTTCCACGAAACGTGACATGTGGGTACCCTTGAAGCGATGTGTCAGATTCACATACATGTTGAATACTGCAACCGTGTGTTGTACGCCACCGTTCTTGTCAGCCACTTTTATCGGGTGACGGATGGCTTTAATACCTACCCTATCGATTGCAATATGCCTAGTGTCCGGTGTACTTTGCACATCGTCGATGGGGAAATGGGCTTGTTTAACTTGCTTATTCATGTTGCCTATCTCCTAAAGGCGTAGAGCCAAATAATGGTGATCATAACTCTGAAAAATGGTTGAGTAAACTACTCGGATAGTTTTGTCCTGATAGCTTTGACGATTCCATCCTTATCCCGTCCGCAATCCACTAACATCTGCGTAGGGTCACCCTGATCTATGAAAACATCCGGCAAGCCTAGTTGTAACACTGGGGTGGTGATGATACCCCTGTTTTCGAGGGATTCCAGCACGGCGCTACCTGCTCCCCCTATGATGGTGTTTTCTTCAACTGTTACTAGCAGGCTGTAGTTTGCTGCCAAGAATACGACAAGGTTGTCATCTAATGGTTTTACAAATCGCATATTAGCAACGGTAGCGTTCAGCTCTTCCGCTGCTTCTAGGCAAGGTTTGAGCATACTTCCAAATGCCAGTAGGGCGATTTTTTCTCCTTCGCGGCAGATCTCGCCAAGTCCTATTTGTAATGCCTTCATTTCCTTTATTGGTACCACTCCAGTTCCTACGCCGCGTGGATAGCGCACCGCCGCTGGTGTGTTCATTTGGAATGCAGTGTAGAGCATCTGACGACATTCATTTTCATCCGCAGGAGTCATCACTGTAAGATTGGGTATGCAGCGTAAATAGGTCAAATCAAAACTGCCGGCATGGGTAGGGCCATCTGCCCCGACTAGCCCTGCCCTGTCAATGGCAAATACCACTGGCAGGTTTTGGATGGCTACGTCATGAATCAACTGGTCATATGCTCGTTGCAAAAAAGTTGAATAGATCGCTACTACAGGTTTCATACCATCGCAGGCCAAGCCTGCAGCAAAAGTGATCGCATGCTGCTCGGCAATACCGACATCAAAGTAACGATCAGGATATTCTTGGGAAAACCTTACTAACCCTGAGCCCTCACGCATGGCTGGGGTGATCCCGACCAGGCGGCGATCCAGAGCTGCCATATCACATAGCCAGTCGCCAAAAATCTGCGTATAGGAAGGTTTGCCTGGAGCTTTAGGAACGATCCCTGCGTCTGGATTAAACTTGGTTACACCATGATAAAGAATAGGGTCGTCTTCTGCTGCCTTATAACCCTCGCCTTTTCGTGTCACTATATGCAAGAACTGAGGCCCGCTGAGATGCTTGAGATTTTTGAGTGTGGTCACTAGCTTGTTAAGATCATGACCATCAATAGGGCCGATATAGTTGAAACCAAATTCTTCGAACAAAGTGCTCGGTGAAAGCATACCTTTCACATGTTCCTGGGTACGATTGGCCAGCTCCAATATAGACGGGACTAAGCCGAGCACTTTCTCCCCAGCACGTCGTGCAGTGGCATAGGCCTTTCCAGTTAAGAGGCTGGTGAGATAATTGTTAAGTGCCCCCACTGGAGGTGAAATCGACATATCGTTGTCGTTCAATATCACTAGTAAATTGGTGTCCATGGCGCCGGCATTGTTCAACGCCTCGAATGCCATACCCGCACTCATGGCTCCATCGCCGATTATGGCCACTACGTGTCGGCCTGCCTCCTCTAGTTGTGACGCCACTGCCATGCCTAACGCAGCACTGATAGAGGTGCTGGAATGTGCTGTACCAAAGGTGTCATATTCGCTGTCTTCACGGCGAGGAAATCCAGCCATACCACCGTGCATGCGTAATTTATTCATACCTTCGCGTCGACCGGTCAGGATTTTATGGGCGTATGTTTGGTGACCAACATCCCATACCAGACGATCATGCGGCGTGTTAAACACGTAGTGCAACGCAATAGTGAGCTCAACCGTACCGAGATTGGAGGATAAGTGGCCGCCAGTTTTAGACACTGATTCAACCAGAAACTTACGCAACTCCTCAGCGAGCTGAGGTAGTGCCTTGCGTTCCAACTCACGTAGCTGATAGGGGTAATTGATGGTATCAAGCAGAGGATACATTTAAATCCTAAAAAATTAAGATATCTTCATTCCACTATAGGGAAGAAGAAGCTATCCTTAACACTCCCGCTGAATTATAAAGTCAGTTACTTGTCGTAATCGTGCCGCTGCTGCACCAAAAATCTCAAGAGTTTGATATGCATCATGCCGCAACTTCTCGGCCAGTTCACGAGCTTGGTTAACCCCCAGAATACTTACATAAGTTGGTTTGTTATTTTTTGCATCCTTGCCAGCAGTTTTACCCAATGTTTCCGAAGTAGCCTCGGTATCAAGTACGTCGTCCACGACTTGGAATGCGAGGCCGATATATTTTGCAAAATGATCAAGATTTTTTAGCTGTGAATCATTTAAACTGTTGCCGCAACAAGCACCTATCATAACAGCGCTGCGGATTAGTGCTCCAGTCTTTCGTATATGCATAAACTCGAGTTCTGGCAGACTTAATGTCTTACCAATGTTAGCAAGATCGATCGCTTGTCCACCAGCCATGCCGCGAGAGCCTGCAGCTTGCGCCAAACGCTTGATCATTTCCAGTTGCACTTGTGGAGTAACGGCTAAGCGATATTCAGCTAGCAATTGAAAGGCCAAGCTCTGTAGACTATCGCCCACTAGCAAAGCGGTGGCTTCATTATATTCTACATGGCAAGTAGGCTTACCTCGTCGCAATACATCATCATCCATGCACGGCAGATCATCATGTACTAGCGAATATGCATGAATCAATTCTACCGCAACGGCAGCGATGGTTACGCGCTCTTCATCTGCCATACTGAGCTCTCCAGCAGCAAAGGCAAGTAGTGAACGTATTCTTTTTCCACCTCCTAGGACGGCGTAACGCATGGCGTCATGCAGATGGTCTGGCGAGAATTTTGCAGTGGGAAGAAGGGTTTCCAGGGAGGTTTCTATGTGTGCCTGATGGTTTTTCGACCAAACCTGAAAATCAGCGATCATCGATACCCGGTGGTGAGAAATTCTTGAGCGTATTGGCCTCAAGAAGGCGCACCTGTTGTTGTGCATTCTGTAGTGTAGTTTGGCAATATTGAAGCAATTCCGCACCGCGTTTGTGTGCTAAGAGCGAAACTTCCAGGGACATTTGTCCTGCTTCCATCGAAGCCACAATACTTTCTAATTCGGTCAATCCCGCTTCAAAATTTTCTGGTTGGGTCGATTTGACGGGTTTGGGGGATTTTGTCATGATAAGTTTAATGTGTGAATGGTGTGTGAGTGATTCCTCTGAAAGAGGTAAAAGTAACGCAATTAACTAGGTCAGGTCAATTAAATACGTGAAATTCTCTTTCCAAATTCCAACCTTTTGCAGTAGATTATAGATTTCTCAGGGATGGACAGCCCCCTCTCCGATTGACCGATTTAATCTGTGTAGCATACAAAATTTTATGTGCGGCTAATTCTTAACCTCCAAGGAGATGTAAAGCGCCAATATGTCCAATTTCGTTGACATTACGCAACTGACACAGACGTCGGTACAACTGCCAGTCAGCTGGTATCTTGATTCTCATATACTTGAATTAGAAAAACATTTCTTGTTTGATCAGGGGCCAGGCTATGTCGGTCATGAAATTATGTTACCGAATGCGGGTGACTATTATGTACTGGAATGGATGGACAACGCCAAAGTACTAATTAACAACAAAAATGGCATTCAGTTGCTTTCCAATGTCTGCCGTCATCGACAGTCTCTCCTGCTCAAAGGTAATGGCAATACTAGAAATATTGTTTGCCCCGTACATCGTTGGACTTACAATATAGATGGCAAGCTATTGGGCGCACCACACTTTCCCGATAATCTTTGTCTCGATCTTGGGAAGACTTCACTGCAAAATTGGAACGGTCTGTTATTTGCGGGTAAGCGCAATGTTTCGTGTGACATGGCCAATCTAGGTGTACTGGCCGATTTTGATTTTTCCGGTTATGTGCTTGAACGAGTACAGATAAAGGAATGCTCCTGTAACTGGAAAACTTTTATTGAGGTATTCCTGGAAGATTACCATGTTGAGTCATTCCATCCGGGCCTGAGCAATTTTGTTAATACCGGCGAACTAAAATGGGAATTCGATGATTGGTATAACGTGCAGACTGTTGGCGTGAGCCATGCTCTTACTCGCCCCGGCACGCCGATTTACGCCAAATGGCAGGAGCAAGTGTTACGCCAGTCCTCAGACAAGACACCGCCTCACGGGGCCATCTGGATGCTCTATTATCCCAACATCATGCTAGAATGGTATCCTCACGTACTCGTCATTAGTACTATATTGCCGACAGGAACAGAGAGTTGTACCAACGTGGTCGAATTCTACTATCCCGAAGATATTGCTTTGTTTGAGCGCGAATTTGTCAAAGCCGAACAAGCAGCATACAACGAAACTGCGGAAGAGGACGATACAATTTGTAAGCTAATGACTGCTGGGCGTCGCGCACTGAATACTAGAGGTGTCAATGAAACTGGCCCTTATCAGCATCCAATGGAAGATGGCATGATGCATTTCCATGAATTTATACGGCGGAAAATTGAACCACATATTTTTAAGTTTTAAATATCGAATGTTAAGTTTGAGTGCGACGAGTCGTGCTCTTGTACTTTCATTTTTCGTTTCATATATCCCTTCATATCCCTGAATTATTAATGCGTTCTCTTTGGATGCTTGTCTCTAGCTTCCTTTTTGGTTGCATGGCAGTATTGGTGAAACTTAGTGCGGTTCATTTCTCCAGCATTGAACTGGTGTTCTACCGCTCAATGATTGGTTTTCTGATTATCTGCTCGATAGTTAGCGTCCGACGCCTTTCTCTCTCCACGTTATACTGGAAGAATCATTGCTGGCGAGGATTCTTAGGACTTGGTTCGATATTGATGTTTTTCTACTGTATTACACAGTTACCACTAGCTACGGCTGTAACTTTTAACTACACTTCGCCTCTTTTTTTCACGTTACTTACCACCATGATCCTGAAAGAGCATTTCCATTGGCTGCTTGCAGTGGCGGTGGTGCTCGGATTTGCCGGTGTGGTTTTACTGCTGTACCCGTCTTTACAAAAAGACCAGTGGAGTGGCGGATTAATCGGCTTGGCTTCGGGTTTTTTTGCTGCCCTCGCCTATCTAAATATCAAGCAACTTGGAAATCTGGGAGAGCCTGACTGGCGAGTGGTATTTTATTTCACACTAATCAGCACTGTCATCACCAGTATTTGGATGTTGTTCGATACATTCCACCCCGTTACACCGGTTAATTTCCTATTGCTGCTGGGTATTGGTACCACCGCGACGCTAGCACAACTAGCTTTGACACGAGCGTATCGTACTGGAAAAATGCTGGTAGTGAGTACTCTAGCTTACAGTACAGTAGTATTTTCGAGTTTTTGGGGTATCCTAATTTGGGGTGAAGTACTATCGTTGTCTTCATGGCTTGGCATAGGATTAATCGTTGCTGGCGGACTACTAAGCCTTAGAACATCTACGAGACCAGTTTCCAAATAACAATAAACAGAAATTGTACTACTATAGATTATTGCCTATGTTGAACTAGTATATTTATACTGGTATCTTCTTTCGATAAATCCATGATTACAATTCAGAAAATCGGAAACGTGACTAACGTTGCCATCTTCGGCGAGTATACCTTGGCCGACTAACAAAGAATTTGAAGAACAAGTGTTTTTCAAGTATCACTTTGATGGTAAGGGAAATCTCCTATTAAATTGGTGTGAAATGTTGAGTTATACAATTGATGTAGCATGGGAGGAAATCAGATTTATCCGTGAACGCGCTAGTGAATTTAATCGGGTTGTAGTAGTTACCAATAACCAATTTGGAGCGCCCTGGGCGCCTAATCTTTTCATTGACGCAGATATCAGAGTATTCTGCGATTCAGAGGAAGCTAATGCATGGGTGGCGACCTGAAACAGAGCATCCAAACCCACACACTCGAATGTAGCAAATGAACTTAGTGGTTTTGCGTCTAGAGTGTCTCAGTTTTTTAAGAATATTTGAATGAGGGTTTGGTCTTGGTTAAATAAAATCAATCCTGCTGAGTATTATGTTTTCTAGGGAAGATAAGACCAAGCTAGCCTAATTCTAAAAGATGAGGAGGAGGGTAGCTAAAAAGCTGGTTACTACGTTTTGAGGACATTAAAATTGCGTGTCAATATGCTATAATTACTAATTAGATTAACCTGGATGATTATCGCAGTTGCACGAAGTGTTTAGGCTTGATGGTTCAGAAGTGCATGAGATCGTGATCTTGAGAAACATGGTGATTTATAGCGCCTAGTGATGTTTCTGCGAAAAGGGAAAAATCTCACGTGAATCATATTCTATCAGTGCCTTGGCTCTTAGGTAGGGTTACAGTGCAAAAGATTTTCATTACAACACTTGTTACATTGCATTCGTTTCTAGTCCGTGATATTGAATATACTGTTGTAAAAAAACAACATACTTGTTTTAAATTCCCCGAAATTTCTTTCTATCAGGGTAAAACTCATACAAAATAGGCGCATTGAGTTTCTTACTAGTCATTGTGGTGTGTTTACAACTAGTATTTAAAAGCATCCTACATATTAATTGTTAGAAATTATTGACGAAATTATCGACGTTGTGCGTTAGATGAAAAAAAGTGTCAAGTAGTAAATAATTTAGCAACTAAAACATTAAATATTAGTGCACTAAGACTAGAAACAGAATTCTTTACTTTATCCTATAAGAAAAATGACAAACACCATTAATTTGGAGATGAAGTCCTTGAGTTCAACAATTGCAAATTTAAATGTTTCGATGACACAAGCGTTGGATTCCCAGACATCAAACGAGCTGACAATAGCAGTAAACCCAACACCAACTGACAACTCACAGGTCCAGCGGCTAGCGGACTTTGATACTCTGATCGCGGCTCTGGAATATGCTGCCAGTGGGACGACGGGGTACAATTTTTACGATGCAAAAGGAAGTTTACGTTCAACCCTTCCTTACCGGGTATTAAGACAAAATGCTCGTGCTTCAGCACGGCGTCTATTGGGTCTTGGCCTATCCAGCGGTGATCGTATAGCGATCGTTGCTGATACAACCACAGAGTTTGTTGAACTGTTCTTTGCGTGTCGTTACGCCAGATTAATTCCTTTAGCGATGCCAGTTCCAGTTAACCTTGGCAGTCACGCGGTGTATGTTCGACAACTTCATGGCATTCTTGAGAGCAGTCAAGCAAGTGCCGCTCTGGCCAATATAGACTACATTAACTTCCTTGAAGAGGCTGCGGAGGGCTTGCAGAGATTGAGATGGGTTGGTACGCTGGAGCAATTAGAGAAACTTCCCGTCCTAGATAAAGCACTACAGGCAAACCAGCCTGATGAAACCGCCTATTTACAATACACCTCGGGTAGCACTCGTACTCCCCGCGGTGTCATCATTACAGAGCGTGCACTAATGAATAATCTTCAGGGCATTGTTCGTAATGGTTTGGAAATGCGTTCTAGCGATCGCATTGCGTCTTGGTTACCTTTTTATCATGATATGGGTTTGGTAGGTATGCTAATGGCGCCAATGGTTGCACAAGTTTCTGTTGACTATATGGCCACCCAAGATTTTGCAATACGACCATTGCAGTGGCTACGGTTGATAAGCCGCAATCGCTGTACTATAGCTTTCAGTCAACCATTTGGTTTTAAGCTCTGTACCCTACGGGTTCGTGACTCTGATTTAGAGGATCTTGATCTCAGTTGTTGGCGCGCAGCGGGTGTAGGCGCCGAGATGATACGGCCTGATACCTTAAGAAATTTCGCAGAAAAATTTGCGCCAGCAGGTTTTGATATGAATGCTTTTCTGCCTTGTTATGGTTTGGCAGAATCAACCTTGGCTGTAACTTTTTCCCACACTGGTCATGGTTTTCAAAGCCTTCGGGTTGATGCTGGGACCTTGATAGACAAGAATATTGCGGTACGGTTGCAAGCAGATGGTAGGAAATATAACGAGTTTGTAAACTGCGGTCGCCCCTTGCCTGGTCATATGGTCAAGGTTGTTGATGATGCTGGACAAGAACTTTTAGATTTGAGAGTAGGTAGTATACTGGTGCATGGCCCCAGTATCATGACTGGTTATTTTAATTGCCCAGAAGATACCAAAAAAACGCTACAACCAGGTAACTGGCTAGATACCGGTGATCTTGGGTTTCTTCTTGAAGGCAATCTGTATATTACAGGGCGTCGTACGGACGTCATTATTGTTAATGGTCGCAAC
>SMUY01215401.1_pt1 | contig 43378 bp, 50 predicted proteins | sample 2456441 | NCBI WGS metagenome assembly SMUY01 (sample SAMN11095931, study PRJNA526329) | marine sediment metagenome | biome: Marine sediment; feature: Surficial sediment; material: Deep marine sediment; isolation source: Hadal surficial sediment | place: Pacific Ocean | collected 2014-11 | depth...
ATAAAAAATAGTGCTTAGACTTTTAATTTTGGATTTGTTTGTTCTTGTAAATTATATTTTGAGGTATATCCTCTGGGATTTATCATCAAATCTTTGTAATTATATGTTGATGAATTCCCAACAATTACAGTAGTAATCATTCCTAATTTGTCTGAGTGGTTTAGAAGGTTTTCTAGATCAGTTAGAACAACAGATTGAGAATCTCTAAAAGCTCCTTTTATTATTGCAACAGGGGTTGTGGGTTTTCTATACTTTAACATAATTTTAATAGTATCTTGAAGTTGATGAATTCTTTTTTTGCTTGATGGATTGTAGATAACTATAACAAAATCACCTTGAGCTGCGGCTTCTACTCTTTTTACAATTATTTCCCACGGTACAAGAAGATCACTCATGCTCAAAACAGCAAAATCAGTCATAAGTGGTGAGCCAATTATTGAAGCGCATGAATTTAGGGCTGATACTCCCGGAATCACCTCTACGGGTAAACCATTCTTTGGATCCCAGTCCGATTCTGCAAGCATTTCATAGATCAATCCAGCCATACCATAAATTCCAGGATCACCACTTGATACTAATGAAACAATTTTGCCAGATTTAGCTAAATCGATACATTGATGCGCTCGTTCAACTTCTTGTGTCATTGCATATCTGTAAATGTCTTTACCGTCAATTAGATCTTGTACAATGTTGACATATGTTTCATAACCAACAATGGTATCACTTTCTTCAATTACTTTTTTTGCACGAAAGGTCATGTGATCATGGTGACCAGGCCCAACACCAACAATGTACAGCTTTCCAGTCAATATTTGATTAAAGTAATTCAGACAATTTATCCCTTTACTAAAAAAATAATAAAAATGTCTTATTGGAATGGATCAATAAATGGACAATTAACAATATGATCAGAGTTCATTGGACGTGCTAAACTAACTGTGATAAGACCTTCTGATTTGAATTCATCAATGTCTGCCTTTGTTTCTAGAATTTTAGCATTTTCTGGATCATTCCATTCAATCACGAAAATTCTCCACATTGGACTGTAATTTGGATCACCAAGTGCAGAGGCAGCGATGCCTGGTTGGAATCCTAATGGTCCAGAGCCCTTTATTCCATTCTTAAATTGAAACAAGTCAACTGCTGCTGCGTAGGCAATCAAGTTTGCTGATGATGGTGCGTCGGTTACTCCCATCATTTCTGCAGGTCCTGAAGGTGTTGCATCAGTTACAATGTAATAGACTGTTCTACCATCAGGTCCCCAACCACGGTGTGCAATGAAAGTTACAGTCATTTCATCAGTGTCAATGTCCAAAATCTGTCCCCCGCCATATGACATATCATCAGTAAGGGTACTGTTTTCTTTTACCATCATTTGGCCTTCAGGCCAGATTATTTGAGGCATGTTTATGACAACATCGGTTTGTTCAAGGTTAATTCTTCCAGCTTCATCTGCTTCCTTTATTGCTTGTACTGAATTTAGAATTTTGGGGGCCTGGCCAATTTTCCAAGATACATTAACTACTGAGTGTAAAGCACTATATTCGTCAGTCTGTTCCGGGGTACTTGAAAACACTTCTTGTTGATATCCATGGATACCATCTCCTTGAACTCCATCTTTAAACGTGTAAACAGTTTGTAAGACTTCGTTTGGTGTATCGCTTAAGGGTGGAGCAAGCTCAACTTTCCATTTTTGTTTATCTGAAATCAAATCTGCATGGGTTTGATCGTTTGTATCTGTAATGATATAATGCACAGTTCCATTTTCAAACAAACCCGGGTGCATCGGTATTGTTACAGGGATGTTTGCTCTTGAAAGTAGCAAAGTCGGTTCTTCTTTTTTCATTTCCAATTTTTGCATAATTACTTCTGTCGGTTGCCCCCGAATCCATCCATCTACACTAACTGTTACAGTAAAAGGATCTGTATTAGTGGTATACAGTGCTAAAGCGGCTCCAGTAAACTCAAAGGAACCTGCAGATGTTTCTGGATTAATTAAAGATAAGCCATATACGGTGATTCCATCAACAGTCCAAGTTGGCTGACCACCGACTTGAGCACTAGTAATTTCATGCAATACAACGATTTGAACCGGTTCGCTTGCTGTATAGGTCAAAGAACCATCATACAAAGTACCTTCATTAGGAGATAGTATTAGAGCCAATTGATGACCTTCATGACCTTGTCCTGGATCTGGTGAAGAGGTTATGGTTTCAGTGAAATGAATTTTTTTACGTGATTTAGCATCTGCGAATTGTTCAGTAATAGCTGGAATTACAATTATGCTAAAAACTATAACTGAAATTGCAATAACAACAATTATTTTTTTCATCATCATCTCGATCAGATTTTCCCTTAAATCTTTTTGTCCATTTCACTAGTTTGTCTTACTAATTCAAACTCATCATGTAATGCCTGAACTGCAGATCCACAGTCAGAATCCTTTACCACAAATGCCAAATTAAGTTCTGAGGAACCTTGTGTGATCATCACAACATTTACCTTCTTTTTTGAAACCGCCCCAAAAACTTTTGATGCTACGCCTACCGTTCCTCTCATGCCAGAACCAATTAGTGCCACAATTGCAACATCTGGTGTAACCTCAAGTTTTTTAATAATTTTTCCTAACAATTCTATTTCTAAAGCATTTACTGCTTTCTCCAAATCCGTTTTTTTGACAACAATGGATATGCTTGATTCAGAAGGATTTTGTGAAATCATCATTACATTTACTCCTACTTTTGCCAAAGTTACAAAAATTTTCGCAGCCGTCCCAGGAACCCCAACCATACTGCCACCTCTCACATCAATCAAGCCATTGTTACGAATTACACTGACACATTTTACGGTCTTTTTTGTAGCTGCATCAGTATATGCTGTAACAAGGGTTCCCTCATTCTTTATGTTGAAAGAGTTTCTTATTCTCATAGGCACTTTCTTTGATAGCAATGGCTCAAATGTACGTGGATGAATTTGTTTTGCTCCATAAAGAGACATTTCTATTGCTTCAACATATGAGACTTGGTTTAAGATCCTAGCTTCTTTCACAATTTTTGGATCAGCTGTCATTAATCCGTCTACATCACTCATTAACCAAATTTCGTCTGTGTTTATGCAAGACGCAATGATTGTTGCAGTATAATCAGAACCACCTCTACCAAAAGTAGTTACTCTGCCATGTTGATCTGCTCCTGAAAATCCTCCAATTACGGGAACTATTTTTTTTGCAAATAATGAATCAACATTTTTTGAAACACGGAATCTTGTTGTATCCATCAAAGGCTTTGATGCGCCAAAATTAGAATCAGTCACAATTCCTACCTCCTTTCCAGTAAGTGGTACAGATTTTATCCCAATATCGAGCAATGCTGAAGATATTATTTTGATTGATAGTCTTTCGCCAAACGAAATAAGATAATCTAGGGAACGAGGAGTTACCTCTCCCAGAAGAACCATCCCATCAGTTAATGCCACAAGTTCTTTGAAATCTGAATTTAAATTATCTAAGAGATTTTTTCTAATTTTTGCATTTGATATTGTTTTTTTTGCTAGTAGTTTATGTCTTTGAATTACTTTTTCTGTTAACTGTTTTGCTTGTGTTTTTTCTCCTTTTATTATTAATTGGTGTTTTTCTAAAAGTTCATCAGTTATGCCACCAATAGCTGAACAAACAACAAGAATTTGATTTTGTTTTGAAAGTGTGTAGATATGTTTTGCAATATCTTTGATATGTTTGGGTGTTGAAATAGAAGTTCCACCATATTTTAGTATAAGTCTCAAATCAGTATAACATGTTTTAATTAATCCTTAAATTCTTTAACTTTCTACACGTGGAGCCAAGTAGAAATGTATTCTACCAATATTTCCAACCTTGAATTCTATTCTTAGCGGTTTAGCACTAGAATACTCACAGATTATTGAACCTGTTGTAGTACCCACAGCCTTTACCACAGGGTTAAGGTATTCTAAGCTATAGGTTCCAGTACTTTCTTGTTTTACAGACAAGTCTTGAACATCATCAGTACCTTTTTGAAGCTCAATAACTACCTCCCCTGAATCGCCCTTGCCAGAAAACTCAGCTTTAGATTCTGTAGCAATCATTGTAAGATAGTCAGAAACTACTTGTACATCTCCTAAAATTTTATCAAATGCTGTTGAAGAAAGTTCTATCTTGGCATCATATGGAATTTTTGGAAGTGGTGTATCACTCGCTGAACTTTCAATTAATCTAATTTTGTATTTTTTGTTTTTACCAATGGTAACAAGAAGCATGTTATCATCAGAGATGCCTAGTTCAATGCTGTCTTTTTTCTCTGCTCTTTTGATCAGTTTTGAAAATTCGTCTATCCGAACACCAAATTTGATATCACTATCACACTCATATTTTTCAAATGCTGAGTTTGGCCAAGAGATGTCTATCAAGGCTACGTGAGATGGATCCATTCCCCTAAAGGTAATTCCCTCAGCTGATGCTACAAAAGTGGCTTCTTCTACTAGTGTAGATATTGCAGATATGATTGCCTTCAAATCATCAGATCCACTTGTTATAGCTGAAAATACCAAACTCAATCACATATTCTAAATATTCAATTTAAAAATTATGCGTAATTGCGCCAAGTATAATTGCATTTTATACATCTATAAAACTGAGTAGTGGGTTCATCTGCGCTACGAGTTTGAAGCATCCACCAGACTGCTTTATCATGACCACACTTTGTACAATCAATTTTAATTGTTGACAACATTTGTTGGGTATCCTTTTCTTCTAAAACATTAAGTTCTAGAAATTCTTCCTCCTTTACTTTTTTTGTTGTATTAGTACTTGATTCAGCATAATCACATTTTGGACAACAAAGTCCAGAATCTTTTTTTTTAAGTCGTACCTCACAGTTGGGGCAAAATTTCATTTAATTTACCTTAATTTTGATTGAAATAATTTTTTCATATTCTCTGCAGTTTTGATTGCAGATTCTGTTGCTTTTGTAATTTCTTCCAATGGATTATTTTTTGATGAATTAACCCTTATCCAATTTTCATTGGTTAATGGATGTTTTACAATGACTCCAGCAAAATCAATCCCTGAATCTTTCAGAAGTTCATGTTGGACAATGTATAGAATTCCAATATCTGACTCACTTAATGATAGGCTAAGTTCGCTTGAAGATGAATTAATTACTTGAGCTTTCATGTATTCGGAAAAAGAACTTATTGTGGATATAAATCATTATCAACGATTGTTTTGGGTAGTAGTTACATATCAGATATTGAATTACTTGTGGAGAAAGATAAGTTTTCCTCAGATGAGAATATTACAATTAATGTAAAATTTTCCATATGGGGAATGATCCGGGATGCTTTTAATGAAAAAAACTGGACTGAGGCCTATAACAAAAATGACAATACATTCAAACTAAAATATGGAATAAAACTTTTTTCAGTAGGATTCAGAAAACATGAGGTTAGTGAGGCCATTGATTCTTATAGAAAGGCATCCCTTTTTTGGACGAGAAATCCAAAATTAGTGAATCCCCACAAGGACAAAAGGGTTTGGGTTCAGGTGGCAAAAAATTTCGAGCCTTATATTCGGTTGACGGAGGAAGAGGTACAACAAGAATTGTTTGATTTTAATGAAAAAATTTCTTTTAATGCTTCTGAGTTAGGAAAAGGAAAGCACAAACTGGGGGCAGAAGCTTGGGCGTCTTGGCAAAAACATGATTACACAGAACCGGATAATGCAAAGAATCAAGCGAAAGAAATTGAGATAGAAATCAATTAGTATTATAAAGAACTTTTTCTAAAAGTTTTCATGGCAAAATATGATGGATTGTTAGGACAGCCAGTACTTGAGATAGAAGAACCTGATAAAGAAGATGGAATTACTATAATCTTTAAAGATAACAGATTCTTGTTTATCAAGGTAGTGGATGGCAAGATCGACACGGTTTCGATACCAGAATAATCAACAGGTGAAAAAATGGAAAAATTTGATCCAATTAAAATGGCAGAATTGATTAAGATTGAAGACCCAGATAGTGAGGGGGGTTTAACTCTGGTATTTAATGATAACATACAAGTAAAGATCAGAGTAGTTGATGGTAAACTAGTCTCTAAAGTAGTATAATCTTCAATTATTAACGTGTTTTTCGTACAGATGTACAGCCATCTTCTGCATCTCTGATTGGATGGAACCAGGTCTTTCATTTCTTACTTTTTCAATCGCATTTTTTGCAGAATATTTTTGAAATTTGATTAGATAGCAAGCAAGTATTGTTCCTGTTCTACCCATTCCTGCGGCACAGTGAACCATGACAGCTTCTTTGTTGTTAATGCCTTTGTGAATAAAATCAACTGAGGTATCAATTTTGTCCATGCTTGGTGCTGTTAGATCCTGAGTGGGGATATGTAGATAGTTTATATCGTCGACCCAAGAATCAGGTAAGGCATTTTCTGTCATCGTTATAACTGATTTTATTCCTTGTTTTAGAACCCAGTCAAACTCGTCAAAAGAAGTGGGCATTCCAGAGCCTGCTAATTTCTCTTCAATTAACCAAGAGAAGTTTGTTGGCTTTTTGGTTACCCTTCCATGCAATTTTCGCCATAGGTTTCCTGGCTTGCTCATGAGAATAAACCGTGTTTCCTGTACTTTTAGCATTACGCATAAGGTTGTTGCTTATATGGGTAAAAAGTGTAATAAGTTTACAAAATGGGAAAGGAAGCAATTCTGTATGAAAAAAAGCCAAATGAGAAGGTGCTCTGTACAGCTTGTGCCAGATATTGTGAAATTGGAAAAAACCAGATTGGACTTTGTGGCATTAGGGGAAATGTAGATGGAAAATTGGATCTGTTTGTTTATGGGAAGGTCATTGCTGGGCATGTTGATCCCATAGAAAAAAAACCCGCTATTCATTACCGACCTGGCTCCAGAGTATTTTCAATTGCTACTACTGGTTGTAATTGGCTTTGCAAGTATTGTCAAAATTATGATATCAGTCAAAGACGAAAGGTGGAAGGAACAGATATGACTCCTGAAGAGGTTGTACAGACTACACTCAACTATAAAGCAGACGGTATTGCTTATACTTACAATCAACCATCAATTTTCATAGAGTTTGCAAGAGATGTTGGAGTTATTGCAAGACAAAAAGGGCTCTTCAATGTTTTCGTTTCAAATGGTTATGATACACCAGAAACGGTAAAGATGATGGGAGAATTTTTGGATTGTATTACTGTTGATTTTAAGGGAAGTGCCGAACCTGAATTTACTAGAAAGTACATTGGGGTTCCAGATCCAAAACCAATATTTGATACTCTTCTTGAAATTCGTGATAAAACCAAGATTCATGTCGAGATTACAGATCTAATAATTCCTGAAGCAGGAGACGATTTAGTGTATGCAAAAAAGTTGTGCAAATTTATTTATGATGAATTTGGGCCTGATATGCCAATTCACTTTTTGAGATTTCATCCAGACTATAAGATGATGGAATTTGATTCAACACCTGTTAAAACTCTTGAAAAACATTATGAGATAGCAAAAAATGAAGGTCTCAGATATGCTTACATAGGAAATGTTCCTGGCCATTCTCTGGAACATACCTATTGTCCTGAGTGTAATTGTATTGCTATTAAGCGATATGGGTTTGACATTAAAGAATGGAATCTTGATGAAAAAAATCGATGTATAAATTGTCAAAATCAACTACCGATTATAGGAAGCCTCTCCAAAAACTATAAACAAGAACGGTTTCAATTCGTAATTTAGAGTGCAATAGCCCTAACAGGTGAACCAGTTGCATCCTTGAGTTTGAGTGGCAGAACAATAAAATTGAAATAGTTCCTTGAAATTTTTTCAAGATTTACTAAATTCTCTACTATCAAAATATTATTCTTTGAAAGAATATGATGTACTGAAAATTTGTTCTCACTGCCAAGGTCGATGCTAGGTGAGTCTATTCCTACAAGGTTAATTTTTTTTGAAGCTAAATAATTTGCGGCAGTTATAGAAAGACCGGGATTTTGTTTAAAATAATATTTTTTTTGTAAATGTTTTTGCCAACCTGTTGCAAAAATGATGGTTGCGTTTTTTGGAATTATCCCATGTTTTTTTTCAAAACTAACGATATTATTTTTTGTAATTGATTGGTTAGCTTTTTTGGGGATCTTGACTAAAATGGCACTGCTTGAAAGTCGGTTAACTGAGATCTCATGAATTTTTTTTCCATTATCTACAAAGTGATAGGGCGAGTCTATATGGGTACCAGAATGAGAGCTTAGAAAAAGTAATTCTGAATTGTAGCCATCTTTTTTGATTGTATTCCATGGAATGAATTGTGGTGTTGGAGAACCGGGAAAGGTCGGTAAGTTTTGTGAGATTGTTAAAGTTAGATCTAGTACCATGATGATAAGTAAACTATGTAATTAATCAGTATTTGAAAGATATAATCAAAGGTTAAATATTGTCCTAAGAAATCTGGAATGTGCCTACTGCGTACGTTTTAATAAATTCAGATCTAGGATCTGACAAATCCATCATAAATGAATTGAAAGAAATTCTTGATAGTGAAAGTGGAATAGAATATTATGTACAAGGGGTTTATGGAGTCTATGATATTATTTTGAAAATTTCATCGGATAGTGTAGGTGATCTTCGATCAATTATTACTCATAAAGTTAGGAAAATAAACAAAGTTCAATCAACTCTAACAATGATGGTAATAGATGAACAAGAAAATCTATAATTTTTTTAGAGCGTCTATTACTGTTTGAATTTCTGATTCTGTGTTAAAAAAGTGGGGGGATGCTCGAACAAATTTTTTATTAAAAATTTCACGCACGGCAAGAACAATTTTTTGCTTCTCAAGCTTTTCAACTATGGTTTGTGGTTCAAGTCCTTTGATATTAAATGAGATAATGCTTGTCCTTTTTTCAGGTTCTTCAGGACCATACATAGTTACTCCTGAGATTTTTAATAATTCATCTCGTAGTTGGTTTGCTAGTTTCATGATTTTACTCCTAATGTTATGAATTCCAAATTGGGTCAGATAACGTACTGATGATTCTAGTCCCACCATGCCTACGTAATTTCTAAATCCTGTTTGAAATTTTTCTGGTATTTCTTTGAAAGCTAATTTTGTTTCATCATAAATCATAGCTGATTCTCCTCCAATGCTTGTTGGCTCAAGTAAGTTACTAGAGCTTTTTTTACAGTAGAATAATCCAGTTCCCATTGGTCCACAAAGCCATTTTGAACCATTAAAAGACATAAAATCGCATTTTGTTGTGTTTACATCAAACTCGCCGATACAACCAATTGTTTGTGCGGCATCAAGAAAGTATGGAATTTTGTTTTTTTCTAAAATTTCACCAACTTCTTCAATGGGAAGAATAGAACCAGTATTGTACAAAGCATGACTGAGTGTTACTAATTTAGTATTGCTGTCTATCAAATTTTGAAGTTCTTTAATTCTAAAAAAACCATTTTCGTTAACTTGAAGATTTTTGACTTGTAACCTGTTTGATAAGCGTAGCCAAGGGTAATAGTTTGCATGGTGTTCATGAGCCATCCCACGAATAATTATATTTGAATTTGAATCAAATGATAATCCATTTGCAACTATGTTTACACCATCAGTTGTGCTTTGCGTTAAAATGATCTCTTCGGGTTGACATTTTACTAACTCGGCAATGATTTGTCGGGTCTTTCGGAGTTTTTCAGTCACAAAAGATTCTGAATCAATGGAATCTGGACCTACAGAATTATAAGATATTAAGAAATCTGTCATTGCTTTAATGCTCTTTAAAGGCATTAGAGAAACAGAGGCGTTGTTAAGGTAGATTTTACCATCATTAGGAAAATCATCAGCAATATCATTTTTTTCTAAATTCATTATTATATCAGCTAGAAACTTGTTCAGTGTTGGATAAAAATCCTGATCAACATTCATTGATTGGACTACATGGGGTGAAAAAATACTTGGAAAAAAATGCATTAAATTCTATTTTATGTAATGAGCCATTCGTTAAAGCTGTTTTTCTTGCCAAGTTAATTGAACAAATTGATGTTCCAATACTCTATCTGGATTTTGATCTATTGTATAGTGGATATGTAAATGCTGAAATGTTACCAAGAAAAGTAAATGTCTCTCTTTTTTCTCCGTTAAAAAATGATTGGAATCAAGTTCTTAAAAAAATTTTAATGATGGTTTTAAAAGAAAAATCTTTTGTGATTATCGATTCCTTAAACGGCCTTTACAATTTATTTGATTATAAAGATGTGGGCAGACTTGTTAATGCATATGTAATGCTACTGACCTTTGTTGCTAAAGAATCAGATTCTAGTGTTTTAGTTGTAAATATGGCTAGAAAGAAAGATGAAGAAGAATGGGTATTATCTCCTTCTGGTAGACGTGTAGTTGATGCCAAAATTATGACAAACTTGTATCTAAAGAAACAAAACTCTGGAATAGTAGTAGATGTTACTAGAGCTGATGAATCTGTTGCTGATTCTATAAAAGTAATTTAGAATCAGAGTCATAGATCAGTTGTTTTGGGATCAGAAAATTCTAACAGTGTTATAAAATTTCGTAACGCCGTTATAATCAGTCATTTTTAAGCAAGTTATATTAAGATCCAAAGACCAAAACCATTTGTAATGCCAGTAGCAATTCTACCAGACATTAGTGAACAAATGTGTATTGGATGTGCGCTTTGCGTGGAAATATGCACAACTTTGGGACCTGATGTACTAAGAGTAAAACCTGTTGAAGGCTGGAAGAGAGGAAAAGCATTTGTATTTTATCCAGAAAGATGTATTTCTGACGGTGCATGTATTGGGGTTTGCCCTACAAAAGCAATTTTCTGGATGAGACCAATGGACTTTACTGTTGGACAACCAGTTCCACTCTACAAAGACTCAGTCTTCGTCAAAGGTTGGACCGAACTGATCGACTAAAACAGTTCAATCATTTTTTAATTTATTTTTAAAATATTTCAAGTGTAAATTGCATTCTATGATTTTTTAAATCCCCTCATGTTGAGATTCCAATCAATTATTTTTTTTCTAGGTTGTTTTTTATAAAAATTATCAAGTAGTTTATAAGTAATGTTAAAACCCTTGCCTACCATCGTATCATCCTTATCAAATTTGTTTTTGTTAATTACTAGATCATCTGGCAAAACCTTTATCCGCTTGGTTTTCAGTTCACGTAGTCTGAATATCTTACCATTCTCTAATTTAATAACAGAATCATCGCTTAATCCTTGAATAGAAAAATTTTCAAAAAATCTTATCACTCCACCTTCTTTTAGTTCAATTTCAACATCATAGGTTACTTTGCTGCCATAGATCAGAATTTCTCTGGCATTAATTTTCACATCATCCTCTAGGTTGAGTGTTATTACAGAATTGCAATCTAAGGAAACGGTGTTAGCGACGTTTTCTACAATAATTTTTCCTTTTGGAGCAACTAGTTGCGTTCTGTATTCTTTGATGGTGTATAGACCTACTCTGCCTGATGGATCCTGCACTTTGACTTTTTTCCCAAAAACATTCCCAACCACAATATCTCCATTATCTACAGTAATTTTCACACCATTTTCAATTTTGTATTTATTTTCCAGAGGATTTACTAATTTAAAATCTCCTTTTGTTATTCTAATATTCGTTTCATGTTCTTTACTCCAGGATGGACTTGTAATGTTTCCTTGCATGATTATTGGTCCATCATAAGTAAGGCTGCCAGCCTTGTAGTTTCCCTTTATTGAGAGTGCTCCATTAGCTTTTCTCTCAAACTCTAATTCCCCAAGTGTTTTTGAACCAAAAAATCTTATTCCTGTACCATCAGCTCTGTTTAAAGCACCTGCCCATTCTTCAGCGACTTTCATATCTTTTGAAATATTTTCTGCTAAAATCTTGTTACTTCGTATTTCTTCATCAGTCTCATCGTGAATTATTCTGGCTTTTTTCAATCGTTCTTCTAGTGAATCAGGATATTTTTTTCCAAGCTTTAGGTCATCATAAGCTTGTTTAATTTTCTTAAATTCTTCCTCATCACCACCTTTATCTGAATGATGTCGAAGTGCTAGTTTTCGAAATGCTTTACGTATCTCACTTTTAGATGATCCCTCAGAAATTCCTAATATTTCATAATTATTCACAATCATAGTTTCTCAATCCTGTGTAAATATAACTAAATTGTTTAAATAATATCTATGTATATCTTGTAACGAAATTAATAAACAACATGAAGAATCTTTTTGGAAAATTATTATGTAATATTTGCCTAAAGGAGTGTAAAGTAAAACATTTAGAACAACTTCATGTCTGTGATGCTTGCTTTGAAAAAGTAAAGGGATTAGAAAAAGGGACGTCATTCAAACTTTCAAAAGAACAGATTGTTGGAGGTACTAAAGATGAATTATAATTTCAAAAGAAAAAAATTTCTAGATAATGATTCATGATAGAATTGAGGCGGGACAGTTATTAGGAAAAAAGCTTTTGGCATTTAATATTATAGATCCAATAGTTTTAGCTGTTCCTCGTGGTGGAGTAATTGTAGGACATGAAGTTGCTAAGATATTAAGATGTAAATTAGATATTGTGATTTCAAAGAAAATTACTCCCCCTGAAAATCCGGAATATGGAATTGGAGCAATAACTTACGATGGTACACTATACAAAGGAGAGAATTGGCAGCGCTACGCTAAGTGGGCAAATTTTGATGATGAACTAACCAAAAAGAAAAAGGAGGTAAAAAGGAGATTAGAAGAATACAGAGGTAATACAGATTACAATCTTGACAAAAAAACTGTAATTGTAGTTGATGATGGGATTGCTACGGGTTCAACGGTTTTTGCGATATTAAATTGGCTAGTAAATCAAAAGACAGGAAAAATTTTGCTAGTCATACCAGTAATACCAGCTGACACTTACGAAATTATTGAAAGAAAAGTTTCATCCGTTATTGTGTTGTATATTCCAACAGAATTTTCTGCAGTAGGACAATTCTATGAACAGTTTGACCAGGTTTCAGATCAAGAAGTAAAAGAAATTCTCACTATGTACAAAAAATAGTTTGTTAAAATTTTTCTTTTAACACGAGAAGTCTCGCATGGAATAAAAACAACGAAGAGTAAGAAATACATTGTTTAAACATGATATACAATGTTGCAGAAGAGTTCAAAATAATTTTCAGGCGAGTGGAATAACATTTTTTGCAATCCAACCATAATCTGCCAGTGAAATTTGCCGGTTACAATTCCCTTTTATTTGTCCATCACGTATGATAGTTAGTAGTGGTACAAAATTCTTCTATTGAATATGATGTCAAGTGTGAAATAGATACTTGCAAAACCTACCCTGTAGTTACCGATAATGAAAGAGGCGAAGTACTCTGCGGGGGTTGCGGTCTTGTCCTATTGCAAAATGTACCCGATATATCACACGAATCACATGGTTTTACTCAGGAAGAGTTTATGACTCAAACTAGAACAGGTCCAGCTACAACCTTAACTATGCATGACAGGGGTCTTTCAACTATTATTGGCAATAATGTAGATTCTTCTGGTCATGTTTTATCAAGCAAAACAAAATATGAGTTTGTAAGATTGCGTCTTTGGGATAAGCGTAGTAAACCAAGAGCTACTTCAGCTTTGAACAAAGCGTTTACACTGCTAAATGCCATGAAAACAAAGCTTGCAATTCCAGATAACGTGGTTGAACATGCTGCTTATATCTATAGAAAAGCTGTTTCTAAAAAACTGACTAGAGGACGAACTACGGCCTCATTAATAGCTGCTTCATTGTATGCATCATGTCGTGATAATAATATTCCAAGAACATTGGATGATGTAGCCAAGGTAGGTAATATTGAACGAAAAGCGCTATCAAGAGATCTAAGGACGTTGATAAATAGATTAGATCTTAAACTAGGCCAATACGATATTGCTTCATTCATTGTAAAAATTTCTAATAATCTCAACCTAAAAGAAAAAACCAAACGGGACGCTCTTGACATTTTGAGGAAATCTGAGGATTTAGAAATTACTTCGGGAAAACATCCGGTAGCGGTAGCTGCGTCTTCTCTTTACCTTTCATCTATAATTAATGGAGAAAAATTAAGTCAAAAGAAATTCTCTGATATTGCAGGAATAAGTGATGTCACCATTAGAAATAGAATTGCATTAATCAAAAAAACACTCAATCTTTGTATTTGAATATTTTTCAATTCTAAACTGAAATAACAGAAGAAAACAAGTTATCAAAAATTATGTTTTTGAGTTGTGCTACAAGACCCATTATCACTTTAACTTGTTCCATTGCTACAGCATTAAGATCTTCAAGTTTCTTAGTTAGCACACTTATTTGATTCTGTAAGAAACCTTTTTGGATCTTTAGATTTTCAACGTCTGATTTTAATTCAGCGTTTTCAGATTTTATTTTCTTATTTTCTTCAGTGAGTTTTTCAAATTTTTCTTCATCTGTTAACCCGGGGAATGGTTCTTCAATCGGTTTTGGTTCTTTTCTGGGAATTGGTTCTGGTTCTGGCTGTGGTTGTGGAATTGGTGGAGGTAAAGGTACTTGGTTTGGTTTTTGGGCAGTTATAGGTACAATTATAGGAAATAAAATAAACAAGCCAAATATCAAAAACAAAATTACGTGTTTTGTTTTCATGTGTTTTCTTAGTTAATAATGTATTTTATGTTTAATGCTGATAAATGAGTTCATCATGTATTTTATTCAAGAGGATTAGTGTACTAGATCAAATTTTTTTTTGGAGTTGATTCTTTGAATTTTAAAAATATATCTAGATCGCCTATATCTGGAAGCCAAGTTCCTTTAGCATATGAGCCACCAAATTCTACTTCTAAAATTTGTGGAAACTTTGGTACTTGTTTTCTGAATTAATTTAGGATTTTTTAATTAATGAAAAGTTACAACAGTTGGTAACAAATGTAAAAACGTTATCTAAATTGCAGAACTACTTTTTGTTGGCTTTTCTTTACCATACATCATGAGAAGAATGGCGGCTACAGCTAAACCGCCTGGAATCACGATGATTGCAACAAGGATTTCATATTTTAGTTCTAATCTTTTTGCTGGTTGAACAAGTATTTCATCTGGAGTTAGTTTATCTGGGTTTTCATAAACCATAGCAGTAAACTTGACTGTTCTTAATGAAAGATCGTCGACTGGGGCTCTAGCAGGGCTTTCTATTCCTGAAATACCACCACTTTCAATATTTTCAAATCTTATTTCTAATGATCCTGGTTCTTCAAAGATGTAATTTCGGTAATCACCACCAATTGCAGTCAAGCCATCATCACGAAATATTTCTTCACCATTTTGTATCAGTATTAGATCATACTTCATTTTGTCCAAATTTGAGTTGGTTGAAGGATCATATGTTTGATAAATGAATGAAACCTTTTCGTTTGTTTTGAGAATATGTGGTTCCCATGTTAAATCAAGCTCAATTATACCATCAGCGGTATAACCAATCAAAGGAAATTTTTCTATTTTATTTCCAGACGCATCGTGTGGATAGTCTGGGATTGATACGCCTACAATGACAATTCCTTCCATCCAAGGATGAATAATACAAAAATAGCTAAAGAGACCGGTCTCGTTGAATGTAAATGACCACGAATTTCCTTCCATGAATCTTCCACTTTCAAAGTAACCAGTTGGTTCACCAAGTTTTTTACCACCCATCCATCCAAATCTTCCTGGACCTTTTCCACTTGTAACAGTATGACCTTCCTTGTCATTATTGATCCATGTTACTGTATCTCCCTTTTGAATCGAAATTACTGGTGGTTCATACCAATTTTCTACAGGTGTATCAAAGGAAGGATCATATGCACCAAATGGAATGACAACTTCCCAGGAATTAAGATCATTTTGTTCTTCGGTAAATGAATAATCAATTGTAAACACAAGAAAATACATAGAAAGAATGAGAATGGTTATTTTCGGGCTTGTAATTCGCATTTAGTCACCTTCAACAAATGCTTCGTATTAATGAAAATTTATCTCATACTGCCAAGAATGAGAGTAATAGAGGCATATACTGTCTTGTAGGATTTGGAAAAATTTACAAGGACCTCAAATTATTTGAAGAAATCAAATTCTTGATTTCTTTTTTGCTTTGGTAGATCCTTGAGTACTGCCTGAACTACTTCGCTGTGATTGTAAGTTAAATGCCTGAGAAATTTTGCAGATTCGTCGGTCCTAGTTTTTTCATCAGCAAACATCATTTTTTCATCGCTAAGCTCACTCATTATAGTTTTACATTGATCACATGGCTCAAAATCAAGGTAAATCTTCATTTTGTTATCTGATTCTTTTTTACCATCTATTTTATAGTTTGAGTTAGTGGCTCTTCTGTTTTGAGATGAATTGGTCTAACCTTTTGGATTGCATCAACTAGATCCTTATGTGTTATTTTGATTTCCTTGATGGTTTTTGATGTTCCGCTAACATAGCGTTTGAGTGCAGTTATTGCTGCTCTGTTTGCTATTCCAGCAATTTCTGCGCCTGTAAATCCATTTGTAAGCTTGACTAGTTTTGAAAAATCAACATCTATTGCCAGTGGTTTCTTTTTAGTATGTATCTTGAATATGTGTTCACGAGATTTTGCATCTGGTATTGGAACCTCGATGATTCTATCAAATCTACCTGGACGCAATAATGCGGGGTCAATAATATCCAATCTGTTAGTTGCACCAATTATCAATACGTTATGAAGCTCCTCAAGACCGTCAATCTCTGATAGAATTTGCGAGACGACATTTTCAGTAACATGTGAATCAGAACCTCCAGCTGAACGTCTTGGAATAATAGCTTCTATTTCATCAAAGAAAATTATACAAGGCGCAGCTTGTCTTGCTTTTCTAAAGATTTCTCTTACACCTTTTTCTGATTCTCCAACCCACTTTGAAAGTAATTCTGGTCCTTTTATGCTGATAAAGTTTGATTCTGTCATTTTTGCAACTGCTTTTGCAATCAATGTTTTACCAGTACCGGGTTCACCGTACAGTAGAATGCCTTTTGGAGTTTCTGCGTTTACGTAATCAATTGCTTCTTTGTGTTTTAGTGGCCACTCGATTGCTTCTTTTAATTCCTCCTTGAGTGATTCAAGTCCACCAACATCATCCCAAGTAACGTTTGGTATTTGAACTAGAACTTCTCTTAGTGCTGATGGCCTTACCTCTTTTAGTGCCTCTCTAAAGTCCTCACTTGTAATTTTGATTTTTTGTAATACTTCAGACGAAATTTTATCTTGATCAAGATCCATTTCTGGCAACACCCTTCTTAATGACCTCATTGCTGCCTCTTTTCCAAGAGCTTCAAGGTCTGCTCCAACAAAACCATGTGTTATCTTTGAAATCTTTTCAAGATCCACTTTCTCTTCAAGTGGCATTCCTCTTGTGTGAATAGTTAGTATCTCCAGTCTTCCTTTGTCATCAGGAATTCCAATTTCAATTTCCCTGTCAAATCTACCAGGTCTACGCAAAGCAAGATCGATAGAGTCTGGTCTGTTTGTTGCAGCAATTACAACTACTTTACCACGTTTCTTCATTCCGTCCATCAAAGAAAGTAATTGTGAAACAATTCTTTTTTCAACGTCGCCTGTGACCTCATCTCTTTTTGGTGCAATAGAGTCTATCTCATCAATGAATATGATACTAGGAGCGTTTTCTTCTGCTTGTTTGAAAATTTCTCGAAGTCTTTGTTCACTTTCACCATAGAACTTGCCCATGATTTCAGGACCACTTATTGAAATAAAGTGAGCGTTGGTTTCACCGGCAACAGCCTTTGCCAGTAGAGTTTTGCCTGTTCCTGGAGGCCCATAGAGTAAAACGCCTTTTGGTGCCTCTACGCCTATTTTTTCAAATAATTCTGGATGTCTCATTGGCAATTCAACCATTTCTCTGATTTTTTGAATCTCGTTTTTCATTCCGCCAAGATCATCGTATGTGATTCTTGGGTAAGAAGAATCAATAGCCTTTGTCATTGTGCCAAGCTTGAAAATTGTTTGTTCTGTTACAATAACTGGCTTGGATGGTTTTGTACTAGTTATAATGAATTGTATCTTACCTCCCATCTGTGTTCCTAAAGTTAGAGCATCACCAGTTGTAAAAATATGATTTAGAAAGTTTTGGACCATGTATTCCTGTAATCCTTCAGCTTGAATTTTTTCAGTTGGAGACAATACTATTTTTTCTGCAGCTGCTGCTTCAACTGCCTTTACCTTAATTTTGTCACCAATACCTGCGCCGATGTTTTGTCTTGTCATTCCATCGATTTTGATTATACCAGAACCATAATCTTCTGTTGTGCCAGGCCAAAGTTTTACATGGGTTTTTTTGTTGTATGTTAATTCTAAAATCTGTCCAGTATTCCATTTAGCATCTTCGATAATCTTTGGATCAATTATTGCTCGTCCATTACCAACGTGTTGCTGAGAAGTTTCCTCAATCCTTAATTCAATTTCGCTCATTATTTATCACCATAAAAAAGGAGGTTTATTCTACCTCCACTGTTTTTCCTTTTGGTTTTTCGGGATCTTTTAACTTGAATGTTAATTCAAGTATGCCATTTTTGTATGATGCTTTTACAGAGTTTTCATCAACTTTGTGCTTGATTGGCACTTTGACATAATATTTTTTGTCACCATGTTCTGCGTCAATGCTTACTATGTTATCATCAACTACAATTTTGACATCTTTTTTATCTACGCCAGGCATTTCTGCAATTAGCTTGACTACCTTTTCCTTCTCATCAACAATTGTATCCACAATTGGTTCTCGAGTATCAGATGTTGATAGTTCTGGCTTTGTATTCCCGTATTCCCATACTACAGGTTTTCCATCTGGGCCAATGGTCATCGTGTAACCATAAAAAATGGGTCCGTAAAGATTTCCTGTTGATTTTCCCCCAAAGATATCATCCAGATTCACGAAGGATCTGGATACTCTTTTGAAGAGTCTATCAAATTCGTCATCATAGAACATTGTCATATTTATCTACACTATGTAATATATATGACATTATATAAGTATAATGGTAGATTGTAAGGCTAATTACACAATCCTATTATATATGACACTATATAATATTTCTTATGAGGATGGCAAATCTTTCCGTGCCTGAAGTTATACGTGAAATCATCACTGGAAATAGATCTATTCATGATTGCATGAAGATGGATGTGATTAATTATACTGCTCTGGCGGTCAAAATCCAGTCAGATGTAGAAAAAATTCTAGGAAATTCGGTCAATCTGAATACGATTGTTGTCGCTATAAAACGATATTCTGATTCATTCCAGGACAAAGAACCAGTCAAGGAGGAGCTAATCCTGCAAAATGCCAGGCTTTCTCTTACCGATGGTATGATGGATGTTAGAGTCCCACGAGATAGTTTTAGAATTGCAGATGCATCTTCGTTTTTTGAGCAGTTCTCAAAAATTGAACCAGATTACGAGTTTTTCCGTCTATCTGATTCCTTTAGGTTTTTAACTGAAGATATAGCTGATGTAAGAAAATTATTTGAATCACTTCCAAACACTCAAAGTCAGTTTAGTACCGGTTTGACTAGAATTACCATTGGTATTCCTTCTGGACAAAATCGTTCAGATGTTGGTAGCTTTGTATCAGACTTGTTACATACAAATGGAATTGAATGGGAGGATGCATATTTTTCAAGAGACAAGATGATCATTACTTTGAATACAAAAGATGCAGCTCATGCTTATGATATATTGAGATCAGAGATCTCAAGATAATTAAATAATTAACATTTGATACGAATTGTTGAATAAGAATTAAGAATTTTCAGGATCAAACATATTTTTTAATTCTATGAATGACGATTGCAGGTGCTACAAAATACATTCCAACATTCAATATAATCAAACTAATTCCATATCCTAGAACTTCAAATTCTGAATCCATGTCGACATAATTTAGAATTGAAAGTGAGGTAAGTAATGGAGTTATACCAAGCTTTACAATCTCTTTGAATACTGGATTCTGTCTTTCATAATCAGCTATGGTGGGACTAAAAGAGTAATAGAATTGATTAAATGATTCCATAAATGCAGAGCCTGATTCAGTTTGTAATAGTGAATTATCTCTTAATTCTCGAAGCTGTTGTATTTGAGGAGCCAATTCAGAACCAAATGTAGCCGTTGCAATAAGACAGCCTCCTCCTTCCTGATTTACTTCATCACTAATTTCCCCAGATTCAGTAGTTAATTCAGCAGTTGCATCAGCATTTAATTCAGCAGTTGATTCAGTAGGAGATAAAACTCGCTCTGGGCTTCCCAGATTTAACAAGTCAGAAATTTCTGATCTTTGTACCACTTGTGCTTTTAGAATCTTAGCTTGTTCTATGTCAAGTGGAACATCTTTAGCTCCTGTGCTTAGCGATGCAATTTTATCAAGTGTATCAAAGCTTTCTTGAGTTAGTATACGGCCAAAAACCGTATATTGTTCATCAAGAAAGTTTGAATCTTTATGTACAATATAAAATTGTGAGCTAGCACTGTTTGGATCAGCAGATCTTGCCATTGAAACAATGCCTCTGTTGTGTTTAATGGTGTTAAATTCAGCTTGAATGTTGTATCCAGCATCGCCTGTGCCCCATTGTCCTTGATTTTCAACTTGTTTAGTGAGTGGATCACCGCCCTGAATCATAAAATCCTTAATGATTCTATGAAAAACTATACCATCATAAAATCCACTATCAGCTAATTTAAGAAAATTTTCTACTGTTTTTGGTGCGTCCTCAGAAAAAAACTCTATTACGATTTTTCCCAATTGTGTTTCTAAAATTACAACTTTATCGCTAGTTTGCGCATTTGCATAATTTGAAAGGCTGGCAAGCAAAAAAACAAGTACAAAAATCGTAAAGGTGCGTTTCACGTTTTTTCGAGTTTCGCCTGAAATAAAAGTCAATAGCACACATTAATTTTTAAAATGTTAACAAAATCACAGAGTATGGAATCTGATGAACGTATTCAAGCACATATTCTATCAGTTTGGAGAGAATCAAAGAAATTTTTGTCAGTTGTAGGTAAAGAAGGAATGTTTTTGTTGACTGATAGACATTTGATGTTTGTTCATAAAACAGAGGCCAAAATGAGATGGTGGGGTGCAGTAGTCCAGCGGCAGGTTCTAAACTTAATGAAATCAAAAAACATTATGGTACGGCAAGATGGATATGCTGAAAAGGACTTGATGTTAGATTTGGAAAATAAAAAAAATGTAGAGCTATCATTTGATGATATTTTAGAAATTAATCATGAAGAAAAGCCATGGGGAAGTGTTTTGAATTTGGAATATGTAAAAGATGGAAAAAAAGAAAAGTTTCGGTATTCTGTTGTGAAAGATTGGGTAAAATATCCTGCAAAAGATCCTCAAAAATACATGAGGGTGGATTGGGAACCACTTGTTCAATATATTAAAGACAGACAAATATTAATTCCGTAAATTGAAAAAGGTTTATGCAGTAGGAGTCGGCCCAGGTTCACCAAAATATGTAACAGCTCAAGTAAAAGAAATAATTCAAAACTGTGATATTGTTATTGGATACAAATACACTTTAAGAATAATTGAAAATCTGCTTTCTGGAAAACAAGTACATGAAATTACAATGAAAAATCAAGAAGAGGTTTACCAGAACATAAAAAAAAGTTTAGGAGAAAAAACTCTGGTTGTTCCCTTTACCGGCGATGTAAATTTTTCAGAATCAGAAGTTGTTGATAGGTTAATTGAGATTTTTGGGGATGTTGAGATTGTACCGGGCATAAGCTCAGTTCAAATCGCTGCATCGAGGGCCAAAATTCCATTAGATAAAGCTAAAGTGATCACTATGCATATTTCAACATCAATTGTAGAAAAAAAATTGGAGCTTCAAAAAGCATTGATTGATGGTCATAGTGTCATATTAATTCCCCGTCCATGGCCAAACTCGCCAGATAAACAATTCATGCCTTCAGAAATTGCGCATTATTTGAAAAAGAATGATTTTGATATTAAGAAAATCAAAGTCCATGTTTTTGAATCTCTGACAAATGATAACGAGTCTTCATTTGAGGGGGTAGTTTCTGATCTTGAGGGAAAAGAGTTTTCTGACTTGTCTATAATGGTGTTTAATCAATCAAAGTTGGAATCCTATCTTGATTTGAAAGATTAGTTGCCTTTTTGTGATGTGCCAACTGATCTTATAATTTCTGCACCTGTATCAGGAAATGAATAAACAACAATACTCACCCATGGATAATCCGGATCAATTATTCTGTAAAACCCAGCATCATCAAATGATCCTGTCCATGATTCTCCTGGTTGAAGAACTCCGCTATCTATTCTTCCATCAAAAGAAAATGAACATTCACCGCTTGAGGTATCAGCATAACTGCTAAATCCTAATGGAAGTTCTCCTTGTGGAGATTCACATATTACAAATTGACCAGATGATGCACGACTATGAGTTCCAAGTCCTGTCCCACTAACAATTTTGTGTTCAACATCATCATCATTTACAAATGTAATAGATGTGCCTGGTTCTATTGAAATTCTGTCAGGGAAAAAGTATCCTGCACGTATTGGGGCGTCTCCGTATATTTCTGCCAATTTTCTTTGCAGAGCTGCAGCTTCAATGTAACTTGATGCAATTCCTTTGGTGGAAGCTCCTGGAAGAATGTGTACAACAATTTCGTCGCTTTCTTCTTCACTTACACCTTGTTTAGTTAACGAAGTACTTGTTAATAATGACAATTTGGTGGTGTAGATAATTTTGTGAGTTTCTCCTTCATGAGTTAACCTACCAGTAAAACCATATACAGAGCCTTCTTCACTATCTTGAATTAATCTTCCAAAAATTCTTACAGCAACTTCATCACCAAAAGAATCTTCAGCTGTTCCAGATATTCGAATAAATTTACCGTCTCTCAAAGATGTGCCACTAAAATCAGTTATAATAAAATCTTCTTCATTAAGAGTTACAAATCCATCTTCGACTATAATATTTGTTCTAGTTCCAATTTTATCGCCGGTGGATATTATAAAATCAATTTCGGTGGATTTTATCGAGTCTTCTGTAACTGCAAAACCAGAGCCTTCTAAAATGAATGCTTTGTTTCCAGAAAGTTCTGCACTAACATCATTTGTTGTTAATCCTAGCACAATTACTCCAATACTGAGAAAAAGAATGACTAAGGGTGCCTTCATAATTTAGTTTTTGCGTGATTCGGTTTATAATTTACTAATGAATTATTTTAGACAGACTACACAATTTCAGACTGGATGAATGATTTTTGAAAAATTTAATCTAGAATCCAGAAAATAGATCGCTTTCTTCAATTAATTGTATCATATAATATTCCAAAAATCCTCCTCCAAGTAAAAGACCTAGCATAACTCCAATTTCAATGGCTGTTCCCCGTATTGCTGGCCGAAGATTAACTTTTTTTATAATCATATGAATTAGAATGAAACTTCGTGAGGTTCCAAGAGAATATGCTGTCAGTTCCATGAGGCCAAATGGTGTAAGATAGAGTATAGCTAGTGGTGGGATTTTAGAAAGTTCTGGGAATAAGATTGCAATTGCTGAAAATGCATATCCGGTTGACCATGCTGTAAAAAAACCCCATACAATTCCAAAGCCAGGGATAAACATTGGCAGAGCAATGCTGGTGTTATGGAGAAAAATTCCAATCGCGTCTATGTCCCCTACTAATTCTTCAAATTCCTCAAGAAATATTTCAGCATCTTCTTCACTAACTTCAAAAAATGAGCCAATTTGATAGGCCATAGAAAACAATCCCATAAAAATAAAAAATGTTGCTATTCGAATTTTTCTAGACATGTGTTTTTTTTTCTAAGAATTGTATATGAGCATGTTGGTGTGTGTTATGCACAGATTTAATTAAAACTCTCAGTATTTTTTGATAATGAAAAAGAATGTTGCCCATGTACTTGATTATGCGTTAAACAAAGGTTTTCAAATTCATCCTGATGCACTAAAAATTTTAGAAGATTTGGATGTAAATGATCTTAAAGATGTGATTAAACAGATTGTCAGAGAAAAAATTCGACAAAAGCATTATTTGATTAGCCAAGATGATTTAGAATCATTTTTGGGGATTAAAGAGGATTCAAGTTTAGAAAACGAGCATAGAATTTTATTTGACCCCACATCCAAAATTACCTCCGCAGAAGGCATTGATGGTTTTAATTCATTATTTTCAAGTAGATTTTCAAAATTAAAAAAAATTATTTCAAATCGGCCAGAAGCTAAACTGTTAAAATCGATTAAGCTAGTCATGGCAACAAAATCAGATAATGATGTATATGTTTGTGGTTTGGTTTTTGAAAGAAATTCTGACAGAAATGTTACAAGGTTGAAGATTGATGATTCTACTGGCTTTCTAGAAACTATTGTGTTTGATAAAGATATACAAAAAATTGCTAATGAACTTCTCCAGGACCAGTTTGTCATGCTTAAGGTGCGATTAAGCAAAAATGGAGGGTTTATTGTAAGGGATATTATTTTGCCTGATATTCCAGATCATCCTTCAAATAGATCTAAGAGTGAAACCTATGCGGTTTTTTTATCGGATCTTCATGTTGGAAGTAAATTTTTTATGGAAAAGGAATTTAATGATTTTATTTCTTGGCTCTCAAGTCCTGATCCTATTGCTCGAAAAATTCGATTTGTTATACTTTGTGGAGATGTAGTTGATGGGGTTGGGATTTATCCAAATCAGGATAAGGAATTGGATTATCCTACCGTTGAAGAACAGTTAAAAAAATTAGAGGAAGTATTGAATAAAATTCCAAAAAATATCAAAATATTCATTTCCCCAGGAAATCATGACCCTGGTAGACGGGCTTTGCCACAACCTGCTTTTCCAGAAAAATATAATGAAGTTTTACTAAAACATGAAAATTTCTTTTTGGTTGGAAATCCTGCTTTAGTTTCGTTAAATGGGGTTAAGGTGTTGATTTATCATGGTCAGAGTATTGATGATATTGTTAAAACTACACCTGGGTTGAGCTACGATACCCCCACTAAGGTCATGAGGCAATTACTAAAATCAAGACATTTAAGCCCAATTTATGGTGGTTTGACTCCCACGGCACCAGAAATTGAAGACATGATGGTAATTGATGAGGTTCCCGATATTTTTCATGTGGGTCATGTTCATATTGTGGGTTTTGATATGTATCGAGGTGTTTTATTGATAAATTCTGGAACATGGCAAAAACAAACTCCGTTTCAGGCGAGTATTGGGATTATGCCTACTCCGGGTTTGGCGGTACTAGTAAACCTGAAAACCTTCAAGGTGTACTATCAAGATTTTAAAACAGAATTTTAGACTAGATCTTCCAGAATAAGATCTTTTTTGAGAGTCTGTTTTATGGTTTCTGGAGAAATTGTTAGTTTGAATTTTTTGGTTCTGCCGTGAATCCCTTGATGAACAATTCTTCCAGAAATAATACCTGAAAGTTCAATTTCACTAAGCATTTGAGTCATCCGTCTTTGGGTTAGTTCTTTTTGCCTAACGGATTTACAAAGTTTTGTGTAAGCAGAAAAGATTTCTCCTGTTGATGATCCTCCTGCCCTCATAACTGCTAAAATAAGTAGTTTTTCATGTAGTGGGTATGATTGTATTGCTGCTGTCTCCTTATCTTCTTCCATTTTTTGAGATGCTCTCCGGACGTGTTCCTCACTAACCTTTTCTTTTTGTTCTCTTTCTGCAATTTCACCTGCTACACGCAATAGATCGATTGCCCTTCTGGCATCACCGTGTTCTCTACCTGCCATCGCTGCACAAAGGTTTAAGGCTGATTCTTCAACTGCTCCCTCTACAAATGCTAATTGAATCCTATCCTCAAGAATTTTATGAATTTGGTTCACGGAATAGCTAGTAAATACAATCTCTTCTTCACCTAAACTGCTAATGACTCTTGGATCAAGTCTGTCTTTGAATGTGAGATCGTTAGAAATTCCAACTAAAGTTAAAGAGCCGTTTTTTATTCTGTCGTTGGATCTTGTTAATTGATATAGGATATCATTTTTTGATTTAGAAACTAAATGTGCTAGAAAATCAATCTCATCAATGATAAAGACGGTGTTTAACGAGTTTTTATTAATAATCCGAAGTAGTCTTTTGAAAACTTCACTTATTGACAGCCCAGTCGTGGGTAGTTCTTTTTCTGATAGTCCTAATTGCCTTCCAAAATCAACTAAAAGTCCGTATAGGGTTGTTTCCTCTTTAGAATTTCCATAAATTAGTTTTATTGGAAAATTAGTTTTCTCTACCCTTTCTTGAATTTTTGACAAGACTCTTCTAACTACTAGGGTTTTGCCTGTGCCTGGTTTACCATAAATGAGTATGTTAGAGGGACGAGATTGTTTAAGAATTGGAAGAAGGGATTGTGTGACTTTTTCTTGCTCTAAGTCACGATGATGTATGTTATTGGGTATGAATGTATGGTGTAAAACGGTCCTATTCTTAATTAGGGATTTTCCGGAAACTGTGGCTTCTAATAGTTTTTCTATTGGGTCTAGAGTTGTTGTGCTCATTTTCAGGATCTGGAATATCTATCATTAACACTTCAACGGATCCTCTAGGTTTTTTTTACAAGGCGGATCGTTTGTGTTGACATATTTTGATCGTATCCACACACCTTCATTTCTATTGATTTTAAGAAAAGAGATTGATTAGATTATAATTATTTAGTTTATTTTTAAAAAAAATTAAAAACTAAAAGAATGGAAATATAGGTGTGTCCCTTAAACAACATAATTTAATACTTAATATTCCTCATATCTAATTTTTCCAAAATCCAAACAACATTTTGTTTTAGGTGTAGATCTTAGTATTAAAAAATAAATTATTCACAACCAGTTAATCTATTGTTAAGTTGGGAAGCAAAAAATCTCATTATGACCCCATTCTTTCCACTCTGGGCGTGAAATTCATCGTTAACAATGTTAATTACAAAAACTTGACCCCATTCTTTCCACTCTGGGCGTGAAATTAGTTTTTATTTGTAAAAAAACCATCAAATATTGTTAATATAAAAAAAACCTCTAGGCATGAGCCACACAGTCAAAGTTAACAAATCAATTAGTTAACAACTATCACTAGGACTATTCAAGTGTTAAGCACAGATCCTGAATCCCACAATGGTAAGAAAAAGAATCCGTATAGATATGGAGGATGTTGACGGAACAAAATATGATATAAAATTAGAGGGTAATGTGACAAGAGACAAAATCCTCAAAGTCTTTGAGATGATGGATTTAATGAATATTGAAGAAGGCACCAAAACAACAAATCTTGATACTATCGGGGCCAAAATTTGGAATATTATAGATAAATACTTCCCAATGGGGAAATTTACCTCAAACGAAATTCTAGAAAAGTATGAAGATGAATATAACGAGCCTATAAAATTGAGCGTGGTTTCGACTTATCTATCTAGATTTAACTCAAAAGGCAAGATTGACCGTTCAAAATCAGGCCGAGCATGGGCTTATCAAATCGTCAGGCTAACACAAAAACCCCAACAAACTAGGAAATTGTAGCCTTTTTCACAATTAAATAATTATTTTCTAAAATCACCTTTACATAATCCCCTTTTTGCATATCCATATGCCTACGGAACTGTTTAGGCAGAGAAATTGTACCTGCGGGAGTTATTTTAACTAAAATTTCTTGTCGCTCTGAATCCATAATATAATAATAAAACCATGATATATAAATTAATTAAATTAATTAACTTATACATTATAATACACTTTCAAACAAAAAAAGAAAATAAACTTTCAAATTTTACTAAAACATAGTTAGTTTGCTGCAGGCACAGATTTCATTAACCCCAACTTTTCTTTTCCCCCCTCAGTGATTGAATAAGTATATGGTTTTGAGTTGGAATTTCTTTTAACAAAACCATCCTCAAATAATTTCTTCATCAATCTTGATATATGCTCCCTACTTCTTCCTAATGTGATTTGGATGTCACGTGATGTCATTGTTCTGTCTGTGATTAATCCTAGGACAAATTCTGTAACATTTTGATAGCCCATATTTGGTAAGCGTTCTTCCTGAGAGTGATTCTTTTCAACAACCTCACGCTTGCCTTTATTAGCTTCACTACTGGACAACTGTTCGACAACTTGATTAGATTTAGGTATAGAATCGTACAACTTTGTGTTTATATCCTCTAAATCAAGAGCATCTAAACGAATTTTCATATCAATTAACTGCTTTTCATAATATTCTAACCGTTCCTGATAGGGGGGATCATTTGTGCTAGGCTTGAATTTTATGTATGGTTTAATCTTAAAATAGAAATACAAACCAAAGAGTCCAACAAAAAACGCTGCCAAAATTCCTAAAATCACTTCAGGATCGGGGATTTCTACTAACATCACATTTGATTAATGAATTGTGATTTATTGTGACAGAACAAGATAATTTCACATTTTACACTAACAAAAACATCATCATCAATCACGAAAAAAACTAGATTTCTTGGACGGTTTTGCATGAAATCACATCTCACAGATTTGACTTATGAGACGATCTATCACAACCATGATCTGCTCTTCTCTTTCTGAAAAAACATCATCATCTTTTATCACCACAATTCTCTCTGATAACTTTGACATCACATCATTATCATCTGGCAATAATATTCCTAAACTACGAAACAAAACAATTGAATAGAATAAAGCCATTAACTTACGCCTAGACTGACTTACCTGCCTGTAATATGCCCCTTTTGTTATGTTAAACTTGTTTTGGGAAAGATTCTTTTGATTTAGAATAATTTCAATTTGTCTTTCAGTAAACAATGATTTTTTGATAATATTCCTTATAATATTATTAAAATTTGTTCTTTCCCCCTCTGGCAAAGCTATACAAATCTGTATACCTATATTCTAATTAAACTTTAAAGAGCCCCCTTCAAACGACAGTTATGGCTAGTAATCGTGTTGAGAATTACCTAAAATCACAATTAAAGAAAAAAAAAGCATTAATTTTTGTTCTTATAGATTCTGAAATTTCAAAAAATACCAAAGCAATCTCCCTTGCAAAAAAAGTTGAAAAAATTGGTGCTTCAGCAATATTGGTAGGAGGCTCCTCAATGACTGATCAAATTGAGATGACAAAGATTATCAAAAACCTAAAAAAATCCGTAAAAATCCCACTAATTCTCTTTCCAGGCAACATTACCGGTGTTGTTCCTGGGGCTGACGCAATCTTGTTTAGCTCTCTTCTTAATTCCGAAAACCCATATTTTGTTTCTCAAGCTCAGGCACTTGGAGCACCAGCAGTATTGAAATTTGGATTAGAACCCTTGCCTACGGCCTATTTAATAATAGGAGAAGGCTCCTCGGCATGGTTTGTAGGTTCGGCCAGAGGTATTCCATTTGATAAACCAAACATAGCAGCAGCTTATTCACTAGCAGCTCAGTTTCTAGGAATGAGATTCGTGTATCTCGAAGCAGGCTCGGGCGCAAAATCTAGTGTAAGACCAGAAATGGTTAAAACAGTTAGAAGCATTTTTGATGGCTTTATCATTGTAGGGGGCGGAATTAGAGATGCTAAAACCGCAAAAAACATTGTTAAGGCTGGAGCTGACGCACTGGTTATTGGAACCTTTTTAGAAAAAGGTGGCAATCTCAAAAAACTGGAACAAATAACAAAAGCAATTCAAAGCCCTAAGAGATAAGATAATAAATGTCTCAAAACAGTGCCTTGTCCAGAATTATAGTTGTTGACATTCCTGATTATTATTCAGAATATTATTCAAAACTTTCAAAAGAAACCTATCATATTTTTGAAAAAGCAGCTAAAGCTAAATCTACGCTTGTAGATTCTTCAGGAATAATTGAACCGAAAATAGCATTTGATTTGGCTGACCGTGTTGCTAAAATGCACGATATTGATATCGTCGAACCTTTAAGGGAGCTTCTTAAAACACATGGAAAAGAGCTTTCTGCTCTAATTCTTTCAAAAGACATTGCTTTGGGAAAATACATTCAACCAAACTCCTCCCTTGAAGAAAGATTAGAGTCGGCAGTCCGTGTTGGACTTGCCATTGTCACTGAAGGAGTTACAATTGCCCCTCTTCAAGGAATTTCAGAGGTAAAAATAAAGAAAAACAAAGACGGTTCTGAGTATTTGTCTATTTCAATTGCAGGACCCATGCGTTCAGCAGGCGGAACAGAATCTGCAGTCACAATGCTAATAGCTGATCATGTAAGGAAAATTGCCAATCTTGCAAAATATCAAGCAAACTCATTTGACGATGAAACTGGAAGATTTGTTGAAGAATTAAGAATCTATGAAAGAGAAGTAGGCAGCTTTCAATTTCATGTATTAGACGAGGATATTATCAAAACCATTTCAAATCTTCCAGTAGAGCTTGATGGAGTAGATACCGATCCTTACGAAGTTCTTAATCATAAAAACATGACTAGAATCAAAACAGATCGAGTTAGGGGAGGAGCATTACGCATACTCAATGATGGATTGATTGGAAGATCCAAAAAACTTGTGAAAAGAATCGAGCTTTATAATCTTGATGGATGGGATTGGCTTAATGATCTAAGAGGGGCCATTCAAACAGAAAACGATCAGGGGGAAGCAGCCGCAAAAAGAATGAGCGATGTCATCACGGGGAGGTCGGTTTTATCCATGGCAAACAAACTGGGTGGATTTAGATTAAGATACGGTCGTGCGTGTAATACTGGCTTTGCTGCAGTTGGTTTTCATCCTGTGATCGCTGAAATTTTAAACCATACAATTGTTGTTGGCACACAAGTAAAACTTAACATGCCTGGAAAAGGAGCGACCGTAGCTTTTGTGGACTCGATCGAAACCCCAATTGTCCGACTCAAGAATGGCGATGTAGTGAAAATAAAAGATGTATCACATGGAATTAGTATTAAAAATAATATTGAAAAAATTCTACATCTCGGTGATATCTTAATCTCTTTTGGTGATTTTTTAGAAAACAACGCAAGGTTAGTTCCTTCGGGGTTTGTAGAAGAATTTTGGAGTGAAGAACTGAGAAAGATAATAAAAGAGGGCAAGTTTCAGAATGAATTCATTACACAATTTCTTGAGAAAACACCTACCTTTGATGAAGCATTAGACCTGTCTCTTAAATTCAAAATTCCACTGCATCCAAAATACCTCTATTTTTGGGAACAAATTTCATTAGAAGAGTTTTATGAAATTTTACAACCAACTACAATTCAAGAAAAATCAATTCAATACCCAATTACGTGTAAACCAATTTTAGAAAATCTTGGGGTTCCTCATAAAATTCAGGACACTAGTATAGTTTTAGAGGGAATAGAAGCAAAAATTTTTTTTAATTTACTTTTTAGAACACCAATTAACAAAAAAGAATCACTTCCTGTCCCAAAAATAATTTCTCAAACATCTGGAATCATTTTACGTAATAAATTCTCAACATCTATTGGAGTAAGAATCGGCAGACCTGAAAAAGCTGCTCCAAGACAAATGAAACCCCCAGTTCATGTGCTCTTTCCAGTAGGACTCAAAGGGGGAGCAACTCGTGACTTGATAAAGGCATCAAACCACCCCAATTTTTACACAAACATTTTCAATCGAATTTGCACAAAATGTAACGAGCTCTCAATCAGCATAAAATGTCACAAATGTAATGAAAAGACATCGGTTGCTTACGTTTGTCCTAACTGCAGAAATACTCTGAATTCATTATTTTGTGAAAAATGTAAAAAAAATACTCTAACCCATTTTTATCAACCATTTCCACTAAAAAACAACTTAAAAACCATTCAAGAAAAAATTGGAAAAAGAGTACAAGAACCATTCAAGGGCGTAAAAGAACTTATTAATCAAGATAGAATTGCAGAACCCCTTGAAAAAGGACTGATTAGACAGAGTTATGGTCTAACAGTTTTCAAAGATGGAACAGTTAGACTCGACGTAACAAATTCCCCATTAACTCATTTCAAACCCTCATGGATTGGAACATCAATTCAGAAATTAAAAGAACTTGGTTATACTCATGATCTAAATGGCGAATCGCTTTCTAATTCAAACCAATTTGTAGAACTACGAATGCAGGATGTCATTATTCCAATTGAAAGTGGAAAATACCTTGTTAAAATATCCAAGTATATTGATGACGAATTGAATAAGTTTTATGGTAAACCTGCATTCTATAATATAAAAAACATAGAGGAGTTAATTGGTCATCTTATAATTGGTTTAGCTCCACATACTTCTGTTGGAATTGTTGGAAGAATTATTGGTTTTTCAGATACTCATGTTTGCTTTGCTACCCCCAACTGGCATTCTGCAAAAAGACGTGATGCAGATGGAGACGCTGATTCAATTATGCTCTTAATGGATAGTCTTTTGAACTTTTCAAGACAATTTCTATCAGATAGAATTGGGGGACTAATGGATGCCCCTCTACTTATTCAGCCTTTAGTATTGCCCCATGAATCGCAGCCACAAGCACACAATCTAGAAGTAACAAAATTTTTCCCACTATCATTTTTTGAATCAACCATATCCCAACAAAAAGCATCTGATGTCACCTCAGTGGAAATCATAAAATCCAGATTAGAAACAAAAGAACAATTTTATGACTATCATTTTACTCATCAAACTTCTAAACTTACATCCTCAAAGTCACGAAGTGCATACTCAACTCTTGGTTCTATGCTAGACAAATTTGATATGCAAATAAAAAATGCTGATCTCATAGATGCTGTAGATACAAACGAAATTGTGTCTAATGTGATTTCAACACATCTTATACCCGACATCATGGGAAACCTAAGAGCATATGCCAGGCAGAGTTTCAGATGTACAGCTTGTAGTAGAAGCTACAGAAGATTACCACTTTTACAACATTGTATATGTGGTAATAAGTTAATTCAAACAATTACGAGAGGCTCAGTAGAAAAGTATCTAAAGTTTGCCAAACGTCTGATTGAAAAATATAACATGAACACGTATCAAAAAGGAAGAATTAAAGCTTTATCTGATGAAATCGATTTAGTTTTTGGAAAAAGCGATGGTGATCAAGCTTTGCTGACTGATTATGCTAGACAGTGATTTTATCTTAGTTTAACGTATTCGTAAGCACTTAACTTTTTGTCAAAACAATAATGCACTTTTTGAAAATCTTTTCGAAATGATTTAATTTTAGAGAGAATTTTCTTTGGATCTTTTTTATCAATAACTATTTGTTTGATAAATGATGCAATATCTTTCATGTCGGCTTGGCGCATTCCAAGCCTTGTAATTTCAGACGTTCCAAGTCTAATTCCTCCAGGATGGAAGTAGTTTCTGCCCGCCCTGATATCGCCTGGTATCAGTTGCCTATTTACGATAATGTTTGCTTTTTCTAACTCAACTTCAATCTTACCTCCATCCGAATAATCTAAAACACTAAATACAATCTGATGCGATTTTGTAAAACCTCTTCTTTCCCCAAGTACCTTAAAACCAAAACCATTAAGATATTCTGCTAGTGCCTTTGCGTTTTTAATAACTTGTCTTGCATAATCTTTTCCAAACTCCAATACTTCTGCAAAAGTTATAGCTTTTGCAGCCATGTGGTGAATGTGATGACTACTAGTAAGACCTGGAAATGTTGCCTTTTTAATAGCCTCTGCATATTTTTCAAAACTCAATACCATCCCCCCTTGAGGACCAAACAATGTTTTATGTGTACTCATAGTAACAGTGTCAGTTCCCTCTCTGAGAGGATCTTGAAACATTCCCCCAGCAATTAAACCCGCGACATGAGCAGCATCATAATTGATATGCATTCCATATGATTTTAGAAAGCTTGAGAGCTCTTTTACTGGGTGTGGAAATAAGAATAATGATCCTCCAAACATTGCCATCTTTGGTAAATGCTTGGCCTTCTTGAGATCTTGTATCTTTTTCTTTGTTTTATCTACATCAATTGTCATTTCCTCAGCGTCAAACGGGTAGAATTCTATTTCTAATCCATGAACTAGGCCAGCTGTTCCTGAATGTTCTTTTTTACCATGAGAAATGTGTCCTCCAGCAGGAATGGACGGAGCAAGCATAATATCTCCTGGATTAGTAAAGGCAGAATAAACAACAAGGTTTGCAACAACTCCAGATATGGGTCTAACATCAGCAAATTCGGCCTTGAAGATTTTTTTTGCAAGCCTCATACATTCAAACTCAACCTTATCAATGTACACACAACCTGCATAGACCCTCTCGCCAGGCCATCCCTCCGCATACCTATTTCCAAAATCAGAAATTATTGCCTCACGAACAGCAGGGCTGGGAATATTTTCACTTGCTATTAATGGAATTGAATTTTCAAACAACTTGTTGTGGTCTTTTAACATTGTGAAAACTTTGTTGTATGATTCTCTATTTGAGGACTTGATCATATTCTGCCAATTTATTTTCCCCATTTAAAAACACCGATTCAATAGTCACGGGATCATACTAAAACATAATAAGGGAATCAAATTTTTTCCGAGTATGAGTCTTCAAACTGCAAGAGGAAGCCTACCAATTGTTTTGCTTAAAGAAGGTACTACTGAAAAGAAGGGCCGCGAGGCTCAAAAAAACAATATTCAAGCTGCTAAGGTTATTGCAGAGATTGTTCGTACTAGTCTAGGCCCTCTTGGAATGGATAAAATGCTTGTAGATTCTATGGGCGATGTAACTATCACAAATGATGGCGCAACGATCCTCAAAGAAATCGATGTCCAACACCCTGCAGCGAAAATCCTTGTGGAAATTTCAAAGACTACTGATAGTGAAGTAGGCGATGGAACAACATCAGTAGTTATTTTTGCTGGCTCGTTACTGGAAAATGCGGAATCATTACTAAACCAAAATGTCCATCCAACAATAATTGTGGACGGTTATAGAAAAGCAGCAAAAAAAGCGCTACAATATTTACAAGAAATTTCGGAGAAAATCACTCCCAATGATAAACACATCTTGCTTAAAGTAGCTAAAACCGCAATGCAAACAAAACTTGTCAGCAAGGTCTCAAATGAGTTAGCAGATTTTACTGTAAAAGCCGTTCTTGCAGTAGCAAATAAGGATGGGGAAAAATTTTCCGTTGATATTGATGACATTAAAGTAGAAAAGAAAGCAGGAGGTTCAATATTAGATTCTAAAACCATACAAGGAATAGTTCTTGATAAAGAAATAGTTCATGGAGGAATGCCAAAAACAATTACAGATGCAAAAATCGCTCTGATAAATACCGCCCTAGAAATAAGTAAAACTGAAACCGACGCAAAAATTAACATCACAAACCCCCAACAACTAAAAGCATTTCTTGATGAAGAGCATTTGATGCTAAAAAAGATGGTAGATCTAGTTATTGGTTCTGGAGCAAACGTTGTTTTTTGTCAAAAAGGCATTGATGATATGGCTCAACACCACCTCGCAAAAGCAGGAGTTTTGGCCGTTAGAAGAATCAAAGAAAGTGATCTTACCAAATTAGCAAAAGCAACTGGTGCAAGAATTGTAACAAACCTAGACGATTTATTTGAAAAAGATCTGGGATCGGCTGAAATAGTAGAAGAAAGGAAAATTGAAGAAGATAGATGGGTTTTCGTTGAGGGATGTAAACATCCTAAATCTGTAACTATTTTGTTAAGAGGCGGTTCTCAGAGAGTGGTCGACGAGGTTGAAAGATCAGTGCATGATGCTTTAATGGTTATCAAAGATGTAATGGAGGTCCCCTCAATTGTAGCTGGTGGTGGCGCTCCTGAAACTTTTGTAGCAACCAAAATAAGAAGTTGGGCAAAATCACTAGAGGGACGTGAACAGTTAGCAGCTGAAAAATTTGCTGACTCATTAGAAATAATTCCTCTGACATTAGCTGAAAACGCAGGCATGGATGCTATTGACACTCTTACTTCCTTGCGCTCAAAACAAATCAAAGGAGAAAAATGGATTGGAATTGATGTAGTGAAAGGTAGTCTTACTAACATGCAATCAAGTAATATCATCGAACCACTATCAGTGAAAAAACAAATTATCACTGCTGCTACTGAAGTTGCATGCATGATTGTTAGAATTGATGATGTTGTTGCCTCAGCTAAATCTTCAGGTCCCCCACCAGGTGCTGAAGGCGGAATGGGTGGCGGTATGCCAGGTGGCATGCCAGGTGGCATGCCAGGAATGGGTGGCGGCATGCCTGACATGGGCGGCATGATGTAATTTCACAAGATTTATGAATCTCATCAAAACTTTGATTACCAAATTTACGTGATTTAATGAGTAAGCTTGGCTCTAAAACCCTAGCTAGTGTAAAATACATTTACTTAGTAGTATTTTTTGCATTACTTTCTGGCTTTTTTCATCCATTGATTACTGATACGAGTTTTGATAACGTGGTAATTGGAGTGATAATTTTGTTTGTAGGTCTTGCGGGAGGAGTTTTAGTTTTCAAAGCAGTTACTTCAGAAAGTAGAAGAGAAATTTTTCTGGGAGGGGGATTTGCATTGATTGGAATTTCTCTTTTTTTCATATTCCAAATTACTGGAAGATTTTAGGTAGAACTAGACATCAAAATAAAGGTAAAATTCATGAGGATGAGGCCTAATGGAAATCTCATGTTGATCTTTTCTTTCAAGCTCTATAATTTTATCAATTATATCATTTGAAAATATGGGACTCAGGAACTTTCTATCAGTTTCAAGCTCATCTAGGGCATCACCAAGATTAGAAGGCAAGATTTCAATTCCTTTTTTGTTACGTTCAGCTTTTGTCATTTTGTAAATATCTTCACGCACTTCGTCTCCCGGATCAATTTTCTTCTTAATTCCATCCAACCCAGCAGCTAATACTGATGAAAAAACCACGTATGGATTTGAAGCAGGATCGGGGGCTCTAAACTCTAATCGCTTAAGAAACGCATATTCTTCACCTTTGAAATGCAATGGAACCCTAACAATTGCTGATCTGTTACGTCCGCTCCATGTTATGTAAACTGGAGCCTCATAACCGGGCACAAGTCTATGGTAAGAGTTTGTAGTAGGATTCGCAAATGCACACAATGCTTTTGCATGTTCAAGTATGCCCCCACAAAAATATCTGCCAACTTGACTTAACTCTATATCGTCATCTGGATCATAAAACATATTTTTCTTCTTATTCCATAAACTTACGTTTGTATGCATACCAGATCCAGCGTCCATTGAAATGGGTTTTGGCATTAAGGTCGCTACCTTCCCATGTTGCTTTGCGACGTTTCGAATAACAAACTTGTATGACTGAGTCGCATCAGCAGCATTTGTAAGATAATCGTGTCTGATGTCTATCTCACATTGACCAGCCGTAGCTACCTCATGATGATGGGTGTCACACAAAACTCCAAAATATGTATTCAAAATATCTGCACACTCATTTCTAAAATGAGTAAGCGTATCAGACGGTGTACTGGGATAATACCCCTCTTGAAGTCCCATTGGATAGCCTGTTCCTTCAGTACTCCAAGGAGATTCGATGGATTCAATTGAATATGACTGACCTTTGTACGGAGTTAAGACATCCCAATGAACTTTATCAAAAACAAAAAACTCAATTTCTGGACCCCAGACACTGTAATCAAATCCTTGTTCCTTTAGATGGTTTTCTGCTCTTTGTGCAATTCCTCTTGGGTCTCTTTCTAAACGTCCTCTTCCCATTCCCCAATAAACATCACACAACAATCTTGCTGTTTTATTTTCAGTCATCCAGGGAATTACAGCATAGGTATTTGGATCTGGCTTTATGACAAGATCAGAATCATCAATGGTGGTAAACCCCACAATAGAAGAACCATCAAGTTTTGGCAAGCCCTCCCTCATTTGTTGTGCTGTAAATGTATCAGTTGCGATTGTTGTATGGTGAAACCTTCCTGTCAAACTCGTAAATTGTAAATCAATAAACTTTATCGCTTCATGCTGAATCTTTGAAAAAACCTCATCAATAGAATAAACTACCTGAATTGGCTTTCCTTGACTAACCTTATACGGCAATTTAATACCTTCAAGCTAACACAAATACACACAACATTTAAGGATTAGGTAAGAAATGTCTGGTTCCACAAAAATTGATATCAATTCATTGCATGCTATTGTTTTACGCGACACTGAAAATGAGGCTATACAAGAAATAGACCCTAATCTTTACACTTTAATTTCTAATTTTATCGGGAAATTAAAAAGAGAAGAGTATGATAACATAGAAGCAAAAATCAAAGAGAATCTAGTTAATATCATTACAAATCTTACATCACTTCTCCTAAACATCCGCCTAGAAAAGGCAAAAAGTTCAGAAAACCTAGACTTTTCAAATCTTCTTGATGAAGAAAAGTTTGTGCTAGATGGGGAGGAAGAAATCAGAGAAAGAACAGAAATGATTCTTTCTGCTACGTTAAATGGAAGATCAAAATTTCTTGAATCAATATCACAAAATCACAAAACAAAATCAATTGTACTAAGATTTCTCAAAGAAGTGGAACAAATTGTTGGCACAGATCTTAAGAAATACGGTCCATTCAAAACTGAGGATATTGCTACTCTACCATATGAAAATGCTCATGCATTAATTGCAAAAAACATGGCCATGAAGGTTCGGTTGGAAGACTAAATTATACCATAAACTCATCAGATACAAAATGTCACATTTGGATGTAGATATAATTGATTTTCTTCTTCTTACCATCTATCCCGTTGTAGCACTTTTTATCATTGAAATGATTGGAAGAGCTGCAAAAATCTCTTCATGGATAAAATTAGTTGTTCAAGGAATAGTAATGTTGGGATTTGGTATTGCGTATATTACTTTGATAACTCCACACTGGCTTACCTCAATTGTTATGTTTGCTTTGGCATTTGTGTTATTTTATCAAGCAAGAAGAATAAAGATTCAGCCAACCAAATTAAAATACTGATAATCTAATCTTTGAATTTTCTAAATATTCTTTTAAAAAGACTTGGTTTATTTGGACCTTCATCACGTATTATTTTTTTCTGGCCAAACTTGCTGGCTCTAATAGATGTTAATTTTACACATCTATGTTCTTCAGGAAGTCTGTGCTCTGAACAGAAAGGATCTTTACAATAATTACACTCAAAGGGCATGTCGGTTATTTCGCCACAATAGGCACACTTTTCTAGTTTCACAAATTTAATAATTCACTTTAACCTAATAAATTAACTCTAAAAATTTGTTCAAAAAATTGAAAATTTTGAATTTTCGAAAAAACATATTTACTCTCTGAGAGGATGCTGAGTAAGTGGATTTCTTCAATGATTAAAGATAAAGTGGTAATTATTACTGGTGCTAGTAGCGGAATTGGATATGCAACAGCTATCGTCCTTGCAAAGACTGGAGCAAAGGTAGCTATAGGAGCTCGTAGAATTGATAAACTTTCAAAATTGGAGAATGAAATAAAGGAAAATAGCGGTGAAGTATTTTCTCAAAAACTAGACGTCACACAAAAATCAGATTGTGACTCTTTTGTTGATTCTGTTTTGAAAAGATGGGGCACAGTTGACATTTTAGTAAATAACGCAGGTATTATGCCTCTTAGTTTTGTGAAAAACCTCAAAGTGGATGAATGGGAACAAATGATTGATGTGAATATTAAAGGAGTTCTATATTGTACAGCAGCTGTTATTCCTCATATGAGAGAAAAAAAATCAGGACATATTGTTAATATTTCCTCTGTAGCTGGGCGAATTGTATTTCCTGCTGGAAGTGTATACTGTGCTACAAAACATGCTGTAACAGCCTTTAGTGAGGGACTACGCCAAGAACTTAGCCCAAGATCAAACATTAGAGTTAGCTGCATTGAACCAGGCGTGGTTTCAACAGAACTAACTAATACCATCACTGATGAATCATTACAAAGTTTTGTAGATAGCACTAAGAAGATGCAAGTGTTACAAGCAGAAGATATTGCAAATGCAATTTTATATGTAGTTGACTCCCCCGTTCATGTTAATGTAAACGAAGTACTTGTAAGGCCAACAACTCAAGAACGATAATTATTCTACTTTGTTTTCTTTGCGTTTAGCCATATGTTCTAAAAGCGCTCTTATTTCTATACTGAGATCCTCAATATTTTTTGCCATGTCTAATTTTTCTGGAATTTTTTGTTTGAAATACTCATCATCTAATTCCACCTTTCGTTTTTGTATGCAATCAATATGATCCTCACCAGTAGCCGATATTTTATGACAAATAGAACAATTCTTCATCAACCCTTCATTATCTGTCCCACGACTTAATAATTTCACTAATTTCCTCAAGCATAGGGGCCGTCGTCTAGATTGGTTATGATGCTAGCCTGGGGTGCTAGAGGTCGCAGGTTCAAATCCTGCCGGTCCCACCATATTTTCACATGAATTGATTGACAAAAAGAGTATGAATTAGATTGAGGACAATTAGGATTTGGACTAAATAAAAAAATGAGGAAAAATTATTCCTTCATTCGACTGAGTTCTTGTTTTAGTTGCTTGATTTGGTATTCTATGACTCGCTTTTGTATGCTATTTTTAAGATTCATAGTTTTTACACTTCTTGAAAAAATGGGAAAAAAGGGTTAGATAAAAAAAGTTGATTTTTTACTTATTCAAAAATCAGCTAAATTTTGAATTGCATATTTGATATTATAATTTAAGCCTCAAAATTTTTCATACTCTTTACTCACTCTAACCAATTGCATCAAATTTTTTCAGACTTTTCCAAAGGTACCATGTAGCTATAGTTCTATAGGGCCTCCATTTCTCAGCCATTTTTTCAATCTCATTAGCAGTGGGAAGCTTTGAGGAAGAACTCAAAAGCTGTACAGCCTTTTGTAATCCAAGATCCCCCACTGGTAAAACATCCATTCTTCCTAACGAAAAAATCAAAAACATCTCAGCAGTCCAACGGCCTATCCCTTTGACTTGCGTTAGCTGAGTTATTACCTCTTCATCAGACAGCTTTGAAAGAGAATGTATTTTCAGTTTTTTTGCTTCAATATTTTTTGAAAGCTCCTTGATGTACTTTATCTTCATTCTTGAAAGACCAGCTGTTCGGATCTTGGATTCTGGGGTTTTTATAACATCACTAGGTCTTGGAAATCGTTTATCATACAAACCTCGAAATCTTTTAGAAATTGATTTTGCAGCTGACTCTCCCAATTGTTGTGTTATTATTGTCTCAACTAGTAATTTGTAATGATTCCTAGATGTTTTTAGTTGATATTTTCCAACAGAATTGATAACTCTGGCTAGTTTTGGATCCTTTTTCAGGACTCTAATTGCTATGTTAAGGGACATTTCACAGCTTTAACACAGTTAACACGTTCTCAAAACTTTCCCGTGTTTGTTCCTTTTTATAAATACGTAATGCCTTAATGATCTTTTCTTTTGATGGAATTTTGTAGATTTTTTTTATTTCATTTACTATGCCAGAACCAATGAAAATTCCTTGAGTAGCTGAAGTGACATTCGAAACTCTTCGCTTTGTGCTTGAACTTTCAAAATCTATCAAGGTAGTCTTTCTCCCTACTATGACATGTTTTGTGATTCTACTTAACTCACCGTGATCAAGTCCCATCTCATCTAGATTATAACAATCTTCTAGAACTTTTTTAACTGTTGATTTTAATTTTGAGGTACGACCTTTTCCGTTTAACTCTTTAATCCAGTCAAAAATTTTCTTTCCATCTAAATATTCCATAACCAAAAAATTTTTACTGCTTTCTATAACTTTTGGACCAACATGTTTTTTGTTAGCAATCTTTAGTAATTTAGCTTCGTTTTTCATTCTTTCTCTTTGTGAATCTGTACGGCGAATTTTTACTGCAACTTTTTTGTTTTTCCATTTTCCTAGGACAACAATTCCAACATAACCCTTGCCAAGAACATAAAGCGTTCCAATCAATGAGGTTCCTTCAAAAGCTATACCGTTAATCTTTAATTTTCTTAATTCATTAATTCTTGATTGCAATTGTTTTTTGGTAGCTTTTGGAAAACCAAGGATGTAAGAATATGGTTTTTGGGATAGTTTTCTAATTGGAAGAAAAGATTGTTGCATCAGTTGAGACAAGATCCAATAGTGCCTTTTTAATTGATTTGTTTAAAACCCTATTTCCAGGAATGATTTTAAAATTTTTCCTTAGATCATTTTTTAATCCTTTTGGAATTCCTGAACTGTTAATATTATTTTTTAGAAGATCATGAAGAAATACTCTTGCATCATTGTTTTGTCTTTTTTGTAAGGCTAAAATTTTTCCATTGTTATTAATCCACATGATTTTACTTTTTTTGGAATTTTTTCTAATGAATTTTTCAGAATCTGACTCGCTGAAAAATTCAGGACCTTCTTTGATCATATCTTTTTCAATTTCTAATGACTGTAAAACAAAAAACAAACATGCCTCCTTTTGATCATCTGCAGCTGCTCCATTTCGTAGGACTTTGAACCCCTCAATTTTCATCTGAACTGCCAAAGTACTAGCCGCTCGTTTAATTTGACCCCAAATTGTGTCTGGGCTTCTAGGCTTGTAATTGAATTTCACCACCAACAAATTTTCCAAATTTTTCTTAGAATCCACCTTTACTTTTGGTTTAAAAAATAAACTAGATGGTTTTTTCAAAAATTCTCTGCAAACCAGTACAAATTTTCCAATATTCTCTGTTGAAATGGCAGCAGCTAGGTTTCGGTTATCATCAATTGGATCCATAATTACTATTGGAGTTTCGAATTTTTTTGAGGCCTGACCTATAACTTGATTTTGTTTAATTTTTGCAATTTTTTTAATTACATTCTCAAAACTACTAAAACTCCAAATCAAAACTTCAGCTACATAGCCACTGAATCCCTGTTTTGCAATCTCTGCACCATAAACATCATTATTTTTTAGAAAGCTCTTGAGTAATCTTACATCATTCTTCATTGTACCAGTAAGTGATTCTAGCATGAACGCAGTATGAAATGGTGATCGATCGGCGGCACTTTGCCATTTTCCTTTTTGAACATCATAACAAGGAACTACATTTACTCTTGTCCCTTTGATATGTGCTTCAACATAGGGATGCTCCGCATACCTTACATACGGTTTGAATTTTTTCATTGCATCAAAACCAACTTTTTTTGCAATCTCTACAAATTTTTTTTTTGGAGTTGATTCTTTGAATTTTAAAAATATATCTAGATCGCCTATATCTGGAAGCCAAGTTCCTTTAGCATATGAGCCACCAAATTCTACTTCTAAAATTTGTGGAAACTTTGGTACTTGTTTTCTAATTGAATCAAAAGCAAGTTTTGCTATTTTTGAT